>Ga0315900_10006684_pt1 | contig 15353 bp, 1 predicted proteins | sample LakEriMetagenome_FD_203521 | JGI IMG/M metagenome (GOLD analysis project Ga0315900, IMG submission 203521) | Freshwater fungal communities from buoy surface, Lake Erie, Ohio, United States - Buoy 12 MA114 | ecosystem: Environmental > Aquatic > Freshwater > Lake > Lake biofilm | place: USA: Lake...
CGCAGGGAATCCCAGGAACTGCTGCAAATACGGGGGCAACAGGGGCGACGGGCGTGGGGGCGACAGGTGCAACAGGGGCAACTGGGCCATCGGGTATTTCGATTACTGGGCCCACTGGAAACACGGGGTCATCAGGTGCAACGGGAGCGACGGGACAAACCGGTGCAGTAGGAATGACTGGTGCTATGGGCCCAACGGGTTCGACGGGCCCTACTGGTGTTCCTGGGTCAGCTGTAAATACGGGTGCCACGGGGCCGACGGGGGCGGGTCTTACAGGACCCACGGGCCCACCTGCAGGAGAAACTGGCCCTACTGGACCCACGGGGGCCATTGGTGCGAGTTCAGATCGCTATATTAGTTTCACTCGTACTGCTGACACCGTGGCTACGAATGCCTCCTTTGACGCCTTCATTAATGCGACAGGCACGAACAACGTGACAGCGGCAGGCATCAACTTTACATCGGGAAATGGTCGTTTCACAGTATCTGATTCGGGCACCTACGCAATAGAGGTATTGCTGATTGCATTGGCTTCCAACACTGGGGACAACTGTAACTTCACTATTCGAAGGAACGGTACATCAGTATGGTCGTACAATATGGTGGTCTATAACGTGGTCTCTCCTGCGCCGATGCCTTTGCTCATTTATTTGCAGCTGAATGCTGGGGATGCGCTGAACTTTTTGCTCGATGGCGTTGGAAATATTACTATAAAGGCGGGATCGACGGTGAATATTACTCGGCTCTCGGTGGGACCTACGGGATCGACGGGTCCTGCAGGTACGGCGGTGAATACGGGAGCTACTGGTCCTGCAGGTTCTGTGGGCGCGACGGGTGCAACGGGTGCTTCACTGACGGGCGCCACAGGGGCGACGGGCGCAGAGGGGCCTGCGGGTTCTATGGGTACAACAGGTGCGACGGGTGCTGTTGGAGATACTGGAGCAACTGGTGCTACTGGAGAGGGTAGTACTGGGCCTACTGGCCCCGAAGGACTGGCTGGTGCCACGGGTGCTACAGGAGAGGTGGGGGCGACGGGTGCTCCTGGAGAGGCGAGCAATACTGGAGCGACTGGTCCCACTGGCGCTGTTGGCGATATAGGTGCTACAGGGGCAACTGGTAGTACTGGACCAATAGGTCCAACGGGCGAACTTGGGGGGGTGGGTATGACGGGTCCTACTGGAGAAGGGGCGACAGGAGCCACGGGCGAAACAGGAGCTGCTGGTGAGGTAGGAGCAACTGGATCCACGGGAGCAACGGGAGAGATGGGTGCCCCAGGTGACGTGGGACCTACTGGAGAGGCGGGTGTGACAGGAGCTACGGGAGCCACTGGTGCCGCAGGACCCGAAGGGCAAACTGGAGCAACTGGTGTGACAGGTGCCGCTGGAGACGCCATTACAACTCTTTCGATCATAACTGGAACTCCTACGCTGAACAAGACGAATGATGTGACATTTACATCGGGTGCCCCGTCTCAGGCGGTGCGCTCTATACAGGGATACAGCGCATCGGGGAAAACTGTCGTTTGTAACTGGCGCTTCAGGACTGCTTTTGTGGCGGGAGATGTGTTGAGCTTAGGTCTATCAAGCGGGGCTGGTAGCTGGTATCATTATGCTGACGTCTATTACTTGGGTGGATCCATAGTAGGAACATTTTACAAGAATGGAGGTGTTGGTGGAAGCATTGCGACAGTCACCTTTGCAGTAGGTGATGTTGCCACAATCGAAGTGATTGATACACAGATTAATGTCTATAAAAATGGTGTGCTTCAGGGCAGTGCAACGTCGAACGCAGTCTATACCTATTATTTTAATACTGTGACGACTGTGTTGAACTCGAGTATTCGTCTCGATCAGATTGAACTTTATCCTACAAGTGTTGGTCCAACAGGTGCGACTGGGGCCACGGGTGCTGCTGGTGCTGCTGGTTCTGCTGGAGCTACTGGTCCTACAGGGGCATTTGATGGCATTATAACACAGAGTCTAATCCCTGACACTGGGGCTGCATATGATCTTGGTTCCACGGCTGCCCCCTTTAGAGATTTGTATGTGACAACGGGAACAATATATCTTGGGCAGGCGGCTATAAAGGTGAATGCTGCAGGGCAGATTTACGTTTTAAATGCGGATGGTAATACGGGAGGTTTTGGTGGAGGGACAGGGCCCACGGGCGCTGCAGGGGCTGCAGGACCCGAAGGGCAAGCTGGTGCAACGGGGGCCACAGGAGCCGCAGGACCCGAAGGGCAAGCTGGTGCAACGGGGGCCACAGGAGCCGCAGGAGCCGCAGGACCCGAAGGGCAATCTGGAGCTACTGGACCTACGGGATCTGCTGGCACTGCTGGGGCTCTTGGCGCTACTGGACCTACTGGCGCGGCTGGTGCTGCTGGGGCTCTTGGCGCTACTGGACCTACTGGCGCGGCTGGTGCTGCTGGGGCTCTTGGCGCTACTGGACCTACTGGCGCGGCTGGCACTGCTGGAGCCGCAGGACCCGAAGGGCAAGCTGGAGCAACGGGTGCTACTGGCCCAACAGGAGCAGTTGGGACAGGTCCTACGGGTGCCACGGGCTCTGCTGGTAGTGCAGGAGCTGCTGGAGCAACGGGCCCCACGGGCCAAACAGGTGCCCCAGGTTTCGCCACAACTCTGACACCATCTAATACGGGGATAATACCGACAATGACATCCGCCACAACATCCGGTTTCACTATTTCAGCAAGCAGCGAGTTCAGCTCAACCTTTGCAGCCTGGAAAGCGTGCGATGGAACCTTCGCAACAGATTGGGCTATCACTGGAAACACCTTCCCTTCCACGTGGCAAGTTCAGTGCCCTAGTGCCAATGCCCTCTGGAAAGTGGAAATCAGTAAGCGAACAGGGGGTGTAGAATGGATTGACAACTTCGTGATAGAGGGTAGTCAGAATGGGAGCACGTGGGTGAGCCTAGTATCATCAACCGGTGTGCTCTCAGCAATAGGGGCTCCTCCATCCTTTTTGACGGTGAATATTAACGATCCCACTTACACTCCCTATTTATACTATCGTGTGCGCTGCACAGCCGGCACGGGACCCAATCCTGGATTCGCCTATTTCCAGATGTATGGTTTCACTCAGGCGAATGCAACGGCCACAGGCGCAACCGGTCCGACGGGTGCTGGAACCACCGGTCCTACAGGCCCCGCGGGCACAGGAGGAACAGGAACAACTGGTCCAACAGGCGCCACGGGACCAACAGGTGCTGGCAGCACAGGAGCAACAGGCGCCTCTGGTGCTACTGGCAGCACGGGACCAACCGGCCTACCTGGCTCCGCAACAAATACAGGTGCCACGGGTCCTACTGGCCTAGCAAGCACGGGTCCAACGGGTCCTACTGGACAATCCTACACGGGTCCTACTGGAAACACGGGGCCGACGGGCCCTGCGGGTTTCCAAGGAGCCAGCACGGACCAGGCCATTAGCTTAACGCGTACGAATGATTCATTATCTAGCGCGGCGGCCTATGATGTTTTCCAGAACGCCACTATAACGAATAATATAACGGCCAGTGGGATCACCTTTACAGTAGGAACTGGTGCCTTCACGGTGAGCACAGCGGGGTTATACTCAATAGTGGCCAACTTGATTATAGAGTCGAACTCTACCCCAGATAATATTATATTCAAGATACGAAAGAATGGGTCTGACGTGTGGAGCTACAGTATGGGTATACACAGTGTAGTGGATCCGGCCCCTGTTCCTCTTCAGATATTCCAGCAGCTTGCGGTTGGAGACAGTATTAATGTACAGGTTGATGGTGCCTTATCGGTTATTGTCAAAGCAGGTTCTTCAATGAACATAACACGTCTGTCTGTTGGACCTACGGGAGCAACAGGAGCTACTGGAGAGGCAGGAACCGCAGTAAATACTGGGGCAACTGGCCCTACTGGAGAGACAGGTGCTACTGGCCCTACTGGAGAGACAGGTGCTACTGGCCCTACTGGAGAGACAGGTGCTACTGGCCCTACTGGAGAGACAGGTGCTACTGGCCCTACTGGAGAGACAGGCGCTACTGGCCCTACTGGAGAGACAGGCTCTACTGGCCCAACTGGAGAGACAGGTGCTACTGGTCCTACTGGAGAAGCGGGAGCACCTGGTGATCTTGGCCCTACTGGAGAGACAGGCGCTACTGGCCCTACTGGAGAAGCGGGAGCACCTGGTGATCTTGGCCCTACTGGCCCTACTGGCCCTACTGGAGAGACAGGTGCTACTGGCCCTACTGGAGAAGCGGGAGCACCTGGTGATCTTGGCCCTACTGGAGAGACAGGCCCTGCAGGCCCTACTGGACAGTTCAGTGGGCTAATCACACAGACTCTTATTCCAGACACTGGATCAACCTATGACCTCGGTTCCACAGCTGCCCCCTTTCGAGATTTGTACGTGACAACAGGAACAATCTATCTTGGACAGGCTGCTATAAAGGTGAATGAACAGGGGATCATTTATACAGTGAGTGCAAGCGGGGCTACTGCAGGAGGAGTTGGAAATGCAACTGGTCCCACAGGTTCCGTAGGAGAGACGGGAGCAACTGGGCCTACTGGTCCTGCTGGTGCCGAAGGGTCAGCAACAAACACTGGTGCTACTGGACCAACTGGAGATCTGGGACCAACTGGCGAAACAGGGCCTGCTGGTCCCGAAGGGTCTGCAACAAACACGGGTGCCACTGGGCCCGAAGGACAGGTCGGTGCAACTGGCGCTACTGGGTCCGAAGGACAGGTCGGTCCTACAGGCCCACAAGGCGATTCTGGCCCACAAGGTGATCCTGGACTACAAGGCGACCCTGGTATTCCTGGTAGTCCTGGTGATCCTGGCCCACAAGGAGACACTGGTGACACAGGGCCCACCGGCCCCACAGGACTGCCTGGAATGAATGGTGCTTATACCGTTCGCTGGGTCTATAACATATACCCCCTTTCAAACAACGGCGAGTTTGCGGCTTCATATGCAAATGTTGATAGTGTAACTTCATTCGACTTTGCCTATACAGCAGCCGACAATACCTCGAGTGAGTTCTTTTTCAATAAACTCACAGACTGGGTGGTGACGCAAGGAAAGGATGCCACTCTCACCTTTATAGATGAAGTAAATCCTGTAATATATGCTTCCTATAAGGTAACAAATGTGACATATTCTGGCGGTCCTCCACAACAGTACCAGCTTACTGTGACGTATCTAAGTGGCAGCGGTGGAACATTTGGTGTTGGGAATAGCTGTGCTTTTTCCCTTGTCTTCAATAGCCAGACGGGTGCAACGGGCCCTGTTGGCGAGACAGGAGCTACGGGCGCTGACTCTACAGTCACTGGGCCCACTGGAGAGGTAGGTGCAACGGGCTCCACGGGGCCCCAGGGAGCAGCTTCCACGGTCACGGGACCTACTGGCGAAACGGGTGCCACGGGCCACACGGGAGCCCAGGGCGCCGCCTCAACAGTTACTGGACCCACTGGTGCACAGGGCCCAGCAGGTTCCAGTTCAGGCCTCACCCTCTTTTTAGATACTGCCGGTGGAGCAGCACCACAGAGTGGAACCCTAGTCAGCAGCCCCATTATAAGCACACAGACAACGATAACATCTGGTAATCAAAACAATACTACCATAATAATGGGCAGCTTTACAGCAGCTGCAAACTCACTAAATAGCACACTCATTGTCCCTGGTGCCTGGGATCTTAATATGTACGCCCTTTCGAACCAGACGAATAATGACGTGAAATACTATTGGAGTCTCTTCTATGTGGATTCCGACGGCGTATCGAATCAGACTCTTATTGCAGCTGGAACGTCGCCAAGTGCTACTATCGTCACGAGCACACAAAATATATACAACTACACTCTCTTTGTTCCAGGGGTCACACTGCCTGACTTGACAAAACGACTCCAGATAGTGGTGTATGGTGTCTTTACAGGGAACAATAGAACCCTCACTCTCGAGTTCCGTAATAATACGGTGAGCCACGTTCATACAAGTCTCTTGATAAATACAGCCACGGGTCCAACGGGCTACACTGGACACACAGGCCCTCAAGGCGCAGCCTCCACGGTCACTGGACCCACGGGCTCGACGGGGCCAACGGGCTCGACGGGACCTACTGGCGAGACAGGGCACACTGGAGAGGTAGGGCAGACAGGGCCCACAGGTGCACCAGGCTCTGCGACAAATACTGGCGCAACGGGTGCAACGGGCTCCACGGGCTCCACGGGCTCCGCTGGTGCAACGGGTCCCACGGGCACTCTCAATGACAACGGCATTCAGACATACTCCTCTACACACGACAGCGTCGTGATCATCAGCATCAAAGACGGCGCCAATATCTATGTCGGATCCGGCTTCTTCTGCCAAATCGCCGACTCGGGCAACTACGACCCCAGCACATATGGCTACATTCTCACGGCCGGCCACGTGATAACGAATCCCTCGAACAACCAAGTGTCCAGCGAGATCTGGATCCACACAATGTATCCCACTCTGCAGAGCTTCCAGCTGAACGGAACCAACGGAGTTGTGATGGGTATTGACAAGATAGCGGACGTGGCCCTCATCCGCCTGGCCAGCTCCTCCTATACAGCCCTTCACCTCCCTGTAAAGGATAGCCGCACCCAGCTCTCAATAGGGGAGTATGTGAATGTGATTGGCTATCCTCTGGGCGACGACGCCCAGTCAATCACCCGCGGCATCGTGCGAGATAACAAGTACCAGAACGAGTTTACGCCAGAATCGATTCTCACTGATGCCTCCATCTATGGAGGAAACAGCGGCGGACCGGTTATCACTGATAGTCAGCATGTGGTAGGTATTCTCTCTTGGGGCATAACCAACCAAGAGAATCTGAATGGCGCGGTGACCAGCTACCTTTTCAAGCCCATCATCAAATACTTCTGTGACAACTACGCCGGCTCCGTGCTTGGATATCCCAAGGGCTACATTGGCGCCTTCTATGCGAATGTGTCCTTCATCCAGGCGATGCAGTACAGCGGACTCAAGATAGAAGGAGCGCGGGTAACTTCAAACGACGCAACGGTGTCCCCCTCGAAGTTCAACCAGTTCGATATCATAACGGAGATCTCAGGGAACCGTATTGGAATGCTCAATACACAAGTCCCCCTCTTTACAGAAGTCCATCTGCGACCCCCCAGCACCTCTATAGGGGTGCGCTACCTCCCCTTCAACTCGACTACGAGCACGTATGGCGCGGAGACATCCAAGACAATCGTACTCGAGGCATTCAACCCCACATATGATGTCTTTTTGACGAATGTACGTCGAACTCCAGTTGCTAAAGAGGGAGAGGGGGGTATGTATATGACTTTGTAAAATGCTTAGAGTGGAGGCGCCGAGCAGTATGACAGTTTTCTTCTCCTCTATGAAGCAGGAAAATGCCATATGTACAGATTCAGTTCCGTAGAGGAACAGCGACCGAATGGTCGACAGATAACCCCGTTTTGGCGGAGGCCGAAATGGGTATTGAGACAGACACGGATCTCTTCAAGATAGGCGACGGTGTGACGGCGTGGAATGATCTCCCCTATGGAGGTCTGCAGGGCCCGACAGGAGGGCTTGGACCCACGGGCGCAACGGGTGTTACAGGTCCAACAGGTGAGACTGGCCCAACAGGCGAGACTGGCCCGACGGGCCAACAGGGTATTCCTGGTACGGCGGCGAATACGGGTGCAACAGGTGACACGGGATATACTGGTGATACTGGTCCAACGGGCCCAGGAGGAGAGGCAGCGAATACTGGTGCAACGGGTCCTACAGGTTGGACTGGTGGCCTGGGTCCTACCGGTCAAACGGGTGGTACGGGACCGACGGGTCCGCAGGGTAATCCTGGTACTGCCGTAAATACAGGCGCAACGGGTCCAACAGGTTGGACTGGTATCTTCGGTCCCACCGGTCGTGTGGGTGGTTTCGGTCCGACGGGACCACAGGGTCCATCTGGCTGCACGGGGGCGACGGGACCGCAGGGTGTGGCTGGCACTGCTACAAACACGGGCGCCACCGGTCCTACGGGTTGGACGGGTGCAACGGGCGCAACGGGCATACCTGGAGAGGCGAGCAATACGGGTGCAACAGGTCCGACCGGTTGGACGGGTTGCCGAGGTCCTACAGGCGCTGAGGGTCCTCCTGGTGATGTGGGTCCAGAGGGTCCTCAGGGCGCACCTGGTTTCGCAACAAACACGGGCGCGACGGGTCCAACGGGACCTCAGGGTATTCCTGGATTTGCCACAAGCACAGGTGCAACGGGACGTGTTGGCGCGACGGGCCCGACAGGAGCTGTAGGGCAGACGGGGGCCACAGGAGCCACTGGGGCGACTGGAGCGACGGGAGTGACTGGAGATACGGGAGCAACTGGAGTGACAGGTCCGACGGGAGCAGATGGTCCCACTGGTTGGACGGGTCCCGCCGGCACAGCGACGAATACGGGAGCAACGGGTCCGACGGGACCAACGGGTTGGACTGGTTGGACGGGTCCCGCCGGCACGGCGACAAACACGGGTGCGACGGGTCCCACGGGTGCAGCTGGCCCTACAGGTTGGACCGGTCCCGCCGGCACGGCGACAAACACGGGCGCCACTGGTCCTATGGGCCCCACAGGTTGGACGGGTCGCACTGGTTCCACGGGTGCAACTGGACGCACAGGTCCTACAGGTAGCACTGGACCCACGGGTCAGCAGGGTATTCCAGGTTTTGCCGTGAATACGGGTGCAACTGGCGCGCGCGGTCCAACGGGCGCACAGGGTGTTGCAGGTACAGCGACAAACACGGGCGCGACAGGAGCTACTGGAGCAGTAGGACCCACAGGTTCCGTAGGATCGACGGGGGCCACGGGTCCTGTAGGACAAACGGGCTCCACGGGCTCCACAGGTCCAACAGGCGAACAGGGTATTCCTGGCTCCGCGACAAATACGGGCGCAACAGGTGCAACAGGTCCGCTCGGCACCGGGCCCACAGGTCCGACAGGTATTGGGCGCACAGGCCCTACTGGCCGACAGGGTATTGCCGGTCCCACGGGACCTAAAGGCTGTTCTGGTGACACGGGTGTGACGGGTCCTACGGGATGCCGTGGTGCCACGGGTCCAGAGGGTCAGCCTGGTGACGTGGGTCCTATGGGTGATATGGGCGACACGGGCCCCAGGGGTCCTACTGGTTATACTGGCCCGCCTGGAGGCACAGGTTATACCGGTATTACTGGTCCAACGGGTGCAACAGGTGTGACGGGGCCGACGGGAGAGACTGGCCCTACTGGTTGGACGGGTTGGACTGGAGAGACGGGGGCGACTGGAATGACAGGGGCGACTGGACCAACAGGTATGACTGGTCCCACGGGCAACACGGGGCCTACAGGAGATACGGGCCCAACAGGTGAGACGGGGCCAACTGGGCCGACGGGGGCAACTGGTGCAACAGGGGACACGGGTCCGACGGGTATGACGGGACCAGCGGGATCAGCGACGAACACGGGAGCAACGGGGCCGACTGGTTGGACCGGTTTCACGGGTCCTGCTGGCGATGCTACAAACACGGGCGCCACGGGTGACACGGGTCCAACTGGCGAGATTGGTCCAACGGGTGATCAGGGTGAAGTGGGTGAAGTAGGTCCTCCTGGTGAAACGGGACCGACGGGTATGACGGGGCCTGCAGGTTCTGCATCCAACACGGGTGCCACGGGACGTACAGGTGCCACGGGTCCCACAGGTGCAGTGGGGCCTACAGGTGCTACGGGTATGACAGGGTTCGGTGCAACGGGGCGCACTGGTCCCACGGGCCCACTTGGACTCACTGGCGCTACCGGCCCGACAGGGTTTGGTGCAACGGGTCCAACAGGCTCACGTGGGCAAACGGGATCTGTGGGACTTCCAGGCCCAACGGGTCACACAGGTGCCACTGGTGTTAGAGGTAGTACGGGTAGTGTAGGTGAGACTGGTCCAACAGGAGCTGATGGTATTCCAGGATCGGCCACAAATACGGGTGCCACGGGGCCTACAGGTCCCACGGGTGCCACAGGGGTGACTGGCGCAACGGGGGCGACTGGACCCACAGGGGCGACGGGGGCTACTGGTGTAACAGGAGCCACGGGACCAACAGGAGACACAGGTGCAACGGGGCCAACGGGAGCCACGGGTGCAACGGGAGCAACAGGAGCCACGGGCGCAACAGGCCCAACAGGGGCAACGGGGCCTACGGGACAGCAAGGTATTCCTGGAACTGCAGCGAATACAGGTGCCACGGGCCCAACTGGAGATACTGGACCAACGGGAGATACTGGGCCCACAGGCTTGCAGGGCATCTCAGGTAATCTCTTCAATACCTCCACCACGTCGGCAGTGACCCCCACTCCTGTAGAGGGAGGAACACAGTCACTCACAGTAGCCACCGGCCTCGCGTACATTCCAGGCAACTCCGTGGTAGTCATCGATTCGGGCAACACGGCCAACCGCTTTGAAGGTACAGTGCAGAGCTATAACAGTGGGACCGGCGCACTTGTAATAGAGGGTATTACAAGCATTCGAGGCACCTTTGGAAGCGCAGTCTATAACGTGAATCTCGATGGTATTGACGGGCCCACGGGAGCCACGGGGACCCTTATATTTGCAGGTACTGGAGCGCCGAGCCCCAGTCTAGGTCGCGTGGGTGACTTCTATATCGACTTGGCGAGCGGACTTTTCTACGGACCCAAGCAATAGTAACCGTATAGGCAGTACAGGTAGTCCAGAGAGCCCTCAAAGCATGAATACCCTTTTTAGAATCTGAAAAGAGAGTTGATGCTGCAGCTGCGCACTAGTCCGTGCCTAAATAGAATATTCCCTTCCTCTAGAGACAAATGTCATGGCCGGTGGCATTTAGTATGATAGGGCCAACCGGCCCGACAGGAATGACAGGTGCCACGGGATACGTGGGTCGAGATGGAGACACGGGGCCCACTGGCGCTGCACTTTTTACGCTGGCGACGAGCAGTGGCGATATTCGATTCCCAACGCCGAATGCCGTTGAGCGGTTTCAAGGATCAGGAGCACAAAGCGCAAGGACGCTCGAGAGTTTCGAAACTGCCGCACTTACCTTTCGCGTCGGCACGCTCTCTCTGACCCATACGGCTGGCCTCATCAGATACTCGGGTGGCACAACCATCGACAGCACAGTACGATATGGATTTCAGTTCGACGCGAGCGGGAACTATCAGTGCATCGAAGGAGGGTCTACGGTGGGAAGTCCAGCTGCCTATTCCGTCAATGATATATTCACTGTCGTTGCCACGAAACTCGCCGTGAAGTACTATTTAAATGGCGGGCAAGTGCGTTCCACGACGAATCCTGATATTGCCTATAGTTTTGGTGCCTTCTTCAGAAGTACGGGAGCGCCGACCTTGTTGGACTTGATATCCTTTTCGTATCTTGCAGAGGGAGCTACGGGCTATGTAGGGCGCGATGGAGATACGGGACCAACGGGGATGACGGGACCAACAGGCGATATTGGTGCTCCTGGTGTGCGTGGGCCAACGGGATTCACTGGAATGACGGGGCCAACGGGGATGACGGGACCTACGGGGCCGACTGGAGAGACGGGGCCTCTTGGAACGGGGCCTACAGGTCCAACAGGTGTCACTGGAAATACGGGGCCAACGGGCGAGACGGGGGCGACAGGCAACACAGGAGCTACCGGTGTAATGGGTCCTCCTGGTGACCAGGGTGTGACGGGACCTACTGGATGGACGGGGCCTACTGGAGACACAGGTGCCACAGGCGTGACGGGGAATACGGGAGACACCGGACCTACTGGAGAGATTGGTGCTCCTGGTGATATTGGGCCAACGGGTCGCACGGGGCCTACGGGTCCAACGGGTTGGACGGGCAATACTGGTCCAACGGGTGAAACGGGAGATATTGGCCCTCCTGGTGCGCGCGGACCCACGGGCTGGACTGGAAACACGGGACCCACGGGAAATACGGGGCCTACGGGGCCTACGGGCGAGACGGGTCCAACAGGTGTAACAGGAAATACGGGATCAACGGGTCCCATTGGAACTGGTCCCACAGGAGCCACGGGAGTAACGGGAAATACGGGTGCCACGGGAAATACGGGTGATATTGGTCCCCCAGGTGATCGCGGTCCAACGGGAAACACTGGAACCACAGGACCAACGGGCTTTACGGGCCCAATTGGTACGGGGCCCACGGGTGCAACCGGCGTAACAGGAAACACGGGCGCAACAGGCAACACGGGGCCCCTTGGCACTGGCCCAACGGGGCCAACTGGGCCCACAGGCAATACGGGCTCGACGGGACCCCTCGGCACTGGCCCTACAGGTCCAACAGGGGCAACAGGAAACACTGGCGCAACGGGCTCAACAGGTGATATTGGACCTCCAGGCAATCGTGGCCCCACAGGTGAGACAGGGCCCACGGGTATGACGGGGGCCACGGGAGCCACGGGAGCAACGGGTGCAACTGGTGCAACAGGGCCCACAGGCTCCACGGGACCCCAGGGCGAAAATGGTATCTCGGGCGGCAAGACACTCTTTCTCGATCTCTCGGCCAACGACGCCACACCGACCGACGGAGACCTGCTGGAGGCCCCTGACCAGACGACACAGACTAGCCTCAGCTCGGGATCCCAGGCACCCAACTCTGCCTATATCCTCGGCACCTTCACGTCGCTGCCCAACACTACAGATACCACGACGATTCTCCAAGGTATCTGGGATATGAATCTCTTTGCAGATTCAGACGACAACTCGGACAATGTGAAGTACTACTTTTCAGCCTATTACGTGACTGCAGACGGTGTGACGGAGACGCTCATGGCCGCCGGATCTTCTATTTCAGCCACACCCGTCTATACGACGCTCGGCGTCTATGCCTATTCCCTCTTCGTACCCCAGACGAATCTGCCTGATTTGACATATAGGATTCGCGTGAAAGTGTATGCTAGCTTTGTAGGGCCGAGCAATCACAGCATCTCGGTCTATTTCCGCAGCACGACGATCAGTCATATTCATACTACACTGCTGGCGAACTCGGCGACGGGTCCCACTGGCTGGACAGGTATGACGGGCGCGACGGGAAATACGGGACCCACAGGTAACACGGGACCTACGGGAAATACGGGACCGACTGGCAACACGGGGCCAACGGGACCAACGGGTATGACGGGAGATGTGGGTGCTCCTGGCGATGTCGGGCCTACTGGAGAGACGGGAGCGACAGGAGCCACGGGAGATGTAGGTGCCCCTGGCGATGTTGGTCCAACGGGAGAGACGGGCGCAACGGGTCCAACGGGCAACACGGGTCCAACTGGAGAGACGGGGCCCACGGGAGCGACAGGAGCAACTGGAGAGATTGGTGCGCCTGGTGATATCGGGCCGACTGGAGAGACGGGGGCGACTGGGCCGACTGGTAACACGGGGGCCACAGGCAATACGGGGCCTACTGGAGATACGGGACCAACGGGACCAACGGGTATGACGGGAGCGACTGGAGAGATTGGTGCGCCTGGTGATGTTGGGCCCACTGGAGAAACCGGGCCGACGGGCAATACGGGTAATACGGGACCAACGGGAAATACGGGACCAACGGGAAATACAGGGCCCACTGGAGAGACGGGTGCAACAGGGGCCACGGGGGCAACAGGAGCCACGGGAGAGATTGGTGCTCCTGGTGATGTGGGGCCGACTGGAGAGACTGGGGCAACTGGGCCGACTGGTAACACGGGGCCCACTGGCAATACAGGGCCTACGGGCAATACGGGGCCAACGGGCAATACGGGACCGACGGGCAATACAGGCAATACGGGGCCTACTGGAAACACGGGGCCGACGGGCAATACGGGAAATATGGGAGCACCGGGTCAAGATGGCTGGACGGGCTATACTGGAAATACGGGGCCTACTGGGCCCACTGGAATGACAGGAGCCACGGGCGACATTGGTGCCCCTGGTGAGGTCGGACCAACGGGTGAAACGGGGCCGACTGGAATGACTGGGGCCACTGGACCGACGGGAGAGACGGGTGCAACTGGACCCACGGGAAACACGGGACCCACAGGAGAGACGGGGGCTACTGGACCCACGGGAGCAACAGGTGCAACTGGAGAGATTGGTGCTCCTGGTGATGTGGGGCCGACTGGTGAGACGGGACCGACAGGAATGACAGGAGCAACAGGTAACACGGGGCCGACTGGCAACACGGGACCTACAGGCAATACGGGGGCGACAGGAGAGATCGGTGCTCCTGGCGATGTGGGGCCAACGGGAGAAACAGGGGCGACGGGACCGACGGGGGCGACTGGCGCAACAGGAGCGACTGGGCCCACGGGAGCAACTGGAGAGATCGGTGCTCCTGGTGATGTAGGGCCCACTGGTGAGACTGGGCCGACGGGACCAACTGGAGATACGGGGGCAACAGGGGCGACAGGAGCCACAGGTGCAACGGGAGTGACGGGGCCTACTGGCTCAACAGGACCCCAAGGTGACAACGGTATCTCAGGCGGCCAGACACTTTTCCTCGATCTTTCTGGAAATGCGTCGAGTCCCGTCATAGCCGACCTCATAGAAGTTCCCATTCTGAGCGCGCAGACCACCCTCAGCTCAGGAGCCCAGTCAGCGAACTCGGCTTTCCTGCTGGGAACCTTTACAACGCAGCCGAATACCGCCGATACCACGACGATTCTGCAGGGTATTTGGGATATGAATCTGTACCTGGATTCCACCGATCTCTCAGGCAATGTGCGCTTCTACTTTTCGGCCTATTACGTTACAGCGGATGGAGTTACGGAGACGCAGATGGCCGCCGGCTCGAGTGTGACAGCGACCTATGTGTATGGTGGCAGTATTAGCCTCTACACCTATTCTCTCTTCGTACCGCAGACGACGTTGCCCGATCTCACCTATCGGATCCGCGTGAAGGTCTATGCCTCCTTTGTAGGGGCAACAGCGAATACGCTGACGGCATATTTCCGTGACAATACACTCAGTCATATTCATACTACGCTGCTTGCCAACTCGGCAACGGGACCCACGGGTGCAACGGGTGTAACTGGAAACACGGGTCCAACGGGAATGACGGGGGCAACTGGACCCACGGGTGATACAGGTGCCACGGGAGCAACGGGGGTTACTGGAAATACGGGGCCGACGGGGGCAACTGGGCCCACGGGTGAGATTGGCGCGCCTGGAGATGTTGGAGCCACGGGAGAAACTGGATCGACTGGACCTACGGGGGCGACGGGTGCAACAGGACCTACAGGAGATACGGGGAATACAGGGCCTACAGGAGATATCGGTGCGCCTGGTGATATTGGACCTACGGGCCGAACAGGGCCTACAGGAGACACTGGCAATAC
>Ga0315900_10006685_pt1 | contig 15352 bp, 14 predicted proteins | sample LakEriMetagenome_FD_203521 | JGI IMG/M metagenome (GOLD analysis project Ga0315900, IMG submission 203521) | Freshwater fungal communities from buoy surface, Lake Erie, Ohio, United States - Buoy 12 MA114 | ecosystem: Environmental > Aquatic > Freshwater > Lake > Lake biofilm | place: USA: Lake...
TCATTCCCACTTCATATGCTCAGGATGTATACCTTGTGAAATATGATAAATATGGAAGAGAACAATGGCTCAAACATGGTGGAAGTGGAGAGAATGACCATGCTTATGATATCATCACAGATAAGTCAGGTAATTCCATCATAGCTGTGATGAGTGGATTCAATTCCATTTATAACTTTGTTTTTGACAATGATAGCATTCAAGGCTATCATGGCGGACTTGTATCATATGATGCAAATGGTACATTACGATATGTAAAGAAATTGCAAGAGGCGAAAAGTTTGCGAAAACTCACCTGGGGATTGGGCAATTCATTTTATGGTACCGGAACGGGTATACAATATAAAATGCCCTATGATTCCATCATCGTAACAGGTTGCGAGGATACAATCCATGGTACCATTGCAAATTTCAAATTGCTGATGGTGAAGTTTCAAGATAAAAGATCATCAAATCCATTACACATTGATGATGAAACAAAAACATTAAATGATAATGGAATTATCATTCCCATTGATGATGAGATACGAAGTATTTATATGTATGATATTACCGGTAAGAAGTATGCTCTTTCAAAAGATGACTATATTATTTCAAACAGTACCTTCTGTATTCAATCAAGGTATTTTGAAAAGGGCATATATTTTCTCAACATTATAACAAACCAAGGATATACTATTTCACGAAGTATCCTCATAGAATAAAGATATGAATACCAACTTAATTGAGCGCCATTTTCACAATAGGCATTGAATGCCAATCGAATGGTCTTTCATCAATAAAAGAATGTTTCTCTATTGAATACTCATGAACATGGTCAAATACATCTCGGTAGAAAAACCCTTTTGCTCTTCCGAATGGACCAAATAGACATTCTGCATTAGGATTACTTTCCAGAAGTCTCAAGAAATATATCTCAACAGCTTTCAATCTATCATTCTCTTCTTGTATCAAAAGAATGAAATTCGGCAAGTGCAGATACTTGAATCTCATGATCCCCAAAAATCCCACGACAAAAATCGGACTTGGGACAGAATTCTCATGAATGACCCAAATGTGTGGTTTGAACTCCGAGCGGGCTTTTAATTCACTGACTTTATTTTTTTCTGCATCTTCAATCTGCTTATAGAAAATGGCATGTCTCAATGCATGTTCAAATTCTTCCCCAGAGAGAATTTCATTTGCCCTGATTCTCCCTAGAAACTCTTGATCATTGAATCTTCCTAATACAAATGCATCAAACCTTCGAAAGCATTTATTTGTATTTGAAAATCCAAGCATCTGCGGAAGATTTCCCCTTTTTAAGCCCTCGGACTTTAATCGATCATCAAAGTATTTTTGTAAAATGTTCACGTTGACCTCATCGTTTGGGCATTACCACAAATTGTACTCCGCTGGCGAATTGTCATAGGGCCCAATCCCTCGAATTCTCTTGATGAAATATGTGCGCACTATGACTTATTAGATGTGAATGTATTGTAATAGATATACCGTGAAATCCAATGGGGGAGCACTTCGTTATGCAAGCCCTGAATTGCGTGATGATGAGGAAGTTGTACGAAATGCCGTCCTAAAAGATTCAAGCGCGATGCAATATGCATCACAAAGACTACGGAGTGATAAAGAGTTCATCTACTCACTCATTGATAAGGGTATAGAGTTGTTTGGATGATAAAAAAAGGAGTTCTCTGTATTAATATGACAGGGAACTCCTTTATTAAAACAACCAATATCTTACTTTACTATTATATTATAATTTGCTTGTTTACTTTTATAATATGAAACAACAATATCTTTTACTGCTTCGATTCTCATCTTCTGTAATTCAACATTGTCCTTTCTAATCTGTTGTTTCTCTTGCCATTCTTTATTTTGTTCAGCAGTAATTTTAGACTCTACTTCTTTTGATATTGACAATGCCTCTTTGTAACATGTTGACATAGGATCTATCAAAGACAATTCATTTAAGCCATCCTCATAATTCTGATTTGAAATGTAAGTTCTTGCGCTTAGTAAATGTTGTTTACACTGTTGATCAGAAAGGGCAGTATAAACTGACTGCATAGCTTTCATTGCTTTATCAAAACAAGGTTGTGCTTCTTGAGGTACAGACATCAACAGTGCCAAAGCTTCTTCATATTGCCTTCCTGTTTTTTTGACCTCAGCTTTTTTTATGATACCTTCACATTTGGTGATATACATTGTTTTGTATTTTTCCCTTGCGGAAGAAAATAGCTTTACTAGAACTGTATCTGAAGTGCTTATTTTATTAATGGCATTATCTACAGCCTTATTACGGTTTGTACCCGTACCAGCTATTTTCTTTTCTATTGAAGCTAGTACTGTTCCATCTAACATATGTGTTATTGAAAATGTACATTCCAATGTAACAACATTTGTTTTACTAAGTCCAGCATCAATTTGTTCATCTCTGACAATTGATATTCTAGGTATACAAACTAGTCCATACTCAGACATTCCGGAGCCGCCACTCCCTTCCTTAGAAGCTATCGTTGTAATTTTTGATTCAAGTCTTTGAAACTGCTCATAGGTCAATACAGAATAGTCTTCCGGATAGCCAAATCCAATTCCAATTTGTGAAGAAAGCTTGGTAGTAAATGATAAAATTATAGCTATACTACAAATGAAGAATTTTGCTGATTTACTATTTAATATTGACATACATTTTTCCTCCAGATGTTCTAATATCAGCATTGATTTGATTAGACTTTAACACAGATTTTAGACCCCGCTCTAATTTGCTAATTCGGTAAGGTGTGCCATCGGGTTCTCTTAATGCAACTTTGAATCTTTCAATCTTAAACTTCGTTTTTGTTTTTTCGGGCTCTGAAAAATTAGCTTTAAATGCCTTAGACTCAAAGTAATCATATAACACATCTCCAAGTTCTGTACCACCAACCATAGATGCCATTGTGAGCGTAGAAGTTTGATCAATGGTTACATCAATTATGTAATCTCTTCCATTGTTTACTCTATCTGTAAAGCTTTGTTGCATTACATCTAAAAAAGCTCTCATTTTTTCTTTCAGATATTTTCTTGCAATCTTGGAAGTATCACTAAAACTATATGCAGAAGATTCCGCACTTATCTTTGATAATTGTTCACTTGTAAATGGATCAATAGCTGTTAAAGTTTGTTTCACTTTAAAACTTCCATCACTTGCCTTTCCACTTGCAGTTAAATCAAGTTCTACTCTGATATCTGCACCAGATTTTCTGGAAAGTATATCTCGAATATCTTCTTTAGCAGCATCATCACCTCCATCTCCAGCTTGAAAAGCTGCATCTTTTCTTTCATTTTCTAATAAATTTTGAAAAGACAATGTTTTTAGTCCATTAGCGATGAATTCTTCTTCAGCTATACTTATTGCCAATCTTTGACTAGGCTCTTGTAGTGCCTCTTCAAAGGTCCCTTTCATATTTCCTTTATCAACATAAGGAACCACCATAACAGTCGGTTGAGAAACCTGCTTGTCTTGTGCCTGTATTTCAGGTACCACTAGAATGATAGTTAAACAAATAATATAGACCATGTTAATCATACTCATAGTAATCTCTGCTGATTAATAACCAAGTTTTCTAATAATACCATTAGATTCCAAATCTCTTCGAAGTGATCTGTGATCAACTGTGACAAGTATTTCAACCTCCACTCCAGAACCATATTTAACACTTCCAATTGTTTTAGACTCTGGTACGAATGACTTATACCTGTTTTTTCCGAACAAATCGTCGAAGAAAGCTTTGTTTTTACTTTTCTCGTTGGATTCGCCTGTACCAATCATTGGCATTCTTTGTTGAGAATTAGCCAAACCTCTAAAAAATATCTGCTCTATTGCATATACCTCTGCTTCTTTTACGGCATCCTCATATGACTCGGCTGCTGCAACTGACTTTACTGTTGTAGTTCCATCAGATTCTGAAACAAAAGTTATGTTGCCTCTCTTAGGTAGATTAACTTTTTCAACAGTAGTACAGGAATTCAGTATCACCATTAAAGAGATACATAGTACATTTATTATTTTCATAATTCCGCTCATTTTACTCTTTCAACAATATGTTCTCTTTTTTGTTTCACTATCTCCATGATTGATTTCCCACCTTTATCAACTTCACATTCGGAGAAATTGTCACCAGAAACTTTGGTTAGTTCAATTTTTCCAACTTCTTGATAATATGGACTACCATCAATCATCTCGACACTCTTAACCATAAACTCGTCGCCTTCTTTCAATCCATGTGACTTTCCACCACTAATAAGTATGAGCTCCGCTTCATCATCATCTTCTTTGATTACTCTACTAATGGTTAGAATAACAGGGAATTCTTCTTGAAAGTAATTTATCATACTTTCTTCCAGTGTTCTAATTGCTTCATCTACAGCTCTTTCTGGTGTTAGTTGTGCAGAAGCTCCTTTACTTTCAAAACTCTGGGCTTCAGAACTTTCAGAAGTTTCGGAGTTTACTATTTTTAAATTAAAGCTGAGAGTGGCTTTGTAACCATTGAATTCACCTCCACTTGTCATTCGAATGATATTTATCATTCGAATATTACCAATAACTTGATAATCTGCGCCTTTCATAGCTCCTTGTTGGACTTTATTCCCATCAAAGAACTCTTCTGTTTTTTGTAATGCTTGTTCTTTCTTAATTAAATCCAGATTTGTTCTATCAACAACCTGAAAGCGCTTACTTTTTGTAATGATTTCAATTACTTTTTCAGTAATAGCTCTATCATACTTTGTTGGTGTATCAGATATGAATTTTTCAACAGCAACAATTCTTCTTTTGTCTTGAGTTTGCTGACCATATATAGTATATACTGATGATGCAGTGTATGTAAGAGCAATCAAGAAAATACATATGATTTTCATCGTTTTCCTTATCAGATTAATCAGAAATCTCTTAACATATTTAAAGCATCTACTTGATTTTTAATTTTTAAACCTTGTTTTCCTGTTTCTGAAACCACAGTACTCAAGATATCCAAAGCTCTTGCTAAACCTGCTCCTAATGAAGCTTTTTTGAGAAATGAGGCTTCTTCTATTTCTTTTTGTGCAGGACCTTTTTTATCTGCTAAACTCTTTGCCTCTGCAGCCAATGAACCAATAACTTTGGTCAATTTCAGTAACTGCTTAGCAGCATTAATGGCAGTAATTTTTTTACCTTTTCCATCAGATATATCTGCGGTAGGAAAACCATCTACACTATCCATTTTAACTTTGATAAACTCAATATCTTTTGTGATCTGAATGTCTTTAGCAGCAATTTTACATGCATTTTTAATAATTCCATCGATAGCTGGTGCACCAACTAGAATATCTTCAATTGTTTTCGGACCACAATCGCAGCAGATTTCTTGCATGAATTCCGGATTGTATGCGAGAAGATCTCGGACTTTTACCCAATCAACATTTTCTCCCTTATTTTTCACTTTTTTCTGAGCTATTGCTTCGAAATTGCTCAAAGTAAACATCATCAATGCAATGATACCAAAAATATGAACCTTAGTTTTCATGGTTCTTTTCCTCTAATAAGTGTAATAATCTTCAGCTTTTATAGCTGTTTATTCAAGTAAATCTCGCCTTGAAATTTCCATGTTTCTGAATGTTATAATTTATAGATTTAAATTTTTTATCCTTCTACTCATTATCTACTCATTTGCGTGTTTTTTTATCATTTTTTGAAGAAATAACTCCCTTTTCCATGAATCAGTCATATGAACATAGAGTGCAGTATTTGTTGTTCTTTCATATTCATTAACCAATATATTTGTACTCAAGTTGAAATTGGCTCTTTTACAAAGGGATTATTCATTCATTCTCGTGCGCTCATGATTATCAAAGGCATTCTCCCCATCATCATCACACTCATGGCAAGCTTCTGCATGAGTCAATTGGAGATTATGGCTCAAACAGAGATTCCTGCAAACGACACCACCCCCAAAGCACGAGAACTAACACGCAGAGATTTCATATTACATACCTATAATCCAAATACCGAAATCATTTCGATGTTTTATAAAGATGCAAGCAATAAACTTTTGCGCACGCTGGGATCCCTCAAACAATTTGTGGAAAGCAGTAAGAAAGAATTGATCTTCGCAATGAATGGCGGTATGTATCACCCTGATTTTGCCCCGGTCGGACTCTTCATCGCCGATCATACCATGCATAAACCCGTAAATCTCAATAGTGGAAGCGGAAATTTTTTCATCCAACCAAATGGGGTATTCTATGTGGATGCAAATGAAAAACCCGGTATATGCCTCGCAAGAGACATACATAAAGTTCAAAAGATCAAACATGCCACTCAATCAGGTCCAATGCTAGTTATCAATCGGAGAATCAACCCCTATTTTTCAGATACTTCAAACTATTTCAATATTCGAAATGGTGTGGGCATTACCAAATATGGCAAACTTATCTTTGCCATGTCACGCAAACCTGTCACACTGTATGAATTCGCACACTATTTCAAACAACAACGATGCGTGAATGCACTGTATTTCGATGGTTCCATCTCAAAGACTTATGCCCCACGGAGTAGATGGACACAACTCAATGGAAATTTCGGCGTGATGATCGGGGTACTGAAGAGATAATCAATGATTTGTATTCAATTATCAGGGAATAGTATAAGATATCTCATCTCCTTTGCATGATCTTTGTAGTCATTACACTACATAAAGGAATCATGATATGAAAAAAGTCATCGTAATCACCGGAGCAAGCGCAGGAATGGGCAAAGATGCAGCGCTCGCATTAATCAAAAAGGGTCATACCGTCTATACGCTTGCTCGAAGCATGGATAAAATGGAAGAGATACTAAAAGTAGGCGGTCATCCAATTCAACTTGATATAACCAATGAACAACAAATCAAGAGTGCTGTAGATACTATCATACAAAAAGAGGGTCGCATTGATGTGTTGTGGAATAATGCTGGATATGGACTATATGGAGCAGTTGAAGATGTTCCAATTACAGAGGCAAGACATCAATTTGAGGTAAATCTGTTCGGACTTGCTGCAATCACACAATTAGTACTCCCACATATGCGAAAAAACAAATCCGGAACCATCATCAATACTTCATCCATGGGCGGGAGGATCTATATGCCACTAGGAGCTTGGTATCATGCATCAAAACATGCCCTAGAAGGTTGGAGCGATAGTCTTAGAGTTGACCTCAAGCCATTTGGAATCAATGTGGTCGTTCTACAACCCGGTGCAATCGCAACAGAATGGGGTGGAATCATGACAGATAATTTGTCAACCTATTCCGGTAAAGGTGCATATTCTGATACTGCAAAGAAACTTACTGCTTCCATGCAAAACATGAACTCCAAAAACATGATGTCGCCAACAAGTGTCATCACAAAAACAATTCTAAAGATCATCGAGAGCAAGAAGCCAAAAACTCGCTATGTTGTTGGCGCAATGGCAAAACCCATGATGTGGATGCGAAAACATCTTGGAGACACAATGTTTGACAAAATTCTTATGAGCCAATTGAAATGATGAATACAACAGTACATCTTTCGACGATTTCAGATTTGATTTCTATGTTGCAATGCGGACAAACTCATCACCCTTTGATTTCAATCATTGATTTCGGTCAACTTGGACAACATTTAAAATCGGAGACAAAAATTTCCACGGATTTTTACTCAATCATGTGTAAGAAAACATGCAATCAACAAATCCGATACGGTAAAAATTCTTTTGATTTCAATGAAGGAAGTTTGATTTGTATCTCCCCAAAACAAGTAATCACAATCGATGGATCAGATGAGTCAAATGAAAGTATGAAAGGATGGGGTTTGTTTTTTCATCCTGATTTGATTCGTGATAGTTTTCTTGGTAATATCATAAAAGACTATTCTTTTTTCACTTATGAAATGTCAGAGGCTTTACATCTCTCAGAAAAAGAAGAATCTATTCTTAAAGAATCTCTTGTGAATATTCAACAAGAATTAACAGATAACTTTGATGATTTCAGTCAACATATAATAGTTGCGAATATCGACTTACTCTTGAAATATTGTCAGCGGTTTTATGGCAGACAATTCATTACGAGAAAGCATTCACACTCTGATATTCTCACAAAGATTGAAAAGGAATTACATGCATATTTACACTCAAGTAAACTTCATCAAAATGGTTTACCCTCTGTTTCATTTCTGGCTGATAAAGTCTGTCTTTCCCCTGGTTATTTGAGCGATTTATTAAAAAAGGAAATCGGTATGAATGCTCAAGAATTTATACATTATCACATTATCGAGGAAGCAAAAAATATTCTAAGAAACTCTAATATGTCGATAGCTGAATTGTCCTATACTCTCGGCTTTGAATATCCACAATATTTCAGCAAACTGTTCAAGAAGAAAACCGGCGTTTCTCCTATCATCTATAGATCATCAAATTAAAAGTCTTTTTAATCTTTCCCCAGTCGATATCCTAACCATGCCATCGGTAGATATGCAATAGTCAGATCAAGTATGATAAACCACGTTGGTCCTCCCACTGAAAAAACCATCATTATACCACCTAGTAAAAATAGCATGCCGATACTATATGCAGCTGATATGTGTTTGGACTTTGTGAATCTGATTGCAAACCATGCCCCGAATAATGTACCCAATGCATGCGCGAGAAAAGGGAAGATGAAATGAATCGGTGACATGATTGTCATCGCAGATTTCAAACCTGCCTCTGTTGATATATCAATACCCTCCGGAGCAGGGAAGAAAATCATACCTGTTTGAACAAGTAACATATTGAGTGTTCCTCCAAGTATCAATCCAAGAAGAACGATTCCGATGTCTTTAAGTAAATGCATGATTAATGAATGATGGTGATTGGAATATTCTCGGAGGAAAAACGCATCATATATATGCCCGACGGAATATCTTCAGTAGAAATAATCGCTTTGCCTTCCTGTATCTCGATGCTTCTAATCATTGTACCAAACATATCGTATAATGTCAATTGACCAAAACCTGTTTCCAAGTTTTCAATATTGATAATATTATTTGCGGGTTGTGGAAACACTCTGACTTTAGACATTTCCTTAACAGAATTCGTCACCTTCATTTTCACTGTGGTTTTTTGAGTTGATATTGTATCGCATTCCGTTCTGATTATCGCGTGATATATTCCTTCATCACTCGTATCCATTGCTACAATATCCAGTGTGATCTCCGCATTTACTCCCGGATTCGCCTGAGTAATTGCTTTCTCATTTCTATACCACTGATATGTATACTTCTCGGTATTGATTGTCACACTAAGTACGGTATCCATTCCGGAAAACAACTCGAGCATAGTTGGAAGATCTTTCTTTATCTCTGCTTTTGAAGTGAAAGATATGCTTGCAGTTTTTGTAGTGTCTCTACCACATGCTCCAAAAGTGATGCATCGTATATTCTGCATTAATTCATTATCACTTTTTTGTATGGAAATCGTATTCTTATTCTCTCCGATTATTGGCTTTCCATCAGATTGAATCCATTGATACTGAATGTCTTTTCCTATAGCATTACAAGCGATTGAAAACGTTTCATCATAACATGCGATATAGGAAGTATCAATATCTTGTATGATTTCAGTTTGTGGATTTATTGCCAGTCTAATAGGACCAAATACTTGTTGGAGATTTCCCTCTGTAAGTCCTTCTCCAATCACTTTCAATGAGTATGCACCGGTATCATTTTGTGTGCAATTCGCAATATTCAAAGTGGTAGAATTTACTCCGCTTATCTTTCCTCCATTGCTGAGTTTCATTCCATTCTTCGACCACTCATATGTGAAATTGAGTGAACTTGGATTTGTTTTGATTACAGCTTCAAGTTTGGCATTCTCACCCTGGCAAAGCGTGTCATTTCCGGACATGGATTCAAGTTTTATAGAAGCCGTAATTTCAACTCCTTCAGGAACGCTTGCGCTGTCTAATACCAATTGCTGTTGCATTTGAAATGTATTTCCACCATCAGTGCTTTCAGCATATTGTGTTTTATGTCCTGTCAATTTCTGACCACCATTAGCATTAAAACCCTTCACATACATACGCAAACGATTGCCTACCTTTGATACACTTGGATCACCCACAAATTGCTGATATGACAATCGAACACCTTGTTCTTTTTGCCAAGTTGTTCCACCATCTGTCGAACGCGAACTGACAATGCCACCGGGACCATTATAGAATAGGCGAATCGATCCATCATTCAATACCAAGAGTTCAGGAATGCCAGTATTTTGTACGGTCGTTTTATAAGTAAAAGTCAATCCATCATTGCTTGTTGCCACCACTGTATTCACATTCATGCCAACCATTTGCGTGCAACCCATGACATAATTACCATTAGGTAATTGCACCACGGATGGATCGAATATGCCTTCATATTCAAACACTTTTCTTTTACCCGTGAATTTCACTCCATCTGTCGAAACTGCCGTGTAGATCGGGCTTGGTCCAGGGTTTTGCGGTGGAGGAGTTACAAAATATCCTTGGAAATAATAGAGTCTCAAACTTCCATCTTGCTGTTTAAAAATATCAGGATCCACACCATTCCCATCAAATACTCCATCTATCAGAACTTTTTCACCTCGAATCCATGAGCCATTCTGTAATTGCCTTGCTACCCACATTCCATGCTCACCGGGTCTCGCAGATACATAATACATGAGATTCACGGTTTGTGCGAATGTTGAAATACCACACAATAGAAATAGGCAGGTGTAGAGTATGCGAATTCTCATGATGTTTTAATGCTTTACTATGAATGATATGAATGATTTTCTCTTTCCATGTTCAATCACGCCATGATATGAACCGGAAGAAAATGAAGAACAATCAATTGCGAATGTTGATTGATTTGCTTCTCCTTCTTTCATTAATCCACCATCTTTCGAAAAGACTTTCCACTTTGCAGATGATGATTCATTTGGAATAGTGATGTGTACTACATTGCTGACGGGATTCGGAGAAATGGAAACACCAAGTGGTTGCAGTGCATTCTCATTAATATCAGTTTTATTCAGGAGATAATCCATGTAATTGTGAAGCAATACTCTGCGCATTTGTATGCCTTCATTTCCTGCACCTGCAGCTTCCATTGGGAAACCCTGATAAATTGCAGGCACACCTTTATCACTCTTGATTTTTACTGCGGCGATATTCATCGGGTCTTGCAACTTTTCATTGTCAAAAAAGAGTACTGCTTTTGCTTTATCATAATCGAGAATTCTGATGCAATCAACCCAAATTGAAGTATGTGGATTCAGTGGATTATTCACTGTCAGCGAAGTGCCTGCAGTATGGATGTCAGAGGTATTTCCTTTCAATGAAAATTCTACCGGTTTACCTTCATTCATATCCCAAAGCATCGGAGCCCAAGGATAGACCTCGCCGTCGATTCCAAAAGTATTATGCCATACATTTTTAATGTTTTGTGAAACATCCGGAGGATAATTTCCTGCAACAAGCCAAAGATTCATTGGTGACCAAATCAACATTGGTTTACCAGCTTTAAATTGTGCATCAATAAATGGCAATACCTTTTTGGTTCCATAAATCAACGTGGTTCTACCGCGATATGATTCAGGTACTATGAATGCTCTTGCACTTGAAAAATCAAATGCATTCACATTGCTATCATTGATTGAAATGATTGATACTTTATTGGCATAGAGAGGACTTGCCTGCAAGTCAGACCAGTTCTGCAAAGTTGCCTCTCTGCCTGTTCCTTCGAAATTCATCATTACAATATCTTGTTCACGGGAAATTACCGTTGTTTGTGTCTTTGTGGAGAGTCCGCGAATGGAATCTTTCGGTACCACTTGTGCTCTGAGAATATAATTCGCTGCACCGATTCCTTTACCGCCAACTGTTTCCAATGTGACATTTCGGGAGGTTTTTGCGGGTATCATAATTTCAGGAGGATCTATTGTATATGTCCAACCATCTGAGATGATGCTTTCTTGATCAGCAAATACTCTGACTGTGATTGGAAACTCACGCGTATTGTTGAGCTTGATTGTATGAGAATGTTTTGATCCTGATTCTATTTGTGCCGGAGGGGTTGTCACTGAAATTCCTGCAGCAACCGCCAAAGATCTTGGGGTAGGTGCTTTGCCCGCGCTTGCGGCATTCAAAATTTCATATCCTGCATCACCTTTCTGTATCCATCCCGCAACCCAAAGATGCTTTGGGTTTTGAATTTTCATGGAATCAAATGGAATAACAAATGTGTGTTGTTTCACTTCGCCATAAAATGCACCATCTGCGATTGTTCCACGAATTCCGGCGATTTGTCCACCATAAAATCTCAGCACATTTTCATGCACATAATTGGTGATTGTTCCATCCTCATAGAAATAGGGATGACCTTCAAATCCCGCGCGATTATTCAAGTAATTCACTTGATCAAATTGCTTCCCGGTTCCCGTTACGCTGTCTTCCATTACCGCGCAATTGAATGCAAGAGGTCCTGAAAAATCTTCAAAGAATTCAGCTGAAACGGTTATGGAAACTGTTTTGGTATTTGTATCAACTTTCCATGATGCTATCTGCACTTTCACGGGAGAGGTTTGTTTCATCGTATTGGTATCAATCACCTTATTCCAAGAAGAAGGATGTACGGCATAGCCGGTATTGCCTTCAACTGTCAACTCTTTGCGATTGATCACCCCGCTCGGATATCCCGTGATATTATGTACTTTGGCTAAATCTGTTTGAAGTGACAATGACATACCATCGCGATTATGCACAGCTATCGGAATAATGCGATTACCAAATTCCGAGTGGAGATCCTTTAAGGCCTGATTGCCAATCACACACCAACCACACCATGCACCGGTATGATCTTCAATGAGGATATTTTTGGGAACATTTTGAGTAAAAGCGGGAATACAACTGAGGATGAAAAAAAGCGGTAGAAGTATTTTCATGAAAAAACCGGATAAGAGATGAGTTGATAGTAAAAATTAGTAATAAATTCCATTATAATCATCATTGCCCATCCAGTCAACAATATGCATGAATAGATGCCACCACTTGTACGAAAGACATCTACATATCTTGACATAATTACTAGATGGTATCGACATTATCCATGATTTACATCAAAATTTATTCACATGCTCAAAAAACAGCTGTAAATCGCTTATATCAACCGTTTCAATAAAAACTAGATAACTAGTCAGGATAGCTTATTTTTGTGAAGTAGAGAGGATTTATGAGGGTTTTTAGTTTTTATTCACACAAACCATTGTAAACCTATATATATCAACCATTTATATAGTTTTTTGACTTTTGTTTCACGTGAAACAAATGCATTAAAAAGAAATTGGTCTAGGTTTACCATAAATCAATTAAAAACTTTGTTTCACGTGAAACTTATGAATTCATACGATATAATTGTCATTGGTGGTGGTCATGCCGGTATAGAAGCGGCTAGGGCTTCTGCTTTGATGAATTGTTCAACAGCTCTTATCACAATGTCTGAAGCCACGATTGGTGTATTATCATGCAATCCGTCGATTGGTGGCTCTGCAAAAGGACATTTGGTAAAAGAAATAGATGCAATTGGTGGTATTATGCCTCTAATAGCAGACAGAAGTGGTTTACAGTTCAAGATGCTCAATACATCAAAAGGACCTGCCATTTGGTCTCCTAGATCGCAAAATGACAAATTTCTCTATCCGAAATATGCAAGACAAGCATTAAAACAAACAAAGAATCTTGAGATATTGCAAGGTACGGTAGAAAAACTCCTTATTTCAAACAAAGAGGTATATGGAGTAATATACAATGGTCAAGAAATACGGTGTAAAGCTCTTATTCTCTGTGGTGGGACATTTCTCAATGGGATGATGTATACCGGCAAAGAAAAGACTATTGGGGGAAGAGTTAACGAAAAAGCTGCTCAAGGACTATCTGATTCATTATTGGAACATGGTTTTGAGATTGGAAGGTTAAAAACAGGAACTCCACCAAGAATATATGCGGATAGCATCGATCACTCCAAAGTCCGTATTGAATCGGGTGATGAAATACCAAAACCTTTTTCTCACAAAACGAAACATGTTAAGAATACCATGGTTTGCTATGGTACAAATACCTCAAAAGCAACTCATGAGATATTGGAACAAGGTTTTATTGATTCCCCAATGTTTACCGGTTTAATTACAGGAAGAGGACCAAGGTATTGTCCATCTATAGAAGATAAGATTTATCGATTTCAAGAAAGAGAATCTCATCAGATAATCCTAGAACCGGAGTCTCTTTTTGGAGATACAATCTATGTGAATGGATTCTCTACCTCATTGCCAAAAGAGATACAAGAGCAAGCATTAAGAACAATTCCAGGACTAGAAAAAGTACGAATTGAGAAGTATGGATATGCTGTTGAATATGACTTTTTCTACCCTTATCAACTGATGTATACCCTTGAGAGTAAACGACTTAGCGGACTTTATACAGCTGGTCAAATCAATGGTACATCAGGTTATGAAGAAGCCGCTTCACAAGGCTTGATAGCCGGGATCAACGCTGCTGCAAAGATCAAAGGCCTCCCCGAATTGATTCTCGAAAGATCTGACGCATATATCGGTGTGATGATAGATGATCTTGTCAATAAAAGTTCAGATGAGCCATATAGAATATTTACATCATTGGCAGAATACCGTTTACTACTTAGACAGGACAATGCATTTGAACGCTTATATGGGAAGACTGCTGAATATGGACTACATGATGGTTCTGAAAAAGAAGTACTCAAATCCATAGAAATGAGAAAAGAATTGGAAGAGTCCATTAAAACGGTACGGATTCCAAAGGACTTGGTCAATGAGATTTATTCAAGTGTAAATGAAACATCAGTGAAAGAATCAGAACTCATAACCACGATGTGTAAAAGACCTTCAGTCAATCTTTCTTTGATTCGTGAAAAAACTTCTGCATTAGATTCATGGAAAGGCACGGCATTTGATAGCATATTATGGCAAGCCGACATAGATATCAAATATGAAGGATATATCGCTCGACATCTTGCTGATATTGAAAAGTTTAAAGAGCTTGAACACAAAGTGATTCCTGCCGGATATGATTATGATACATTAACATCATTATCAAGTGAAAGCAGAGAAAAACTCAAGAAAATTAAACCACATTCAATCGGACAAGCTTCGCGTATACCCGGAGTTTCACCAACAGATATTTCCCTTTTGGTGATTGATCTCAAACGATGATGTCTTTTGTCGGAATCATATTGTTTCATGCATTCCGGCTTTAAAGTGAAATCTGACTATACTGTAATCGGTATCGATG
>Ga0315900_10006687_pt1 | contig 15350 bp, 13 predicted proteins | sample LakEriMetagenome_FD_203521 | JGI IMG/M metagenome (GOLD analysis project Ga0315900, IMG submission 203521) | Freshwater fungal communities from buoy surface, Lake Erie, Ohio, United States - Buoy 12 MA114 | ecosystem: Environmental > Aquatic > Freshwater > Lake > Lake biofilm | place: USA: Lake...
CGGCGGCGCACGTGCCGATGCGGCTGATGATCCCGTAGCGGCCCTGCGCGAGATTGGGCATGCCGGCCGCGCCGTTGTTGATCACGGCACCACGGCGGCCATCGGCGGCCGCGATGGCGCGCAGGGCCGGCAGGCAGGTGTGGCTGCAGCCGAAGACATCGACCCCGGCCTCGGCGAACACCCGCGCAAGCCAGGGCCGGCGTTCGGGATCATCGAGCGCGTCGTGGGCGAAGCCCCAGCCGGCGAGGGATTCGGCGTCGCCGTGGACGATGGCCACGCGCGCATCGCCCACCCGCGCGACGCGATGCATCGGCAGCGCGCCGAGCGCCGCGCAGCGACCGGGCAGGCCGCGCGCGGTCTCGCGCAGCATCGCGGCGATGGTGTTCGAGCGCTCGACCACCGCATCGTCGACCGCGTCGGGGTAGGCGCAGCCGCAGCCCGCGCCCTCGTCGTTGGCGGCGATCTCGGTTTCGACATTTCCGCGGATCGCGACGTGGCGTGCGACCTCGTCGTCGATCGCCGCGAAGTCCGTTGCAGCGACATCGAACCAGTGAAAGTCGCCGTTGAACACCAGCGTCACCGGACCGGTCTCGCGGTCGGCCATCGCCAGGATCGCCGTGAGCGCCTCGCGGTTGCCGTAGAGGCCGCCGATCAGGTAGAGGGTCTCGGCCTCGATCTCGGGCGCTCGATCGAAGACGCGTGCGGTGTATCGATAGCCGAGCGGGCAGGAGCGCCCGGGTTCGAGGGCATCCGTCATGCGCGCATCGTCGCAGGCGCGAGGCCGCGCTCGATGCGCAGCAGGGCGCCGAAGGCGGCCTCGCGCGGGATCTCGATCGCGTGCGTGCCGTCGTTCGCCGCGCACGCCGCGAGCCCCGCGGCCTGCAGCGGCGCGAGCAGCGCTTGCGGGTCGGCAGCGCGCAGCACCAGCGCGTGCAGGCCTTCGCGGCCGGCCGCCAGCCTTTGCGCGACCGCGGCGGCGAAGGGGCGCGAGGGGTCGTGCACCGCGACCAGTTCGATCGCGCCGCCGCGCGGCGGTTGCACGCGCACCGAGGTCACCCCACGCACGGCATCGACTCGTGGTGCATCGGCCGGCAGTCCCAGGCCCGGCCCCCAGGTCGCGGCAGCAGCCGCCAGATCGCTCACCGCGATCACCGCGAGCTGCACGCCCGAGATCCCCAGACCCTGCCAGCCCACGGGCGCGCGCCCCGGGTAGGAATCGTTCGGATACACCCGGATCAGCACCCCCTGCGTGGACGACGGGTGGATGTCGCGCCCGCCGGCGCCGGCCATCAGCGGCAGCACCGCCAGCCCGCGGGCCGTGAGCGCGAGCGCCTCGGCGTCGGGGTCGGGCGCCTCGAGCATCAGCGCGAACAGGCCCTCGCCGCGGCGGTCGAGGAAGCGCTGCAGGCTCTGGCTGAGCGGTGCCTCGGGTACCGCCGGGCTCATCAGTTCGATGTGGCTGCCGCCATCGGCCACGCACATCGCGATGCGCGCGCCGAGTTTCGGGACGGTGTCGGCCGAGAGATCGACGACCGGCAGCCCGAGGCAGCGCCCGAAGGTGTCGACGATCGCCTCGAAGTCGGCGGTGGCGATCGCCAGGCGAGGCATGGCGGTGATCATGGCGGCGCTCCCGGTCGATGTCGCGAACCCCGAGGGTAGGCAAGGCGGGCGCAGCCCGCCAGCGGGCCGGGTCCGATCGGTGCAGCGCCGAGCATGATCCGGCGCCGACGAAGATGCTGCGGATCTTCCGAAAACAGGCCCCTGCCGTGGCAACATCGGTGATCCCCGTCTAAGAGAAGGGGATTGGAGAAGCTGCTCATGAACGAATCCCTGCGCCTGATGAGGCCGGTCGCCGCGATCCTGATCTGCGCCTCGCTGATGCTCACGCTGAGCCTCGGCCTGCGCCAGAGCCTGGGGCTGTTCATGCAGCCGATGACCCGCGACATCGCGATCACGGTCTCCGAGTTCACCTTCGCGATCGCCATCCAGAATCTGGCGTGGGGTCTGGCGCAGCCCTTCACCGGCGCGCTGGTGGTGCGGGCGGGCTTTCGCACCGTGATGGTGGCGGGTGGCGTGCTCTATGCGCTCGGCCTGGCGTGCCTGGCGATGGCCCAGGGCGTGGTGATGGTGACGCTGGGCGCGGGTGTGCTGATCGGTCTGGCGCTTGCCTGCAATGCCTCGTCGATCGCCAACTCGGTGGCCTCGCGGGCGGTACCCGCGGCAGTGCGCAGCACGGTGCTCGGGCTGGTGTCGGCGGCCGGCTCGCTCGGGGCGATGCTCGCCGCGCCCATCGGGCAGTGGTTGCAGACGGATTTCGGCTGGCGCGCGGGCGTGCTGGGTTTCGTGGCCTTTGCGCTGATCCTGATCCCCGCGGGCTGGATCGCCGGGCGCGTCGACAAGGTCAAGCTGCCGCCGCCCGCAGCCGGCGATATCCCCGAGGAGAGCGATGCCCGGCGGATGGCGCTGGCGGCGCTGCGCCATCCGCCCTTCGTGGTCATGACGCTCGCCTTTTTCGTGTGCGGCATGCAGCTGGTCTTCCTGACCACGCACCTGCCTTCCTACCTCGACCTGTGCGGCATGGATCCCATGCTCAGCGCGCAGGCGCTGGGCATGATCGGCGGCTTCAACATCCTGGGCAGCCTCTTCTTCGGCTGGGCGGGTGGCCGATGGTCCAAGACCGCGCTGCTCGGCACGCTCTACATCTCGCGCTCGCTGGTGCTCGCCTGGTTCTTCTCGGCGCCGCCCACCCCGGGCAACACGCTGCTGTTCGCCGGACTGATGGGTTTCCTCTGGATGGGCGTGTCGCCGCTGTTCGCCGGCGCCGTGGCCGAGATGTTCGGTCTGCGCTGGCAGGCGATGATCCAGGGCATCGCCTTCTTCAGCCACCAGATCGGCAGCTTTCTCGGCGCCTTTGGCGGTGGCATGGTGTTCGATGCCTTCGGCTCCTACGACCTCGCCTGGCGCTTCGGCGTGGGCCTCGGGCTCACCGCCGGGGTGGTGCAGGTGGTGTTTGCGCTGATGCGTCCGCCGGCCGCGCTGGCACGCTGAATGCGGGAGCGCATGGTGACCCGCGGCCGGCGTCCGCTGCCGATCCTTGTCCTCGCGGCCGTGCTCGGCCTGGCGAGCCTGCCCCTGCCCGGCCTTGCCCAACCCGCGCCGGTGGACTTCAGCTTTCTGCGCAATCCGGAGTTGCGCTGGCGCGATCTGCCGCCGGCGGCGCGCGAGCAGCCTGTCGCCGAGGATCTGCGCGCACCCGAGCGCGATGCGCTGAGGGCGCAGGCCCAGGCCGCGCTCGAGCGGCCCGGCACGCTCGCGCTCGCCCTGATCGAGCGCGGCACGCTGGTCTTCGAGGGCTATGCCGGCGGCGGGTCGGCCACCGATCGCTTCTTCAGCTTCTCGGTGGCCAAGTCGCTCACCGCGCTGGCGGTGGGCGAGGCGCTGTGCGCCGGGCGCATCCGATCGCTGGATGACACCGCGATGAGCTACGCGCCGGAGCTGGCGGGTACGGCCTTCGGCGAGGCTTCGGTGCGGCACCTGCTGATGATGGCCAGCAGCGCGCAGAGTGGCGGGCCCGAACTCAACGGTCAGCCGCAGGCGGGCGCCTTCATGGCCGAGATGCGCGGGCGCAAGTCGCTGATGGAGCAGTGGCGCGAGCATGGCCGACGCGCGCGTGGCTTTCTCTCGGAGATACGTCCGGGCGAGCGCTTCGACTACAACAACCTCGACACCGCAGCGCTCGGTGCGGTGGTCCGGGGAGCCACGGGGAGCGACTTTTCGGCGTGGTTCCGCCAGGCCGTCGTCGAGAAGGCCGGGCTGGCCGATACCAGCCGCTGGCATCTCGATCGCGATGGCCGGGAGCTCAATTACGCGGCCTACAGCGCCACGCTGCGCGACTGGGTGCGGCTTGCGCTGCGCTTCCGGGCGGTGCTGCAGGGCGCCACCGACGAGCCCTGCCTGCGCGCTTTTCTGGAGGAAGGCACGCGCACGCGGCTGCCCACCTACGCCCGCTCGGGCTTCGCGGGCTATGGCTACCAGATCTGGACCGACCTCATTCCGGGCCCCCGGGATGCCTTCTGGATGCTTGGCTACGGCGGGCAGCGCATCGGGGTGCACCTGCCGAGCGACCGCATCCTGATCACCTTCGCGAGCAGTCCGCAGGAGTCCACGCTGCGCCTGTTCGGCAGGTGGGTCGCACAGGCGCGTTGAGGCGCCTCGCGCAGCTGCGATCCCGACGCCCTCGGGCCCCAGCCTTCCGACGCTTCGACCTCCCTGAACCCTACCGAGAGACCACGACCGTGAGCATCAAGGACCGCGCCTGCATCGTCGGCGCCTACGAACATCCCACGCGGCTCGCCCCCGACAAGTCGGTGGCGCAGCTGCACGCCGAATCCGCCGCCGGCGCGCTGGCCGACGCCGGCCTGAGCCTGTCCGACGTCGACGGCTTCTTCTGCGCGGGCGACGCGCCCGGCGCGAGCCCGCTCTACCTCGTCGATTACCTCAACCTGAAGCTGCGCTGGTACGACGGCACCGAGTCGGGCGGCTGCTCCTACCTCGCCCACATCGAGCATGCCGCCACCGCGATCGCGCAGGGCCGCTGCTCGGTGGCGCTGATCACGCTGGCCGGCAAGCCGCGCTCCAGTGGCCAGGCCACCGGCACGGCCTTTCGCCCGCCACCGGTCGATCGGCCCGAAGCACTCTGGGAGTCCGCCTTCCGCTGGACCATCGGTGGCATCTACGGAATGATGATGCAGCGGCACATGCATCAGTACGGCACCACGCTCGAGCAGCTCGCGTGGGTCAAGGTGGCGGCGGCCGAGCACGCCCGGCACAACCCGCACGCGATGCTGCGCAAGCCGGTCACGGTCGAGGAGGTGATGGCCTCGCCGATGGTCTCCGACCCGCTGCGCCGCCATGACTGTTGCGTGATCAGCGATGGCGGTGGGGCGCTGGTGCTCACGCGCCCCGAAATCGCGCGCAGCCTCAAGCGGCCGGTGGTCAAGGTGATCGGCTGCGGCCAGACCATGAACACCACGAACGGCGGCTACCTCGACCTCACCCGCACCGGCGCCGAACGTTCGGGCGCGGCGGCTTTCGCGGAAGCCGGCATCACGCCGGCCGACATCGACTACGCGTCGATCTACGACAACTTCACGATCATGGTGATCGCGCAGCTCGAGGATCTCGGCTTCTGCCCCAAGGGTGAGGGCGGCCGCTTCGTGGCTGACGGCGGCCTGATCTCCGGCGTCGGCCGGCTGCCCTGGAACACCGATGGCGGCGGGCTGTGCAACAACCATCCGATGAACCGCGGCGGCATCACCAAGGCCATCGAGGCGGTGCGACAGCTTCGCGGCGAGGCCCATCCCGCGGTGCAGGTCAAGGACTGCCGGCTCGCGCTGGCCGCCGGTCCGGGCCAGGTGCTCGGCCCCGGCCATGCGCATGCCACCGTCATCCTCGAGCGGGAGTGAAACCATGACCAACCCCCAGGCCAGCCCCGTCACCGGCTTCGAGCACGACGCCTTCGTCGCCGCCTTTCCCGAAACCCGCGCGTTCTGGGCCGCCGCCGCCGAGGGGCGCCTGCTGCTGCCGCGTTGCGAGGATTGCGGACGCACCCACTGGTATCCGCGCGCCCATTGCCCGCTGTGCGGCAGCGTGCGGCTGCGCTGGGAGCCGGCGAGCGGCCGCGGCACGCTGCATGCCTTCAGTCCGGCGCGTCGCGCCGAGCCGCAGTACACGCTCGCCTACGTCACGCTCGAGGAAGGCCCCACGCTGATGACCAACATCGTCGGCGCGGCGCCGGAGGCGCTGCACATCGGCCAGCCGGTCGTGGTGCGCTTCCAGCCAGCCTCCGAAGGCCGGATGATGCCCTTCTTCACCCCTGCCTGAGGTCATCATGAAACCATGCCTTGCCTTTGCGGCGCGCTGGCTGTCGCCGGTGCTGATCGCGCTCGCCGCCAGCCTGCCGGCGCAGGCCCAGAGCCCCGACTGGCCGACGCGGCCGATCACGGTCGTGATGACCTTCCCGGCCGGCTCCGGGGTCGACGTGGTCGCGCGGCACATCCAGGAGCCGCTCGGCAGGATCCTGGGCCAGCCGATCGTCATCGAGTACAAGCCCGGTGCTGCCGGCAACATCGCGAGCGAGTACGTGGCCCGCGCCCGGCCCGACGGCTACACGATGGTCTTCGGCACCGCGGCCACCCACGGCAGCAATGCCGCGCTCTACCGGCGCCTGCCCTTCGATGTCGAGACCGACTTCGTGCCGGTCGCGCCGATCCTCGATGTCTCCAACGTGCTCACGATCAATCCCGAGGTGATCAACGTGCGCTCGCTCAGGGAGTTCGTCGACACCGTGAAGGCCAACCCCGGCAAGTACAACTTCGCCTCCACCGGCAACGGCACCGGCACCCACATGGCTTTCGCGGAGTTCAATGCGCGGGCGGGTCTCGACATGGTCCATGTGCCCTACAAGGGCGGTCCCGAGGCCCTGAGCGCGGTGCTGCGCGGCGAGACCTGCTGCATCATGAACCAGGTACAGACCGTGCTCGCCCAGTACAAGGCCGACAAGGTTCGGCTGCTGGGCGTTACCACCGCGCGCCGGGTGGCCGCGATCTCCGAGGTGCCCGCGATCGCCGACAGCAACCTGCCCGGCACCCGCGGCTTCGACAGCTCGATCTGGTTCGGCCTGTTCGCGCCGAAGGGCACCGATCCGAAGATCGTCGCCCGCATCAACGGCGCGGTGCGCCAGGTGCTCGAGACGCCCGAGGTCCGGGCGCGCCTCGAGAGCGCCGGCAACAGCGTGCGCATCGAGACCCCGGAGCAGTTCCGGGCCACGGTCAAGGCCAACCGCGCCCGCTGGGCCGAGGTGGTCAAGGCCGCCAACATCACGCTGGACTGATCGCGTGGCCGCCGTGATCCCCGACATGATCGACGAGGCGCTGGGCGCGCAGCCCGGCGATGCGCGACATGCGCTGCGCCGGCGGCGCGCGAAGGTGGTCGATGCCAGCGAGGCGGCGCTCGAGGCGGTGCTCGATCGCGATCTCCCCGGACTGAGCCTCGCCGAACGTCTCGAGGCGGCGCAGGTGGTTGCGCAGTCGAGCGGCTGCGAGCCGCTTGCGGCCTGCTATCGGGCGCGTCTGGCCGCGGTCACGTCCGATGCCGCGGGCGATCACGCTCACGCCGCGGGCGGCGCGCCGGCCTGCGTCGAGGATGCGCGGCGCGCGACGCTGCTCGGCTTTGCACGCACGCTGGCCGAGCGGCCGCAGGATGCCGGCCGCGAGCGGCTGCTCGCGCTGCCGGCCGCGGGCCTGAGCGTCGACGCGGTGGTCACGCTGGCGCAGCTGATCGGCCTGGTCGCCTATCAGGCGCGGGTGGTGGCGGGGCTGGCCGCGATGACAGGGCTTCAGGCTGTCGCCGCACCTGCCGAGGCCGGGCCCACCGCCGCCTTCGTGCACCCGGCCAACCTGCCAGCGCCCGGCGAACCGGTGCGCATCCGGGGTTTCACCAGCGAGCCGCTCGACTGGAAGGCCTGGCTGCCGGTGCTCGACGTCGCGCAGGCCACCGATTACCAGCGGGCCGTGCTGAAGGCCAGCCACCCGAGCGCGAGCAGCTCGGACTATTACCTCACACTGGTGCGCCAGCCGCGCATCCTCGAGCAGCGCTCGGCGGCCTTCAACGCGATCATGTACGCACCGGGCGGCATGAGCCGCGCCGAGCGCGAGCTCGCCAGCACCGTCACCTCGCGGGTCAACGGCTGCGTGTACTGCGCGGCGGTCCACGCGCTGCGCTACGAGCAGCTCACCGGGCAGAACGCCGTGATCGCGCAGGTCTTCGAGGATCCCGAGACCGCGGGCACCACGCCGCGCGAACGGGCCATCGTTCGGGCCTCGATCGCGCTGACCCGAGATCCTGCGGGCTTCGGTGCCGTCGAGCTCGCCGCGCTCACGGCAGCCGGGGTCGGCAGCGCCGAGGCGCTCGACCTCATCCACGCGATCGCGATCTTCGCCTGGGCCAACCGGCTGATGCTGAACCTCGGCGAGCCGGTTTATCCGGCGCGCGCGAGCTAGCGGTCACGCGAAGGCCAGCCCGCTCTGCTGCAGGCTGCTGAGGTCGATCGCGGCCTGGTTGGGTTCGAGCCCCGCCACGATGCCGATGAACTGCGCTGGCGTGTAGCTTGCCACCCGGCCGTCCATGTAGGCCGCGATGCCCTCGACGAGCGCGGGCTGCGGCTCCGCCCGCAGCACGTTGCGCAGGGCGAGCCTGGCGACATCCGCAGGCTGCGTCGATCCCGCGAGGGCGGCGAGGATGCCGTTGCTCACGAGAGCCTGCGCCATGCCGGTGACGTCAAGGCCGCTGTCGGCCATGCCGAGCGCCGCGCCGACGAGCGCGGGCTGGGCTAGCCCCGCCGGAAACAGCACTCCCAGCAGCAGTGCGGCCCGGCCCGCCGGCTCGGCGGGCGTGAGATCGAAGGCCAGCTTGCCATCGGCGAAATGCAGCCGTTCGATGCCGAGCAGGGTGTCACTGCCAAGCGCGCCCGAGCGGTCCGTCACGGTGAGTCCCTGGGCGTTTCGAAGGATGTCGGCGCCGCTGCGCGGAATGGCATAGACCGCGGCATCGCTGCCCGCGCCGCCATCCAGACGGTCGTGGCCGGCCAATCCCTCCAGGGTATCGTTGCCGGTGCCGCCGCTCAGGTTGTCGGCGCCGGGTGAGCCGATCCGCAGCTGCGGTGTCACGGGTGCGAAGCTCACCGGGATCACGTCGAGCACGACCTTGCCGGGACCGCGATCGAGCCAGGCATGCACGAAGCCGGTGTTGCCTGCCCACTGAACGAACTGGGTCGAGTAATCGAAGAGGTAGCCGGCGCCGAGCTGCCCGACCGTCGCCGTCGCGAAGCTGCCATCGGTCTGCGCGACGAAGGCCACCGGCAGGCTGGCCGGCGCCTGGGTGGAGCCGCGGGCGTCGAGCGTGAAGTCGGCAAGCCCGTCAGCGTTGATGTCGGCGATGTTGACGAACTGCACCCAGTACTGCGACTGCGGGTCGGAACCTGAAGGCGTGCCGCCGTTGCGCGAGCCCGCGGGCAGATAGTCGGTGGTGCGGTCAACGAAGCTGCGGCTGCCCTGGTTGATCAGCACCTGCAGTTCCCAGCCGCCCGTCCAGACATCGCCCTGATAGGCCATGATCAGGTCCTGGCGGCCGTCGCGGTTCACGTCGACCAGCTTGATGTCGTAGACGCTCTGGCCGTTGCCGAAAAAGGCCGGCGCGGGCAACGCCGTCACCGGGGCCTGGGCGAAGCTGCCACCGGTGTTCCATGCGATGGCGGGCACGATGGGCCTGGCGGCGGTCGAGAAGGCCGACCCGAGGACCAGGTCGGCGGCACCGTCGCCGTCGAGATCGCCGAGCTGCAGCGAGGTCAGCCGTCGCACGTCCGGGTCGAGCGCACCGCCCCGGCCGGTGGGCAGCAGATCGTCGCGGCGGCTGAATGCGCCTGTTCCGTCGTTCAGCAGCACATGGGGCAGCACCGGATTGGGCTGAGGCGTGTTGCCCACCACGATATCGAGGAATCCGTCGCCGTTGACGTCGCCCGTGCTTGCGCTATGCGTGAAGTCCGCGACCGCGGGCAGGTTGCCGGTCGCGTTGCGCCAGCTGCCGTCGCCGTTGGACAGCATCAGCTGGTTCTGCTCCCCGGGAAAGGGCATGGCGTCGTAGCCATGGCTGCCCACGAAGACATCGGTGTCGCCGTCGTTGTTGAAATCGGCGAACAGGACTTCGCGCGGGTGCACCGTCTGAAGACTCGGGAACGGAAAGACCGACGGCGGGGCCAGCGTGTAGCTGCCGGCGGCGGTGCCCAGCGCCAGCAGCGACGGTTGCGCGACCGGCGCGCCGTCGAAGGGATAGCTCGCACCGATCAGCAGCAGATCGCTGTTGCCGTCCCTGTCGAGATCGGTCGCGTACATCTGGCCGAGCCACCGTGGCCGGTAGTCGGCGGCGAGCTCGGTATGGATGACGGATCCGGCGGTGAAGGTGGCCTGGGTCACAGGGTTGCTCGCGGCTGGGGGTTTGCTCACGCGCCCGGTGCGGGATCCGGCGCCCGCAGGCACCGCTGGATGAAGTCGAGGACCATGCGCCCGAGCTGGTCGTCGGCGGTGTTGAAGTGGGCGATCACCGAGGTGTGGTTGTGGCGCGCCAGACGCATCACCGGGGGCGCCACGCCGCGGGCGGCGGCGAGCCGGTAGACGAGTTCGGCGCAATAGACATCGATCAGCGGATTCTCGTACTCGCCGAAGGCGACCATCGTCGGCACACTGTCCGGACCCACGTGGTTGACCGCCGAGCCCTGCTCGAGCAGCGCCGGGTCGTCGCCATAGTAGGCACGCACCCGGTTGGCATTCGGGTTGTCAGGCCGCAGGTCGGCGCGCACGCGCCCGCTGAGCACGACCAGTCCGCGGATGCCCGGCCCCGCGGGCGGATGGAAGCGCCGATCGTAGGCGTAGCACCCGGCATGGGCCGCGCCGGCCGAGTGGGCGATCAGCACGATCGCGTCCGGGTCGCCGCCATGGTCGCGGGCGTGACGGCGCGCCCACGCCACCGCCGCCGCGACATCCTCGGTGCCGCTCGGGTAGCGGAACTCGGGCGCCAGTCGATAGCCCATGTTCAGCCCAAGCACGCCATGCCGCGCGAAGTACTGCAGCACGTTCGCGTAGATCTGGGGGCTGCGGTTGCGGTCGCCCTCGACGAACGCCCCGCCGTGCACGAAGAGCACCACGGGCGCCGCCTGCGCCCCCTGCGGTCGGTAGACATCGATGCACTGCCGGGGATGCTCGCCGTAGGCGATGTCGCGCTGCACCGCGATGCCCTCGACCGGTGCGGTGGCCAGCACCTCGCTGTAGGCACCGATCATCTGCCTGACATGGCCCTGGATGTCCTCGCGCCACCGCGGGCCGATCCGGTCCATCAGCGTGAGCAGCGACGCCGGAATCCCGGGGGCGGTGCGCATGCTCAGCTCAGATCGGTGCGAAGGCCGATGAACTTCAGCTGCGAGAGCTCCTCGATCGCGTAGCGCACGCCCTCGCGGCCGGTGCCCGATCGCTTCACGCCGCCGAAGGGATACATGTCGAGGCGGAAGCGGCTCGCCTCGTTGACCCAGAGCGCCCCCACCTCGAAATCGCGCGCAAAGCGCATCGTCCAGGCCAGATCGCGGGTGAAGAGCGCGCCCTGCAGGCCGAAGGGGGAATCGTTGGCGAGATCGAGGGCCTGCTGCGGCCCGTCGGCGGGCACCACCACGGCCAGCGGTCCGAAGACCTCGTCGCGCCAGATCGAGGATGTGGTGGGCGATCCGACCAGGATGCCGGGGCTCACCAGGCAGTCGCGGCGGATGGGGGCGAGCGCGACATGGCCACCGGCGGCGGCCGATTCGCTCGCCATCCGCATCACCCGCTCGGCCGCCTCGAGGGAGACCATCGGGCCGATGTCGGTGGCCGGGTCATGGGGGTCACCGACCCGCAGTGCCCGGGCGGCCGTCACGAAGTGCCCGAGGAAGCGGTCGAGCACCAAGGCGTCGACGATGATGCGCTGCGCCGAGACGCACTGCTGACCGCTGGCCTCGAAGGCCGCCGAGGCGATGCGGCTGGCGGCATCGGCGAGATCGGCGTCGGCCAGCACGATGTTGGCCGCGTTCGAGCCGAGCTCGGCGACGAACTTGCGGGCGCCGGCTGCTCGTGCCAGCGCGTCGCCGGCTGCGGTGCCGCCGGTGAAGGTGATCGCGGCCACGTCGGGGTGCGAGACCAGCGCGAGCGCCGCGTCGCGGTGGCCCGGCAGCACGTTGAACAGACCGGGCGGCAAGCCGGCCCCGGCCAGCAGCGCCGCGAGCCGCAGCGCCACGCGGGTGCCGGCCGGGTGTGGCTTGACGACCACCGCATTGCCCGCAGCCAGCGCTGGCGCGAGCTTCTGCGAGAGCAGGTTGATCGGCGCGTTGAAGGGCGTGATGGCCGCGACCACGCCGTAGGGCACCCGCATCGTGAAGCCGAGGCGGCCGGCGCCCTGGGCCACGGCGTCGACCGGGAGGGTTTCGCCGCCAAGGGAAGCCGCGGTGGCGGCGCAGGCCCGGAAAAACTGGGCCGAACGCTGAACCTCGAAACTCGCGGCGCGCCGCGGCTTGCCGATGTCATGGATGATCAGGGCGACGAGTTCGTCGGCGGCGGCCTCGATCGCCTGCGCCGCCGCCTGCAGCCACTGCAGGCGCTGGTGCAGCGGCGTGGCGCGATGGCGGCGCCAGGCCGCGCGCGCATCGGCGACGGCGTCCTCGACGAGGGAAGGCGACGATTCGACGATCCGGGCATAGGGCAGCCCGTCGATCGGGCTCAGCAGGTCGCCGGCTGCGCCCTCCGGATTCGGCACCTGCCGGCCGGCGATGAAGGGGTTCAGCGTGTCGGACATGGGTTGCGCGGGCAGCTCGGGCACAGAACCGGGGGACCGTAGTCTTGATTGACCAAATAGTCAAGAGTAGACTCGACAGACCTTCCGGATGCCATCGCGCGATCCGGAAGCCTTCGCCCACAGGAGTGACCATGACCGTCGCAAGGCATCCGAGGCCAGCCGAACTCGAGAGCGCAACGATCGAGGAAATCGCCGAGCGTTACATCGCGCGCTTTCGAGACCGCAAACCCGACTGGGATGCCTTCGAAGATGCCCGCATCGAGGGCTACAAGCGGGCCCAGCATCGTTTCATCGGCGCTGGCGGCTCGGGCAAGCATGCCGACGCGAGTGTGATTCCGGCGCGGGCCTTCACACTGAGCATCATGTTCGTGGAACCCGGGCAGGGCAATGCCGCGCACACCCACGAGGTCGAGGAGGTGTTCTTCGTGCTGCAGGGCTTCCTCGATGTCTTCTTCGAGGACGCAAGCGGTCATCGGGTCACGCGCCGGCTCGGTCCCTGGGAATGCGTGTCGTGCCCGCCGGGTGTGGTGCATGGCTACGAGAACGCGAGCCTCGAGCCGGTCTACTTCCAGGTGATGCTCGGCAAGGGCAAGCCCGACACCATGGGCTATGCCGATCAGGCGCTCTTCGAACGCCGGGACGCACACCTGAACGCCTGAGGGCGCATGGCCCGCCTCAAGCCTGCGCCGCTGGCCGAGCCCGAGCCGGCGGCCCCGGAAGCCAGGTCCGAGACCGGCGGGAGCGCGGCGCGCAAGCCGCGCGAGAGTTCGATTCGCACCCGCGAGATCATCCTCGATGCAGCGCTGCGCGAGTTCGCCGACAAGGGCTTCGATGGTGCGCGCGTCGATCAGATCGCGTTGCTGACCGGGCTCAACAAGAACGTGCTGTATCACCACTTCACGAGCAAGGACGGCCTGTTCGTCGCGGTGCTCGAACGCACCTACGCGCGCATCCGGGCGAGCCAGAACGACATCCGTCTTCGCGGCATGGACCCGGTGGCTGCCACCCGCAAGCTGGTGATCTCCACCGGCCGCATCTGGATCCGCTATCCGGAGTTCCAGCGCCTGCTCTACAGCGAGAACCTGCACCACGGCAGGCATGTCAGCCAGTCCGAGAGCATCCGGTCGATGTACAACCCGCTGCTCGACACGCTGCGCGAACTGCTGGCCCGGGGACAGGCGGCGGGTGTGTTCAGGCACGGCCTCGACCCGATCGACGTCTATATCTCGATCACGTCGCTGACCGCGCACTACATGAACAATCGCTTTACCTTCGAGGCGATCTTTCAGACCGATCTGATGTCGCCACGGCGGGTCAGGCAGCGGCTCGAGCACGCGGCCGACATGGTGCTGCGCTACCTGATGGGGTGAGTGGCTCCCGCCCGGGCGGCTCTGGCTCAGCTTCCCGGGCCGAGCGCGGCCACCGGATTGGCGTGCTGATCGCCACGCTGCGACACATGCCACGGCAGGCACAGCGACTCGGCAAGATCGACCAGATAGAACAGCACCGTGCCCAGGATGCCAAGCAGCACCAGCGCGGCGAACACCCGCGGGGTGTCGAAGTTGCCCTGCGCGATCAGGATCACGTAGCCCAGCCCGCTGGAGCCGGCCACGAACTCGCCCACGATCGCGCCCACGAGCGCGAACGAGATGCCCACCTTCATGCCCGAGAAGATCGAGGGCAGCGCATTCGGGAAGCGGATCTTCCAGAGCGTACGAAAGGCCGAGGCGCGGCAGCTTCGCGCGAGATTGAGCATGTCGGGGTCGACCGACTTCAGACCCATCACGGTGTCGATGACGATCGGAAAGATCGCGATCATCACGACGATGGCCACCTTGGGTTCGACGCCGGTACCCATCCAGATGACGAACAGTGGCGCTAGCGCCACCTTGGGCACCGAGTTCAGCGACACCAGCAGCGAAGACAGCAGCAGGTTGAGCACCTTGGAATAGACGATGCCGATCGCGCCTGCCACACCCCCGATGACCGCGATCGTGAAGCCGAGCAGCGTGGTGCCGGTGGTGTACGCGGTGTGGCCCAGGAAGTAGCGCCACGCCGAGGCGAGCTCCACGCCGATCTGGCTGGGTGCCGGCAGGATGAAGGGCTTGACCCCGGTGAGCCAGACACCGGCCTCCCAGATGACCAGCAGCCCGACCAGCATCGAGGTGAGCCACCGGACCCGCTCGCTACGAACCCACCACTGGCGCATCAGTCCCCCTTGAGAATGCCCATCGACGAAAACATCCCGAAGATCCGGGTGGTGTAGCGGCTGAAGTCGGGTTCGCCGCGCAGCGACAGCGGCCGGTGCTGCGGCAGATCGACCGTGATGATCTCGGCGATCCGGCCGGGATTTCGCGACATCACCACGATGCGATCCGACAGGTAGACCGCCTCGGTGACCGAGTGCGTGATGAAGATGATGGTCTTGTGGGTCTCCATCCACATCCGGCGCAGTTCGACGTTGAGCTCGTCGCGGGTCATCGCGTCGAGCGCGCCGAAGGGCTCGTCCATCAGCAGCAGCTCCGGATCGACCAGCAGCGCCCGGCAGATCGAGGCCCGCTGGCGCATGCCGCCGGACAATTCCCAGGGGAAGCGCTCGGCGAACTGCTCGAGGCCGAAGAGCTTCAGCAGCGCGAGCGCGCGGGCACGGTACTGCCGCGGATCGAGGCCGCGCAGTTCGGCCACCACCAGCACGTTGTCGAGCACGGTGCGCCAGTCGAGGAGCACATCGCGCTGGAACACGATGCCCAGGTTCTCGGGGGCCTCGCTGACACCCGCACCGGCTACCTCGATGCGACCGCCCGAGATCGACTCCAGCCCGGCGATGCACTTGAGCAGCGTGCTCTTGCCACAGCCGCTGGGCCCGAGGATCGACACGAACTCGCCCTTGGCGACATCGACGTCGATGTCCTGGAGCGCCTGCA
>Ga0315900_10006688_pt1 | contig 15349 bp, 11 predicted proteins | sample LakEriMetagenome_FD_203521 | JGI IMG/M metagenome (GOLD analysis project Ga0315900, IMG submission 203521) | Freshwater fungal communities from buoy surface, Lake Erie, Ohio, United States - Buoy 12 MA114 | ecosystem: Environmental > Aquatic > Freshwater > Lake > Lake biofilm | place: USA: Lake...
TGTCCCACACGGCTGTGCTGTAGTTGAGGCAGCCCATGCCCCCGTTGCGGAAGCGGAAGGTGACCAGCCCGCTGTCCTCGAAGGTGGTGAGGTCCTTGTGGTTGAAATCGGCGAACTTGCCTTGGATGTCGTTGATGTCGCCGAACAGCCAGTACAGGATATCGATGAAGTGGCTGAACTGGGTGAAGAGCGTTCCGCCATCCAGATCGGCCGTCCCCTTCCAGCTGCCAGGCTTATAGTAGCGGTCGTCCCGGTTCCAATAACAGTTCACCTGTACCAAGTGGATATCGCCCAGCAGACCCTCGTCCACCACCTGCTTCAGCCATTGGCTGGGCGGGCTGTACCGGTTCTGCATCACACCGAACACGGTGCGGTGCACCTGCAGGGCCTTGTAGATCACCGCCTCGCAATCGGCCTTGGTGAGGGCCATGGGCTTCTCACACACCACATGCTTGCGGTGCTCCAGCGCTTTCAGGCTTTGCGGGGCGTGCAGGCCGTTGGGTGTGCAAATGTTCACCACGTCGATGCCAGGCACCTCCTTGAGCATCGTATCGAGGTCCTGGAACACAGGCACCTTCAGGTGGTCCACACCCAGCTCGGCGGCAGGCCGGATGTCGCACAGTGCCAGCAGCTCACCTTCGGGGTGGCGGCTCACCATTTCCGCATGACGCTTGCCGATGTGGCCGCAGCCAACGACAGCGAACTTGATCTTGTGCTCAGGAGGGAGTGCCATGTTCAGGTGGTGCGGATCACTTTTCCGTTCTTCAATGCGTAGCGCTGCCCGCTCTCCGGACAGGAGGCCTCGCCGTTGGCATCGAACTTAAGCTTATGACCGTACTCGCTCATCCAGCCGGTCTGGCGGGCGGGGTTGCCCACCACCAGCGCGTAAGCGGGTACTTCCTTCGTCACCACCGCGCCGGCGCCGATGAAGGCGAACTCGCCGATGTCGTGCCCACACACGATGGTCGCGTTGGCGCCGATGCTGGCCCCCCGTCCCACCCGCGTCCGCAGGTACTGATCGCGGCGTGCCACGGCGCTCCGCGGATTGATCACGTTGGTGAACACCATGCTGGGGCCCAGGAACACATCGTCGCCGCATTCCACGCCCGTGTAGATGCTCACGTTGTTCTGCACCTTCACGTTCCGGCCCAGCTTCACGCCGGGGCTCACCACCACGTTCTGGCCGATGTTGCAGCCCTCCCCGATCTCACAACCCGACATGATGTGCGAAAAGTGCCAGATGCGGGTGCCTTGGCCGATCGTGCAGCCCTCATCGATGAAGGCGGTGGGGTGGGCGGTGTAGGACATGGGCAGAAGGGCTGCGAAGGTACCGCTTCCCAGCGACCGGCGCCCCACTGATGCTCAGCTGGTTATATTTGAAAGGAACAGAGGATTCAGCGACGCATGACCTCAAGGATCCTGGTGGCCCTTTCGCTTTGTACCGGCACGCCCCTTTTCGGGCAGAAGCCTCTCGGTGCAGCCTACTGGGATGCGATCCGGGCCAAGGCTGATTCCGTGCTCATCGACGAGTTCGGGAAGGAATTCAGGGAGAAGCACATTTTCACCCCAACAGACCCTCTCGACCATGCGGTCGTCAGGGGAAATGCAGTTGACTGGGACGACTGCGATACAGTGACCCAACCACCGCAATGGTGCTACTTCGAGTACTGCATTGGACTGGATGAAGGATCGGCCACTCACTTCAATGGGATGATCCGGTTCACCATCACCCCGGAAGGTGGTCGTGTACCCGCTTCCATGGAGCCCAAGGCGGAATGGGACGGATTCATCAGGTGTGATGGACCATGCGCCTTCCCCTTCGATATCGATGGCCTCGTCCAGATGGCTCGACAGAACGGTATACGGGCACGCAAGAAGGACGCGCCGTGGTCCATGGTGTGGATCCCACCGGACAGCCTGGCACGATCTGCTGGTGATGAAAGGGGGAGCTATGAACTGCGCCTTGCTCAAGATCTTCACCAAGAGGGCACTACCCCGACATCCGGCGGTGGCGCGTGGTACTGGAGGCGCTACAGGTTCGCCGTGTTCGACCCTTTCAAGGGAGTACTACTACGAACGGAGGAGCGAGAAGTAACCTACAAGGTTGTTTGTGGAGCAGGCAACCTCTGACAACCTAGTCGACCCGCTCACAGAAGCGCTGGGACCAGGGATGCATCCGCGGGCACCAGCCCAAGGTCCTTCAGGGCTGCGATCAACGATCGCAGGGATCCTTCCTCCGGCCTCCCCACCCGCCACTGCACATGCCCCAGCCATTCCCGCGCCAGTTCTTCGCGGAAGCCCGCGTTCTGCATCACCAGTTCCACGGTGTGCGTGCTCAGGTCCAGGCCGCACACTGCACGGTCCAGCACGGCAAGGGCCTCCCGCATGGCATCCGGTTGCGTGCGGGCGAACTCCTCCCGCGCCACGATCACAAAGCCCGGCCAGTCGCCGCGCACCTCGTCCACGCGGCGCATCACACCGGCCTCCACGTAGCGTGAAGTGACGTAGGTCTCCCACAGGAAGATAACCGGGGGGCCTTCTTCCATGCGCCGGGCCGCTCCCTCCATGTTGTGCACCACCTCCAGGTCATCCGGGCCCGGCCGCCAGCCAAGGCGTTCGGCGTAGAGCATGGCCATGATGTGGCTGCCGCTGCCCGGCCGGCTGATGGCCAAGTGGACGCCCTTCAGCTGGGCCGCCTCCCGGAGGTCCGACCGTGCTGGCACATGCACGCCCCATGGCAACGGGCTCTCCACGAAGGTGCTCACGATGCGATGCGGGCCACCGTTCAGGATGTCCCGCACGGCCCCTTCGGTCACCAGCACGGCCATGTCGAGCTCATCGTCGCGCAGCATCTGGCACATGCGGCCGGTGCCTTCATGCACGGTGTGCCACTGCAGGTCGATGCCCGCCTCAGCGAACCGGCCCTGCTCCATGGCCAGGTGCCACGGCAGGTTGTAGGGCTCGGGGACGCCGGCGATGCGGAGGGGTTCAAGCTTCAAGGCACAGGACTTAAGATCCAAGCGCAAAGGTGCGTCGCTTGCGGCTTGGGGACCATGTCCTGCTGCCTCTTCCTTGACGCTTGGACCTTGTGACTTGAGGCTTGTGTCCTGTCCTCACTTCCTCACATACCCCTCGAAGCTGAAGTGCTCCTTCTCGTTGAGCTCTTCCGGGGTCAGGCTCTTGAAGTAGTCGTAGGTGATCTTCAGCCCTTCGGCACGGCTCACCTTCGGCTCCCAGCCCAGCAGCTTGCGGGCCAGGGTGATGTCCGGCTGGCGCTGCATCGGATCGTCCTTGGGCAGCGGCTTGTACACCACTTTCTGCGTGGTGCCCGTAAGCTTGATGATCTCCTCGGCGAACTGCGCGATGGTGATCTCGCTGGGGTTGCCCACGTTCACCGGACCGGCGTAGTCACTGAGCAGCAGCCGGTGGATGCCCTCGATGAGGTCGTCCACGTAGCAGAAACTGCGGGTCTGTGAACCGTCGCCGAACACGGTGAGGTCCTCGCCGCGCAGGGCCTGGCCGATGAAGGCAGGCAGCACGCGACCGTCGTTGAGGCGCATGCGGGGACCATAGGTGTTGAAGATCCGAACGATGCGCGTCTCCAGGCCGTGGTAGGTGTGATAGGCCATGGTGATGGCCTCCTGGAAGCGCTTGGCCTCATCGTACACCCCGCGCGGACCGATGGGGTTCACGTGACCCCAGTAGTCCTCGGTCTGCGGATGCACCTGCGGATCGCCGTAGACCTCGCTGGTGCTGGCCACCAGGATCCGCGCGCCCTTGGCCTTGGCCAGGCCGAGCAGGTTGTGCGTACCCAGGCTGCCCACCTTCAAGGTCTGGATGGGGATCTTCAGGTAGTCGATCGGCGAGGCGGGCGAAGCGAAGTGCAGGATGTACTTCAACTCACCCGGAACGTACACGAACTTGCTGACGTCGTGGTTGTAGAACTCGAACTGCTCCAGCTTGAAGAGGTGCTCGATGTTCTTGAGCCGGCCGGTGATGAGGTTGTCCATGCCGATGACATGGTACCCCTCCTTGATGAAGCGGTCGCAGAGGTGCGAGCCCAGGAAGCCGGCGGCACCGGTGATGAGAACACGTTCGCGTTGCATGGTCGATCAGACAATTAGATGATCAGAAGATCAGACAATAAAAGTGACTTCTTCCGCCGATCATCTGACCCTCCGATCATCTGATCTTCTGATCGCATTTCAAGCATTCACCGGCTTCGTCACACCCACAGGCTGACGGCCCACGCTCATGTAGGTGAAGCCCTGCTTCTCCATCTCGTCCAGCTCGTAGAGGTTGCGACCATCGAAGATCACCTTTCCCTTGAGCAGTTCGCCCACACGCTTGAAGTCGGGCGTGCGGAAGAGCGCCCATTCCGTGGCGATGATGAGCGCATCAGCACCCTTGAGCGCCTCATACTCATCATTGGCAAAGGCACATTTGTCGCCCTTCACCTTCTTCACATTGGGCATGGCCTCGGGGTCGAAGGCGGTGACGGTGGCGCCGGCCTTCACCAACTCATCGATCACGTACAGGGCCGGAGCCTCGCGGATGTCGTCCGTGTCGGGCTTGAAGGCCAGTCCCCAGAGGGCGAAGTGCTTCCCCGTGAGGTCGCCGAAGTGGGCCTTGATCTTGGGGATGATGGAGGTCTTCTGTTGCTCGTTCACCTCCATCACGCTCTTGATGATCTGGAACTCGTAGCCGGCATCGTGACCGCTCTTGGCCAGTGCCTGCACGTCCTTGGGAAAGCAGCTTCCGCCGTAGCCGATGCCGGGGAAGAGGAAGCGCTTGCCGATACGGCTGTCCGTGCCGATGCCGATGCGCACCTTGTCCACGTCGGCACCCACCTTCTCGCAGAAGTTCGCGATCTCGTTCATGAACGTGATCTTGGTGGCGAGGAAGGCGTTGGCTGCGTACTTGGTCAGTTCGGCGCTGCGCTCATCCATGAAGATGATGGGGTTGCCCTGTCGCACGAAGGGCTTGTAGAGGTCCTCCATCACCTTGCGGGCACGCTCGCTGCTGGTGCCCACCACCACGCGGTCGGGCTTCAGGAAGTCGTCCACCGCAAAGCCCTCGCGCAGGAACTCGGGGTTGCTCACCACATCGAAGAGCTCCTCCTTGGCGTTCTTCGCCAGCGCGGCATGCACCTTCTCGGCAGTGCCCACGGGCACGGTGCTCTTGTCCACGATCACCTTGTAATCGGTGATGATCCGGCCCAGGTCGTTGGCCACGCCCAGCACGTACTTCAGGTCGGCGCTGCCGTCCTCGCCGGGGGGCGTGGGCAGGGCCAGGAAAATGATCTGGGCGTCCTTGATGGCGCTTGCCAGGTCGGTGGTGAAGTGCAGGCGCCCCTGGCGGATGTTGCGCTCGAAGAGCACATCGAGGTGCGGCTCATAGATGGGCACCTTCCCATCCTTCATCATCTGCACCTTGTTGGCGTCGATGTCCACACAGATCACGTGGTTGCCGGTCTCGGCGAAACAGGTGCCTGTCACGAGGCCCACGTATCCGGTGCCTACTACTGCGATGTTCATGGAGTTCGGGTTGGGACGCGCGCTTCGACCGCGCTCAGCGTGATGCGCCCGTACGTTTCAATTGAAAAAGCGCTTCACCCCTTCGGTGATGTGCGTGAGTTGTTCATGGTCGAGTTCGGTGCTCATGGGGAGCGACAGCACCTCGCGGGTCAATTGCTCCGTCACCGGCAGCGACCCCTCCGCGAAGCGCGGGGACTTGTACGCAGCTTGGAGGTGACAGGGTACAGGGTAGTACACCATGCAGGGTATCCCCCTGTCCTCCAGGTGTTTCTTGAGCGCATCACGCTTGCCATCGGCCACCCGCAGGGTGTACTGGTGGAACACGTGCGTGCTGTTGGCGCTGCGGGCGGGTACGGTGAGCCCGCTGATGCCCTGGAAGGCGGCGTCATAGAAGGCCGCCGCCGCATTACGGGCCTGGGCATAGCTGTCCAAATGGCGCAGCTTGATGCGCAACACGGCGGCCTGCATGCTGTCCAGGCGGCTGTTCACGCCCACCACCTCGTGGTAGTAGCGCACATCGCTGCCGTGGTTGCACACGCGCCGCAGCTTCTTCGCCAGGGCTTCGTCGTTGGTGAACATGGCGCCACCATCACCATAGCAACCGAGGTTCTTGCTGGGGAAGAAACTGGTGGTGCCGATGTGCCCGATGGTGCCGGCCTTCCTCACCGTGCCGTCAGGGAAGGTGTAGTCGCTGCCGACGGCCTGGCAGTTGTCCTCGATCACGTACAGACCGTGCTTCTGGGCGATGGCCATCACGGCGGCCATGTCGGCGGACTGCCCGAAGAGATGCACCGGCACAATGGCCTTGGTGCGCGGGGTGATCTTGCGCTCGATGTCGGCCGGGTCGATGTTGAAGGTGCCGGGGAGCACATCGGCGAACACGGGCGTGAGGCCCAGCAGGCCGATCACCTCCACGGTGGCCACGAAGGTGAAGCTGGGGGTGATCACCTCATCGCCGGGCTTCAGGTCCAGGGCCATCATGGCGATCTGCAGGGCATCGGTGCCGTTGGCACAACCGATGGCGTGCTTCACGCCCAGGTAGGCGGCCAGCTCCTGCTCAAAGCTCTTCACCTCGGGGCCGTTGATGAAGGCGGCGCTCTGGATGACGCCCAGCAAGGCCTGGTCCACCTCGGCCTTGATCTTCTGGTACTGGCCGACGAGGTCGACCATCTGGATGGGTCTCATGGGGTGCTGGTCGGGCGCCACGGGCCATCCACCGGAGGAATGGCCGACTTGGGCGGCCGCGAAGATAGTGGATGGGGGGAGGTGAAGGGGGGCGGGCGGCGGTGATCGGATACCGGGGTCGCGCACAAACCAGCGAGAAGCAAAGAAAACCGACCACTTCCAGCCCAGGTCTTGCATTCAGCTCCGTGCCGCATTACCTTCAGCCTTCCCAGAACCTACCGGCCATGCAGAACGCAGAACGCAGAACGCAGAACGCAGCAGCGCTGTGGGCGCTGGCACTGACCGCTCTTTATGTGGGTGAGGTTGCCCAGGCCCAAACCCCTTACATCCCGCCAGACATTTTCGGGGATGCGCATCAGGGGACCTGCATGATCCGCAAGAACAACGGGCAGGTGTTGGATAGTGATATGCAACAGCGGCCCGATATCTACAGCTACTTCGAGGCCTCCCCCATTGGCATCTACCTGTGCGACAAGAGCAAGGTGTCCTTTACCCTAGCGGCCATGCACCATGACAGCATCACAGCCGACACGCTCTATCGAGTGGACATGGTCCTATCCAAGAACCGTGAACGCACACCCGACCATCATTACCTGGCCCCTGGCATCGCGAACTACTATCGAGGCTCCATAGCCGCCGAAGTTGTGGTCGCGAACTACCGGGCGGCGTACACGAGCATCGAGGACAGCATTGATTGTCATTTCTACGGCTCACGCGGAGGACCCCGCATCGCCTTTGTTATCCGTCCTGGCGGGAACCCTGCTGATATCAAGCTCAGCTTCCTTGGTCAGGACAGCCTCGGCATCGACTGGCAGGGAGCCTTGAGGGTGTACTTGCAGGACAAGTGGCTGAAGTTGGAACAGGCCGTGGCCTACCAGGTTTCGGGCACCACGTTGATCCCCGTGCCTTGGACCGGTGGTTATACCCATGAAGAAGGCACTGCCTATGCCGGTTTCACGTTCGGCAGCTATAACCCAGAGCTACCCCTGGTATTGCAGATCGGCTATCCGCCATTGATGGGCGGAGGCGACGACCAGCGCGATCTGGGCTGGTGCACGTTCGTTGGTGGCAATGGCGGCGATGAACTTACTTGTGTAGAAGTGGATGAGGTAGGCGATCCGTATACCTGCGGATACACAAACGCCATGGACTTCCCAGTAAGCCCCGGAACGGAGGTGTATCCGCCTTTCATTGCAGACGCACCGGGCTGGACCAGTGCGGTGGTTATGAAGCATCTAGCTTGGAACAAGCAACTTGCGTGGGCCACCTACTACGGCGGCGACCTCAGCGAGGTCTACGCACCAAGGACCGATGCCCAGAAGATCGCTGTCTATACTGGAACCTCTAATGAACGGCAATACGTCTTCGCAGGAGGGGGAACGACAACGACCGATATTTCAGTGGCAGCACGCCCCGGAACGACATTCTTCAATTCCAATGCAGATGTTGAACCTTTCACCGGCGGAACTACCCGCTCATGGATAGGCGCGTTCCGGAAACTTGATGGTCGACGGGACTGGTGTACCACCCACGGCGAAGTGGATGGGGTGAGCTGGGGCGAACATGCCCTGACGGTGGATGTGGACGACGATGGCCGGGTGGCCATTGCGGGGATCCTCTTTCCCATGACCACCACCACAGATCTACAGTATCCGGTAGTGGCTCAAACGCAAAGTGCATTCACGCGAGACCAAGGCGATGGGTTCTTCGTGGTGTTCAACACGGACTACCAGCTCAAGTGGGCCAGTGCGTTCTGCGAGTTCAGCTGGTCGGCCCTGGCCTATGGTCGACTATCGGACATCCGCTTCTCCCGCAATCACCAAGGTCACCAAGCGCTTTGGCTGGTGGGCTCCAGTGTGAGCGGCTCAGCTGAGCCACTGGACCTTGTACCACCACCGATAGCACCGGGCTACTATCAAACAGATGCCGGATTTCGATCGGCCGTGATCGCCATGATCGACCTTGCCGACTACGACCTGGACTACTGCACGCGGTGGGGAGGACCCGGCACAGGACTGCATACATCTGCAGCTTATGGTGTACATGTTTCCCAGAGCGGTACATGGGTCGTGGGCTTCACGGATGCGCAAGGACTCTCTTCCACGCAGCTTCCGGCTCCTCCGCAGGGCGGAGGCGGTGCATTGTACAACCCCACACCTCAAGGCTCGGACATCAACCAGTGGAGCGATGGGTTCATCCTACGGCTCAAACCCAGTGAGTTCAGCATTGATTACGGCACGCTCATCGGCGGACGAAGGGATGATATCGCGTTGGATGTGAACAGCGACCTGAATGGACATGTGTACGTTACGGGTGAAACGCGGAGCGCTACAGGCATCGCTTCCGACATCGACCCGGTCCGGTACTTCCAACCGCATTACAACTTCACCAACCGGAGGGATGCTTTCCTCATTGGCATGGCCGACGCCGCGCATCCCACGGCCTTGTGGAGGACCGCCTTCGGTGGGGCACAAAGCGACCGGGGATGGGGTGTTGCCTCTTCCCAGAGTGAAGTGTACCTGGTCGGCTCCACGGCATCACAGCGGTTCGAGGACGACTTCCCACTGAAGGAGTTCGACCCTGCACCGACCAGCTTGGACTACTACCAGGATTACAACCTACAGGGCACGGCATCAGGCATGATCCCTTGGAATGAGTTCCACCTGGCGATGGACTACGAGAACAATGGTTTTGGTGAGAATCAACTGGAATCGGTGCTGCTCGGCCACGATGGATTCATCGCCTCGTTCGGCGAAGGAACGCAAGTGGGCTTGGTCGAAGGGGATACGACTTCAGGAGATCACCAGATCCGTGCGTGGAGCCCGGACGAAGGAAGCACCTGGGCCGTGGAACTCCCTTGGCCGGCATCCTGGACACTGCGCATCACGGATGCCTCGGGGCGCAACGTGCTGGTGCTGCGGACTGCTTCTGACCGGGAGTGGATAGTGCTTGACCGCACAGCACCCGGCCTGTACATCATTACGGCCATCAGCGCAACAGGGGATGTGCTGTCGACCAAGCTCCTCAAGCCATGAGAGCGGTGATGTGGCTCGTCGCTCTCCTGACCACAGGGCAGGGTGCGGCACAATCCTGGCGCGGGCTTGGACGTGGTACTATTGGCCCGACCGGAGTTCAAACCCTTTTCGGTGATAGCGTCAGCGACCGCCTGCTCGCAGGGGGTACGTTCATGTGGATCAGGAACGAGAACGACACGGTCCTGGGCATGGGGCAAGCTGCCTGGAACGGGAACCGCTGGGACAGCTTGGCGCACCGAATAGAACCCATTTCAGGGAACAACTCCACATCGCAGACCTTCTGGTTTCTGCGCTTCCAAGATGATTTATTGGTCTGTGGTGGATTTGCTACCCAGTTAGCCAATGGTCAATGGAACAACGGATTTGCACGCCTAAATGAGGCGAACATGCGCTGGGAACCGCTGGTATGCCCGAAGCCGGATAATGGCCTACAGACCCTGGTTCCCAAAGTGCCACAAGGCACCCTGTATGCTACCGGCCATCGCACGGGTTCGATCTGCGAACTGCCCCAAAGCTGTGTCTTCCAATACGATGGCTCAGATTTCGTCGAATGGGCACCCTTCAGCCTCATTCCCGATCATCCGAACAACCTCGTGGGCTATGTCTTCGACTTCAGAGGCCAGACCTACATGACCGGAACGTTCCGGGACCCTTACAGTAACAGTCTCATCAACTTCATGCGGTTCAATGGCACCTCCTGGGAGTACGTGCCCGGTTGGAACGCCACTGCCACCATCAAGGCGATATCCATCCGCAACGACACCCTCTATGTGGGTGGCACCTTCCGTGAAGCAGGTGGTGGTCCAGGGAATCTCAGTGCGTACTTCGATGGCACGACCTGGAACAATATGGCTGGTGGATTGGACTACACTCCAGTACCCATGAGCGCCACTGTGCTCGATCTGGAATGGTTCAACAACGCGCTCTATGCAGGAGGCATGTTCAACGAAGCTGGTGGCATCCCGGTGGAAGGGCTTGCCGTTTGGAAAGGTGATCGTTGGTGCAGGCTGCCCGGTGACTTTGCCAGCAACCAATGGAACAGCGCCAAGATCCTTGACATCACCGTGTGGCGCGACAGTCTCTACATCTGTGGCGGCTTCATTTCCATCGATGGTGAACCCATTCGGCAGGTGGCGCAGTACATCGGCGGTGATGCGGTGAGCGAGTGCAGCTTGCCGGTCGCGGTCAACGAGCAGCCTTTCGATGAGGGCCTCATCCTCTCCCCCAACCCCACCAGTGGTCCGCTGCGCCTGCAGGGCTTTCCTCCATCAGCGCAACACGTGGAGGTGCGCGATGCACTGGGTCGCGTGGTACATGCGCAGTCCACCAACCTGAACCAATTGGAGCTGAGCCACCTTCCAGCGGGCACCTACCTGTTGCAGGTAGTGGATACGGGCGGCGAAGTGAAGGGACAGGCGCGCTTCGTGCGGTATTGAACCGATGGCTGATAGTGTCCCGGGTGCAGGGGCCACTCCCTAACTTCGCCCCATGCGCCTTGCGCTCCTCCCCCTTCTAATGCTGACCCTGTGGCCGCCCCGTGCCCAAGCTCAAATACGCGACAGCACCGTGGCCATGACGCTGATCTCGTTGAGCTATGCGTACCAAGTTCCCGGTGGCGACATGGCCGATCGCTTCGGTCACAACAGCAACATCGGGTTCAGCGTGCTCTTCAAGACCCGCACCAACTGGACCTTCAGTGCCGAGGCGGGCTTCATCTTCGGCAACCAGGTGAACGAGCCCGGCATTCTGCTGAACACGCTCAACAGCATGGGGCAGCTGGTGGACCAGGAAGGCGTGATGTCCGACGTGTTCCTCTATCAGCGCGGCTACGGCATCTACCTCACCGCCGGGCGCCTCTTCCCCGTGATCGGCCCCAACCCGAACAGCGGCCTGTTGCTGAAGATGGGCGGCGGTTACCTGCGCCACAAAGTGCGCGTGCAGACCCAGCAGAACGTGGTGCCCCAGGTGGAGGATGAATACCTGGAAGGCTATGACCGCCTCACCGCCGGGCCTGCTGCATTGCTCTACCTCGGCTACCAGCACACGGGCAACCGCCGACTGGTGAACTTCCATGTCGGCCTCGAGTTCCAAGCCGGCTTCACCTCGTCACTGCGGGCCTTCAACTTCGACACGGAGACCTACAACACCGACAGCCGCTTCGACCTGCTCTCGGGGATCCGCGTGGGCTGGTCGCTGCCCATCTACCAGCAGAGCGACGACCGGTACCATTATTACTGATGTCGATCCTCCTCGACCTGGGCACGTGCCTGTACCACCTCGGTGTGCGCATCGCTGCACCCTTCGTGCCCAAGGCCCGGCAATGGCGCGCAGGACGTGAAGGACTTTGGGAGCGGCTGGAAGCCCGGCGCGAGGCCCTGCAGGGATGCCTGTGGATGCACTGCGCCAGTATGGGCGAGTTCGAGCAGGGCCGTCCGGTGCTGGAGGCCATCAAGCGCGAACGGCCCGAGCTGCCCGTGCTGCTTACCTTCTTCAGCCCCAGTGGCTACGAGGCCCGCAAGGGTCTTGGCTCCACGGCCCCTGGAAGCCTGGTGACGCATGTGGAGTACCTGCCGCCGGACAGCGCCACGAACGCCAAACGCCTGCTGGACCTGGTGCGGCCGCGTACCGTACTGTGGGTGAAGTACGAGTTCTGGCCGCAGCACCTCGCCGCCCTCCGCCAACGCGGCATTCCGGTGCATCTGGTGTCGGGCATCTTCAGGCCCGGCCAACCCTTTTTCAAGTGGTACGGCGCTGCGTGGCGCAGCATGCTGGGCTGTTTCACCGAGCTTTTCGTGCAGGACGAGGCCTCACGCGCACTGCTCGCGGGGATCGGCCTGCGCAACGTGACGGTGAGCGGCGACACACGCTTCGACCGTGTGCACGCCATTGTGAAGGCCGACGAGGCGTTCCACTTGGCGGCTGCGTTCCGGGGCGAAGGACCCGTGCTGGTGTGCGGCAGTACCTGGCCGGCGGACGAAATGGTCCTGTTGGAATGCGTCAAGCTGATGGGGCGTGCGCCCAAACTGCTGGTGGTGCCGCACGAGCTGGACACGCCGCACCTGCGCACCATCGAACAGCGCTTCCCGAAACCGCTGGCGCGCTGGAGCGAAGTGGAGCATTCACCCGTGGACAGTGTGCGCCACACCTTAGGCGAGGCATCCATCGCCACGCTGCTGGTGGACCGCATGGGGCTGCTGGCCCGGCTGTACCGCCATGGCGATGTGGCCTACGTGGGCGGCGGTTTCGGCGATGGCATCCACAACCTGCTGGAGCCAGCGGCCTGGGGCCTGCCGGTGATCTTCGGACCGCAGCATGGGAAGTTCGCCGAGGCCAAAGGCCTGATCGATGCGGGCGGTGGGTTCTGCGTGCACGATGCCGAGGAGCTCGCCGGCGTGCTCAAGCGGTTGCTCAACGATGCGGGTGCGCGGCGCAACGCAGGTGAAGCGGCCGCGCGCTACGTACGCGAACGATCGGGCGCCACCCGCCGCATCGTGCCAGACGTGTTGATGGCGCTCTAACGGGCAAGATCGCCCCGGGCCTGTGTTAACTTCCACCCGAACAACCGATGCCCCATACGCCCCCTGCTACCCATCCTGCTGCTCGCTTTCACCGCACCGCTTCACGTGATGGCCACCCATGTGCTGGGAGGCAAGATCCGCTACGCCTACATGGGCCCCACTTCTGGCGGTGAGCTGTATAGCATTGAGGTGCACCTCTACCTCGACCCGGGAGCGCCTGCCGACCGCCCGGAGGTGATCCTGCACATCGGCAACACGACCGATACGGTCCCGCGCACCGACAGCATTCCGCTCCCGGGCTGCCCCAGCACGTTGCACTGCATCTATGCCACCACCCACGTGTTCCCCGGCTTCGGCGCCTATCTCATCAGGATGGAGGACCCGAACCGGACCAATGGCACGCTCAACATTCCGAACAGCGTCTCAGTTCCGCTGGCCTTGAGCGCGGAGCTGCAGATCAACTCGTTCGGCCCCAACAGCTCGGTGCGCTTCGATGCCCCACAGACCGACCAGGGCCAGGACTGGAGCACCCTTGTTCACGATCCGCTCGCCACGGACCCGGACGGTGACAGCCTGAGCTTCGAGCTGGTGACACCGCTGGGCGACGGATACCTGCCCATCGCCGGCTATCAACTTCCCGATGCCGTGGCCCCGGTGCCCGGTGGCTACACCTGGGTGGACCCCGCGTCCGGCGTGTTCCTTTGGGACCGGCCCACGCTGTTGGGCTACTATCAGGTCGCCATCCGCTGCACCGAACGGCGCCTGGTGGCCGGCAACTGGTTCCGCGTGGGGGAGGTGACCCGCGATATGGCGATCTGCATCAGTCAGCTGCCCACCGGCTTGGCAGGGCCCTTCACAACTGCCGGACCATGGCTGCTTCCGGAAGGCAGTGCCGGGCATTACCGTCTGCAGGCGGAGGCCGTTGATGCCGTTGATGCCATCGTCACCGTCTCGGACCTGAGCGGTCGCGTCGCCATGCAGCGTTCAGCCCAGGGCACGATCGACCTTTCGGGGCTGCCGGACGGCATCTACCACGTAACGCTGCGCACCAGGGAAGGCACGCCACGCACCACCCGCGTGGCGCTGGTCCGCTGAGCAAAGGCCCGCCGCTATCCTCGGTGCCATGGCCCTCACCGACGTTTCCGCGAAGCGCTCCCTGCTCTCCTACCACCGGGTCCAGAAGCTGGTGTCCTCGGTGATCCGCGGCCGGCGTTCGTTCTTCTTACACAATGCCGCCAAGCTTCCCCAACTCAACGTGGATGCGGCATGTTCCCCGAGCCTGGCTTGGTGAACCTGGACTGACACTGGTGCCCGGTAGGTCACGCGCTGCACCTTTCCCAGGGGCGCGTGCCTGAACTGCTGCGCGACCAGCCCAGCCGAGGGCCGGAAAGCCTGTTAGGTGAAGGCGATGAAGTGGTCTACTTCGTCTCCTTGCTGAACTCGATCTTCACCGGCAGGAAGCGTCCGCCGAAGATCTTCTCCGTGCCCAGCGCGAAATACTCGTTGGGTCCGGTGCGGACCAGTTCCCAACCACTGATGTAGTCCTCGTTCTTGTCGCTGCGCAGCACCGGCTTGATCTTGAACCCGCCCTTGTCATCGAAGGCCACGTAGGCCGAATAGGGGTTCTTGATGTGCTTGGAGCTGATCTTGTCGCCTGCCTTGCGGCGTTCGGCCATCTCCTCGCTGTCGAGCATGAACAGGTAGAGCTGGTCCTCGTACTCGGCACAGAACACACGGCCCACGATGTAGCTGCCACTGCTGACCCATCGCCGGAAGATGGTGGACCAGCGTTCCTTGCCGTCCTTCTCCAGGCAGCGCACCTGCACCGGACCGTGCACGTAGCGCGTGGACTGGCGCCCTTGGGAATCGGTGACGACCGAGATGTAGAACACCTCGTTCACCAGGAAGAAGCTTCCATCACTGCGGGCGATCACGGCGATGACGTCCGTGTTGTAGTCCATCCGGTCCTTGTCCTTGGCCTCGGCCTTCGTGTCCTCGCCATCATCGGCCTCGCCCTCCAGGCCCGTTCCCGTGAAGGGGATCAACACGGTATTGGCCTGCTCGGTGCTGCCCG
>Ga0315900_10006689_pt1 | contig 15345 bp, 15 predicted proteins | sample LakEriMetagenome_FD_203521 | JGI IMG/M metagenome (GOLD analysis project Ga0315900, IMG submission 203521) | Freshwater fungal communities from buoy surface, Lake Erie, Ohio, United States - Buoy 12 MA114 | ecosystem: Environmental > Aquatic > Freshwater > Lake > Lake biofilm | place: USA: Lake...
GAGCACCTTGCGACGCAGCGCCAGCACCTCGTTAAACAGCAGGACACCTTCCTTTCGGCGTCCATTTCGCTGATAGACATCCGCGAGGAAGTGCATGGTGGTCAGCGTGTCGGGATGCTCTTCCCCCAGGACCTTGCGACGCAAGGGGAGCACCTCTTCAAGCATGGCGATGGCTTTTTTCCCCTGGTCAGCCTTATGGTAGGAGAAAGCCAGGTAGTGCATGGTGGTCAGCGTGTCCGGGTCTTCGGCACCAAGCACCTTGCGGCGCATTCCCAGCACCGACTCGCGCATTTTGAGTGCCTCATCCCAGTTCCCGGTATGATAAGTGGAGTCCGCGAGGTCGTTCATCGCTGACAGAGTGGCGGGATCTTCCCGTCCGAGCCGTGAAACTCGTTGATCAAGCACTTGCCTCTGAAGCGGGATGGCATCCCGGTGAAGTCCGAGCGCCGCGTAAGTCCTCGCCAGGGTGGCTTGCAGGGCTGCACGTCGCTCCGGCTGTTCGGTGAGGTTCTTCGCCAGCTTTTTTGCGGCCCTGGCGAGTGTCTCGGCCACGGTGATGGTGCGTCCATCACGAGCCGGGTCCGGGCTTTGAAACACCTCGCTGAGGAAAGTGGAGACGGCCTCGGCGTCCTTGCGCGCCTTATCCTTCGCATCCCGCTGGGCGGCCACCTCGGCGAGCGAGCTGGTGGCACGTCTCTCCGCCTCAGTCGCACGTTTTTCCTTCGCCTGAAGATGGAGCACAAACCACACCGCCAGCACAGTGATGTGCACCCAAGCCGCCGCCGCGGTGGCGACGATGCCTTTGTTGCGCTTGATGAGAATCGCCACCTGCTTGGTGAAGCCGGCGTTTTCAGCACCTGTGGCGAACCCTCCCTGGAAGCGCTCGATGTCCGCGCTGAAGGCGGCGACATTCTGATAGCGCTCCGCCTTGTCGAGCGTGAGCGCCTTCATCACCACCGCTGAAAGAGCCGCCGGCACGCGACCGCCGGGTAGATGCGGAAGCCGTTTGATTCGTTCAGCTTCGAGCACCCCGCCCTTCGCGCGTGGGTCGCTTTTGACGGTGGTCGTGGCGCCAAACACCGTCGGCGCGTTGATGTTCGCCGTCTGCACCTTCTCCAGCACCTCCCACACGTCCTTGCCCTCCACCGGCGGGCGCAGAGTGAGAATGGCATACAAAATGCCGCCGAGGGAGAAGATGTCGCTGCGCTCGTCGAGTTCATTGACCTTCCCCATAGCCTGCTCCGGCGACATGTAGTTCGGAGTGCCCATCACCGCGCCTTCCATGGTGGCGGTGAAGGAACCTGTGCCCGGTACGGCCAGAGGACTCACCACGGCGGATGCTTGTTCAATGCCGGGTTCATTCAGGATCTTCGCGATGCCCCAGTCCATCACCAAGACCTCGCCGAACTCGCCCACCATCACGTTTTCCGGCTTCAAGTCACGATGGATGATATGGCTGGCATTGGCGAAGGCCAGGGCGTCGCACACTTTGCGGAAGATGGTGAGCAGGCGGTCCAGAGTGTAGTGCTCCAGCGCCTCTTTTTTCTCATGCCGCAGATCATCGAGGATTTGCTGGAGGGTGACTCCCTTGACCAGCTTCATCGTGTAGTAGAGCGCTCCTTCGCTGTCGCGCCCGATGTCGTAAACCGGCACAATGTTCGGATGCGCCAGCTTTCCGAGCACCGCTGCCTCCTGGACAAAGCGCCGCGCCTGCTCGTCGCTGGCTTGAGCATCGAGCATGACCTTCACCGCGATGGTGCGGCCAAGCTTGCAGTCCTCTCCCTCCAGAATCGCACCCATGCCGCCTTTGGCGATCTGCCTGCCGAACACAAACGGCACCGACGAATCGGGATTTGCGCCCATCACCGTGACTTCGAGGGCGGGCACCGTCACTTGTTTCGCCAAGGCGATGGTTTGCATGTCCGCAGGCGTGCCGGCGGCAGGATTTGCGGAGAAATCGGCGGGCGTTGCCATCCTGCCGATGCTGGGCGTTCCACTGGCGCATTGCAAGCTTTCTGCGGCGAGACTTCACGCCGGCATTTTCTTGACGCTTCCTGCGCGTTTCCCCATCATGCGGTCATGCTGACACGCGCTCTACTCGTCCTGCTCATCGTTTCCACACAGTCCGCGTCGTCGGCGGATGACTATAAGCTCGGCCCGCTTTCGCAGGAAAATCCGGCGGTGCCGAAGGGGAAGGTGATTCCGATGCCGGTGCATGAGTCGAAGATCTATGCGGGCACGAAGCGTGACTGGTGGATCTATGTCCCGGCGCAGTACAAGGCCGAGGAACCGGCCAATCTGATGGTTTTCCAGGACGGGCACGATTACGTCGGCGTGAAGGGCGCGTGGCGGGTGCCGGTGGTGTTCGACAATCTCATCGCCAGCGGCGACATGCGGCCGACGATCGCGATTTTCATCAATCCCGGTCACATCGGCGACACGAAGCCGCAGAGCGCTTGGAAGAACAACAACCGCGGCAAGGAATACAACACGCTGGGAGACACCTACGCCCGCTTCCTTCTCGAAGAGATCATCCCGCAGGTGCGGAAGGACTACAAGCTGACCGTCGATCCCGAAGGATGGGCCATCGCCGGAGCAAGCAGCGGGGCGATCTGCGCCTTCACGGTGGCATGGGAGCGTCCGGACAAGTTCCGCAAGGTGTTCTCCACCATCGGCAGCTACGTCGATCTGGCAGGTGGGCATGTGTATCCTTCGATCATCCGGCTGACGGAGCGCAAGCCGCTGCGTGTCTATCTTCAAGATGGCAGCGGCGACCTCGACAACCCGTTTGGGAACTGGCCGCTCGCCAACCAGCAGATGGCGAAGGCGCTGGCCTACCAGGGCTACGACCACACCTTCGTTTTCGGAGACGGTGCGCATAACAGCAAGCACGGAGCGAGCCTCTTTCCCGAGGCGATGAAATGGCTTTGGCGGAAGTGAAAGGGCAGGGGACCGGGGGCTTCGTTTTTTCGTTGTGAATAACTTGGTTTCGACCTTGACACCCCGGACAGTCCCCCTACTATCGCGGCCCCTCCTTCCCCAACGGGAAGTTTTCTCGTACTAGCAGCATTCAATGAAGACGTTTTCAGCCAAAGCCCAGGACCACAACCCCACATGGTGGGTCATCGACGCCAAGAACCAGATTCTGGGCGATGTGGCCGTTGCCGCCGCCAATCTACTCCGCGGCAAAACCAAGCCCACCTTCACCCCGCATGTCGATACTGGTGATTTCGTGGTCGTGCTCAATGCCGCCGAAGTCCGCCTGAGCGGCAAGAAGGAGCAGCAGAAGATTTACACCTCGAAGGCTGGCTACGTCGGCAACCAGAAGGTCGAAAACGTCGAGCGCGTGCGCGCCCGCCGTCCGGAGCTCCTCGTCGAGCGCGCTGTGAAGGGCATGGTGCCCCACACACGCCTTGGCCGCGCGATCTTGGGCAAGCTGAAGATCTACAAGGGTGCCGAGCATCCGCATGAGGCGCAGAATCCGAAGCCCTTCTCCGTATAATTTTTCTTTTCTCCTCACAGCATGAGCAAGCCACTCCAAAACGCCACAGGACGCCGTAAGACCGCCATCGCCCGCGTCTATATCACCGAAGGTGCCGGCAGCATCACCGTCAACGGCCGCGACTTCGAAGAGTACTTCCCGACCGTCGCCCTGCAGAACCAGATTCTCTTCCCGCTGGCGCTCACGAACTCCCGCCAGTCCTATGATTTCAAGGTCAACGCCTCCGGCGGTGGTTCCACCGGCCAGGTCGGTGCGGTCCGCCTCGGCATCGCCCGCGCCCTGATCCGCGTGAATCCCGAGCTTCGTCCGCTGCTCAAGCAGAACGGCCTGCTCACCCGTGATTCACGCGCCAAGGAGCGCAAGAAGCCCGGCCGTCCGGGCGCCCGCAAGCGCTTCCAGTTCTCGAAGCGTTAATCCACCCGTTGTTAAGCTCGATTGTGTGCAAGGCCCCGCCGAAAGCGGGGCTTTGTTTTTCTTGTCGCCCAATCCCTTGATACACGCCACATTGGCCCCATGACCTCCGGCCATCTTCTCGTTCTGGGCGCCAGCATCCTGTGGATCATGCTTTGCATGCGCTTCTGGTGGGCGATCGACCGCGAGCACACTTGGCAGCGGCGTTTCATCGCCATCGGGGCTGGTTTGGGCGGCGGACTGATCTACCTGATCGGTGCGATGATGCTGGAGATGCTGAAAGAAACTCCACCACCGGTGCAGGATGGGACCGAGGTCCGTGTGATGTCACGTCCGGCGCCTCCAGCGGAGAAGTGAGACCGGTTCTGGGGTGTGCGAAGATTTACTCCACGTCGCCAAAGCCCGACGTGACGAGTTCTTCCAGATCGGCGACCGCGGCTTCCGCGTCATTGCCGTCGGCAATGATCTTGATCTTTTCCCCTCGGCCGGCGGCCAGCATCATGAGGCCCATGATGCTCTTGCCGTTCACCGGCTCGTCATCCTTCTCCACCCAGACGTCGCACTGGTATTTGCTCGCGCGTTTGACGAACTGAGCCGCCGGACGGGCGTGCATGCCCATCTTGTTGCGTATGGTGAGTTCTTTTTCGATGCTCATTGCTGGGTGGTCGGAAACGCAGGTTAACCTAATTGATCATCAGACATCTTTTTCAACAACCTTTGGTCAAACTCCACGGCGCTGTTGTAGCCGAAGGTGCGGAGCTTGAAGTTGATGGCGGCCAGTTCGATGAGTCCCGCCACATCGCGGCCCGGCTCCACCGGCAGTTCCACGCGCTCCACCTTCAGGCCCATCAGGTCGCGGGAGTCGGTGCTCACGCCCACGCGTTCCAGCTCGGCGGATTTGGCGCCGCGCACCAGTTCCACGATGAAATCCAGCCGTTTGCTCAGGCGCACGGCACCGACTCCGAACAGAGCCGCCACGTTCAGGATGCCGAGGCCGCGGATTTCGATCATTCCACGGGTCAGATCGGGCGCGGAGCCGACGATTTCGCGGTCTTCGATCAGACGCAGCCGCACAACATCGTCCGCCACCAGGCTGGCACCGCGCTGCAGCAGGCCGATGACGCTTTCGCTTTTTCCGGCGCCGCTGTCCCCCTGGATCAGCACGCCGATGCCCTGCACATCCACCATGCAACCATGCAGAAGCAGGGTCGGGGCGGAGGCCCACTCCAGCTTGATCGTGGCCGCGTTGAGGAATTTCATCGTCATCATGCTCGTCTGGAAGACGGTGATGCCGGCGGAGTTCGCGATTTCGATCAAGTCATCTCCCAGCCGGAGGCCGCGTGCCACGACGATGCAAGGGATGTCCCAGGAGCAGAGCTGGCTGAAGCGTGCCGCACGCAGCTTCGGCTCAAGGCCTTCCAGGAAGGAGTGTTCCGAGTTACCGATCACCTGGATGCGCTTGTAGGCGAAGTAGGTGAAGAAGCCGGACAATGCCAGGCCCGGCCGGTTCACGGACGGTTCGCTGATCCTGCGTGAGTAGCCCGAGTTGGAGCCGATCAGCTTCAATTTGAGCGCCTTTTCGTTCTCCTGGAAAAACTCCCCTACCGTGATGGCGGACGGGCGTTTGACTTTCGGCGGTGGTGGCATGGGCCGACATTACGCGAAGCCGCTCCGCTGCGGCAACGAAAAACCAAGCTCGTGCTGGAAAACATCCCTCAACCGGCTAAAACATCCGCCCCCGAATGCCGCCCACGCCGGCACTGGCTCTTTCCCACACCTCTCATGCCCCGCCCGAAGCCCGTCGCCTTTGATTCCGTCGAAGCTGTCATCGCAGACATCCGCGCCGGGCGCATGGTGATCGTCACCGACGACGAGGACCGCGAAAACGAGGGCGACCTCATCTGCGCGGCCGAAAAAATCACCCCCGAGATGGTGAACTTCATGGTGCGTCAGGGAGGTGGCATGCTCTGCGTGCCCGTCTCGCTCGAAATCGCCCAGCGGCTCAACCTGGCCAGCATGGTGCCGGAAAACCGCGAAGCCTTCCGCACGGACTTCACCATCACTGTCGATGCGGCCAAGGGCATCAGCACCGGCATCAGTGCCGCCGACCGCACGCGCACCATCCGCCTCCTAGCTGATCCGAAGAGCAATCCGGATGACCTCGTGCAGCCCGGCCACATCAACCCTCTTGTAGCCAAGCCCGGCGGAGTGCTCCGTCGCGCCGGTCACACCGAGGCGGCGGTCGATCTGGCCCGCCTGGCCGGCTTGCGCGAGGCCGGCGTGCTGATCGAAATCATGAACGCCGACGGCACCATGGCGCGTCTGGCCGATTTGAAGAAGTTCGCAAAGAAACACGGCCTCAAGATGTGCAGCATCGCCGATCTCATCGCCCATCGCCGCCTGAGCGAGAAGCTGGTCGAGAAAATCGAGGTCGTGGACATGCCCACCGACTTCGGCACCTTCAAGCTGCACCTCTACAAGAGCAGTCTCGACGGCGTGCATCACGTCGCCCTCGTCATGGGCGACATCACGCCCAACTCTCCCACGCTCGTGCGAGTGCACAGCGAATGCCTCACCGGGGATGTGTTTGCCTCCCGCCGCTGTGATTGCGGCAGCCAGCTCCATTCAGCCATGCGGCACATCGCGGAGGAAGGGAAGGGGATCATCGTTTACATGCGCGGCCATGAAGGACGCGGCATCGGCCTGCATGGCAAGATTCTCGCCTACAAGCTCCAGGAGCAGGGTCTCGACACCGTCGAGGCGAACCTCAAGCTCGGCTTCCCGATGGATCTGCGCGACTACGGCATCGGCGCGCAGATCATCTCCGATCTCGGCGTGCGGAAGATCAAGCTCATGACCAACAACCCGCGCAAGGTCGTCGGTCTCGAAGGCCACAAGCTCGAAATCACCGAGCAGGTGCCCGTCAAATCCCCGCCCAAGCCGGAAAACGCCCGCTATCTCGAAACCAAGAAGAGAAAAATGGGCCACAAGTTGTGAATGACGAAACCCGAATGGCGAATGACGAAAAAAATCTCCAAGTCCAAAGCTCCCATGAACCAACTCCTTTCTGAGCATTTCTTCCTTGGGGCATTGTCGTTCATTCGTCATTCATCGTTCTGATTTCGTCATTATCGTCCCCACGCTCACACGTCATCCATGTCGAATTACGCCTCCAGCCGCCCGCGTCCCACCCAGGAGCCGATCACCATCGCGATCGTCGCCTCGCTTTACAACAACCAGTTCGTTCAAGGCCTGTTGAATGCCGCGAAAGAGGAGATCGAGGTCATCGCACCGAACGCCTTGGTCGATGTGTATCGTGTCCCGGGAGCCTTTGAGATTCCGGTTTGTGCCGAGCTCGTGCTGCGTGGCAGCGCGCCGGATGCGGTGATCGCGCTTGGAGTCATCATCCGCGGCTCCACCGAGCATGCGGACCTCGTCGGCGCGTCTGTGACCGATGCTTTGCAGCAGATGGCGGTGAAACACTGCATTCCCGTCATTCACGAGGTGCTGCTGGTCGAAACCGAGGAGCAGGCCGAGGAGCGCTGCCTCGGCGCGACCATCAACCGCGGCACCGAAGCGGCGCAGACCTGCGTGAAGATGATCAACCTGTTCGGCAAGATGAAGGCCAGCTTCGCCGGCGAACCCATTGACCACGCGTAACATCATGGGAAAACGCCGCGAAGGCCGCGAAGCCGCCATCCAATTCCTTTTCGCCCGCGACATGCAGGGCTCGGAAAAACCTGCGGAACCAGAAGTTTTCTGGACGCTTCATAGCGCGAAAGCCTCCACCCGGGCCTTTGCTGAGAGTCTGATCAACGGCGTGTTGCAACACCAGCCGGACATCGACGCTCGCATCGCCGAGTTGCTGCAAAACTTCCGCATGGAGCGTCTCGCCGCCGTGGACCGCAATGTGCTGCGCGTCGCGACTTATGAGTTGCTGCACTGCCCGGACGTGCCCGCGCCGGTCATCCTCAACGAGGCCATCGACATCGCCAAGGCCCTCAGCGCCGGTGAATCCGGCTCCTTCGTCAACGGCGTGCTCGACAAACTGGCCAGAACTCTGCGCAACAACGAGCCGAAGCGCCCTGTCGAAACCCTGTCCGAGGATTGACGCGCATTCGTCATTGATTTCGCTTCGCTCAACCCTTCGGGCTCCTTTCAGTCCTCCATCTCACTTCATTCGGTTCTGATTTCGACATTCGTCCTTTCTTTCCATGGCCGGTTTCTTCAAATCCCTCCTCCAGCGCTTCACGAAGCCCGACATCGAATGGGACGAGCTTGAGGCGTCGTTGATCGCGGGTGATCTCGGGCCGCGTCTCGCGCTGCAAATCATCGCCGACCTCAAATCCCGCCAGCGCACGCTGCACGGGGCCGACATCGTGCAGGTGGCCCGCGAGCATGTGCGCAAGATTTTGCCGGAGACCGTTCCGCCGCTCGATCCGCTGCCTGGAAAACCCAAAGTGCTGCTCATGGTCGGCGTCAACGGCACTGGCAAGACCACCAGCACCGCCAAGCTCGCCCATGTGCTGCATCAGCGCGGCCACAAGGTCGTGCTGGCCGCCGCCGACACCTTCCGTGCCGCCGCGGTCGAGCAGCTCACAGTCTGGGCGGATCGCTTGAAGATTCCGCTCGCCAAAGGCCCGCCCAATTGCGACCCCGCCGCGGTTTGTTTCGATGGCTACGAGCTGGCGCGCAAAACGCAGGCCGATTTTCTCATCTGTGACACCGCAGGCCGTCTCCACACGAAGCACAACCTCATGGAGGAGCTGAAGAAGATTCACCGCATCCTCGGCCGCAAAGACCCCGAGTCACCGCATGAGGTCCTGCTTGTCGTGGATGCCACCACAGGCTCGAACGCGCTCCAGCAGGCGCGTGAATTCCACAAGGCCATCCCCCTGACCGGCGTGATCGTGACAAAACTCGACGGCAGCGGCAAAGGCGGCGTGCTGGTGAACATCCAGCAGGAACTCGGCGTCCCCACCCGTTTCATCGGCCTCGGCGAGCGTGTGGAGGATTTCCAGCCCTTCGACGCAAAGCGCTACGTCGAGGAGCTGCTCTGACCGGACTTCTTCGACTTTAGAAGCCACCCCAATAAAAACCTTGTCGAAGGAGTGAACTCTCCGCTACGTAGTAGCGCGTCTGTTTTCAAACATCACCCAGGAGGAATCATCCGTGAAGTTCAAGTGCCCCACATGTGACATGCAGCTCAAGGCCGAGCCGGAAATGGCCGGAAAAATCGTCCGCTGTCCCGGCTGCAACACGAAGCTGAGCATTCCGGCCAGCGTGGCCGGTGCCCCGCCGCCTCCATCAAGCCTGCCCTCTCCCACCGGTCTTCCCGCGCCGAGCAGTGTCCAGCCGCCCTCTGATGCGAATGACGCGTTCGGGGCCGAGTATGAGCATGGTGCCTCCGCTCCGCCGCCGGAGCCGCAGGCTCCCGCGCCGACGAGCCAAGGTGAGCGTGGAGGCTGGGAGGAGAAAGACCCGACCAACCCGAACGGCTTCCTGTGCTTCGCCATCGGCTTTGTCATTTTCCTCACCTGGGTGGGCATTCTGTATCCCTTCCAGGCTCCTGAGGACACCCCGTCGGCGAAGTTCACGACGATGCAGTTTGTCGCGTCGCTGTTCTACAAGCACATGGCCGTCAGCTTCACGAACACGCTCTTTTTCACCTGGGCGATGTCGATCCTTTATCTCAAGCTGCAAAAGCTCAGCCACCAGCGCCAGGCCCTGATGCTCGACGTGCTGCCATGGGAACTGGGGGCGGAGATCAACCGCGACAATGTCGGTGCCTTCATCGATCACCTCTACAAGCTGCCGCACCGCCTGCGTGACAGCATGATGGTGAACCGCATCCGCAAGGCGCTCGAACTCTTCGAGGTGAAACAAAACGCCGGGGATGTCAGCCACATGCTCTCCAGCCAGTCGGAGATCGACGGCATGCGCATCAGCGGCAGTTACACGCTTACCAAGGCCTTCCTCTGGGCCATTCCGCTCCTGGGCTTCATCGGCACCGTCATTGGTCTTTCACACGCCATCGGCGGCATGAACTTCAGCGACATGGACGACCTCAAGCAGGTGAAGTCAACGTTGCAAAACGTGACCGGCGGCCTTGGCACCGCCTTCGACGCCACGCTGCTCGGCCTCGTGCTCGCCACGCTGCTGAACTTCCCGATGAACGCCCTCGCCAAGGCGGAGGATGACAACCTCAACACCATCGACGCCTTCTGCAACGAGGTGCTTCTCCCTCGCCTCAATGACGGCGGCGGCATCGCCGGGGGCGACACGAACGGTCTGATGGACACGCTCGTCAAAGCCGTCGCAAACTCGCAGAAAGAGTTCCTCACCGACCTCAACGCGCTGTCCAAGCAGATCAAGGAACAGGCCGACAACCTCGACAAACGCGCCGCCGCGCATCAGCAGCGCGTGGACGCCGAGTTTGCCACCGCGCTCAACCGCATGCGCGACGACCTCACAAACGCCGTGAAGGACAGCGTGAAGACCACCACCGATTACACGCGTGCGCTCGCCAGCGGCATCCAGTCTTTGAACACGCTGCTGTCCGAACTCGGCGGCAAGCAGATCATGATTCATCAGGTGAAGAAAAAAGGCTGGTTCAGCCGCGACTGACCAGGCAGCACCCGCTCACCCGCAACCGTCATGGCCAAGCACAAGAAGAAAGGCAGCGAAGAGATCCTCCTGATCCCCTTCCTGGACATTCTTTGCTCCCTGATCGGAGTGCTGGTGCTCATCATCGTCGTGCTCTGCGTCTCCATGACCGAGCAGACCGACGGCCGCCCGGAAGCCGAGGTGGAGATGGCGCAGGAGGCCAAGAAGCTGCGCAAGGAGATCAAGGAGCGCGAGGTCAAGGAGATCGTGCTCAAGGAGAAGATCGCCACGCTGGAGTCACTTCAGAAGCAGATCGATGAGAAGCAGCAGCGTTTCATCAAGCTACGCAAGCTCCTGACCACCTCGCAGGAGATCATGGACGCCAATCTCAAGATCAGCCAGCAGATGCAGAAGGAGCTCGACGACCTGCTCACTGAGATTTTCGGCCTCAAGGAGCAGCAGAAGGAAAGCCAGGCGGAGATCACGAAGCTCTTGGCCGAATTGAAGAAACGGCAGGTGCCCGCGGACAAGAAAATCCCGCCGGTGATCGTGCAGCCCTCCGGCAGCGGCATGCCGGAGGACACGAAGGCCTACTTCGTCGAGGCGGGCAGCGGCGCCTTGAAGATTTTGGGCGCATGGGGGGAGGATTATCGCCTGAGCGCCGCCGCCGAGGTGGTGGTCGCCGACGTGGCCTACAATCATTTTCTGACCGAGTTGGCCAAAAATCCGAAGTCCTTCATCTTGTTCCTCGTGCGTGATGATGGTCAGGGCGCCTTCAACAACGGAGCCGGTCGTGCCGAGAGTGACTACAAGATTCGAGTCGGCAAGCTGCCGGTTCCCGGTCGTGGCGTGCTCGATCTCGCCCTCTTTGAAAAATACCGCGGAAAAATCACGCCGCCTCCGGCCGCCGCCGCGCCCGCGCCTGGAAAGGCCCCGCCGCCCGCAGGCCCCAAGAAGGCTGAAGCACCGAAGAAAACCACCTGAACCATGCCCAAACACAAACACGAGGAGCAGGAACTGCCGTTCGTCGCCCTGATGGACACGATGACGAATGTCGTCGGCGTGCTCATCATCGTGCTCGTCATGGTCGGACTCAGCGTCGCTAACATTGTCAAAACGGTCCTTTCGGACCTCCCCCCCGTCACACCGGAGGAATTGCAAAAGCTCAAAGAACTGGCGCAAAAGAAGACGCCGCTGCCCACCGAGGATGAGGTGGACCAGAAGCAAAAGCAGGCCGAGACCGATCTCAAAAAAGTGGTCGAAGACCTCAAGACCGTCGATACCTCCGAATTGCAGTCCAAGATGAAGTTCATGGACCTGGATGCCTTCAAAAAGCAGCTCGAGGAGCGCAAAAAAGAGCGCGATGCCCAGAAGGCCTCCACCGACAAGCTGCTTGCCGAAGTTGAGCGGCTCAATGCCTTGCTGGATGAGACGCCGGAGTTCAAACCGCCGCCTCCCACCTACATCCGCCTTCCCAACCCGCGTCCGTATCCCGAAAAGCCGGATGAGACGCGCATTCTCGTCGCCAAGCAGGGCGTGCTCACGCTCAACCAGGCCAAGTTCCTCCAGCCCATCCTCGAAGGCATGGAAAAGGTGAAGTCGCAGCTCGAGTATCAGCGCGTCGAATACACACCCTTTGCTAAGTTGCTTGAGGCGCTGCTAGGATCGCCAGCGAACGCGCAGAAAGCCTGGCCGGAGATCGCAGGTCTCGTCAATCGCGTACAGATCGAGCAGGCGGCGCTGGCCTACAAGGCGCTGACTGCCGGTGGTCTGCCTGCCACGAAGCAACTTCTCGCAGCATTGGCCGACATCGCCCGTGTCACCGGGCAGCCCATGCAAAACGTGGCCGCCGCTGTCGTTACTGCGGCAAAAGGCGATGTCTCCGCATGGGTGAAGCTCGATCCATCCCGCGACCCTGCGAAACCTGTCATCAAGGCCGTATCCGCCGGTGGCAAGATCACCTTCTCCTGGGGCGCGAACACCCAGGAGGTCAAGGCCACGCCCAAGGATGTCGTCGGGTACTTCCAGGATCTCGCCAAGCTCAAGGGCATCGAGGACGCCAGCAAGGCGCGCACCATTTATGATGCCACACGCGTCGTCGCACTACTGCAGCGTGCGGCCGCCAATCCGCTGATCGCCGGTTCTTATGCTTTCGAGCCGAAGATCAATCCCGCTGGGAACCTCGTGCAACTCGCCCTCACGCCGAAGGGCGGAGGTGGCGAGACCATCGAGTCGATGAAGCAGCCGAACTCGGCTTACATCCGGCTCATGCGCGATATCAAGGCCGATCCCAGCGGCGTCGCTTTGTTCCAAGTCATGCCGGACGCCTTTGAAACCTACCACGAGGCGCGGCGTATCGCCGACGAGATCGGCGTTCCCGCAACATGGGAGTTTCTCGCCAAGCTGGACCTCACTCTCAACGTGTCCGGCTTCGAGGTGCAGCGCCTCACACCGACTCCGCCGGAGGATCCCAAGCTCAGGAATCGAGTTCGCATCGCCGCGCCGAAGAAGACGCTGGATTGATGATCGTGCGGAGAAGTCTGGTCACGCCAGATCTAGAGCTCCGCCCTCGCAAAGCTCCTTCCTGCCGAAGGTCTGCAAGTCGTGGCCCATCGCGTGTGCGACGGACATCCAGAGGCGGTTGTGAGCGGCCTTGTCGAATTTGAGGCTGCGGCCCATCTTGAAGCCGAAACCGCCGCCGACCATGACGTAGGGGATGTTGTCGAGCGTGTGTGTGTTGCCTTTGCCGAGCTCGTTGGTCCACACGAGGAGCGTGTTGTCGAGCATGGAGCCGTCTCCTGCAGGCTCGGGAATCTCGCTGAGGCGCTTCGCGAGATAGGCGAACTCGCCGGCGAACCACGTGTTGATCTTCATGAGCTTCTCGTAGCTGTCCTTCTTGTCGTCCGGATCGTGCGAGAGGCTGTGGTGCCCCTCCTCGACACCCAGCCAGCGCATCTGCGCCATGCCGACGCTGCGCATGTATTGCAGCGTGGCCACGCGGGCCATGTCGTTGGCGAGCGAGTTGACGAGGAGGTCGATCTGAATGCGGCTGATCTGCGGCGTGTTGTCGTTCACCAGTTCGATGCTGGGATCGACGGCAGGCACGGGATGCGTGAGCTTGCCCACCTTGTCCGCATCGGCCAAATCTTGTTCGAGGCTGCGCACGAGTGTCATGTGCTGGTCGAGCAGGGCTTTGTCGCGGGCGCTGAGCTTGTTCGACACGCGTTTCAGATCTTCGCGCACATCGTCGAGAATGCTGACGAGGCTCTCCTTGTCCTTCATCTTGCCATACACCTTCTTCAAAATCTGGTGCGGGTCGTCAATCGGTGCCACGGGCTGGTTTGGGCCCGCGTAGCTCATGCGTGTCCATGGGTCGGCACGGTCAGGGACAGCCACGCCGAACTCGAGCGAGCCAAAACGCGTTTTGGTTTCTTTCCGGCTCTGGAGGAAGTTTTTGAGCTCCTGGTCGATGGAGATGCTGCTGGCCCATCCGGCGGGATTTCCGCCGCCGCCCATGATGTTGCCCTTCATGAGCTCGTCGCAGGTGAGCAGGCAGCTCATGCCGCGCATGTGGCTGTCGCCATCGCCACGCACCTTGTTGGCAATGCCGTGGAGGACGAGCATCTGCTTCTTGAAAGGCTCCAGAGGCTTCAAGATGGATTTGAAACTGAACTCGCTGCCCTCTTGATCCGGCCAGAACTCGTTCGGCAGCGTGCCGTTCGGCGAAAACATGATGATCAGTCGCTGGCGCTTCTGCGGTGCAGGTGCGCCGGTCACACTGGGCAGGCCGGACAGGAAGGGGAAAGCCGCGGCGGAGACGCCGAGGTCGCGCAGGAATTGGCGGCGATGCAGGTGTTTCATAGGGGGTGAAACTGCTACGACGCCGGAGCGCTCTTCTTGCTCTCAGGGCAGCTCCTTGAGCTGGATATGGCGGTATTCCATCACGCCACGGTCGCCTTCGAGGCCGATGGGGCCGGTGGCGGGAAGCGCGAGCGCGGCTTCGAGGACTTCGCCATTGCAGGTGCAGTGCGCGACGCCGTCCTTCACTTCGACGATCATCTGGTTCCACTCCTGCGGCTTGTACTGCTTCAAATCCTTGTAAGGCCCGGCCACGAGGTAGTCGCGGCACTGGAGTTGCGGTTTGCGGATGAAGACTCCGCTGTCGGCGTTCACGCTGGCGCGGAACTCGAGCTTGAGCACAAAATTCTTCGGGAACTCGGCCACGGTGTAGAGCTGGCCGGTCAGTTTGTCCGCCTCGTTCGGGAAGGTGACCGCAATGGCTCCGTCCTTCACGATGTAGCGGCCAGCATCGGCGGCCTCCGTCTTGCCGTCGTGTTTCTCCAGGATTTTGCCCGGATTCGGATCGTCCTTCTTGGTTTTCTCTCGGAAGCACCAGCCCGTGAGGTCCTTCCCATTGAAAAGAGAGGTGAAGCTGGCTTCCGGCTGCCAGTCTTCGGCATGGAGCGTGGAAAGCGAGAGAACGACGAGGAGTGAGATGCTTTTCATGGTGGGTGGATGACTATTACTTCGGAACAACGGTGAATCCTTCTTTGCTGTCTTTGATCAGCCAGCCGGCAGCTTCGAGCTGTTTTCTCAACGTGTCCGCCGTGGCCCAATCTTTGGCCTGTTTGGCATCCCAGCGCTGTTGAGCGAGTGTCTGGATGTCTTCAGGCACCTCCGCAACGACATCTTCTAGAACGCTAGGGAGCACGATGCCGAGAGCCCTCAGCATGAAATGCAGTCCATTGCGCACTGCGGCGGCTTCTTCGTTCGAGAGCGATGCTGGCTTTAGCTTGTTGAGCACGCCAAAGATGCCGCCGAGGGCG
>Ga0315900_10006690_pt1 | contig 15343 bp, 13 predicted proteins | sample LakEriMetagenome_FD_203521 | JGI IMG/M metagenome (GOLD analysis project Ga0315900, IMG submission 203521) | Freshwater fungal communities from buoy surface, Lake Erie, Ohio, United States - Buoy 12 MA114 | ecosystem: Environmental > Aquatic > Freshwater > Lake > Lake biofilm | place: USA: Lake...
CCGCATGATTCGGCAACTGGAGGCCAACGGCCACACCTACGAGAGCGACGGGTCGACTTACTTCCGCATCGCGACGCTGCCCGGTTACGGCAAGCTGGCGCGGCTCGATCACGAGGGCATCCAGGCCGGTGCGCGCGTCGATGCCGACAACTACACCAAGGAAGACGCCCGCGACTTCGTGCTCTGGAAGGCCACGAGGCCCGGTGAGCCCACCTGGAACTGCGGTGTCGGGCCAGGACGCCCGGGCTGGCACATCGAGTGCTCGGCCATGGCGCTGCGCCTGCTGGGCGAGTCGCCGATCGACATCCACACCGGGGGCATCGACCTGGTCTTCCCGCACCACGAGAACGAAATCGCGCAGAGCGAAGGGGCGACCGGCCAGCCCTTCTCGCGCTTCTGGATTCACACCGAGCACCTGCTGGTCGACGACCAGAAGATGTCCAAGTCGCTCGGTAACGTCTACACCCTGAGCGACATCACGGCCCGCGGCTTCCGGGTGTCGGCGCTGCGCTACCTGCTGCTGTCGGCCCACTACCGGAAGCAGCTCAACTTCACCTGGACGGGGATGCAGCAGGCCGAAGAAGCGCTGCGGCGCCTCACCGACTGCCTCGACCGCCTGGCGCTGGTGTCGCGCACCGGCGAACACCCGGCCCTGCAGCAGAGCGCGGCCGACGCCCGCCGCGCCTTTGACGAGGCCCTCTCGGACGACCTCAACACCTCGGCCGGCCTGGCCGCCATGTTCGACCTCGTGCGCATCGTCAACACGGCCATTGATCAGGCGCAGATCGGGCGCGGCGATGTGGCGGTGATTGAGCAGACGTTCGCGCACTTCGACGATGTGCTGGGGGTGCTTGCGCTGCGGCGCAGCGAGGATAGGGAGCCACCGATTCCGGAGGCCGAGATTCAGGCGGCCATCGAGGCCCGGCAGGCGGCCCGTCGGGCCCGCCACTTCGCCGAGGCCGACCGCATCCGCGACGAGATGGCGGCGCGGGGCGTGCTGTTCGAGGACGGGCCGCAGGGCACCCGCTGGAAGCGCAAGTAGTGGCCTGACCGTTGCATCGGCAACGGTCATGACCCAGGCCCGTCAGTCCCTCGGCCTCCGCGGCGAGTCGCTGGCCATTGTCTGTCTCGAGCAGGCGGGCATGATTGTGCTGGCGCGGCGCTTCCGCACCCGGCACGGCGAGCTCGACGTGGTGGCGCTCGACGGCGAGACGCTGGTGTTCGTCGAAGTGCGGGCGCGCACCCGGGCCGCGGTGGTGGCCCCGGCCGCCACGGTGACGTGGCGGAAACAGCGGCAGGTGACGGCGATGGCGTCGGTGTTTCTGCACATGCACCGCGAGCATGCGCGTCTGCGGTGCCGGTTCGACGTGGTGGCGGTGGATGCGGGGACCGCGCCGCCCCGGGTCACATGGTTCCGCGATGCCTTCCGGCCCGGGTGGCGGTGATCACTTGCTCGATGGCGCGGCGTTTGTTACACTGCGTGAGTCGCTGGCGAGCGGGAATAACTCAGTGGTAGAGTGCGACCTTGCCAAGGTCGAAGTCGCGGGTTCGAATCCCGTTTCCCGCTCCAACTTCCCTCCGCCGCGACTCAAGCCCTCCGGCGCCGTAGCCAAGTGGTAAGGCAGAGGTCTGCAAAACCTCCATTCCCCGGTTCAAATCCGGGCGGCGCCTCCATCTCTTCCCGAAGCATCGTTCTCGGCGCAGGCAAGCATGGTGCCGCCTGCCTGCGGCCGGTCTACGCCCGGGGGCAGGCCTCCGCCTTCGCCTGAGGCGTGGGCGCGTGATGGCCGTGACTGGGAGAAGTTGGGGGAGCGGGGCCAGCGTCCACGGCCCGGAAGGCCGGGCCGTAGACGTGGCTGGTGTGGTCAGCGATGCCGAGCGAATACCGACGTGCCGCCACCCTTGGTGAAGGCAATGGTGTCATAGGGCTGGCGCGTGTTGCCCTGTTCCATTCCGGGCGAGCCGATGGGCATCCCTGGCACCGTGATGCCGGTGATGGCCGGCTTCTCTTTGAGCATCCGGTGAATGTCGGCGGCCGGCACATGCCCGACGACGGTGTAGCCGTTGACGGTGGCGGTGTGGCACGACGACAGGTTGGGCGTGACGCCGGCCTGCATCGAGATGGCGTTGAGCTGAGCGTCCGATACGTTGGTGGCTTCAACACGGAAGCCATTGGCCTGGAGGTGCGACATCCAGGCCGAGCAGCACCCTCAAGTGGGGGACTTGTACATCTTGACCAGCGGGGCGGCCGTGCCGGCCCCGCTGGCCTGCGTGCCAGCCGCCGCACCGCCCGCGGCGGCACTGCGGCCCGCCGTGTGCTGCGCCGCGACCGTGGTCGTGGCCGCGCCCAGCAGGCCAAGGGCCGTGAAGCGGAAGAATGAACGTCGATGCATCACGTGTCGTGCTCCTGGTGAAAAAGACTGTCGTCAGCGGCTCCCGCCGCCGGGTGGCCGCGGCACGGCCGTACGGGCGCCGCTGTCGCTGCCGCCCCCGCCGCCTGCACTGCTGCCACCGGAACTGCCACCCGATGAACTGCTGCCACCGGACGAGTTGCTGCCGCCCGAGTAGCCCGACGAGGTGACGCCGCCGCCTGAGCGCCGGCGCCCGCGTCCTTCCGAGGATGCGTCGCCGTCGGTGCCGCCAGCGACGGGTCGCGCCGGCTCGTCGTAGCGGGGCTGCACACGGGTATAGCCCCGGCCCTGAATCACGCGGCCCCCCGAGTCTCGTCGGTCGTCGCCAGGGCCGACGGCGAATCCACCTGTCTGGTTCTGGTCCCAGCGGCGCTGGAAGCGGCCGCCCGGATAGCCCCAGCCATACATGCCGTAGCCGAACGGCATGTAGAGACCCGACCATGCCCAGGACGGAGGCACGCCGCCGAACGCCGGCGACTGCCAGAGGCCAGGGCCACCCCATCCCCACGGGTCGGCCCAGCCCCAGCCCCACGCGTCGCCCCCGCCGTAACTCCAGCCGTTCGGCACGCTGCGGACCGTCGCGCGATTGCTCCGCTCAATCACGAACGCTTCCGGGTAGCGCAGGGCCAGCAGCAGGTCGACCGTGTCATCGGGTACCTGCGCCCGGGCGAGGTCGCGCAGCCGTGCACTCGACAGGTCGAGCCGGGTGCCGGTGTCGACGAGCGAGGCCTGAATCGCCCCGGCAGCCACAAGGCCGGAGGCCTCGACGACCTCGGGCAGCGTCCACTGGTCGAAGGCCGGCGCGGGAAGCCCGGCCGCCCGGGGAGCCAGCCGCTGCTCGTAGCGCCGCACGCGCACGAGCGGCGCGCCCTCGAAGTCGGCGGCCTGAATCTCGACCCACACCGGCCCGCGGGTGATGTAGCTGAGGCCACTCACCTCCCGGGCGGGCTGTCCGTCGCACTCGACGCGCCCCTTCGTCAGCAGCAGGCGCCCCGAGGTCGACCACTGCGCGGTGCGACTGGTGCGGCAGGTGCCTTCGGTCGAATAGGTGGTGCTGCCATCAGCGGCGACCAGATCGGCGCCGACCTGCTGGCCGTTGAGCTGCATCTGCTGCGAGACGACCAGCGGACGGTCGGTTGTCGACAGGCAGACCCGCACGTTGTCACGCCGTTCGTTCGGGGCGGGCAGGGCGCGTGAGGCGGTCGACGCAACGTCCGTCGCGGACGGTGCCGTGTTCTCGTGCTGCAATTCCCAGCAGCCGAGATAGGCGTTCCACCGGCTGTCGGCCGTCTGGGCCACGCCGGGTACCGCCCACGTCAGCAGGGCCATCAGGGCAATGAAGGTGCGCGTCATCACATCCTCCTTCTGAACCTAGAACACCAGCCGCAGCCCGATGAGTGCCGACCGGCCCGACAGGTCGATCGGATCAAATCCGACGAAGTCATCGGACAAGTCGTCCGTTCCAAACCGGTAGCGGCCCTCGAGACTGAGCTGCAGCCACCGGGTGATGCCCAGATGGGTGCCGGCCAGCACCTGTGTCGTCAGGGCCGTGCCTTCCGCAAAGAAATAATCGGGAAAGACAGCCAAGGTTTGAAAGTCGACAAAATCGCCGGTCTGCTGGAGGTTCCAGCGGTTCAGGCCGACGGCGGCACCGACGAATGGCTGGAATCGCGCCGGAATGTAGGCATATGAGCCGACGCGCTCTCCCCGCGGCAGCAGATAGAGGCGAAGGCCCAGGGTCGAGGTGGTCTGCCGAAGCGTGGTGTTCTGCTCGATGGGCAGGCCCTTGTTGTCGACGAACTCGCGGTACTCCGAGTCGGCATCCGACCGCGCCGTATTGATTGAGACGAAGATGTCGGCCCGGTCGTGCACACGCGCCGAGAGGTCGCCGCCGACCAGCATGGCCCGGAAGTCGCGGGCCTCGAGCGTCAGCTCGTCCTTGAAGAACTCGTACACATCACTCTGCTGGCGCGGCACGTCGAGGCCCACGTGGAAGCCGAGCGAGAAGCGCTTGGGACCGAACAGGAAGTCGGGCTGCGGCTGTGCCGCAGCCGGCAGGGCCAGCAGACAGAGGAACAGTGCCGACAGCAGACGGGTGTGTCTCATGGGGCGCACCTCCTGATTCGACTATAGTCGACAAATCGTGCACGCAGACACGCCAATTTCGATGGTCCCCCTGTCGCTGGAAGACACACGGCGACTGGCCGCGTCCCTCCGGCAGGAAATCGGGCGCGTGATTGTGGGGCAGGACGCGGTGGTCACCGAGGTGCTGACCACCGTGCTGGCCGGGGGGCACTGCCTGCTGCGCGGGGTGCCCGGGCTGGCGAAGACGCTGCTGGTGCGCACGCTCGCCGGTGCCGTCGACCTGCAGTTCAGCCGGATCCAGTTCACGCCCGACCTGATGCCGTCGGACATCATCGGCGCCGAGGTGCTCGACGAAGACCGCGCCACCGGTCAGCGGCACGTGCGGTTCCTGCCCGGGCCGGTGTTCGCCAACATCCTCCTCGCAGACGAAATCAACCGGACACCGCCGCGCACGCAGGCCGCGCTGCTCGAGGCGATGCAGGAAGGGCAGGTGACCGTGGGTGGTCACCGCCACCCACTGCCGTCGCCGCTGTTCGTGCTGGCTACCCAGAACCCGATCGAGCAGGAAGGCACGTATCCACTGCCCGAGGCGCAGCTCGATCGGTTCATGACCAACGTGGTGATGACCTACCCGACCGCCGACGAGGAACAGCGCATGCTGCTGCAGACGACGAGTGGGGCGGGCGAGGCCGTGCGTCCGGTGGCCGACGGCGAGGTGCTGCTGCGCGCCCAGGCGCTCGTGCGCGATATTGTGACGGCCACGAACATCGCTGAGGGCGTGACACGACTGGTACGCGCCACGCGTCCACTGGCCGGCGGCGAGGCCCCGCCGTTTGTGCACGACTGGGTGCGCTGGGGCGCCGGCCCGCGCGCCGGGCAGGCCCTCATTCTGCTGGCCAAGGCCCGCGCCGCGCTCGACGGCCGTCCGGCGGTGAGCCTCGACGATGTGCGGGCGATGGCCCTGCCGGCCCTGCGACACCGCGTGCTGCTGAACTTCCAGGCCGAGGCCGACGAGGTGCAGGTCGACGACCTGCTGGTGCGGCTGATCGACGCGGTGCTTCCGCGCTAGGGCGGCGATGGCGGCGACGGCACGCGTTCAGGTTCCACGACTGGCGAACGACCTGCTGTGGGTGGCGCGCCACACCGCGGCGGGCATCCGCGCGGGCCTGCATCGCACGGCGGCGCAGGGGGGCGCCGTCGAGTTCAGCCACCTGCGCCCCTATCGGCCGGGCGACGACCTCAAGCACATCGACTGGAAGGGGAGTGCGCGCACCAGTCGCCTGCTGACCCGTGTCTTCACGCGTTCGGCGACGCACGAGGCGCTGCTCGTCCTCGACGGGTCATTGTCCATGGCCTGGGGCGAGAAGCCGGCATTGCTGCGGACGGCGGCCGCAGTGCTGGCCACGCTGCTGCTCGAGCAGGGCGACGCGGCAGGCTGGCTGCTTGTGACCCCCGAGGGCCATCGGCGGCTCTATCCCGTGCGCGGTGGCGCGTTCCATCTGTCGGGCCTTGTGGCCGGCCTGGCGCGCCTCGAGCTGCAGGGGACGGCCGAGACCGCCCAGCTGCTGCACACAGCCGGTCAGCTGCGGCAACGCCGGTCGACCATCATGGTGTTCTCGGACTTCTACGACGATGAGGCCATGCGTCCGGGGCTGCGGCAGCTGGCGGCGCGCGGCCATGATGTGGTGGCGGTGCACCTGCTGACCGATGGCGAACGGACGCTGCCCGAGACGGGCGCGGCCGAGTATGTGGATGCGGAAACGGGGCAGCGCATCACGCTCGAGTCGCGGCGTGTGCGGTCTGCCGTGGCGAGGCGCATCGAGGCCTGGCGTGTGGCACTCGAGCGCGACCTGCGGCGCGCGGGCATCGACTACGTGCAGCTGCCACGACTGACGACCCTGGCGCGCGATCTCGAAGGATTTCTCCGGCGTCGCGAGGCCCGCGAGGCCGGGGCCTGACATGCGCGTCTTCGTCGAATCGATACCGGCGCTGTGGTGGCTGCTGGGGGCGCTGGTGCCGGTGGCCCTGCACCTGCTGGCGCGTGCGCGCACCGATCAGCAGGTGTGGCCGAGCCTCCGGTTTCTGGAAGCCTCGCCGCTGTCGCTGCGGCGGTGGGCCACGCTGCGCGACCCGGCGCTGCTGGTCGCGCGCGTGGCGCTGGTGTGCATGGCGGCGCTGGCCGTGGCCGGTCCGGTGGTGGTGACACCCGGGCGTGAGCGGGCGGCACGCCAGCAGGTGGCGCGGGCCATCGTGTCAGACGGCGGCAGCGGCCTGGCGGATGACGAACGACGCGACGTGGCCGCCAGTGCCGTGTTCGTGCGTCCGTCGCTGCGCGATGCGGTGGAAGAGGCCACGCGTTGGCTGGCGGGGCAGTCTGCGTTCCGACACGAGCTGGTGGTGGTATCGCCCTTCAGGCGTGGGCGAGTCGATGCCGGGATGTTTGCCGGTCTGGCCCCTGCGACTGGCCTGCGACTGGTGCGGGTGCCGCCCGACGCGGCTGTGCCCGAGCGTGAGCTGGTGGTGGCCGTGCGTGAACCCATGCCGGCCTCGTCTCAGGGGGCCGTCGATGGCGGGCGGGACAGGGCTTCCATGGCCCTGCCGAATGACAGTGAATACTCGGTGCAGGCCGACACGAACGATGGCGGACCTCGGGCGGTCGAGGAGGACGAGGACGACCCGGATGAGCCGTGGCCCGTCGCTGTGACCGTGGTGAGCGACCCCACGGGGCGATGGTCGCGGCACGTCGAACGATGGCGCCTCGCCCCCGACCGCACCGAGCGGCGGCTGGTCGGTGAGACGCCGATGAGTCCGCTGGCCCTGGCTATCGATGCGCAAGCCTCAGCGGTCGGGCCGGTTGATCCGCAGGCCCTGCTGCATGCGGTGGCGGCGCAGGGGATCAGGCTGCCGCCGTCGGGGTTGCTCAGTGAGACCACGTTTCCCTGGGAAGGCCGCCCCGAGTCGCTGACCGCTGCGGTGGCGTCCGCGGCGGCGCTGCCGGTGAGTCAGTGGGAACCCGAGCTGATGAGTGACGCCGAGCTGCGCGCCGTCGAACGCGAACCCCGTCCCGAGGGCACCCCCGCCGTGACCGGCCTCTCTGACCGGTCCTGGTTCTGGGCCATGGTCCTGATTCTGATGATGGTCGAGTCGTGGCTGCGCGAGAGGCGGGCATGAGCATCCTCGAGTGGCTGACTCCCGTGCGTCAGCGCCTGCGCGTGCGCACCGGCCTGTGGGCAGTCGCGGCCGCCGTGGTGGCGTGGGCCCCCTCGATCGTCGTGGCCCATGCACTGGGTGCGCGAGCGGTTGCGGGGCATGCGCTCGGAGCCATGCTGGCGGCAGGCACCGTTGTTGCGGTGGTGTGGCGTGCGCGGGCGCAGTGGCACTGGCCGCGTGTGGCCGATGCCGTCGAGGCGGGGCACCGAGAGTGTGGCAACTGCGTTCGCGCGCTGGTCGACGTCGAACTGCAGCGCATCCTCGTGTCGGCGACGGCTCGCGCGCGTCTCGAGTCGGCAGCCGTCGAACGGCTCGCGGGCCTGCGGCCCTCGTCCGTGGTGCCGCTGCGTGCGCCGGCGGCCTTCGCTCTGTGCGCCGTGGCTGGGGCCATTGCCGTCGCGACAGCCGCCCCTGAAGGGGCAGCCACGGGCGAGGTGCCGTCCGCGGGTTCCGCGCTCGCCGACACGGCGCTGGAACTGTCGCTGGATGTTACGCCCCCGGCCTACCTGAACCAGGCGCCCCACGTGGTGTCCGTCGAGGGCGAGGTGACGGTGCCTGCGGGCACCACGGCGCGACTTCGGGTCGCCACGCACTGGCCATCGGTGTGGATGGCGTCGGCGGAGGGGGCGCCTGCGCTGACCCCTGGCTTCGGCAATGGGTGGGTGAGCGAGCTGTTCTCTGTCGATGCGCCCCGCCTGCTGGTGGTGGCGGCCGGGCCCGTGCCCGGCGACCTCCGCGAATCACGCGCGGTGTCGCTGCTGGTTGCGGACGATCGCGTGCCCGACGTATCGGTGGTCGCCCCCGGCCGCGACATCGTCCGCGCGCCCGGTTCGGCCGAGCCGCTGACCGTACGCATCGAGGCCTCGGACGACCATCGGCTCGAGGCTCTCGAGCTTCGCTATGTGCGGCTGGCCGGCGGGGGTGAGACGTTCACGTTCACCGAAGGCACGGTGCCGCTCATTCGCGATGAGTCGAGCCCGCGCCGGTGGACAGCCGACGTGCGCTGGGCGATCGGCCGTCTCGGGCTCGAACGCGGCGAGTCGCTGGTCTACCGCGCGGCCGTGCGCGACAGCCACCCGGGCCGCGGCTGGACCTTTTCTGACTCGTTCGTGATCGACGTGGGCACTCCTTTCGAGGCCGGAGGTGCGGGCGCGAGTCTGCCCGAGGAAGACCGCCGCTACGCCATCAGCCAGCAGATGGTGATCGTGAAGACCGAGCGGCTGCAGGCGCAGCGGCGCGCGCTGGCACCTGCGGCGCTGCTGGAGCAGTCGCAGCTGCTGTCGGCCGAGCAGCGACGCGTGCGCGCCGAGGTGGTCTTCCTGAGCGGTGGCGAGATTGCCGACGAGGTCGAGGAAGCCGAGCATTCGCACGAACTGCAGGAAGGCCGCCTCGAGAATGTGGGCCGCGCCGAGATGGTCAGGGCCATGGCCGAGATGTCACGTGCCGAGACGGCCCTCACTGCGGGCGACCTCGATGTGGCCCTGCGATTCGAGCGAGCGGCACTGGCCGCGCTGCAGCGGGCCTTCGATCGGCGCCGCTACTTCCTGCGCACGCCCACCGAACGCACGCGCATCGACCCGTCGCGCCGTCTCTCGGGCGAACGGCGCGGCGTGCAGGGAGCCGCACGCGCGTTCACGCCCTCTGAAGCAACAGCCTCTGCGGCCCTCGAGGCAGTGACCCGCGCCGCCGACGCCCTCTCGTCCTCGCCCACCCCCACCGCTGACCTCATCGCGCAGCTGCTGGCGCTTGCGCCCGATGACCGCGCGTGGCGGCAGCTCGTGGAGGACTGGAGCACGACCGCCCCTGGCACGACTGCGCTGGCGCGACAGGCATCGCTCCTGCAGTGGCTGCGCGCACGGCAGGTGCAGCTGATGCCGCCGGCGTCAGCCGGACTGCCGCCACTCGTGCCCGGCGCCGGCTTTGTCAGCGCGGTCCGCACATCGAGGGAGACGCCGTGAAGCTGGCCGGACTCTGGCGCCTGCTCGCGATCGGCGTGGCCCTGATGGCGTGGCTCGACCCACCTGTCGGCGTGCGCACCGTGCCCCCTGTGCTGGTCGATGTGGCGGTGCAGCAGGGCCGGGAGGCCGACGCCCGGGCGCTGCTGGCAGAGGTCGGTGGCACCCTCCCGGTGCACGTGGCCCTGGGGCCTCTGCAGGTGTTCGACCCCAGCGGCCCGGCTCCCTGTATGACCGCGCGGCCATGCGTGGTGCTGGGGGCCGCCCTCGACCCGATGCGCCTGGCCACCGACGTCCTCGAGCGCACCGTCCTTGTGTCGCTGCCTCCCGCCGCGCGAGCGGCACGCGTGGTGCAGGTCATGACCTCGCCCGCGCATCAGCTGGGCGCCGCGCAGTCCACGGTCACCATTGAGAGCCGCGGCCTGTCGGGGGCTCGCGGCCGCGTCATGCTGACGGCCAATGGCACGCCCGCCGGCACGGCCGACGTCGCCTTCGCCGCCGACGGCCGCCATGACGTGACAGTGCCCTGGGTGCCTCCGGCCATGTCGCCCGTGGTCCTCGATGCATCGATCGAACTCGCGGCCGATGGCGGGCCGATCGAGATCACCGGGACCCGTACGCTCGTCGCGGTGCGCTCATCGCCCTGGCCTGTCCTGCTGCACGAGGCACGGCCGTCGTGGGCCACCACATTCGTGCGCCGCGCACTCGAGGCCGACCCACGGTTCGCCGTGTCGGCACAGACACGCGTGGCGCCCGAGGTGCTGCTGGGCCGGAGCGGTGCTGCCGCCACCGGGGCGCCCGGCGGGGCCGCCCTCGGTGAGGCCGCGCTCGATGCGGCGCACATCGCCATCGTAGGAGCCGCCGAGCAACTGTCTGCGGCAGAGGTGTCGCGCCTCGAGCGGTTCGTCCGCCTGCGCGGTGGGGCGCTGGTGCTGGTGCCTGACCGCGAGTGGTCGGGCCCGATCGCCCGTCTGGTCCCCGGGCGCTGGCTGCTGTCTGCCACCGCCGAGCCGCGTCGGCTCGGCCCGTTCAGCGGCCGCGAGTGGCTGCTGGCCGATCAGCCTGGCCCGGGCGCGGTGCCCGTGCTGTCAGATGGCGAGGCCATTGGCGCAGTCGTGACGCCGATGGGGCACGGGCTCACAATGGTCATTGGTGCCCTCGACGCGTGGCGTTTCCGTGGCGACGGCGCCGAGTGGAATCGCTTCTGGAGCAGCCTGCTGGCCGATGTGGCCGGCCGCACCCCCGACCGGCTGCAGGTGACCGCCGAGCCCGGTGATCGCGACGGGCGGTTCGTGCTCGACGTCAGGCGGCGTTCGATGACCGCGCTCGCGTCGCTTGAGGTGTCAGCCGTGCAGCAGTGCACCGACGAGGCTCCGCATCCCGTGCGCGTCTGGCCCGGACTGCACCTCGACCAGTTTCGGGTCGAGACGGGCACGGCGGGCACGCCCTGCCGCGTGACGGTCACCGCCGGCGTCGACGTGGCCAGCGTCACGCTGCCCGCGGACAGGGTCGCGTCAGGGGTCGGATCGCTGCCGCTCGAGTCGTGGGGGGCGGCCGTCACCCGCGCCGGCGGTTCGCACGTCACCACCGGCGCGGCCGGTCTGGCTGAGCGCCTGGCCGCCATCGCTCCCCCTGACCCGGTCGACGAAGTCCGCTACCCGATGCGGTCGCCGCTCTGGATGCTGGTGTTTCTCGGGTCGCTCGGGCTCGAATGGTGGCTGCGCCGGCGCGCCGGAGGCCGGTGATACAGTGAGGGGGAATTGAGGCACGCATGGCGTACGCACGGGACGAAGTGAAGGCAATCACCGACAAGGTGCTCAACATGTGCAAGGCTGACGCGGTCCAGGTCAGCTTCTCGGGCGGCGAACGGTCAGCGACGCGCTTTGCCAACTCGAGCATCACGGCCAACCTGGTCGAGCACGATCAGGAAGTGCAGATCACCGTCTACTACGGCAAGCGCACCGCCTCTGCGACGACGCACCAGTTTGACGATGCCACGCTGCGACGGACGATTGAGGGCGTGGAGGCGCTGGCGCAGCGCAAACCCGAGAATCCCGAGGTGATGCCGCTCGTCAAGCCGCCGCAGCAGTATCTCGACGTCGAGGCCGCGCTGCCGTCGGCCATCAACTTCGGTCCGGCCGAGCGCGCGCAGATGGTGAAGATCAGCACCGACATCTGCGAGAAAAAGGGCGTGCTCGGGGCGGGCTACATTCCCAAGTTCGACTGGGTCAACGCCACCGCCAATTCCGAGGGGCTGTTCACGTATTTCCGTTATGCAGACGCCAGCTTCATCCTGACCTGCCGCACACAGGACCAGACCGGCTCGGGCTGGGCGGGCACGACGGGCGCCAAGGACATCCGCAACATCGACGCGGCCATGCTGACCGAGGTGGCCGCTGACAAGGCGCTGAAGTCTGCGAAGCCACGCGCCATTGAACCGGGCAACTACACGGTCATCCTCGAGCCGCGTCCGGCCGCGCGCTACCTGTCGCTGATGCTGGGCAGTCTCAACGCGCGCAGCGCCGAAGAGGGACGCAGCTTCATGAGCGGCAAGGGGCGCGGCGAGACGCGCCTCGGCGAGAAGGTCTTCGGCGACAACTTCACCCTGCGCAGCGAGATCAGCAATCAGGTGCTGCGCCAGTCGCCCGTCGGGCAGGACGGCCTGCCGGCGCGCGACATCACGTGGATCGAAAAGGGGGTCGTCAAGAACCTCTACTACGACCGCTTCTGGGCGCAGCGCCAGAAGAAGGACCCGACCGGCACGATGCCCGGCATGAGCCTCGTCATGGATGGAGGGACGGCGTCGGTCGAGGAGATGATTCGATCGACGCGCCGCGGGCTGCTGGTGTCGTTCTTCTGGTACATCCGGCCGGTTGACAACATGACGCTGCTCAACACGGGCATGACACGCGACGGGCTGTTCCTCATCGAGAACGGCGAGATCGTCGGGCCTGTGCAGAACTTCCGCTGGAACGAGTCGCCGGCCGTCAGCTTCAACAACATCTCGATGCTCGGGCGCCCCATTCCGATGCACACCGGCGAGGCGTACGACAACCCGGGCACGGCGCTGGTGCCGCCGATGAAGCTCGAAGATTTCACCATGACGTCCATTTCCCCGGCGGTCTAGCCATGCAGAGACGATCCTTTGTCAAGTCACTCAGTGCAGCCGGCCTGGCGCTGTATGCCAGCGATCTCGTGGGCGACCTGGTGGCCCAGTCGCCGCGCGGCCAGGTGCTGCAGTCGCCCTTCAAGGGGCTGTCGGACATCGCGCTCGGGGAGGCGAAGCGCCGCGGCTGTTCGTATGCCGACATCCGCTTCACCCGCAACGTGAACGACAGCGTCGCCGTCCGCGACCGCATCGTCACCGATGCGTTCGGGTTCGGGGCTGGCGGGCATGAGGAGAGCGCCGGCTTCGGTGTGCGCGTCATTCACAGCGGGGTCTGGGGCTTTGCCAGCAGCCCGATCGTGACCGAGGCCGAAATCCGGAAGATCACCGCGCAGGCCGTCGAGGTGGCGCGGGCGAGCGCCGTCAGCAAGCGCTTCGAGGTGACGCTGGCGCCCGTGCCGGCCTACACCGACTACTGGACCGTGCCGGTCAAGGTGAATCCCGAGTCGGTGTCGCTCGACGAGAAGATCGCGTTCCTGATGGCCATCAACGAGGCGGCACTCAAGGTGCCTGGCATCATCCGCGTGCAGTCGCAGATGGCCTTCGACTTCGAATGGAAGTATCTCGCCACCTCCGAAGGCTCGTACATCGAGCAGGAGATCTGGCGCACGGCTCCGGGCTTCACGGTCTCTGCCCTCAAGGACGGCAAGCTCAAGTCGCGCACGTTCAGCGTGGCGCCGCGCTCGGCCGGCTACGAGGTGGTGACCGGCGCACGCTTGCTCGAGAATGTCGAGCGCATCTGCGCCGAGGCCATCGAGCACTGCACGGCGCCACCCGTGGGCGTGGGGCTCAAGGACATCATCATGACGCCGGCCCACGCCATGCTCACCATCCACGAGATCGTCGCGCACCCGACGGAACTCGACCGGGTTGTCGGCTACGAGGCCAACTATGCCGGCACGAGCTTCGTGAAGAAGGATGACATCGGCAAGCGCATCATGGGCTCGAAGCTCTTCAACGTGACTGCCGACCGCACGCTGGAGGGCGGCATGTGCACCGTCGGCTATGACGATGACGGCGTCAAGTCGCAGTCGTGGCCGCTGGTGCGCGAGGGACGGCTGGTGGGCCTGCAGACCAACCGTGAGACGGCGCACTACATCGGCGAGAAGGAATCGCGCGGCTGCACGTTCGCCACATCGTGGCGCAACTATCCCTTCCTGCGCATGCCCAATGTGCACGTCGATCCCGGCCCGCCCGGGTCGCCCACGCCCGACGAGATCATCGCCGACACGAAGGACGGGGTGCTCATCGACGGCCGGGGCAGCTATTCCATCGACCAGCAGCGCTTCAACGGCCAGTTCGGCGGGGACGCCTTTTGGGAAATCAAGAATGGCAAGAAGGTGCGGATGGTGAGCGACGTCACCTACAACGCCATCACCACCGACTTCTGGCAGAACCTCGACGCCATCACGGGCAAGGAGCACTGGGAGATGTTTGGCACGACGGGCGACGCCAAGGGGCAGCCGGTGCAGATCAATCATCCCTCGCACGGCTCGCCGTGGTGCCGCATCCGCCGCATCATGGTCGGCGCGGCCTACAGCTGAGGCCGCCGGGCCTCAGCTCGTCATCGCATAGACGACGATGTTGACGGCAAAGCGGGTGTTGTCGTCGCGCTGGAAGCGCTTGTTGCGCCAGTCGTAGTCCCACTCGCAGCCGTAGTCCTTGTTGGAATACAGCACGCCGAGGCGGCCGCGGTGCTCGTGGCCGCGCAGGTAGTCGTGCACCAGGTCATCGCCCCAGCCATTGAGCTCGTGGGTCGTCTGGGGCGGCCCGTCGGGAAACGCAAAGAACGCACGATAGAGCGGATGCGTGCGCGGCAGTCGCGGCAGCAGGGGCGCACTGGGTGCGATGAGGCGCATCTCCTGTTCGAACGACACGGCATAGAGTCCGGCGATGTCGTGGTTGCAGTCGTCCGAGAACAGCAGCCCGCCACCCTCGATGAAGCGTGCGAGCCCGGCGCGCTCGCGCGCGCTGAACCGCACCAGCTTGTGCCCGGTCATGAAGAGGAAGGGAAACGCGCCGAGTTCCTCGGAGTCGGCCGTGATGACGACCTCATCGCCGTAGACGGGAATCTGTGTGTACTCGACCACCGAATTGAGGACATTGGCGGCGACCTTCGGGTTGTAATCCCAGTCGCCCGAGTCGTAGCGGAGTCGTGCAAACACGAATTCATGGCTGCGGGGGCCGCCACGGGGCCGTCCTCCGGCCGTCGATGGCGGTGCAGTGGTGGGCGGGCGCTGCACCGGCGCCGTGGTAGGGGCAGCGCGTCCCCCGGCGGCAGCGTCTGGTGGCGCGACGGTGGCCAGGGCCGCAGCAGCCAGGAACGCCCGCCGCGTGATCGCCACCTACGCCCGTCCCTCGGTGGCGCGCAGGTAGCGGGACGGCAGGTGACGCCCCAGTGCGCCTCCCAGCACGCGTGACGCGGCGGCCACGGCGTCGAGTGACACCCCGGTATGGATGCCCAGGCCATGCAGCAGATACAGCAGTTCTTCGGTGGCGAGGTTGCCCGAGGCCCC
>Ga0315900_10006692_pt1 | contig 15339 bp, 16 predicted proteins | sample LakEriMetagenome_FD_203521 | JGI IMG/M metagenome (GOLD analysis project Ga0315900, IMG submission 203521) | Freshwater fungal communities from buoy surface, Lake Erie, Ohio, United States - Buoy 12 MA114 | ecosystem: Environmental > Aquatic > Freshwater > Lake > Lake biofilm | place: USA: Lake...
GCTCCGGCCTCGGCCAACGCCATGGCACTGGCGGCCCCGATGCCCCGGCCGGCCCCCGACAACAGGGCGACTTTTCCGGACATGTCGAAACGGGCGAGAACGCTCATGACTCTCCTTCGGTGTTCGGATCTCGAACGATCAATACAGCCAACGGCTGAGGGACTCGATGACACAGGCCGGCTTCGTGCCGCCCTCGATGTCGATGGTGATGACGATGGTGGTCTGCAACCCGCCGTTCACCTCGGAGATGGCGGTCAGTTCGGCGCCGGCGCGAATGCGTGCCCCCACCTTCACCGGACTCGGAAAACGAACCTTGTCGACGCCGTAGTTCACGCCGGCGGAGAAGCCCCGCACCTCCACGATCTGGGGGAGGAAGAGGTTCGAGATGGACAGCGTGAGGTAACCGTGGGCGATCGGCGCACCGAACGGCCCCTTGGTGGCGCGTTCGGGATCGACGTGGATCCACTGGTGATCGCCGGTGGCGTCGGCGAACAGGTTCACACGATCCTGATCGATCTCGATCCACTCGCTGTGTCCGAGGTGCCGACCCAGGTGTGCGCGCACGTCGTCGGGTCCGTCGAGAACGGTGGAGGCCATGATCTTCCTTTCGGGGTCAGGAACCGGCGAGGTCCGACAGAACGGAGTTCGCTTGCGTGATGATGCGATCGACCAATTCGGCGCACGAGGGCAGGTCGTCGATGATGCCCACGACCTGACCGCTGGCCATCACGCCGCTCTCGGTGCGCCCGTCGACGAGTGACAGCTTCAGCAACATCGGCGTGTTGGCGGCCATCACCATCTGGGTCCACGAGAGATCCATCGACTTCTTCATGGCCAGGCCCTCGCGCATCATGTCGGACAACTTGGCTCCGGTCATCTTGCGGAAACGCAGAGCGTTGATGCCGGCGCGGGGGAGGGCCAGCAACTTGCCACTGCCCGATTCCAGTTGGTCCACCAACTCGGTGCGCAACACGCGGTGCGGAACGCCGTCCACCTGAACCGAGACCACGGTGTCCAGGACTCCCTTGCCGAGGTAGTAGTCCTTCACCGACTGCGGCACCGACGAGTCGCTGGTGAGCAGGAAACGCGTTCCCATGGCCACACCCGACGCGCCGTACGCGAGGGCGGCCACCAATCCGCGACCGTCGAAGAAACCACCGGCGGCGATCACGGGCACGCGACCGGCCACGGCGTCCACCACCTGGGGCAACAACACGGTGGTCGGCACCGCTCCGGTGTGACCACCACCCTCGCCGCCTTGCACCAGCACGGCGTCGACGCCCCACTCGAGAACCTTCTCGGCGTGGCGTTTCGCACCGATGGAGGGGATGACCACCACGCCGGCGTCCTTCAGGCGCGAGATGAGATCGGGTTTGGGGGCTTGCGCGAAGCTGGCCACCTTCACGCCCTCGTCGATCATCAACGCGATGCGGTCCTTCACGTCGGCTGAATCCGCGCGCAGGTTCACACCGAACGGCTTGGTGGTGCGACTCTTGACCTCGCTGATGGATTGCTTCAGTTGGTCGAAGTCCATGGTGGCGCTGGCGATGATGCCCAGCGCCCCGGCGTTCGCGGTGGCGCTCACCAACTTGGGTCCGGCCACCCAACCCATGCCGGTCTGCACGATCGGGTATTGCACGCCCACCAGGTCGCACAACGACGTGCGCAGGCGCGCGTGGGGGACGACCGTCACGACGGGATCTCCCGATGGCGAAGCCCCTTGGGGTCGATGCGACCGATGGCGTCCATTTCCTCGGCGGTGGGCGCACGGCTGACCGGCACGTCGGACGGAATCACCAGGTCGAAACCGGTGTTCGCCACCACGTCGCTCACGTTCACGCCGGGGTGCACGCTCACGAGACGCATCGCGTTGTCGGGCGTCGCGAAGTCGAGCACGGCGAGGTTGGTGACGACCCGACGAAGGTCGTGACGCTTGGCGATGAAGCCACCGATCTTCTTCGCGCGGTCGTAGCCGACACCGCTGACCATGTCGACCACGGGCACGAACACCGACGACTGATGTTTGGGAATGAAGAAACTGGTGGCGTTGTTCACGGTGTTGCCGGGTCCGCCGCGCACGCCGAGCAACTGGGCCTTGGGCTTGGCCCACGGACCGATGTTGGCGATGTTGGAGTTGCCGTACTTGTCGATCTGGCTGGCGCCCATCATCACGTGACGACGACCTCCGGCCAAGGTGTCGAAGACGCTGCGGAAGGGGATCCATCCCTCGACGGTCTTGTCGGTGCCACCGATGGGAAGATCGCCGGCCACGTAGAAGGCTTCGCCGTCGGACACCATCAGATCGGGTTCGAACGTGGCGCGGGCCAATCGGGCTCCGAGCATCTGCATGACGCCCATGCCGGAGGCGAAGATCTCGCCGTCTCCGCGCCAGGCCTCGGCGCAGGCGACCGCGATGACATCGGCCAGTGCGGGTGAATCGCTCACTTCGACGCCTCCTTCGCGGCCGCGACCTCGGCTCGCCATGCGGACACCGCGGATTGGTACGAACTCTCGTCGCCGGACAGGAAGCGATCGGAGAACGCCTTCCAACTGTCGGCGTCGCGCGCGGCGTCGACGTAGGCCTTCTGGAACGCCTCGTCACGGCCGTAGTCGGGCTCACAAGTGGTGAAGTGCGCGCCGTTGGGCGCGTGGATCACCCCGTCGACCATGGCGCGGTTGATGCGCAACGTGTGGAAGGTGCCCTCTTTCAGCAGATCCTCGGTGGCGATGATCTTCTCGGTCGACACGAAGCGTCGTCCCGGTTCGCAGGCACCGAGGAACAAATCGTCGAAATACAGGTCGGGCCCGAGGTATTGCGCGTTGCCGCGCGCGTCGGCGCGGTTCATGTGCACGAACGCGGCGTCGAGGCGAATGGCCGGCACCGCCAACAACTCTTCCCCGTCGGCGTAGGGGGACTTCACGGTCTTCAGAGACGGGTTCACGTCCATCACACCGCTACCCAGGCCGGCGCGGGTGGGGAGGAACGGCAGCCGCAACGATCCGGCGTACAGACCCCACTGCAACATGCCCTCGTCGTACTCCACGGGCTCGGCGATGGTGCCGGCCTGACGTGCGGCGCGGAAATGCGGCTCGAGCGCGATGGAGTCCAACGACACGAATCCGTAGATCAGTCGACGAACCTTTCCGGCGGCGCACAACAGACCCACGTCGGGTCCGCCGTACGAGACGACGGTGAGGTCGGAGACGTTCGAGCGCAACAACGCGCGCACGAGGCTCATGGGTTTGCGGCGACTGCCCCAACCACCGATGCCGATGGTCATGCCGCTCTCGATGGTGGCGATCGCCTGATCCTCGGTGATCACCTTGCTGCGCGTGTCGTTCATGGGTCAGTGCTTCTTGTCGTTCTTCTTGTCGGTCCCGGCGAAGTCGTCACGCAATTCGTCGCTGACACCGGTGAGGTTCAGTTCGAAGGTGAAGCCCTGCTCGAAGCGATAACTGCGCTTCACATCCCACAGGTCGATGCCGTTCAGACTCTCCTTGGCGGCGCGAATGACGGTGGGGTGCTTGTCGGCGATGCTGGCGGCCAACGTGAAGGCGGCGTCACGCAGTTCGGCGCGGGGCACCACCTGCAGAACGCTGCCGAAGGCGTGCAACTCGGCGGCGGTGGCGGTGGCCGACGTGTACACCATGGCGCGCATCTTGTGCTGCGGCACCAGGCGGGCCAGGTGCGTGGCGGCGCCGAGGGCGCCGCGATCGACTTCGGGCAGGCCGAAGAAGGCGTCGTCGCTGGCGATGATGATGTCGCTGTTGCCGACCAACCCGATGCCACCACCGACGCAGAAACCGGCCACGGCCGAGATCACCGGCACGGGGCAGTCGTACACGGCGGCGAAGGCGGCGAAGCAGCCCTTGTTGGCACCGATGAGGGCGTCGAAGCCCTCGGTGTTCTGCATCTCCTTGATGTCGACGCCGGCGTTGAAGCCGCGTCCCTCGGCGCGCAGGATCACCACCCGCACGGCGGAGTCGCGACCGAGGGCGGTGATGGTGTCGGCCAAGCCGAACCATTCGGCCACGGTGAGCGCGTTGACGGGCGGACAGTCCATGACGACCTCGGCGATGCCACGGTCGTCGATCTTCGAGGTGATTCCCACGGGTGCGAGCGTACTCCCCATCTGACGAAGCGTCAGAAACGAAGCGGGGTCCGGCACTAGGGTGCAGGTCGTGGCATTGACCATCGATTTCTCGGGGCGCGTGGCTCTCATCACCGGCGGCACCAAGGGCGTGGGTCGGGGGATCGCGCGTCGTTTCGCCGATGCCGGAGCCACGGTGGTGGTGTGCGCGCGCAACCTGCCCGACGATCTGCCGGCCGACTGGACCGCGTTCGCCGTCGACCTTCGCGAGCCCGACGAGGCCTCGGCCATGATCGACTCCATCGTCGAGCGCTTCGGTCGTCTCGACATGTTGGTGAACAACGCCGGTGGCAGTCCGCCGTCGGACACGTCCACGGCCTCGGCCAACTTCGCGCAGAAGATCGTGGCCGTCAACTTGTTCTCGGCGATGTGGTGCAGTCAGGCCGCCAATCGGCACATGCAGAACCAGGCCGACGGTGGTTCCATCGTGAACATCGGCAGTGTCTCGGCCGAGCGCCCGGCGCCCACGGTGGCCGCGTACGGCGCGGCCAAGGCCGGTCTCGCCAACTACACCCGCACCACCGGTCAGGAATGGTTGCCCAAGGTGCGGGTGAACCTGGTGACGGTGGGCATGGTGCGCACCGAGTTGGCCCACCTGCATTACGGAGACGAGGAAGGCGTGCGTCGCACCGGCGCGCAGATTCCCATCGGTCGACTGGCGTGGCCCGAGGAGATCGGTGACGCGTGTGTTTACCTCTCGTCACCGTTGGCCTCGTACGTCAGCGGTGCGACCATCGAGGTGCACGGAGGAGGGGACTGGCCCCCGTTCCTCGACACGCCGTTCCGCGACACCGGTCGCTGAGCGCCCCCGTTCTCCCGTCGTCGCAGCGTTTAGTCTGAGTCCATGGACGTCGTCTGGACCGATCTTCATCGTCATCAGAATCCGAAGCTCGAGATCAACCTCGGTCAGCCGATTCCCACCTACGAGCGCGCCGAGCGCGCCGAGACGATCCGCCGTCAACTGGAGACCGACGCGCGTTTCCGCTTCGTGGGTCTGGAAGAGCACGGACGCGCCCCCATCGAGGCCGTTCACGATCACGGCTTGATCGATTATCTCGAGACCGCGTGGCCGCAGATCAATCGCGCCACGGGTCGCAGCGAATTCGCACCCGAAGCGATGTTGCACGTCGGACTTCGTGACGGCATGAGTGCGGCTCGCCCGCCACACGGTGCGGCGGCGGCCTTCGGATATTGGTGCTACGAGACCGCCACCCCGATGGTGGAGGGCACCTATCTGGCCGCCCGCGCGTCGGTCGATGTCGCCCTCACCGCGGCCGACAAGGTGTTGGCCGGGGCGTCCAGTTCGTACGGCTTGTGTCGTCCGCCCGGGCACCACGCGGCGCGCAGCGTGTTCGGGGGCTTCTGCTACTTCAACAACGCCGCGGTGGTCGCGCACCACGTGGCGTCCACCACCGGCACCAAGGTGACGGTTCTCGACGTGGACTACCACCACGGCAACGGCACCCAGCAGATCTTCTACGACCGCGACGACGTGCAGTTCGTGTCGTTGCACGGCAATCCGAATCGCGCGTATCCGTGGTTCATCGGACACGAGGACGAAACGGGTGCCGGCAAGGGTGCGGGGACCAACCTGAACGTGGTGTTCGAGGCCGAAGCCGAGGACGACGAGTACGTCGATCGCTTGGGCATCGCGTGCGAGAGCATCGCCGGGTTCGGGCCCTCGATGGTGATCGTCTCGTTGGGACTCGACACCTATTGGAACGATCCCATCAGCGATCTCGCGCTCACCACCGACGGGTACCGCCGTTGCGGCGAGGTCGTGAAGCAACTCGGGCTACCCACCGTCGTGTTGCAGGAAGGTGGATACGACATCGAAGCCATCGGCCGCAACGCGCACGCGTGGTTGTCGCCGTTCGTCTGACGTTCGACTTTCGATCGAATCAGGTCTGCAACGGCAGCAGTTCGCCGGCCGCCACACCGAGGTGGTCGACCCACTCGTCGGCCGAACGCGGCTCGACGATGGGAAGCACGACGAACTTGGAGAAGCCGACGTCCACGAAGCGACGGATCATCCGCTGAAGTTCGGCCCAACCCTGCGGCACCAGTTCGGAGACGTCGTCCAGGTCGGGACGACGTTGTCTCAGGCCGGCCAGCAACGCATCGGGCAACGGCCCGTGCGCGTAGGGGATCAAGGCGCCGAAGTGTTCGGCTTCGATCTCTCGATCGTGTTCACGGGCCACGCGTTCGATCTCGATGCGACCTTTTTCCACGTCGGCCGGGCTGACGAAACTCGGCAGCCAACCATCCGCCAGTCGACCGACGCGCTTCAACTCGCTCGGAGCGATTCCGCCCAGCCAGATGTCGGGCGGAGTCTGCTTCGGCTTCGGGAGCACCCGCAGATCGTCGTAATGGAAGAAGTCGCCGTGGTGCGTGACGGTGGGCTCGGTCCAGCACTGACGAATGACGGCCAACGCCTCGTTGAATCGCTTGGCTCGTTCCTCGCGGGCCACACCGAAGGCTTGCTGTTCGTGGGGGTCGGCCACGCCGAGTCCGAACGCCGGCAACAAGCGACCGCCCGAGAGTCGGTCGAGCGTGGCCAGTTCCTTGGCCAACACCACCGGGTTGCGTCCGGGCAACACCATCACGCTCATGCCGAACTTCAATCGCGTCGTGCGTCCGGCGGCGAACGCCATGCCGACCAGTGGATCCGGTGCCTCGCCACCGATGCGCTCGCTCAACCACAAGCTGTCGAAGCGCAGACTCTCGAGGGCGTCGACCACCCGACCGAATCCCTCGTCGTTCAACGACGTGCGAACGCCGAAGCCGTAACCGACGCGCACCTTCATGATCGAGCGATCGATTCCAGGATGTCGGCCGTCTCGACCACCATCGACAGGAAGGGTGAGTGGTCGGTGTCGAGGACGACGGTGGTGGTGCACCGCTCGGCCATCAGTTTTTGATGGGTCGGATGAACCGCATCGTCGCGGTCGCACACCACGTAGGTGGAGGGGATCCTGTTTCGAGGCGCACCTTGCGTCGGTTGGGTGACCGTGGCGGTTGGTTGCGGCGACAGACGGGCCAACGCGGCGGCGGCCGCCACCGGATCGCTGTTTCCGTAGAGGGCGGGCCCGGCGAGATCGGGGTCCAACACCGAGGTCCCGTCGTCACGACCGACCATCGCGGCCTGCAAGCCGACCGGTGCCGGTGGGAAGGACACCAACGCACTCATCACGCTCTCACCGTCGTTCAACGCGAACGCCGCGACGTAGACGAGATGCGCGACGTCGGGATGGAACACCGCGGCCTGCGAGATGACGGCCCCGCCGTACGAGTGGCCGACGAGGACCGGATCCGTGACTCCACGATCGTGCAGAACGCTCAAGGTATCGGCCACGCATCGGGCGTCGCCGTGCATGTCGGTCAAGGGTGCCGTGGACGCCCCGTGCCCGGGAAGGTCGATGGCGATGCTCGGCACGCCTCGACGATCGAGTTCGGCTTGCAACGCCGACCAACACCACGCGCCGTGCCAGGCCCCGTGAACCAACACCACATGACGCGCACTCATGTGGTCATCGTGGCACACCGGCGGGTCGCTCGCCCTAGCCTTGCGCCATGTCCTCGACGCCCCCCTCGCTCGATCCGTTGTCGATCTTCCGTCTCGATGGTCGGGTGGCCATCGTCACCGGTGCTTCCTCCGGTCTTGGCGTGCACTTCGCTCGGGTTCTGCACGCCGTGGGCGCCACCGTGGTGTTGGCCGCTCGCCGGGCCGATCGTCTGCAGTCGTTGGTGGATGAATTGCCCGGCTCCATCGCCATCGCCACGGACCTGCAGGAGCCGGCCGATCGTGAACGACTCGTGAAGGAGACGATCGAACGCGCGGGCGTGCCCCGTGTTCTGGTGAACAACGCCGGCGTGGGTCACAAGGTGGCCGTCGAGGACGAGGACCTCGAGACCTTCCGCACCGCGATGGAAGTGAACGTCACCGCCATCTGGCACCTGTCCAAGTTGTGCGCTCCCCACATGCGCGAAGCGGGTGGCGGAAGCATCGTGAACGTCGCGTCCATGTTCGGCATCGTGGGCGCTTCGCCGGTGAAGCAGGCGCACTACTGCGCGTCGAAGGGTGCGGTGTTGAACCTGACCCGCGAACTCGGTTTGCAGTGGGCTCGGCGCAACATTCGCGTCAATTCGTTGTGTCCCGGCTGGTTCCCCTCCGAGATGACCGAGGCCATGAACGACGAAGCCAGCATGAACTTCCTGCGCCAGAACTCGCCGATTCCGCGCATGGGCGAACTGTCCGAACTGGACGGAGCGTTGCTGCTGCTGGCTTCCGACGCCTCGACCTTCATGACCGGACAGGAGGTCGTGGTGGACGGTGGCTGGACGGCACGATGATCCTCCACCTGGCGGTACGAGCCGACTGGGAAGCCGGCAAGCGCGAGGGCTCGTATCCGTGGTCGACCCGTGGCGTGACCGTGGAGCAGGAGGGCTACACGCACTGCAGTTTCGAGCATCAGTGGCGTGGCGTTCGCGAACGTTTCTACGGCGATCTGCGTGACGACCAACTCGTGTTGCTCGAGATCGACGAGTCTCTTCTCTCCTCACCGGTCGTCGTCGAACGTCTGGGTGACGCACCCGACGAGTTCCCGCACATCTACGGCTCGATCGACATCGTCGCGGTCACGGCCGAGCGCGCGCTGGACTGAGGATCGATCAGAGATCGGGCGTCAGGTGCGCCCAGGGAGCGGCTTGCTCCAACTGCGACGCCACCCGAATGAGAACGTCCTCGCGTCCGTAGGCGGCTACCAACTGGATTCCCACGGGTAGCCCGGCGGGAGTGCGGTGCAGCGGAAGGCTGATGGCTGGTTGTCCGCTCATGTTGAACTGACCGGTGAACGTGACCCATTCACCCGCGGTGACCAGTGGTGCCATGGGTCGTTCGGCGTCGTTCGGCAACGAACCGACGGGAAGAGGGGGTGCGGCCAGGGTCGGGGTGAGGAGAAGGTCCCAACCCTGAGACCACCACGATTGAACGGCGCGACGGAACTTCACGGCCGCCGCCAACGATGCCGCGTAATCCACGCCACTGACGTTGTTGGCGAACTGCGCCTGCGCCCAGTTCATCAGTTCGACGTCGTCGACGGTCATCTCGCGACCGAGCGCGTCGGCGAAGCGCCGCAACGACATGCCCATGTTCGTGCTCCACATCTGGCCGAACGTGCGTCCCATCTCGTTGTCGGCCAGCACCTCGGGCCACGCCGGTTCCACGTGGTGGCCGAGGGACTCCAACAATTTGGCGGCGTTGTGAACACCGGTGACGCATTCGGGATCGGTGGCGAATCCGCGCGGGCTGTGATCCAGCAAGCCGATGCGCAGTCGGCCCGGATCGGCCCCCACCTCGTCGGCGAACGGTCGGGAGGGAAGCGGTGCGATGATGACGTCGCCGACACCGCGACCGTGCGTGGCGTCCAACAGTCGCGCCGAGTCCCGCACGGTTCGGCTGACGCAGTGCTCGACGCCCAGGTTGCTCTCGTCGCGTGCGGGCCCCATGGTGATGCGGCCTTGGGAGACCTTCAGACCGACCAGTCCACAACAGGCCGCCGGGATGCGGATCGACCCACCGCCGTCACTGGCGTGGGCGATGGGCACCATGCCGGCCGCCACCGCGGCCGCCGCTCCGCCGCTGGAGCCACCCGACGTACGCGAGGTGTCCCACGGGTTGCGGGTCGGTCCCCACGCTTCGGGTTCGGTCACCGGGACGCTTCCCAACTCGGGGCTGTTGGTGCGTCCGAGGCTGACGAGGCCGGCGGCTTTGTAGCGACTCACCAAGGTGGTGTCGGCGTCGGAGACGTAGTTGGCGGCCTTGTGCGCCTTGTTGCCGTTGCTGAGCGGTTTGCCGGCTTCGGCGGCGAACAGATCCTTCAACAAGTAGGGCACGCCGTGGAACGGTCCACGCGGCAGATCGGAGTTCGAGGCCAGGGCGCGGGCGTCGTCGAACCATTTGTACGTGAGAGCGTTCAGTTTCGGGTCGTACTTCTCGATCCGCTCGATGGCGGCCTCGACCAGTTCGATCGGTTTCGCGTCTCCGCGCGCGACCATCGCGGCTTGCGCGGTCGCGTCCATCCATCGGGTTTCGTCGGCCATCGAACTCATACGGGAATTACTAGCAGGTGTCACTATGGTGAACCACTGATGTCCGGCGAGCCCGCACCGAAAGACGAATCGAACGACGTATCGAGCGATGCGACGAATGACGTGACGACCGCGGTCAGCAGTACACGGGCGCTGTTGCGGGTGGCACCGGTGCGCAACCTTCTGGGCTCGAGCGTGTTCACGTCCGCCGGGGTCATGTTGCAGGCCACCGTCCTGGGCAAGCAGGTGTACGACATCACCGGTCGCGAGTTGGACATCGGCTTGCTCGGTTTGGCCGAGTTCCTGCCGGCCGCTCTGCTGGTGCTCGTCACCGGCACCGTGGCGGACCGCTTCAATCGCAAGGTCATCGGCGCGTTGGCCATCGGTGGCGAGGCGCTGTGTTCATTGGCGTTGATGTTCTACGCGTTGTCCGATCCGACCGCGGTGTGGCCGTTGTTCTTGATCGCCGTTCTGTTCGGAGTGTCGCGCGCCTTCGCCGCCCCGTCGGTGCGTTCGATCCCGCCGATGGTCGCCCCCGAAGGTGCGTTGCCTCGTACCATCGCTCTCTATTCGGCCACCTGGACCTCGGCGGCCATCATCGGACCGGCGTTGGGCGGCATCCTCTACGCGGTCGATCCAGCCCTCGCCTACGCGGTGGCCACGTGCATGGTGGGTGGCGGAATGATGTTCCTTCTGGCCATCCGGTTCACGAACCGCCCCACCGCTCGTGACCCACACGACGAGTCCAAGAAGGTCACGTTGCATTCGGCTCTCGAGGGACTGCGATTCATCCGTCGCACGCCCATTCTGCTGGCGGCGATCTCGCTCGACTTGTTCGCGGTGCTGTTCGGTGGTGCGGTGGCCCTCCTTCCGGCCATCGCCGAGGAACGACTGGGTGTCGGTGACGTCGCCTACGGTTGGTTGCGAGCCGCCCCCGGAATCGGAGCCGCGCTCATGGCGCTCGTGTTGGCTTCGCGTCCGGTCACGCGCCGCGTGGGCTCCAAGTTGCTCGTCGTGGTCGCGCTCTTCGGACTGGCCACCATCGTTCTCGGCGTCACCACCAGCTACGTGTTGGCCTTCGCGTCGTTGGTGATCCTGGCGGGAGCGGACATGGTGAGCGTGTACATCCGCAGCACGCTGGTTCCGTTGGTCACCCCCGACGACAAGCGTGGTCGTGTGATGGCGGTGGAGAACGTCTTCATCGGTGCGAGCAACGAACTGGGAGCCTTCGAGAGCGGCGTGGCCGCCCAGGCGTTCGGAACACAAACCGCGGTCATCGGCGGGGGCGTGGCCACCGTGGGCATCGTGGCCCTCTACTCGGTGTTCTTCCCGTCTCTGCGGCGGGTGGATCGATTCGAGGATCTGGACACACCGGAGAATCCGCGCTGACGAGCGTCGGTGGCGTCAAGCCGTGATGGCCAACCACACCGCGAGCGGGATGACGATCCACGACAGCAACAGCAATGCGATCGCGTAGGCCGCGAAGTTGAAGCTTTCGTCGCGCGGTGGTTTGCCCGCCACTCCGATGGTCTCCCACAACGCCTTCACGGGTTGATCCGTCGACAGTCTGATACGACGTCGCGCGACTCCCGCGCTGTAGAGAGCGACCCATGACAACGCCGCCAACACGCCCATGACGACGATGCTGAGGACGATGACGCCGGCTCGCGAGTCGAGGGCGGCTCGGGCCACGCTCTGCAACGCACTGGCGATCGACCCGAGGAACGCGCCGCCGAGAAGGAACGTGGGCAGACCGAGGGCCTTGCCGTTCATTCCCGCGTGAACTCGTCGGGCGTCCAGACGCGCGCGTCGCAACATGGAGTGCTCGCGGGTGGACCATTCGCTGTTCGCCTCGCGACGCTCGTACAGACCGCAGATTCGTCCCAACAATCGGGAGAGGTGATTGCGAACGATCCAGCGCGTCACCAGTTGCACCAGCCACGTCGCCACCGGTCGTAGTGGTCCGAGGCGGGGCAACACGGCCGGACGTTGACCGTTGCGGTCGAGCACCTCGATGGCGCGCATCACCAGGCGGTGGGCTTCCTCGAAGCGGTCGGGATGTTGGAGCGGGCGAATGGCGGCCATCTGCGTGACCATCTCCTGCTCGACGACACCCTTGCCGCCGATCTGCTCGAGGAGGGCACCCTTCTCCTCGTCGGTGTCGGCGCGCAGCACGCGCAGAGAATCGATCTGATCGAGCAACAGCTCGGGAACCTGCGTGAGCGGTGTGCCATCGCGGTCGCTGGCGGAGTTCTCGGCCATGGCGTCAGGGTAGTGCGAGGCCAGTTACCGCTCGGACGTCGGTAGGGTTTGCGCCTCGGAGGTGACGCGATGAAGAAGCTGATGTCGGAGTTCAAGGACTTCATCAACAAGGGCAACCTGTTGGCGATCGCCATCGGTTTCGTCGTTGGTGGAGCCTTCTCGAGTCTGGTGACGGCCCTCGTGGAGAACGTCATCATGCCGTTGGTGGCGATTCCGTTCGGAGAGCCAAAGTTCGACGACGTGCTCATCTTGCATCTGAACGACGCCGAGATCCGTTTCGGATCGTTCCTCACCGTGGCGGTCACCTTCCTGTCCATCGCGTTCGTGCTGTTCCTGATGTTGAAGGCGTACAACAAGGCCACCGGGTCACCGGCCGAAGCGCCGCCGACCGAAATGGCTCTGCTGGCGTCCATTCGTGACGAGTTGAAGTCGATTCGCGAGCAGAACGAGTCCAAGTGATCGTGCGGTCCCTGGTTCGAAGTCGCTCGGCGCTGCTGGTGGTGGCATCCATCGTCGTCTTTGCCGCCTGTGGTGGTGACGCCACGGCTCCGCAACCATCCGGACCACTCGGCACGGTGGCCGGTGTCGGGGTCGTTCCCGATCCGACCGGATCGGACGCGCTCGGATCGGGTGGCGCCGTTTCCACGTTCCCCTCGGGTCGCCAGGTGACCGTGGGCGAAGTCGCCGACGGCAACAAGGTTCTCTTCATCGGTGACTCGATCTTCGCCGCCTTGTCGCGACGATTCGGTGGCCCGGCCTGCGACCTGTTGGTTCCCTTGGGATGGCAGGTGTCGATCGAGGGCGAACGCGGGAAACCCATCAATCTGGGGCTCGACATCATCGAGAAGAAACTGCCGCAGGGTTTCGATGCGGCGGTGCTGTTCCTGGGCACCAACTACGGGAGGGATCAGGCCAAGTACCGCGAGATGTTGCGTGAGATTCTCGACACCCTTGCTCCTCGACCGGTGATCATCCTCACCGCCACCGAGTTCAAGCCGTACATCGCGGAGGTCAACGAGGTGATCCTCGAGGAGGCCGCGGCTCGTGAGAATCTTTGGCTCCTCGATTGGCGCAACATCTCGCGCACTCCGGGGCTCTTGTGGAAGGACGGCATTCATCCGGTGGCGGCCGGCAACGAGGTGATGATGCAGCTGATCATCGAGATGCTCGGAACGCCGCCCGCCTCCTCCGCCGGAAAGTGCTTGCCCTCGGAGTTCACCAACGATGCGCCCCTGACGAACCTTCCCCCGGAGATGTCCACCACGACGGATCCCAACGCCACCACCACCACCTTGGATCCATCGGTCACCACCACCACGGTCTCGTCGTCGACACCGAACTCCACCACGACCGTTGCGTCCTCGGTGCCCGGCGTCACCACGACGACGACCGCGACCACCAGCACGACTCTCGCCTCGAATTGAGCGGTGACCTTCTCGGCCCGGTTGTGGCGCGCATGGTTGTGACGGGGACCTCGACGGCACACACTTGAGAGGTGCTCCAGGTCCAGTCGCTCTCGGTCGAAGTGGGTGGTCGCGTCGTCGTGTCCGACGCCACCTTCACCGTGATGCCCAAGGACAAGGTGGGTCTGGTGGGTCGCAACGGTGCCGGCAAGACCAGCCTCTTCAAGGTGCTCGGTGGCGAAGCCGAACCCATCGCCGGCAAGATCACCCGTAAGGGTGGTTTCGGTTACCTGCCGCAGGATCCCCGCATCGCGGGCATCTACGACGGACGGTCGGCCATCTCTCACATCCTCTCGGGTCGCAACATCGACGACGACTTGGTGCGCATCGAGAAGTTGCGCATCGCGATGGAGGAGGACGCCAGCGACCGCAACGTGCAACGATTCAGCCGCGCCGAGGAGGAGTTCGCTCTCAAGGGTGGTTACGCCGCCGAGAGCGAGGCGCGCAGCATCGCCGCCGGCCTCGGCATGAACGGGGAACGACTGGATCTACCGGTTGGTGTGTTGTCGGGTGGCGAGCGGCGTCGCGTGGAGTTGTCGCGCATCCTCTTCGCCGGCAGCGACGCCTTGCTGTTGGACGAACCCACGAACCACCTCGACGTGGATGCCAAGACCTGGTTGCTCGGCTTCCTCCGCCAGTACCGCGGCGCCTTGTTGGTGATCAGTCACGACCTCGATCTGCTGGACGAGGCGATCACGCGCGTGTTGCACCTGGATCGAGTGGCCGAGGACGCCACCGGACACATCGTGGAATATCGCGGCACCTACAGCCAATACCAACGGGCGCGGGCCGAGGACGAGGAACGACTCGCCAAGAAAGCCGCGCTGCAAGCCAAGGAGATCGATCGTCTGCAGACCGTGGTCGACCGATTCGGTGCCAAGGCCACCAAGGCCGCCATGGCCCACAGCATCGAGAAGCGAATCGACCGCCTGCAGGGCGAAAAAGTGAACGCTCCCAATGCGACCCGACGGATCCAGGTGAAGTTCCCGGATCCGCCACCGTGCGGCACCACCGTCATCACGGCCGAGCATCTGTGCAAGGGATACGGCGGACCACCGGTGTTCGAGGACGTCTCGTTCGATCTGGGTCGTGGTGAGCGATTGCTGGTGTTGGGCTTGAACGGCGCGGGTAAGACCAGTCTGTTGCGCATTCTCGCCGGCGAGACCAACGCCGATCTGGGCCAGTTCGCGTTCGGTCACCAGGTGCAGTGCGGCTATTACGCGCAGGAACACGACAACCTGGACACGAACGCGTCGTTGCTCGACAACATTCGCCGCGAGGTGCCACCGGGTGTTCAGTTGACCGAGACCCAGTTGCGCGGGCTGTTGGGCATGTTCGGTCTGTCGGGCGAGAAGGTGTTCCAGAAGTCGGGC
>Ga0315900_10006693_pt1 | contig 15339 bp, 18 predicted proteins | sample LakEriMetagenome_FD_203521 | JGI IMG/M metagenome (GOLD analysis project Ga0315900, IMG submission 203521) | Freshwater fungal communities from buoy surface, Lake Erie, Ohio, United States - Buoy 12 MA114 | ecosystem: Environmental > Aquatic > Freshwater > Lake > Lake biofilm | place: USA: Lake...
AGCTGTGCAACCCGCCGCAGGATGGTCTTGGGCGAGATAGACAGGTCATATGCCAACTCCTCCCGGGTGCGGTCATAGAAGTGGGCCGTCATGTAGTGGTCGATAAACCTCTCGACGCTGAGGCCTCTTAATCTACCCATCACTTTGTCTCCTTTGGTGGAAAAAGCCGCGAGTCGTGACACCAGAAAGCAAGACCAAGCGAGGCGATGTCGATCCACAGCATCACCTCACACGCCAACGAGAGTCCCGTCTGCGGGCCGCCCACAACGGCTGCCAGCACTCCGTAACCAAGGACCCAAATCTCCCGATAGAAAAGCGCCCGTGAGCAAAAGAGTGCAGACTGATACGTGTGCACCCACATCACGACAAAGGCAAGTTGGATAAGGGTCATCACCGTGCGAATCCCTCCTCTCGCTGAGAAGTCCGGGCCGCTTTGAGCATCCTGTCCTCAATGGTCTTCCGATTCAGCGGGTGCCCCACTTGGGCCGGAGGGATGACCACGATGGCAAACCCCTTTCTCCGCAGGCCCCGAAGCAATTCCGATTCCGGGCGACCGATGCCCTCTCGATAGCGATAGCGGAACATGGTTACCGTCCTCCCTTCATTCGCAGGCGGTTCCTAAGCCGGTACGGCCGGGTGATGATTTCGCTGCTCACCGACCGCCGCTCGCCGGTGATGTGGAGCGGTACGAAGTTCCCGTGACGGTCCAAAGCCTCGATGTATTCGCAGCCCCCGTGCTTCCAGTGGGCCAAGAAAACAAAAGGCCCCGGTGCCGCTAAGGAAACTTTTTCCCCGCTAGTCAACTGAAACTGTGGGCCGCCATTGGCCCGAAAGCGGTGCCCTCTTTTGAGAGTGACCCGCTGGCTCAGGCGGTATTCGTCGTGTCGCAGTCCGTCCATCGGAAGCCTCCAAAAACACGGGAGGCGACGGCTGGCACCACGCCAACCGCCGCCTCCCGTAAGGAAATGAATTGGGGAATCAGCCAGCGATCCGGTTACACGGCCATGCCGATAGCCAGTCGCTCTGCCTGCCGCACGGTGTTGTCCGTACTGGCGAGGATGATCCGCTCAAACGGGCTCGGCTTCCCCTTTCGCTTGAGGTCCCATTGGGCGTACCCCTGAACGGCCTGAAACAACTCGTAGCCCGTCGCCGTCCGAAGGTCAGCAAGTTCCCGGCCAACCGTTACCCGCTCTCGGGCCAGTCGCCGGATGATGGCTTCGGTGCGGTTCTTGTGGACCGTGAGGGCCCGGGGGCTGTCGCGTTTCGGCTGCCCATACAGCCCGTCCAAAAAGTCGGCCACGTTGAGGCTGACCTGCTCCATCTGGTTCAGCCTGTCAGTCAAAGCCCGCCAGCCAGTCGAGAGCAAGGAGAAGTCTTCAATCAACTGATCCATCCGGGGCCGCAGGTTATGCGTGTGGCGGATACGAACCGTTGTCGCCTTGACCTCTCGCAGCACCGCGAGGTTTCGGCAAACGTCACGGTACATCCCTATGGTTGCATTGAATGTGCTGCCATAGGGGGCGTGGATAAGTACCCGGGGCACCACGGCATCCCTATCGCCAAAGACAGCGAGCCGCTGTTGCTTGGTCGGAGTGATGCTGACGTAGTGACCGTTACGGAATCCACACACAACATCGGCCACTTCCCCGAAAGCGGACTCCGCCGCCTCGACCAAAGCGACCACATCATCAGCGTCGTGAGGCACATAGCGGGCACTGACGCTGCCAGTACCCACCGCCTCCCCGGTGTCGCTGCGAAACATGGCATACCACGGGGTTGTCATGCTGGGTTCCGGTCCCCGCAGGGGGAACTTATCCACGCTGAAGTTGAAAGTCTCTCGGACCTTGGCCGCGATCTGTGCTGTTGCCACGCTCATGTGACGAACTCCTTGGGGTGGGAATGAAAAAGGCCCGGCCAGCGAAGATGCTGACCGAGCCACTTGTAGTAAGCCGAGGGGCAAACCTGTCTCCGACAGGTCTACGCCCACACACGATCAATCAAGAAAACTCTGCATGAATGGGTTGTTCTTGGGATAGAACGGGTTCTCTTGCTCCATCTGCCGGTTGAGGTTCCGGTAATAGCGCTCCTTTTGCTTGTTGGCCCGGGCCCGGGTGGTCTGCTCGATCCAGTCCAAGGTTTCATTCCGTTCCGGATTGGCCTTCTCCCAAGCCTGTTGCTGCCGCAGCCATTGCTCGTTCTGCCATCTTTGCTGTGCAAGGGCCTCTGCTCTGGTCATGTAGGGGTTCCAACCCGGGGGCTGGCCATACATGGGGTACTGCCCGAAAGCCGCGCTCGCGGGGCCCCAGATCAAACACAACGCCACAAACCTTTTCATCTGCTTCTCTCCAATTTCAGTGGGCTCAACGCCCGGCTTAGGAATCAGCTGACGCCTTCACACCCTCGTCAGTGCCCGTTCTCACGGACAGACCCGGAGTGACCCGGGTTTCGGGCTCAGAAGGGCGCGTTTTCAAAGGCCGCCTCATCCACCGCAGGCGGGGCCTCGATCCCGTTGGCCTCTTCGTAGGACTTGGCGTTCTGCCCCGCAGCGAGGAGGGCATCCACCAGAGCCTTGAGGTCATCCCGGTAAAGGGGCTTGCCAATGTCCACCCGGGTGCCCTGCCAGCTTTTGCCGCGGATTCGCAGACAGACATAGCCTTTCTGATAGGTGACAAGCTTGAGGCCGGGCAGCACTTCGACCGAGCGTTTCCCGGTGTCTACGGGCCGAAGCCCCTTTGGTTCATTTGTCTCTTCCACCACCGTCACCTTGGGAGTCGGCTCCGTCCGGGTGACGGTGATCGTGGTCCCTTTCACCTGCCGTGTCGTGGAGGTCTTGAGGGTGTTGGCAATCACTTCCGCTGTAGTCATCACAAATCTCCTTGGGTGGGAAACGAAAAAAGGCCCGACCGGCACCACCCTGCCGACCGAGCCGCCATATAAAGCCGAGGGGCTGGCCTATCTCCGATAGGCTCGCGTGTATACGCCTACGAGGACTTGGGAACCCTGATGAGCCGACAGCGGCCGGGTAACTCCTCCAGAGGAATCCGCTCCCACCGTGCGGTCGAGTAGAAGCCCTGCCACTCGTACCGCTTCACCCACCGGGCAAGAGCCCGCAAGGCAGCCCGTCGAGAGGGATAGGACCGCCCCTCGATCGAGATGCCGTCAGGGGAAAGAACTTCACACCGCATAGTCAGCACTCCCTTCACCTTCGTGGAGGCAGACCCAAGCCAAAGGGTCTGGGACCCGGTCACCGTTGCCGAGCCGACAGAAAGACGAGGGGCTGAATTGCCTCCGGCAATTACGGGCGCACGCGCACACGTACGCACACACACGTAGGCGTACACGCGCACACACACGCGAGGGGCTCTGGTCGAAGGCCGGGAAAAAGCCGGGGAATCGTCACCGAAGGGAACGGTTTAGGGCCCGGTCTGGTCGGTGTCGGCTTCCCGGTACCGATCCGGTTGCCGCTGAATCGCCCACAATTCCCGGGCGAAAGTGGCCTCACACGGGCTGGCTGCGGTCGCCTGCATGGGCGGGGGCGGGGCCCCCCAATGAGAATCCGACGGTTATCACATTTGGCATCGGGAGCCGACGAGGTTTTGGAAATCTGTCCTGACGCTTTCTAACTCATCCCGAATTTGAAGAGAGGTCGCTTGGTATGCACCAGCGATCTTTCGATGGAGCAAAAAACTTTTTCTCTTAAGAAGATTTTTGCTTGCCATATTGTCCGGCGCTCGCAATAAACGGATATGAGTTCCGAGACAGCAAAAGACAACCGGGCCTACTGTCGGGCATATCGCCAGAGGGTGAAGGCTGACCCAGCCCGATTGGCTCACAAGCGTCAGTACGACGCGTTAGCTTCCAAGAAATACCGCCTGCGTAAGAAGCAACGCGATGCGGTCAATACGACGCTGACTACGGAGCAGATCATCTCGCGTATTGAGGCAGGAGCGAAGTCGAGCGTCTGCCATGAGCCGCTTGATTTGGAGGGCGTACTCGCTGGCCTCGCGCACTTGGAAAGGTGAATTGCCATGTTGAAAACATTCATGACACAGACACACACCGTTAGTCAGGACATCGGGCTCGTTGACTCCGCAGAAGCCATGACGCTTGCCGAATCTGCACGTTGGATATCAAAAACCGCAGGCGTCCCTGAGCCGCACATCAGCACTCTTCACCGTTGGGCAACTCACGGCGTCAGAGGCGTGAGGCTGCAAACGACACGAGTGGGGGCAAGGTTTTGGACCACGGCGGCCTCTCTCGCTGAGTTTCTTGACGCCTTGAATGGCGGCAAGGAGTACCGGCCTGCCCACGAACCTAAGTGGGAAACCGCATCATTTTCACAGGATGTCAGGCGCGCACAGATCGAGGCAGCCTGCATCGACATCGACCGCATTTGTGGAGGAGTGGAGTAACCAAAAAGACAAAACAACGCCGCAGACAACCAATCCGCACTTCACGACGGCCAGTGCCAAGTCCGCTTCGGTACCCCGATGGATGCCATGTCATCCACGGCAGCTGCCACGAGCCAGCCTTGGTGGAATCGTGAAGGCCCGTAAGGGCAGGAACAGCGCACGGCTTCCGTTTCCGGGGTAGCCCCCTTGATTCAGACCACCGACGCTGGTGAGCAAGCCAATGCTCTCCGAACGAAAAGGGGGTCAGGACGTTCTGTGGTAGACGGCACCCACCGAAAGCACCTGTTAACAGTGGCAGGCATGAGCGGTGGCTACGAAAGTTCCGAACCGACGATGTAGGAACCCATCCTCCACAGGGCATAGCCCAGAGGTAAAGACGGTCGGGCGTCACGAAGCATCGGAGCGGAGAAGTAGGGCCGGGAGTAGCGCAAGCGAAAGGTGCCTGAGGGTTGTGAAACCCGCGCAAACCGTTTTCACAGGTGCACCCATGCATTCAGCAATGAATGCGGTGAGGTCGCGTTAGGAATTGTGGTAAGCACAGTAGACCCTGAGCCATGTCGGATGGCTGGGCCTCAGTCGAATCCACACAGGGGCAGATGAGTTCGTGTTGTAATGGGCTTTAGGTCACCAGTTTTTGGGGTGCCATTGCCCCCGGTGTGGATGAGTCAGGCAAGCAAGTTGCAGTGCCAGAGCCAGAGCAAGAAGAAGGCATCCTTAGATGGTCATCAAGGTTGCTGAGCAGCGTGGAGGTGAACCGGAGACTGCCGGTGAGGCAGTCGAAGGGGAGCCCATGCTGGATGGCAGCGGTAATTCAGCGCTCGTGGGCAAAGCCACCAATTAAAACCGATATTCAGCCATGACAAGGGACGGCCAGAGTATTGAGTTGGGCGAGCCGGGTAAGAGCCAGCCTAGCTATCGGAGGGTTGGGCGGAGTTCTAGAGAAGGCCTTAAAGCCTGATAGAGGATTGATGCTCAGGAAGAGGCCTTGCCGGTAGATCGCCAGTTGGATGACTCCTTCAAATGGCTTTTGGGAAACGGAGTAGGGGCTGCGATAGCGTTCTATTTCAAGTGATCTTCTTGGTGTTGCAGGGCACTTAAAAGGCTCATGATTTCTCGCAGGCGGCTCTACAGTAGCGCTAGCCCTTCACTTGGTTTTAGGCTCGCCTACCCGGTTGCTGTTCCGGAACCACCCTCCTATGTCATCGCCGTAGACGGTGTTGCCCTTGGTGGCCCCCCTTTTTGTTTCGTCGCAAGCAAGGATGAGACGGCCAACAACGTCATGGACCAAGGATGTCCCTGCCCCCCAGTAGCCTACGGCCCGCACGGCAGGGCAACGGAGCCTCGCCTGCCCACTACGTTCGGATGCGGGGAAATCTATGGTCAGCCAAGGAACCACCATCAAGATCACGGGCCGCCTTGAGAGTGCGATGGCAGACCTTGATTCGCGGTCGCGGAAGCTGATGGAGTTGTATCTCCGGGGGATGAGTGTGGCGGAGATGGCGGCGGCGGTTGGGGAATCGGAGGAGTCGGTGCGGGAATCCATCCTTGAAGTGACCCTCCGGGTACGGGAACGTCTGGCGGCCTGACCCCAGAAGTTGGCTAGAGCGGCCGCAAACTGCGTGAATCTGCCGATGGACCAAGGATGTCCGTCAGGCTTGTTGAACTACGGGGTTCGGATTGCCGTAGCATCCCCGCCGCCGCCCCGGACTACCGACTCCCGCAGCCTGTTGGTTCCCCTATTCCGGGGGCCTTGGGTGCCGTACTTTGGTGTCCTTCCCGTTCGGAAAGTCAGCCGCCACCCCTGCCATTCAGCCTTACAGAAACCTCATGGCCGACCCCAACCTGTCCTCATTCATCTGGTCTGTCGCCGATCTGCTCAGGGGCGACTACAAGCAGTCTGAATACGGAAAGGTGATTCTGCCGTTCACGGTGTTGCGTCGGCTGGACTGCGTACTGGAGAAGACCAAGTCAGCCGTCCTCGCAGAGTTCACCAAGCGACAGGCAGCCAAGGTGAACCCGGAGCCATTCCTGCTCAAGAAGGCGGGGCAGCTTTTCTTCAACACGTCGCCCCTCGACATGAAGAAGTTGATGGGGGACCAAGACCACATCAAGGAAAATCTCTACGCCTACATCCAAGCCTTCTCGCCCGCAGTTCGGGACATCTTTGAAGCGTTTGAGTTCCACACTCAGATCGAGCGGCTGGCCAAGGCGGGGTTGCTGTATCTGGTGGCTGAGAAGTTCGCCAACATCGACCTCCACCCGGAGACAGTGAGCAACGCCCAGATGGGTGTGGTCTTTGAGGAACTCATTCGGAAGTTCGCTGAAATCTCCAACGAGACAGCCGGAGAACACTTCACCCCCCGCGAAGTGATCCGCCTGATGATGAACCTCCTCTTCATCGAGGATGACGAGGCGCTGACCAAACCCGGTGTTGTTCGGTCGCTCTATGACCCGACGGCTGGCACCGGGGGAATGTTGTCGGTCGGCGGCGAACACCTCGCTGAACTCAACCCAGACGCACGGCTCGTCATGTACGGGCAGGAACTCAATCCCGAGTCCTATGCGATCTGCAAGGCAGATATGCTCATCAAGGGGCAGGACATCGCCAACATCATTCAGGGCAACACGCTCTCCGAAGATGGTCTGCCCGACAAGAAGTTCGACTACATGGCCTCCAATCCACCGTTTGGCGTGGAGTGGAAAAAGATCGAGAAGGAGGTCCGTAAAGAAGCCGAACAGATGGGCTTCAACGGCAGGTTCGGCCCCGGCCTGCCACGGGTGAGCGATGGCTCACTCCTCTTCCTGCTTCACCTCATCTCAAAGATGGTTCAGGTGAAAGATGGCGGTAGCAAGTTCGGCATCGTTCTTAACGGCTCGCCTCTGTTTACTGGCGGTGCTGGCTCGGGCGAGAGCGAAATCAGGCGGTATGTGCTGGAGAACGATCTTGTCGAGGCGATCATCGCGCTGCCGACGGACATGTTCTACAACACCGGCATCAGTACCTACGTGTGGATCGTAAGCAACCGAAAGCCCTCTCATCGCATTGGCAAGGTGCAACTCATCGACGCCAGTAGTTTCTGGCAGAAGATGCGGAAGAGTCTCGGCAGCAAGCGGAAGGAACTCAGCCCGGAACACATCGAGGAAATCACACGGCTATTCGGTGAGTCCAAGGAAGTCACGAAAGACGGTGTGCCCATCAGCCGCATCTTCAAGAACGAGGACTTCGGCTATCGGACCATCACCGTCGAGCGGCCCCTGCGGGACGAGGCTGGCAAGGTCGTGCTGGCTGCCAAGGGCAAGCAAAAGGGAAAGCCGCAGCCTGACCCTGACCTACGCGACACTGAGAATGTTCCCCTCAATGAAGACGTGGAGGAGTATTTCAAGCGGGAGGTACTGCCCCACGCCCCGGACGCTTGGATCGACCACGAGAAGACGAAGGTCGGCTACGAGATTCCGTTCAACCGACACTTCTACGTCTTCAAGCCTCCGCGTCCTTTGGGTGAGATCGACGCTGAACTCAAGACCGTCACCGACAAGATTCTGGAGATGATCGGGGGCCTGTCGAAATGAGTTTCCCGAGATACCCGAACTATAAGGCCAGCGGCGTTATGTGGCTGGGTGAAGTGCCGGAGCATTGGGGTATTGCGCCTTTGAAGGCCGTCACGAGCCATAACGACGAGGTGTTAGCAGAGGACACGCCACCGGATTACGAGATTGCTTACGTGGATATCTCCGGTGTCGAGACAAACGCCGGAATCACCACGAAGGAAACAATGCCTTTCGCGGCGGCACCCTCTCGCGCTCGACGGCGCGTACGGCACGGGGATGTGATCGTATCGACGGTGCGCACGTACCTGAGAGCCATCGCGAGGATCGTCCATCCCGAAGACAATCTGATTGCCTCCACCGGCTTTGCTGTGATTCGGCCCCGCAGCACACTGAGCGCCGAGTTCGTCGGCTACATGCTCTCTGCGAACTACTTCATCGAGCAGGTGATTGCGAGGTCTACGGGGGTGAGTTATCCCGCGATCAATGCCAGCGAACTCGTTGCCATCCCTGCGCTACTTCCTCCCCTCCCCGAGCAATCGGCAATAGCCGCCTTCCTCGACCGCGAAACCGCCAAGATCGACGCCCTGATCGCCGAGCAGCAACGGCTCATCGAACTGCTTCAGGAGAAACGGCAGACCGTCATCTCCCACGCGGTCACAAAGGGGCTAAATCCCGATGCACCAATGAAGGACTCCGGCATTGAGTGGCTGGGGGAGGTGCCTGAGCATTGGCGGGTTATGCGTCTTGCCCACTGCGGTCGGCTACAGAACGGTCTTAGTATTGGTGGGGAGGCATTCGGGACCGGCGACCCGTTCGTTAGTTATGGCGACGTCTACAACAACGCCAACGTACCCGAGGTTCCATCGGGTCTGGTCCAAAGTACCGTCGCGGATCAGGAGAAGTGCGGAATCGAATTCGGCGATGTGCTATTCACTCGCACCTCTGAGGCCGTGGATGACATTGGTATAGCGTCAACCTGCCTGCGAACGATCCCTCACGCTACTTTTGCCGGATTCCTGATTCGTTTTCGGCCGCACGAAGGGACTCTTGATCCGAGCTACTCCACGTATCTCTTCAGGAATCAGGGCGTAAAAGAGCACTTCGCTGGGACTATGAACATCGTTACTCGCGCGTCATTAAGTCAGGGCGAACTCAAATCGCTTCCAATCTGTCTTCCGCCACTCGCAGAGCAACGGGACATCGCAGAAGAGATTGATACAAAAACAGAGCAGGTGCGTTGCCTAATTGACCGCACCGCAAGAGCCATCACCCTCCTCCAAGAACGCCGCTCCGCCCTCATCTCCGCCGCCGTGACGGGCCAGATCGACGTACGGGGCCTGACAGGTTCGGAGGCCGCATGACACAGTCCGCGAAGACGATTCAGATTTTCCTGCCCAGCGGTGACCCTCGTGGGCTGCGTATTGCCGAACTTACAACCCGCATCGTGCAGGTGATCGAGGTGCCGCGTAGCCGCCTCGATGAGTTCTTGAGGATGCCCGAAAGCCGACAGGTCGGGGTCTACTTCCTCTTCGGTGGGTGTAACGAAGAAGAGGAGACAGACCCACAGGTCTACATTGGGCAAACCGGCGACCTCAGCAACCGGCTGCGAACGCACATAGAAAAAAAGCTGTTCTGGCAACGGGCGATTGCTCTTATCTCGCGGACGAACAGCCTCACGCAGACACACGCCCTCTTTCTGGAGTGGTACTGCCTGAAGCGGGCCGCTGAGGCGGGGCGATTCCAGTTGCAAAACGGAAATGGTGGTTCAAAGCCGCATACGCCTGCACCGCTGGAAGCCGACTGTTTGGAAATCTTTGAGACTGGAAGCATCCTCCTTTCTACGCTCGGGTTTCCGCTCTTTGAGTCGGTGACGCAAGGAGTAAAGCAGAGCGATGATGTCCTTCACTGCAAGAACGCCAGTGCGGATGGGCGGGGCGTAGTGACGGACGAGGGGTTCGTTGTTCTCAAGGGCTCAGTTGGCAGGAAAGAAAATGTCCCCTCCATTCAAGGCACATCGGTTGAGCGATCCCGAGAGAGGCTCATTGAGATGGGTGTGATGCGGGTGGAGGGAGACAATGTCGTGTTTCAGAAGGATCACCTCTTCGGATCACCTAGCATGGCCGCGATTGCTCTTCTCGGACGAAGGGCCAATGGCTGGATAGAGTGGAAGACGAAGGATGGTCGCACTCTCGATGAAGCGAAACGGCGTGGAGAATCGTCGTGAGCAAGTACAAAGAACTCTTCTTTGAGGAAGAGATTTGTGAGTACCTTGGCTCACACGGCTGGCTCTACGTCGAGGGGGACTCCAGCAAGTACGACCGTGCCAGAGCGCTCTTCCCCGAAGATGTGCTGGCATGGGCGCAAGCAACGCAGCCCGCCGCATGGGAGGCTCTCGTCAAGAACCACGGGGCACAGGCGGGCGAAACACTCCTGACTCGGCTCCGGGATTCGCTCAACCAGCGGGGTACGCTCGATGTCCTCCGGCAGGGAATCGAGATGCTCGGCGTGAAGGGCAAACTCTCGCTTGCCCAGTTCAAGCCAGCCCTCGCAATCAATCCAGAGATTCAGGCTCGCTACGTTCAGAATCGGCTCCGGGTCCTGAGGCAGGTTCGGTATTCGCTCCACAATGAGAACAGCATTGATCTGGTGCTGTTTCTGAACGGCATCCCGGTTGCGACAGCCGAACTCAAGACGGACTTCACCCAAAGCGTTAAGGACGCGATCGACCAGTACCGCTTCGACCGTGACCCCAAGCCCAAGGGTAAGCCCGCAGAGCCGCTCCTGAACTGGCCGAGTGGGGCTCTTGTGCATTTCGCTGTGAGCAACAGCGATGTCTACATGGTCACGCGGCTCGCCGGAGCGGCAACACAGTTCCTTCCTTTCAATAAGGGCGACCGTGGTGCGGCCGGGAACCCAGTAAATCCATCAGGCGGACACCGGACGGCGTATCTGTGGGAAGAAGTCTGGGAACAAGACAGTTGGCTTGAAATTCTCGGCCGCTACTTGGTGGGCGAGAAGGACGATAAGCGGCAACTGAAGTCATACCTGTTCCCTCGCTATCACCAGTTGGACGCCACCCGCAAACTCCAGTCGGCTGTGCTGGCGGATGGGGCCGGGAAAAAGTATCTCGTTCAGCACTCGGCAGGATCGGGCAAGACCAAGACGATTGCGTGGACGGCCCACTTCTTTGCTGACCTTCACGACGCCAGCCACAAGAAGGTCTTTGATACCGTGCTGGTGGTATCGGACCGGACTGTTATCGACTCACAGTTGCAGGACGCCCTCTTCGACTTTGAGCGGACGGCTGGCGTTGTCGCCAAGGTGACGGGTGAGAGTGCCAGCAAGAGCGGCGAACTTGCGGAAGCCCTGTCCGGGGACAAGAAGATCGTGGTCTGCACGATCCAGACATTTCCGTATGCACTCAATGCCGTTCGGGAACTGGCCGCCACAAAGGGGAAGAGATTTGCGGTCATTGCTGACGAGGCCCACAGTTCTCAAGCGGGCGAAGCGGCTGCAAAGCTGAAGGCGGTTCTGTCGGCAGAGGAGTTACGGGAACTCGGTGACGGCGGAGAGGTCAGCATGGACGATGTGCTGGCCTCACAAATGGCGGCCCGGGCCAACGATGCCGGGATCACCTTTGTGGCGTTCACCGCAACGCCCAAGACCAAGACGATGGAGTTGTTTGGCACCCGGCCCGACCCGACGAGGCCAGCCAGCAAGGACAACATTCCGGCTCCGTTCCACGTCTATTCGATGCGGCAGGCTATTGAGGAAGGCTTCATCCTCGATGTGCTGCGGAACTACACGACCTACAAGCTTGCCTTCAAACTCGCCCACGACGGGAAGGAGATGGATGACAAAGAGGTCGAGCGCAGCGCCGCCATGAAGAAGATCATGGGCTGGGTTCGGCTGCATCCCTACAACATCGCTCAGAAGGTTGAGATTGTTGTCGAGCATTTCCGCGAGCGTGTGGCCCCGCTGCTCGGCGGTAAAGCAAAGGCGATGGTGGTGGTGTCCAGTCGGCAGGAAGCTGTCCGCTGGAAACTGGCTATCGACAAGTACATCGCCACCAAGAAGTACCCGATGAGAACCCTCGTGGCGTTCTCCGGCGAGGTGAACGACCCGGAATCTAGCCCAGACCCCTTCACGGAAAACAGCCCTTCGCTAAACCCGACCCTCAAAGGCCGGGACATTCGGGAGGCGTTCAAGACTGACGAGTTCCAGATTCTTCTCGTCGCCAATAAGTTTCAGACGGGTTTCGACCAGCCGCTCCTGTGTGCCATGTATGTCGATAAGCGGCTGGCCGGTATTCAGGCAGTGCAGACTCTTTCACGGCTCAACAGGTCTGCTCCGGGCAAGGACACAACCTATGTGCTGGACTTTGCGAACGACGGCCCGGAAATCCTCGATGCCTTCAAGACCTACTACGAGACAGCGGAACTAGAAGACGTAACCGATCCGAATATCGTCTTCAATCTGCGAGCGAAGCTGGATGCCACTGGCCACTACGACCAGTTTGAGGTTGACCGGGTGGCGAGTGTGGAACTCAAGGCCGGAGCAAAGCAGAGCGAACTGGTGGCCGCACTTGAACCCGTAGTGGATCGGCTCCATCGCCGATACAAGGCCGCCCAAGAGGCTCTGAGAATAGCGCGTGACCAGAAAAGCAGTGCGGCTGAGGAGTCGGCGAAGAACGAACTCGACGCCCTACTCCTTTTCCAAAGCGATATGGGCAGCTTCGTCCGCCTCTACACGTACCTCTCCCAAATTTTCGACTACGGCAACACCGACATCGAAAAGCGGGCGATCTTTTTCAAGCACCTGTTGCGGCTCCTAGAGTTCGGCCGGGAGCGAGAAGGCATCGACCTTTCCAAGGTTGTCCTCACCCACCACACGCTCAGGAACCAAGGCCAGCGTGGCCTGCCGCTGGGGCAAGGAGAAAACCCAAAGCTGGAGCCTCTGACGGAAGTCGGCGGTGGCAGCCTTCACGAAAAACAGAAAGCGTTGCTGACGGAGATTATCCAGCGGGTGAATGACCTCTTTGAGGGCGAACTGACAGAGGATGACAAGCTGGTGTACGTCAATAACGTCCTCAAGGGAAAACTTTTGGAGTCACAGGTGTTGCGTCAACAGGCGGCGAACAACACCAAAGAGCAATTCGCCAACTCGCCCGACCTCAGCAAGGCTCTGTTGAACGCCATCATGGAGGCTCTTGAGGCCCATACGGCGATGAGTTCACAGGCGTTGGAATCCAAAGAACTACAGGAAAAGCTGAAGGCTGTACTCCTTGGGCCAGCGCAACTCTATGAGGCTTTGAGGCAGGAGGCCTGACCGCCGGGCCTTATCTGATGCAATGAGGAAGGCCATGGCTCTTTAGCCACCCATACGACATGGCCGCCAAAATCAAAACCCCAGACGATCTGCTCGGCCCGGTTACAGCACTCGTTGCCTGCATCAACAAAGCGACTGAAATTGAGGCCGACCCAAAGCGAGATGAGCAGATGTATGCCAACCAGACTGTGTCTGGAATGGCTGCCGCCTGCGTGGCGAGGATGGACTGGCTTAAGTAGAGCGGTGTCCCGGCGCTTGGAAGACTTGCCGTTCGCGGCTAGCATGGGGAGTTTCTCGCCCGATGGAGGTATGAGCGGTGCGGCTGCAAGCTTTTTGTGTAGGCGTGGTACTAGCGACCGAAGCTTATCTCGGATGTTTGCCTTGCTTCGGAGGACCCATTGAGGACGCGATGAGGTCTGTGGCTGTGGTGCGCACGCCTCAAAGTCAAGGTACGGGGTTCATTTTCAAAGAGGCCTCCATTCTGGTTACGAACTTTCATGTGATTGAAGGCGCGACCGAAGCGGTGGCGGAGTTTCAGGACGGCAAGCCCATAGCCGTAAAGGGATTCCTAATCGCTTCCCCCAGCCATGATCTAGCGATCCTGCGACTTGCTGAAAACGCCCCGTGCCCACCGCTTACCGCGACTGAAGAGCGAAGTGACGTTGGCACTGACGTATTTGCCATTGGGTCCCCAGAAGGCTTGGTGGGCTCTGTGAGCAAAGGGGTAATCAGTGCGTACAGGCGGTGGGCTGACTTAAAGCCTTTTCTAGCCGAAGGTTTCGATGATTTTGGGTACGACCTCGATGGGAAGTGGATACAGACAGACGCCGCTGTCAACAGCGGCAACTCTGGCGGTCCGCTCGTGCTATCGAGTGGTGAGGTGATTGGCATCAACACCGTTGCCTCATCTGCGCAAGCAGGCCAGAACCTAAACTTTGCGGTTGACGTTGCTCATTTGAAAGATTTTGTCGAAGGACTGCCTGAGCAGGCGAGGCGGCTGAAGTTTTTGCCGAAGGGACCACGCAGCGACGCAAAGCCCGAGGACATGGCTGACGCGTCCGCTGAGCAGACGCTTCGCTATTGGTCGCAGATGTCGGAAGTGCTAGGACGCTTCGTGGTTGGCTTTCAAAAACTCCGAATCGAGCATGAGTATTTCATGGTGGTGGTAGTACCTCCTCGTCAGGGAGAGGTTGTGAATGAGCCATGGAAAACCGACCCGGCTTTCGGCAAGACAAACAACGAGCGGCTGGCGACTATGAATCGACTATCGCGACAAGCAGGTATCGCGGCCGACCGAGGCCGCCGCATGACTTACAAAGAACTGGTGGATGCGGCTGAAATCAAGAAGGACAGGGACGCGGCTGAGCGGCGGGCGCGAGTGGAGGCGCGGCAAACGGCGCAGCTTGCCGGTTCGGAGAGCGGGCTTTGGTTTCTTGCCCTACTACAGCGCACGAAAGACAAACAGGCTCTCGACTCGCTGTGTGCATTTATAAACAAGACAAACTCTCTAGCCCATGAAACAGCCAGTGCCTTGGAGGATATTCCCACGAAAGGAGTGCATCCTGTAGTCGTTTCGTATGCCACCGACCTCGCCGCTGCGTACCGAAAGTCAGCACTGGACTGGAGGGTCGCCAAAGATGCACTTAAGGCAGCGTCTTCAAATTTGACGCAGGCTGAGGCAGAACAAGCGATGAGCCGTGCTTCACAAAGTCTCGTTGACTTGACTGAATTACGGGACGTCGTTGGGCCGGAAATCAGGACCCGACTTCGGAATCTCTACGAGGTTGACTTTGGGCCAGTCGTGACGCTCACGCAGGACGATCTGAAGCTGTTTATTGGGGTCGATACCGACCAATAAAAGGAACCGCGCCTATCATCCAATCTGCACTCGTGATGAAACCCAGCGGCGTGGATAAGCCAGTGGGCGAGCCCCACTAACGACCCGCCATGCCCTTTGAATCGTCCCTGCCGCTAGTCATAGCCAGCCTGCTCGGGGCTGTCGGCATCTTCTTCATTTGGCTGCGAGTGCAGTCACCAGTGCTGCTTGCTT
>Ga0315900_10006694_pt1 | contig 15335 bp, 14 predicted proteins | sample LakEriMetagenome_FD_203521 | JGI IMG/M metagenome (GOLD analysis project Ga0315900, IMG submission 203521) | Freshwater fungal communities from buoy surface, Lake Erie, Ohio, United States - Buoy 12 MA114 | ecosystem: Environmental > Aquatic > Freshwater > Lake > Lake biofilm | place: USA: Lake...
GGTCGCGCCCGGCGGCGGCGGAAAGCCGCGCCTGCACGGTGGCGAAGGCCTCGCTGCCCAGCGCCTCGCACAGCATCCCGGCGACCGCGATGGCGCCGGCATTGACCATCGGGTTGAAGGGGCGGGCATGGAGGGGGTCGAGTTCGATGGCGTTGAAGGGCTCGCTCATCGGCTGCACGCCGACCCGCGCGCGCACCGCCTCGCGCCCCAGCAGGTCGATGGCCAGGGCGAAGGTGAAGGGCTTGGAGACGGATTGGATGGTGAAGGGGTGGCGCGTGTCGCCGGCCTCGGTCAGCGCGCCGCCGGGCGTCATCATCGCCACGCCGAACAGATCGGCCGGCATGGCGCCGAGCGCGGGGATATAGGTCGCGACCTCGCCGCCGCGCTCGTTTTCGAGCCGCCGACGAAGATCCTCCGCCGCCTGCTGGAGCGGTGAGGCGCTGACGATATGGTTCATGATTCGATGTCTGCCCTGGCTAGCGTCGCCGCGGGCGTTTCCCTGGGCGCCTTGTAGGGGGAGGGGCCGGACCGGTGCAAGCGGTGCGAAAATTGCCACCGCTCCCGCAACCCCTGGCCCGCCGCCGCGTTGAAAGCGCCTGCCCCCTCGTCGTGAGGGGGCGCCGCAAGGACGCCGTGCATGTCTCGGACCAATACCGCCCTCATCGCGTTCATCTGCCTGCTGATCGGCGCGGGCGGCTACTGGCTCTACCAGGATCGCCAGCGCGGCGGGGTGGACATCTCGGTCGGGCGGCAGGGCATCTCCATCGAACCGCGCTGAGGCGCAGAAAACACAAGGAAAACGCCCATGTCGCTCGGCACCATCCTCGTCATCCTGTTGATCATCTTCCTGCTCGGCGGCTTCAGCGGCCGCTTCGGCGGCTATGGCTATGGCTATGGCCATGGCGGCGTGGGCGTGCTCGGCGTGCTGCTGATCGTGGTCATCGTGCTGCTGCTGATGGGCCGCATCTGACCCGGCGAGCGCGGCTACTTGCGAACGCTTCTCAATTGCGATATCTGAATGCCAACAGCATCCGGAGTCCTCGCATGTTCCGCCGCGCCCTGCCTGCCCTGGCCCTCCTGTTCGCCCTGCCGGGCCTCGCCGCCGCCCAGCCGCGCGGCGGGGAGGTGGCCGTCTATTCCGCCCGGCACTACGACACCGACCGTCGGCTCTACGACGCCTTCACCCGCGAGACAGGCATCCGTATCCGCCTGATCGAGGGCGATGCGGACCAGTTGGTGGAGCGCATCCGCAATGAGGGCGCGAATAGCCCGGCCGATGTGCTCATCACCGTCGATGCCGCGCGCCTGGCCCGCGCCAAGGAGGCCGGCGTGACCCAGCCGCTGCGCTCCGAAGTGATCGCCGCGCGCGTGCCGGCTAGCCTGCGCGACCCGGAGGGGCATTGGTTCGCCGTCTCCCAGCGCGCGCGGCTGATCATGTATGACCGCACGCGCGGCGTGCCCGAGGGGCTCACCCGCTACGAGGACCTCGCCGATCCGCGCTTCCGCGGACAGATCTGCGTGCGCGCGGCCAACCACCCCTACAATGTCAGCCTCGCCGCCTCGATCCTTGCCGCCGATGGGGCGGAGGCGACGGAGCGCTGGGCGCAGGGGGTCGCCGCCAATCTCGCGCGGCCGCCGCAGGGGGGCGATCGCGACCAGATCCGCGCCGTGCCGCCGGGCCAGTGCCGGCTCGCCATCGCAAACAGCTACTACCTGGGTGGGCTTGGCGTCTCGACCAGCTCGGCCGATCGCGCGGTGTTCGAGCGCATTGGCGTGATCTTCCCCAACCAGGGGGCAGGTGATCGCGGGGCACATGTGAACATCTCAGGCGCCGCCCTGGTGCGCGGCGCGCCGAACCGGGAGAGCGCGGTGCGCTTCCTGGAATACATGACCTCGCCCGCGGCGCAGGAGCTCTTCGCGCTGGGCAACATGGAATACCCGGTGGTGGCTGATGCGCCGCTGCACCCGGTGCTGCAGGCCATGGGCACCTTCCGCGCCGAGCCTATCCACGCCACGCAATCCGCCGCCAACGCCGCCGAGGCGCTACGCATCATGCAGCGCGCCGGCTGGCGCTAAGCCTTAGAGCACGCCGCGTTCTGATGAACGCATATTGCTCTAGCCCCACTGCCAGGGGCTCGGCACGAAGCCGAATCCCTGGCCCGCCACTTCGATATGGCCCAGCCCCGGCCAGGGGAAATGGTAGCCGAGCACCTGCAGGCGCTCGGCCGCCGCCATGTCCAGGATGCGCCGGCGCGTGGTGCCCGCCAGGGCCGGGTCGGCATCGAAGGCGAAGGGCCAGTCCGGTCGCCGCAGCGCCAGCACATGGTGGTTTGCGATGTCGCCCATCACCAGCAGGCGCTTTCCCTGGCTCTCCAAATGGAAGCAGCTATGGCCGATGGTGTGGCCCGGCGAGGCCACGGCGCGGATGCCCGGCACCAGCTCGGCATTGGCGGCCAGCATGGTGAAGCGCGCACGGCGCGGCAGCGCCACGGCGCGCGTGCCCGCGACCAGAGATCGCAGCGGCTCTGGCAGGGCGAGATTTGCCTCGCTCGTCCAGAAGTCGAAATCCGCTGCCGTCATGGCGTAGCGGGCATTGGGGAAGACATCCGCCCCGGCTGCATCGGCGATGCCCCAGGCATGGTCCGCATGGGCATGGGTGAAGGCGACGAGGTCGATCTCCCCCGGCGCGATGCCCGCCGCCGCCAGCGCTTGGCCGATCCGCCCGCTGCCCGGCCCGAAGACCGGCTGCGGCCCGACCCCGGCATCGAGCAGCACGAGCTGCGTGCCCGTGTTCACGACGATGCAGTTGAGCTGCGCAGCGATGGTCGCCGTGGGAAGGAAGGCGCCGGTCAGCGCGGCCTCAACCTCCGCGGCGGTGGCGATGCTCCCGCCGAAGGTGGGGTGGGAGGGGGCGAGGGTCAGCGCCCCGTCCGAGACCACGGTGCATTCGAAGGCGCCGAGCCTGAAGCGATACCAGGCGGCGACCTGCCCACCGCGCTGCGGCGCGGCGGCCATCCCGGTGCTGGCGAAACCGGCACCCAGGGCGGCGCCGAACAGGGTGCGTCGGGACAAGGACATGCCGTTCTCCTGCGTTGTCCCGTGCAGCTTAGGCGATGCGACGTGACAGTCGCATGACAAGATCGCGCTCAGTCCCGCCGCATCGCCCGCACCAGCGCCACTACGGGCAACAGCCCCACCAGCACGATCAGCAGCGCGGCGGTGGAGGCCTCGGCCAGGCGCTCATCCGAGGCGAGGTTGTGCACGCGCACCGCCAGCGTGTCGAAATCGAAGGGCCGGACGATCAGCGTCGCCGGCAGCTCCTTCATCGTATCGACGAAGACCAGCACGCCGGCGGTGAGCAGCGCGCCGCGTGCCAGCGGCAGTTCCACCTCCCGCACCGCCTGGCCGGGCGTGCGGCCGAGCACCCGCGCGGCGGAGAAGAGGCTCGGCTTCACCCGCGTCAGCCCCGATTCCACCGCCGAGAGCGACACGCCGAGGAAGCGCACGAGATAGGCGAAGACCAGCGCCACGATCGTGCCCGACAGCAATAGCCCGCTGGAAATGCCGAACTGCGCGCGCAGGAAACCGTCCAGCGCATTGTCGAACAGCGCGAAGGGCACCAGCGCCCCCACCGCGATCACCGAGCCCGGCACCGCATAGCCCAGCGACGCCACGCGATTCGCAAAGGCGCGCAGGCGGGAGGGATGCAGCCGCTGCCCCCAGGCCAGCATCGCCGCCAGCGCCACCGCCAGCACGCCGGTGATGGCGGCGAGCGTCAGGCTGTTCAGCGCATAGGGCACGGTGCGCCGGGCGTCGAAGGGATCGCCGCCCTCCAGCATCAGCGCGAAGAGCGTCCCGGCGGGGATGACGAAGCCGAGCAGCACCGGCGCGCTACAGGCCAGGATCGCGGCGGCTTCCTTCCAGCCATGCAGCACCACCGGGCGCAGCGGCGGGTGGCGCGTGGTGGTGGGGTGGAAGCGCCGGCCGCCGCGCGAGACACGCTCGAAGACCAGCAGCATCGCCACCACGCCCATCAGGCAGGCGGCGAGTTGCGCGGCCGCCGGGCGATCGCCCATGCCGAACCAGGCCTCGTAGATGCCGGTGGTGAAGGTGCGCACGGCGAAATGCTGCACCGTGCCGAAATCCGCCAGCGTCTCCATCAGCACCAGCGCCACGCCGCCCGCCAGCGCGGGGCGCGCCATGGGCAGCGCCACATGCAGGAAGGTGCGCGGCAGCCCATGCCCCAGCGTGCGCGAGGCCTCAAGCAGGCACACGCTCTGCGTCAGGAAGGCGCTGCGGCACATGAGGTAGACGTAGGGGTAGAGCACCGCCGCCAGCATCAGCGCCGCACCGGGCAAAGAGCGGATCTCGGGGAACCAGTATTGCCCCCAGCCGAGGCCCGTCACGTCGCGCAGCGTAGATTGCACCGGCCCGGCCACGTCGAGCAGCCAGACATAGGCATAGCCGCAGACATAGGCCGGCATGGCGAGCGGCAGCAGAAGTGCCACCTCCAGCACATGGCGGAAGCGAAAATCGCAGGCGGCGACGAGCCAGGCGGAGATCGCCCCCATGCTCGCCGCCAGCACCGCTACCAGCGCGGCCAAAGCGAGGGTATTGCCAAGCAGCTCGGGCAGCAGCGTGTGCAGGATATGGCCCCAACTCCCCTGGCCCGGGGCGAGGGCCGTGATCAGTACGGCGAGCAGCGGCGCGGCCATCAGCGCCGCGATGCCGAGCGACGCCCAGGCCCAGCCCGGCACGCGCCGCAGGCGCGGCGCGCCCGGACGGCGCGGCAGGATCGCCTCGGCAAGCGCCATCAGGCGACGCGATCCGGGGCCGGAAGCCCGCGCCGCAGCACGGCATCGAGGTTGTCGAGCGCGCGGTTGCCCATGGCGTCGCGCGTCTCCTCCGTCGCACTGCCCAGATGCGGCAGCAGCGCGACATTCTCGAGCCCGAGATAGCCAGGGAAGATCGCCGGCTCGCCATCATAGACGTCGAGCCCGGCGGCGCGGATATGGCCCGAGCTGAGGGCGGCTACCAGCGCCGCGTCATCCACCGTGCCGCCGCGCCCGGTATTCACCACCATCGAACCCGCGCGCATCTGGGCGAGCCGATCGGCATTCAGCCATTTGCGCGTCGCCTCGCCGCCGGGGATGTGCATGGAGAGGATGTCGATGGCGCCGAGGAAGTCGCGGTCGCTTTCATGCCAGATCGCGCCCTGCTCCAGCTCGGGCGGCAGGCGGGTGCGGCCGTGATAGTGCACCTGCATGCGGAAGCCGCGCGCCATGGCGGCGAGCTCGCGCCCGATGCGCCCCATGCCGAGGATGCCCAGCCGCTTGCCCTCGAGCGTCACGCCCATCAGCTGCGTCGGTGCCCAGCCCACCCATTGCCCGGCGCGCAGCATCCGCTCCCCCTCGCCGGCGCGGCGCGCAGCCATGAGCATGAGGGTGAAGGCGATCTCGGCCGTGGCGAAGGAGAGCACGTCGGGCGTGTTCGCCACGACGAGGTTGCGCGTGCGCGCCGCGTCGAGCCCCAGATGGTCCGTGCCGACCGAGAAGGTGGCGACCATCTTCACGGCGCCCGGCAGGCCGGCGATGGTCGCCGGGCCCATGGCGTCGCCCGCCGCGCAGAGGATGGCATCCGCGCCCTCGGCGCGGCGGATGATCTCGGCGCTGTCGCGGTACCAGGGCTGGTCCGTGGGGTTGAGGCGGGCGTCATAATCGCGCGCGGCGCGGGCCTCGATGGCGGGCGGCAATTGGCGGGTGACCAGCAGGACGGGCTTCGGCACGGGCATTCTCCCTCAACCGGGGCATGGTTAGCAGAGGCTGGCCGGCTTGCCAGCCGGCGCACGGGGTTGCAGGGTCCGGCCCGGTTCCGCTGCACAGGAAGACGAACACCATGGATCTGGGTCTCAAGGGCAAGCGCGCCCTGGTGATGGGTGCCTCCAAGGGCCTCGGCCGCGCCATCGCGGACAGCCTGGCCGATGAAGGCGTGTCGCTGGTCATCAGCGGGCGGACGCAGGCCAGCCTCGATGTCGCGGCTGCGGAGTTGAAGGCGCGCGGCGCCGCTGCGGCCTTCGGCGTGCCGGCGGATGTGGCGAGCGCGGCGGAGATCGACGCGCTCGGCGACGCCGCGGTGCGGCTGCTTGGCGGCGTGGATATCCTCGTGCTGAACCATGGCGGCCCGCCGCCCGGCACGGCGCTGGAGATCACCGAGGCGCAGCTCGTCGAGTGGTTCCCGAAGATCGTGCTGAACCCCATCCGCCTGGCGACAAAGCTGCTGCCGGCGATGCGGGCGCAGAAATGGGGGCGGATCCTGACCGTGGGCTCGACCGGCATGGTGCAGCCGATCCCGAACCTCGCGCTCTCCAACATCCTGCGCGCGGCGATTGTCGGCTGGAACAAGAGCCTGAGCTCGGAAGTCGCGGGCGACAACGTCACCTGCAACATCCTCGCCCCCGGCGCGATCCTGACGGACCGGCAGCTCGAGACCCAGGGCAACATGGCGAAGAAGCGCGGCATCACGGTGGAGGAGCAGATCAAGGATCGCGCCACCCAGATCCCCGCCGGGCGCCTCGGCGTGGCGAGCGAATTCGGCCCGATGGGCGCCTTCCTCGCCTCGCAGCACGGCGCCTATGTGACCGGCAGCATCATCCGGGTGGATGGCGGCATCGTCCGCAGCTTCTGAGAGGATGAACGCGATGCTGCCGAATCTCACGCCCGATGTGGCGCTGGCCGAGCGCCTGTTCGACGAACTGCGCGCGGCGACGCATGACGGCGTGGGCATCACGCGCGAGGCCTATGGGCGCGGCGAGCGCATCGCGCATGAGATCGTGCGCGCGGCGGCCGAGTCCATTGGCCTCGAATGTCGCGCCGATCCCATCGGCAACCTGCTGATGACGCTGCCGGGCGCGGATCGCGCCGCCAAGCGCGTGGTGCTTGGCAGCCATCTCGATAGCGTGGTGGAGGGCGGCAATTTCGACGGCGCGGCGGGCGTGCTGACGGGCCTTGCCACCGTCGCCGGCATGAAGCGCGCGGGCTTTGTGCCTGGCCGCGACGTGACGGTGGTCGCACTCCGCGCGGAGGAGGCCGGCAGCTGGTTCCCGGTGAGTTATCCTGGCAGCCGCGGCGCGCTCGGCCTGCTCAAGCCCGAGGAATTGCAGATCAAGCGCCAGGATAGCGGCCGCACGCTGGCCGAGCATATGCGCGAGGAAGGTTTCTCGCCCGACTTCGTGACGCAGGGCGGCAAAACCTTCTCGAAGGAGGACACCGCCGCCTTCCTCGAACTGCATATCGAGCAGGGGCCTGTGCTGGACACGGAAGGCGTGCCGATCGGCATCGTCACCGGCATCCCCGGCTCGCGCCGCCTGCGCGCGGCGCGTGTGGTGGGCGAGTACAACCACTCCGGCGCCACGCCGCGCAAGTATCGTCGCGACGCGGCGATCGCGCTCGCCGAACTCGCCCATCGCGTCGATGACCGCTGGGTGGCGCTGGAGGCGATGGGCCACACGCTGGTCTGTACCTTCTGCGTACTGGCCACCACCGCCGAGGCCGGCTTCACCAAGATCGCCGGCGAGGCGCGTTTCCAGCTCGATGTGCGCAGCGTGAACGCGCACAGCGTCGATGCGCTGATGGAAACGCTCTACGCCATCATCCCCGAGATCGAGGCCCGCCGTGGCGTGCGCTTGGAATTGGGTGTCGAGACCGGCAGCCGCGCGGCGCCGATGGATGCGGGCATTCAGGCGGGCCTCGCGCGCGCCGCCGACCAGCTCGGCATCAAGCATCTGAGCATGGCGAGCGGGGCAGGGCACGACGCCGCGGCCTTCGCGATGGCCGGCATTCCGAGCGCGATGCTCTTCGTGCGCAACCAGCACGGCAGCCACAATCCGAAGGAAGACATGCGGATGGAAGACTTTGCAGCGGCCTGCGCCGTGGCGCAGCGCTGGGCGGCGGAGGCGGCGCAGTGAGCGCGCGTCTCGCAGTCGCGCCGCAGGCGCGCCTGGCCGTCGACATCGGCGGCACCTTCACCGACGTCGCCATCGAGCGCGAGGGTGAGCGCTGGACCGGCAAGGTGCTCACCACGCCGCATGCGCCCGAACTCGGCGTGCTGGAGGGCGTGCGCCTGGTCCTGCAGCGCGCCGCCCTCACGCCGGCCGACATCGCGCTGGTCATCCACGGCACGACGCTCGCGACCAATGCGATCATCGAGCGCAAGGGCGCCAAGACCGCGCTGCTCACCACTGAGGGATTCCGCGATGTCCTCGCACTCGGCAATGAGAGTCGCTACGACCAGTATGATCTGAACATAGACCTCGCCCAGCCGCTGGTGCCGCGCCGCTGGCGCCTGACGGTGCCGGAACGGCTGGACAATGAAGGCCATGTGCTGCGCGCCCTCGATGAGGCCGCGGTGCGTGCGCAGGTCAATTTCATGCGCGCGGAAGGCATCGAGAGCCTCGCCATCGGCTTCCTGCACGCCTTCGTGAATCCGGCGCATGAGCAGCGCGCCGCCGCGATCGTGCAGGAGATGTGGCCGGAATTGCCGATCTCGCTCTCCTCGCAGGTCTCGCCCGAGATGCGCGAGTGGGAGCGTTTCTCGACCACCGCCGCCAACGCCTATGTGCAGCCGCTGATGGCGAGCTACCTCAAGCGCCTGGAGACGGGCCTGCGCGGCGGCGGCTTCGCCTGCCCGCTCTTCCTGATGCTCTCGGGCGGCGGGCTGACCACCATCGATACGGCCGCGCGCTTCCCGATCCGCCTGGTGGAAAGCGGGCCGGCGGGCGGGGCGATCTTCTCCGCCCATGTCGCGAAGCAGCGCGGCTGGGATCGCGTGTTGAGCTTCGACATGGGCGGCACCACCGCGAAGGTCTGCCTGATCGACGACTACGCGCCTCAGGCCAGCCGCACCTTCGAAGTGGCCCGCGTGGGCCGCTTCAAGAAGGGCTCCGGCCTGCCGCTGCGCATCCCGGTGATCGAGATGGTGGAGATCGGCGCCGGCGGTGGCTCCATCGCGCATCTGGATGGGCTCGGGCGCATCCAGGTGGGGCCGGAGAGCGCAGGCGCGGATCCCGGCCCAGCCTGCTATGGCCGCGGCGGCACCAAGCCCGCGGTGACGGATGCGAATCTCTCGCTCGGCCGCTACGAGCCCGATCTGTTTGCCGGTGGTGCCTTGAAGCTGCATGTGGCCCCGGCGCTGGCCGCGCTGGCGGCGCATGTCGGCGACGGGCTCGGCCTCGCGCCGGCCATGGCGGGTCTCGGCGTGGTCGAGATGGTCGATGAGAACATGGCCAATGCCGCGCGCGTGCATGCCATCGAGAGCGGCAAGAATTATGAGGGCCGCGCCATCATCGCGTTTGGCGGCGGCGGGCCCGTGCATGGCTATCGCGTGGCGGAGAAGATCGGCGTCGACCGGCTGCTGGTGCCCTCGGGCGCGGGCGTGGGCTCCGCCATCGGCTTCCTGCGCGCGCCGGTGGGTTATGAGGTGGTGAAGTCGCTCTACCAGCGCTTCCGGACCTTCGACGTTGCGGCGGTGAATGCGCTGCTCGGCGCGATGTCGGAGGAGGCGACGCGCGTGGTGCAGGAAGGCGCCTTCGGTGCGAAGCTCGAAGAGCATCGCCTCGCCTTCATGCGCTATGTCGGCCAGGGGCACGAGATTTCCGTGGCCCTGCCGGCGCGTGCGCTGACGGCCGAGGACGTTACCGCGATCCGCGCCGCCTATGACGCCGAATACACGCGCTTCTACGACCGCCCCGTGCCCGGCAGCGACGTGGAGATCCTCTCCTTCGCCGTCACCGTGGCGACGGTGCCCGAGGCGGTGAAGCCCGTCGCCGCCGTGGAAGACGCGCCCGCCCCCGCGCCGATCCGCGTGCAGCAGGTGCGCGATACGGCCACCGGCGAGGTCGCCCCCTGGCAGGTCTATGACCGCAACGAGATGCCCCAGGGCTGCACCGTGCCCGGCCCCTGCATCATCGCCGAGGCCGAGACGAGCACCTTGGTTGGGCCGTCCTGGCGCTGCCGCGTGGATGGGCTGGGCTACCTCGAACTGATCCGGGAGCATGCGTGATGAGCAACGACGCCCTTGAGAAGATCCAGCGCCAGATCCAGTGGAACCGCCTGATCGCGGTGGTGGAGGAACAGGCGCAGATCATGATCCGCACCGCCTTCTCCACCACGGTGCGCGAGGCGGGCGATCTTTCCGCCGGGGTCTTCGACCTCAAGGGACGCATGCTGGCGCAGGCCGTCACCGGCACGCCGGGGCATGTGAATTCGATGATGGAATCGGTCGGGCATTTCCTCGCGAAATTCCCGGCCCACACGATGCAGCCGGGCGATCACTACATCACCAATGATCCCTGGCTCGGCACCGGGCATCTGCACGACCTCACCGTCGTCACGCCGGCCTTCCTCGATGGCAAGATCATCGGCCTCTTCGCCAATACCGCGCATGTCATCGATGTCGGCGGCCTCGGCATGGGGCCGGAGGGGCGGAGCGTCTTCGAGGAAGGGCTCTACATCCCCATCGTGAAGTGCTTCGACCGCGGCCAGCCGAACGAGACCTTCTTCGATTTCCTCCGCGTGGGCTCGCGCACGCCGGTGGAGCTCGAGGGCGACGTCTATTCGCTCTGCGCCTGTAACGATGCCGCCGCCAAGCGCCTCGCCGAGATGCTGGCCGAGTATCGCATGGACAGTCTTGAACCGCTGGCCGAAGCGATCTTCGAGGCCTCGCTGAAGGCGACGCTGGAGGAGATTCGGAAAATCCCGCGCGGCACCTACAGGGCGCAGATCATCTCGGATGGCTATGAGGCTCCCGTCACGCTGAAGGCCGCGATGACGGTGAATGAGCAAGACATCGTCGTGGACTACGCCGGCACCTCGGGCCTGTCCGGGCGCGGCATCAACGTGCCCGCCGCCTATTGCCGCGCCTATGCCTGCTTCGGCATCAAATGCGTGGTCGCGCCCGAGATCCCGAACAACTGGGCCTCGCTCGCGCCCTTCCGCATGGAGATCCCGGAAGGTTGCATCCTCAACGCGCCGCGGCCCTATCCGGTCAGCGTGCGCCATGTGGTGGGGCAGTTGCTGCCCGACCTCATGATGGGCTGCCTGCACCAGGCGGTGCCGGACCGGGTGAATGCCGAGGGCTCCTCCGCGCTCTGGAACCCGCCCTTGCGCGGCGGCGCGCAGGTGAGTGGCGCGCAGGCCGAGTTGCCGGATTTCGAGATCATCACCTTCAACTCCGGCGGCACCGGCGCGCGGCCGACCAAGGATGGGCTGGACGGCACGGCCTTCCCCTCAGGCGTGCGCACCATGCCGGTGGAGGCGACCGAGAACGTCGCCCCCGTGATCTTCTGGCAGAACCAGATCCGCCCGGATTCCGCCGGTGCGGGCCGCACACGCGGCGGCTTCGGCAAGATCATGGAGATCGGCGCCAAGGGCGATGCGGAATTCGCGGTGAACGCGACCTTCGACCGTGTCGCGAATGCACCGAAGGGCCGCGAGGGCGGTGGCGACGGCGCGCCAGGCTGGGTCGGGCTCGATGACGGCACCGTGCTGCGCACCAAGGGCTACCAGGTGATCCCGAAGGGCCGGCACCTGGTGCTGAAGCTCGCCGGCGGCGGCGGCATGGGCGACCCCGCGCAGCGCGACCCCGCGCTGGTCGCGCGCGACCAGGCGGATGGGCTGGTGAGCGCGGCGGCCGCGAAGGTGCGCTACGGGCAGGGCTAGAGCAATTTCCGATCAGATGGAATCATCCGATCGGAATTCTTGCTCTAGAAACAATGAGTTATAGAGCATTATCCGTCCAACAGGACGGATAGTGCTCTAGGCCCTACTCGCAGCGCATGCTCATCGGCTCCGGCCCGGCCGCCTGGGTGCAGCGCCGCAGGCCGGGCGGCAAGGCGAGGCGCAGCCAGACGCCTTCGCCATAGATGCAGACGAGCAGCCGCGGCTCGTTCGCCGGCAGGCTCCAGCCATTCAGGACTCGCGGCGGGCGGCCGCGGCGCTCCTCCGGGGCGAGGATGGTGGGCGCGCCCGCTGTCTCCTCACCTGGCAGGCCGTCGATGAGCCAGACCTCGCGCAGCGGCGTGTTGGCGCCACGGCCGGCGCCGAGCCCGCCCCGCTCGAAGCCGGCGGGCGCGATCTCGGGCAGGCGCTCGGGGCAGGCCACCGCGGCGAGGGCCGTCCCTGGCAGGGCGAGCAGCAGGGCAAGAAGAAGCAGGCGCATGCGCCGAGCCTGCCATGGCGTCTCCCCTTTCGCCACGTCGCCGCGCGGGCCATGATGCGCCCCGGAACGCCCGAGACGGATCACACCATGGCCCTGCGCTGCGACCTCATCATCCGTGACGCCACCTTGTTTGACGGCACCGGGTCTCCACGCCGGGTCGGCGATCTTGGCGTGAAGGGCGAGCGCATCGCCGCCATCGGCGATCTCGGGGCCGCCACCGCGGATCGCGAGATCATCGCCACCGGCCGCGCGCTCGCGCCCGGTTTCATCGACGCGCACACGCATGACGACCGTGCCGTGCTGATGGGCCCCGCCGGCACCACCTGCAAGACGAGCCAGGGAGTCACCACGGTGGTCTGCGGCTGCTGCGGCGTCTCGCTCGCCCCCGCGCGCTTCAAGACCGCACCGCCCCCGCCGCTCGACCTGATCGGTGCCGAGGGCTGGTGGCGCTTCGGCGATTTCGGCGACTACGCGCACGCCATCAATTCCAAGGGCTCGGAGGTCAATGTCTACGCCCTGGTCGGCAACCAGACCCTGCGCGTCGAGGCGATGGAGGGCGACGTGATGCGCCCGGCCAATGACCGCGAGATCAACCACATGCACGCCCGCGTGAAGCAGGCGATGGCGGAAGGGGCCTCGGGCTTCTCCACCGGGCTCTACTACGACCCCAACAAGCACGCGACGACCGAGGAGGTCATCGCCATCACCGAGGCGCTGAAGCCCTATGATGGGCTCTACTCCACGCATATGCGCGATGAGGCGGACCGTGTGCTGGCCTCGATCGAGGAGACGATGCGCATCGGCAAGCGCGCCGGGGTCGCGGTGCAGATCAGCCACCACAAATGCTCGCTGCCGGAGAATTACGGGCGCAGCGTGCAGACCCTGCCGCTGATCGAGGCCTATGCCCGCAGCCAGGAGGTTGCCTACGACGTCTATCCCTATCCGGCCGGCTCCACCGTGCTGATGCCTGATCGGCTGCGCGAGGACGTGCCGGTGATGATCACCTGGTCCGTCCCCCATCCCGAAATGGCGGGCAAGTACCTGGCCGATATCGCGCGCGGCTGGAACACCGATATCCGCGCCGCGGCGCAGCAGCTCACCCCCGCCGGGCAGATCAGCTTCCAGATGGATGAGGATGACGTGCAGCGCATCATGGCGCATCCGCTCGCCATGATCGGCTCGGACGGCATCCCGCATGACGCGCATCCGCATCCGCGCCTGTGGGGCACCTTCCCGCGCGTGCTGGGCCATTACGCACGCGGTCTGAACCTGTTCAGCATGGAGACCGCCATCCACAAGATGACCGGCCGCTGTGCGGAGGCCTACGGCATCGTTGATCGCGGCGTGCTGCGGGAGGGCGCCTATGCGGATCTCGTGCTGTTCGATCCCGCCACGGTGATCGACGCCGCGACCTTCGACACGCCGACCCTTCCCTCGATCGGCATCGAGGAGGTCTGGGCCAATGGCGTGCCCACCTTCCGCCATGGCCATGGCACGCAGGGCGGCGCGACAGGCGAGCGGCCCGGGCGCCTCATCACCCGACACCGTGCCTGAGGCGCTGCCTCTTGGCGGCTTCGCCCGCCTGCGCGCGCGTCTGCGTCTGCCCGAGGACGGGCCGCAGCGCACGGCGCTGCGCGCCATCGTCGCGGGCGGGCTGCTGGTGCTGCTGCTGGCGGTGGTGGCGCAGAGTTGCGCCACGCCGATCGCGCCCTTCCAGATGGAGCGCTATGTGAAGCTCGGCCCGCGGCAGGGGCCGATCACCCTGCAGCGCGAATTGCTCGCGGTGCATGGCGCGCCTGCGCCGCTTGGCGGCCTGGTCAGTCAGCTCGGGCGGATGGGCTTCAATTGCCCGGGTACCCTGCCGGAGGAGACGATGCTCTGCCGCTTCCGTGCCCGGCGGCAGGATGGGCAGGTGGCGACCTTCCTGGTCGAGATCCGCCATGACGGCGCCGTGGTGCAGGACATCGCGGCGCGGATGGAACTCGGGGCGCGTTGACAAGGTCAGTATTGCTGACATTGTTGCTGCATGGAAAACCTGCTGCCGCTGCTGGGCTTCGCCATCGCCACCTCGGTCACGCCGGGGCCGAATGTGCTGATGGTCGCGGCTTCCTCGGCGGCGCATGGCTGGCGGGCCACGCTGCCGCATATGTTCGGCATCACGGTGGGGTTCGGGGCGATGCTCGTGCTGGTGGGGCTCGGCCTGGCCGGGCCGCTGTTGGCGAGCCCCGTGCTGCATGGCGTTTTGCGCTGGGTGGCGGTGGCGTGGCTGCTGGTGCTCGCCTGGAAGATTGCCACCGCCCCGCCGCCCGGCGAGGGCAGCCCGCGCGCGCTGCTGGGTTTCCGGGGTGCGGCGCTGTTCCAATGGGTGAACCCCAAGGCCTGGATGATCGCCGCCGCCGTGATCCCGGCCTTCACCCTGCCAGGCGAGGCGATGCTGCCGCAGGTGCTGGTGATCGCCGCGGTCTTCGTCGCGATCTCGATGCCCTGCCTCTTCGTCTGGGCGGGCATCGGCACGGCGGCGGCGCGGCTATTGCGCGCACCGGGTCGGCTGCGCGCCTTCAACATCGTCATGGCCGTGCTGCTGGTGCTCTCCCTGGTGCCGACCTTGCGCTGAATCGCGTGCAACTTTCGCACGGCGCCGGCGTTGGACTTCTCGCTGCGATCGACGCAGATCGAAGGAGTCATCGCCTTGCGGACACCCCATCTCGCCGCGCTGGCCTTGCTGGCTGGCGCCGCCTTCGCGCCCGCCCTGGGCCAGACGGCCTCGCGCGCTGATACGCTCGACCATGTGCAGAGCGTGGCCGACCTTGCCGCCATGTGCGACCCCACGCGCACCGGCGTGGCGCGGCTGGAAGCCATCGCCTATTGCCAGGGCTTCCTGACCAGCGCGGGGCAGTATCACACGCTGATGTACCCGGCCGGCGGCCCCGTGCGGCCGCTGTTCTGCGTGCCCAGCCCCGGGCCGAGCGTGGCCGAATCCGGCCTCGCCTTTGCGCGCTGGGCGCGGGAGAATCCAAACCGCGGCGATGAGCCGGCGCTGGATGGGATGCTGCGCTGGGCGCAGGCGACCTTCCCCTGCACCACCCCCGCCCGTGCGGCCCCCCGAACCCCCACCCAGAGGC
>Ga0315900_10006698_pt1 | contig 15325 bp, 13 predicted proteins | sample LakEriMetagenome_FD_203521 | JGI IMG/M metagenome (GOLD analysis project Ga0315900, IMG submission 203521) | Freshwater fungal communities from buoy surface, Lake Erie, Ohio, United States - Buoy 12 MA114 | ecosystem: Environmental > Aquatic > Freshwater > Lake > Lake biofilm | place: USA: Lake...
CTTGTAGGGCATGCTGAGGTTCTTCACATGGTCCCACTGCTTGATGTAGTGGAACATGTTGTCGTACCAGTAGCCGTGCGGGATGCCGGCCTCGGCGAAGAGCTTTACTGTGGCGCGGGCGATCTGCTCACTGGGCAGTAGCAAGTGGAAGAAGGTGGCGCTGTCGCCGGCCTCGTCGGTGTGGCGGCGGAACTGCAGGCCGGGGATCTTCGACAGGCGCTCCTGGATGATGGCCTTGTGCTTGCGTTGCTGCTCGAGGATGTAGGGCAGCTTGCGCGTCTGGGCCAGGCCGATGGCGGCGTTGATCTCGCCGATGCGGAAGTTGGTGCCCATGATGGGGTGCTGCTCCATGCCCCGGTTGTTGCCGATGTGGTCGTGCCCATGGTCGGCGAACTGCTGCGCGGTGTCCCACAGCTGGTGGTCGTCGGTGATGACCACGCCGCCCTCGCCGCAGGTGTTGATCTTGAAGAAGTCGTAGCTGAAGCTGCCCATGCGCCCGAAGGTGCCGAGCATCCTGCCCTTGTAGCTGCCGCCAAGGGCCTGCGCACTGTCCTCGATGAGCTGGATGTTGTGCTCCTTGCACACGGCCATGATGCCGTCCAGGTCGGCCGCGGCGCCGCACATGTGCACGAGGAGCACGGCCTTGGTCTTGGGCGTGATGACGTTGCGGATGCCCTCGGCGCTCATGCACAGGGTGTCGTCGATCTCGGCGAAGACGGGCAGGGCACCGGCGAGCATCACGGCCTCGATGGTGGCGATGTAGGTGAAGGGCGGCACGATGACGTGGTCGCCATAGCCCACGCCGCAGGCCGCCAGCATGGTGCTCACGGCCGTACTGCCGCTGCTCACGGCCAGGCCGTGCTTCGCACCGCAGAACTTCGCCACTTCCGCCTCGAAGTCGCGGGCCTTCCATTGTCCCTGGCGTTGCGCATCGTGGTTGAAGCGGAACAGGACGCCGGTGTTCAGGACGTCCATCACTTCCTTCTTCTCCTCTTCTCCGAAAAGTTCGGTACCAGGCATGAGATGGTGATTCGTTGCCGCGAAAATAACGAGCCGCTGCGGCTATGACGTTCCTCAGGCAGTGCCCGCCAGCGTACAGCTATGTTCGCCGGACAACACGGCAACAATGGACATGAACGGCAAGGTGGCGCTGATCACGGGCGCCGGATCCGGTATCGGCGAGGCGTGTGCGATGGTGTTCGCGCGGGAGGGTGCAAGGCTGGTGCTTACCGACGTGGACATGCCGGGCTGCGAGCGCGTTGCCACGGCGGCCAAGGCTGCGGGGGCGGAGTGCATCACGGTGCGGAACGATGTGTCCGTGGCCGCCGAATGCGAAGCCGCCGTGGCCATGGCCCTCAAGGCCTTTGGACGGCTGGACGTGGCAGTGAACAACGCCGGCATCGGCGGTCCGGCGGCGCTCACGGGCGACTATCCGCTGGACGGCTGGAACCAGGTGATCAACACGAACCTGAACGGCGTGTTCTACGGCATGCGCTACCAGATCCCGGCCATGCTGAAAAGCGGCGGTGGCAGTATCGTGAACATCAGTTCCATCCTGGGCCAGGTGGGCTTCGCCACGGCCAGCGCCTATGTGTCCGCCAAGCACGCGGTGGTGGGGCTGAGCAAGAACGCCGCCATGGAGTACGCCGCCCAGGGCATCCGCGTCAACAGTGTGGGACCCGCCTTCATCCGCACCCCGCTGCTCACCAAGCACCTCACCGAGGAGCAGCTATCGGGCATCGCGGCGATGCACCCGATCGGCAGGCTGGGCCGGCCCGGGGAAGTGGCCGAGTTGGTGCTCTGGCTCGCGAGCGACAAGGCCAGCTTCGTGACCGGGGCTTACTACGCGGTGGATGGTGGGTACCTGACGCGCTGAGCGAGGCGCCGGAATATCCGGAACGACCAGCGGAAAACAAGCGCGTTGAAGTCCCCGTTACTTTGATCTCATGCGTCACATCCTCCCTTTCCTATCGATCATATGCCTGCTGCATCCCACGTTGGAGGCTAACGCCCAAGGCTGCAGCGATGCCGGTGTCTGCACGGCCGGGCCCATCGGCGAGATCCCCACGCACACGGACTCTACCATCACGGAGTATGAACCGAAGCACTATGCACGGATGACCTTCAGCTACGCCATCGGCGAGCGCTCCACCACGGTATTGCAACTGATCCCCGAGGTGGGCTTCGGTATCACCGATCGCTGGGGCGTGCAGCTCCGGGTGCCGTACATCACCATCGATGGCGACCTGGGCAGTAACAGTGGAGTGGGCGACCTCATGATCACCACCTCTTATGCCTTCATCAAAGAGGACCAGAAGCGGCTCGATGCGATGGTGGGCGTGAAGCTCCATTCGGGCAACGCGAACGATACTTGGGAGGGGGTCTCGACCGCGCAGATCACCCGCAGCCTGCCCATGCCCTATCAGACCAGCCTGGGCACCACTGACCTTCTGTTGGGGGTGAACTACCGCTACAAGCGCTGGACCGGTGCCCTGGCCTGGCAGCACGTGCTGGTGCAGGAGAACAAGAACGACCACATCCATCTCAATTGGTTGGATAACACCGCTGGACTCAGCTACTTCGAGAGCGCAGGGCTGGAACGCGCCGATGATGCAGTGGCGCGGCTGCTCTACGCCATCCCTGTAGGCAGGCTCGCCATACAGCCGGGCCTGCTGGCGATATTGCACCTGGGCCAGGACACGCGGGAGCAGCCGGTGGACTTCTTCAAGAGCGAGCGCATAGCCATCGAAGGCTCTGAAGGACTGACGCTGAACCTCACCACCGACCTGCGTTACAAGCTGAGCCCGACCTGGTGGCTGGAAGCTTCGGCAGGCGCGCCGGTAGTGGTGCGCGAGGTGCGGCCTGATGGCCTCACGCGTGCCTTGGTGGCCAATGTGGGGCTGCGGTTCGCGTTCTGATCGGTCCTTTGGCTCGGTTCGCCACAGAGGGCACAAAGGGTGACCCATGCATGCATTTCTCCGTGTCCCCTGTGCCTCTGTGGTGAAGCATTGCAGTTCATCTGCTCTGTGTTCTCCATGCCTCTGTGGTGAAGCGGTCCCGATCTATGAACTCTGCGCATTCCACTGCTGGCCACCGTGCTATCGCCTGTACTGCTGTGCGCCCAGGTCGACCTGCTGCTTTTCGGAAAGCAGGACATGATCGACGGCTACGCGAAGGATGTGGAGGGCGAGGTCCAGTCCTGCTCCGGCATTTACCCGGAGCATGCCACGACGGCATTTCTGATACACTGCACGGACGGCACAATGGCGATCGCGTAGGGATCCGTCCCAGCCTCAGCCCAGTGCCTTCTGGTACACGCGGTAACGCTTCCACACCATCGCTCCCAGCCGTTCCAGTTGCGCACGCATGCGGGTATTGCGTTCCATGATCAGATGGCTGTCCAGGTGGGTGAAGCCGCGTTGGCGGGCTGTTCCCAGCAGCCCCATGCCCAGCACGGCCGTGAGGCCTTTGCCCTGGAGGCCGGGACGCACAGCCCCGAGCAGCAGGTCCAGTTGCCTTGAGCGCTTCATGGCCCGCAGGATGTACCACCAGCCGAACGGGAACAGCCGGCCGTTGGCGCGTTGCAGGCCCTCGCTCATGTCGGGGCTGGCGATCACGAAGGCCACGGGCTCGTTGCGTGCATCCACCACCAGGTGCATGAGCTGCGGATCCAGGATGAACATGTACTTGGCGGCGAGCGCCCGCATCTCCGCCTCGCTCATGGGTTCAAAGCCGAGGAGGTCGCCGTAGGTGGCGTTGACCAGCCGCAGCACGGGCACGATCCACGGCTTCAGGTCGCGGCGGGTGCGCAGGGCCACGGTGCGCAGCCCCAGGCCTTGCAGGCAACGATGGGCCACCAAGGCATAGCGCTCCGGCAGGCATGCGGGGATGTCCATGCGGTAGCTCACCATGTCCTCGAAAGGCGCGTAGCCGCAGGCCTCCACCAGCGGCGGCAGCCAGTCGGGGTTGGTCGGTGTGGCGATCACCGGCAGGTGGCCGAAGCCTTCGATCTGCAGGCCCTGCGGATCCTTGTCGCTGAAGCCGAAGGGGCCGATCACGCGGTCCATGCCCTGGTCCCGGGCCCATGCCTCCACGGTGGCGATGAGATCGCGGACGACCTCCGCATCCCTTACGCAGTCCAGGTTGTGGAAACGGGCAGTGCGTTCCCCGTGGGCGGCGTTGTAGCTGCGATGGATGATGCCCATGATGCGCCCCACAGCGATACCGTCGCGCCAGGCGATCCAGCGCTCCACCGCGCAGTGGGCCAGTTGGGGGTTCCTGCGCGGATCATGGAACTCGCGTTCATCCATCAGCAAGGGCGGCACACGGTCCGGGCGCTGGTCAGGCAGCTGGAACGGGAGCCGGATGAACCGGGTCAGGTCCGTACTACCCTGCACCGTGACCACGGTTATTGTGCCGCTCATCGCTCGTGCAAGATGGTGAAGCTTGGGATCACGCACTTTTGCATGGGTCATGAAAAAGCGCACGATCAATTCCTTCGGCGAGCTGGTCTTTTCCAGCGGGCCGGCCGGCTCCGGCAAGCCCACAGCGGCTCCCGGGCAGCAGGACCTCCGCATCCACCTGGACCGCCTGGGCGGCAACAAGGTGGTGACGCGCATCGTGGGCTTCGTGGGCAAGGAGGCCGACCTGGATGACCTGGGCCGCACGCTGAAGAGCAAATGCGGCGTGGGCGGCAACACCAAGGACGGCGTGATCCTGCTGCAGGGCGACCACCGCGACAAGGTGCTGGCCTACCTGACGGAGAAGGGCTACAAGGCGAAGAAGGCGGGGGGATAGGGGCGGCAAGCAACGGACCTCGCAGGATGGCCACGCCACGACATTCCACGGGAGCCGGCCACGCAGGCACCTTTACCCACCGAGGCGGCCGGGCGGTGCATTCCCTGCACGCACATGCATCATGAAGGCTGCAGTACACCGTAGTGACAGGTATATGGTCCTCGGGACATGCGTGCTTGTGGTCGGGCTGTTGATCACTGTGGGCATAGCCGTCACGGGGCGGAATGACCTTGATATCTATCTCGCGGCGTCCAATGACCTCCTCGCAGGTGTGGACATGTATGCGAAGTTGTATTTCGAAGGTTTCTCCTATTTCTACAGTCCGCTTTTCGCGCTGCTGGTGGCCCCGCTGGGAGTTCTCGGTCCGGTGGTCTCGAAGCTGGTCTGGAGCGGTCTCATGCTTGCAGCGCTCTGGCGCTCGTGGTGGCTTGCGGATCGCATGCTGCTGGTAGAAGCATCATCCCGGGTAAAACTGGCTGTCGGGTTCGTCACGCTGCTTGTCCTTTTCCAAGCTGCGCGCGACAACCTGAACTCCTCGCAGGTGACCTTCTTCGTGATCTGGTCCATGCTGGAGGGTGTATACCGCATCCAGCTCGGCGGGTACGTCATGGGCGCGCTCGTCATCGCCGTGGGCATCGACATGAAGCTCCTGCCGCTCGTGCTGCTGCCCTACCTCGCATATCGCAGGTGGTGGCTGCCGCTGGTGCTGGTCATCGCATGTGTGTTGGTGCTGCAGGTGCCGCCGGCAGTGGTCTCCGGGTGGGAAGGGATGCACGGGCTGCTTCGCTCACGGTGGGCTTTGATCGACCCCAGCGATACGCGCCACATCCTGGATGAGGATGAGCCTTCGACCATCGCGCTCGGATCGCTCCTTTCCGCCTACCTCAGCACCGAGGGAGGCAACCAGCACACGCTATCACTCCCGCGCAACCTGGCCAATCTGGACCTGGGCCAATTCAAGCTGCTGCTCCTGGCCGGCCGCCTCTTGCTTGTGCTGCTCGCCCTGTACTTCCTCCGGTGGCCCCCTTTCCGGCCGGCCCGTGACAATGCGCATGCGTGGTGGGAATTGTCCTACCTGATGTTGTGCACCGTGCTGCTCTTCCCGCACCAGCGTAACTACTCGCTCATGCTGGCCGGACCTGCTGTCGCTTGGTTGGCATGGCATGCGATCGCGGGCCCCGGTCGCCATGTTCCCCGCACGGGATGGTGGTGGACCCCCCGCATCGCCCTGCTGCTCGGCTTCAACGCATCCATGCTGGCGGGCAACTATGCCCCGATATACGACCACTACAAGTTGTATTCGTTCCTCACCATCGGCACGATACTGATGCTGATGGCTTGCGGGCCTGGCGAGATGTGGTCATCGCGGCGGCCTGCGCGTACGGGCCTGCTGCAGGATGTTGATGCGCCGCACCGATGGGAATGACCTTGTGAGGGATCGAAGTTCAGCGTATGCTGCCGGCAAGGACGGCGTGATCCTGCTGCAGGGCGACCACCGTGACAAGGTGCTGGCCTACCTGACGGAGAAGGGCTACAAGGCGAAGAAGGCGGGGGATAGGGGCGGTGGGGCATCCGCAGGGCGGCGGCCTGGACCATCCGGAAGCCAGTGACCGCGCCATGCCTGCCTTGGCCGTTCCACAAGGCCGGAAGCGTTCCATCCGGTCGTGCTTCGCGGCCATCAAGGACCAGGCCTGCAACCCATGCTCCAGCCGGCAACCATGTTCGTCGGCCGGCCTGCACATTCCATCAGGAAAGCGGTACGCTGCGTTCCGTTGACCAATACCTTGGAGGCCCCTAAGCGACGACCATGCACCTCCGTTCAGCCTTACCCTTGTTCCTCCCCTTGGTCCCGTTCTGTGCCCTTGCACAGCAACAGGCCACCGATGCCCATGTCGTGGAGCGCTCGGTGAACGCGCTGGGGCAGACGGTCACCGTGATCACGGCCTCCGATTTCATGGTTACGCCGCCCATGCGCGACTGGCCGGAGGTGAAGGAGGTCTACGAGGAGCGTGAGCGGAAGGAGATGAAGCACGGCCGCCCCATGCCCGAGTTCCTGAACCCGGCGGCGAACGACGAGCCGGACGCTGCGATCCAGTCCGCGCCGGCCTGGCGCACGCGCAGGGCACCGATCGTCAACTTCGCCGGACAGAACGGGTCCGGATTTCCTCCCGACCCCACCGGTGCGGCCGGCCCGAACAACTACGTGCAGGCGGTGAACACGGCGTTCAGGAGGTACTCCAAGACCGGCTCCGGACAAGGGGCGGCCCAGAGCCTTTCCTCCCTGTGGGCCAATTCGGACAACCTGGGTGATCCCATCGTGATGTATGACCGGCACGCGGAGCGCTGGTTCATCAGCCAGTTCAATTCCGGCCCGAACCGCATCCTGATCGCCATCTCCCAGACCAGCGATCCCGCCGGTGCCTACTATGCTTATTCCTTCACCTTCTCGCAGTTCCCCGACTACCCGAAGTACAGCATCTGGTGGGACGGCTACTACATGACGAGCAACAGCAACAAGACGGCCGTGGTCTTCGAGCGCAGCCGCATGTTGAACGGCGATCCCACGGCCCGCATGGTGGCCCTCAGTGCGCCCAATGTCATCAACAGCGGCTTCACATGCGTGATGCCGGCCGATGCGGACGGCGACCTGCCCCCGGACGGAACACCGTGCTACTTCTTCAACCTGGAGGACAATGCATGGGGCGCGCCGAGCGACCGCATCAAGGTGTACGAGATGGACGTGGACTGGAACACCACCTCCAACACCAGCGTCACCCAGTCCCAGACCATCCCGGTTGCCACCTTCGACGGCTGGCTCGGCAATGGCTGGGACAACATCCCGCAGCCGGGCACCACGCAGAAGCTGGATGCGGGCCTCGGCATCTTCTACTTCCGCGCCCAGCATACACGGTGGGTTGATCACAACAGTGTGGTGCTGTGTCACGGGGTGGACGTTGGCTCCAACCAGTGCGGCATCCGCTGGTACGAGTTACGGGATGCCAACGACGGCAACTGGACCGTTCATCAACAGGGCACCTGGAGTCCCGATGCCGATGACCGCTTCTATGGCAGCATCGCCATGGACATGGCCGGGAACATCGGGCTGGGCTACAGCGTCGCGAACGATGCCACCACCACCTATCCGGGCATCCGCTACACGGGGCGCCTGGCGAGCGATCCGCTGGGTACGATGACCTTCGTTGAACAGAACGTGGTCAGTGGTGCGTCCTCCCAGACGTTGACGAACCGCTTTGGCGATTACGCGCACATGGCGCTCGACCCGGATGGATACACCTTCTGGTTCACGGGGCAGCACGTGGGTACAGGAGGGAATCCGCGCACGCGGGTCTTCTCCTTCCAGTTGGCCGAGAACGTGGGCCTGGAAGAGGGGACCACAGCGGTGCCCGGTGTATCGCTTCAGGCCCTGCTCGATGGCACGGACCTGCAGGTGCGCATCTCCGGGGCTGAAGGGCGCCAGCGGCTCCCCGTGGACGTGATCGGGCTCGATGGCAAGCGTGTGCTTGGGCAGGACCTCGTACTCCTGGGTGGTGCGGGCCAGGTACGCTTCAATGTGGCCGCATTGGCCGCAGGTGTGTACTTCGTGCGCACCGGGGATGCTGGGTTCCAGCGCGTGCAACGGGTGGTGGTCGAGCGCAAATAAGCCCCATGCGCAACCTGCTCATCCCGGCCACTATGCTGGTCCTGGTGGCCTGCGGTACCCCGAAGTCCGCAACGGAGAACAAGACCGCGATCGAGGCCCAGGAGGCCGGCCAGGGTTACAGCGTCGGGCGCATGACCTCGGCGTTCTCCGGCGAAGGCTGTGCCTGGCTGGTGAAACTGGAGGACGCCGGAGGTCTCTTCCTGCTGCCGATCGCCCTGGAGGAGCGCTACAAGCGCAATGGGCTTCGCCTGAAGTTCCGCTACCGTCCGTCGAAAGCCTCCAGCGGGGACTGCCTGAAAGGCAGCCCGGCCATCCTGGAGGAGATCACCGTGGTACCGGAGAAGTGACCGTTCAGTAGCGCTGCAACCGGCGTAGGGCTTCGCCGAGGCGTGCACTGGCCAGGAACTGCTTCTCCAGCCCTGTATCGAACGGGATCGGCGTGTCCAGCGAGGCCACGCGCATCACGGGCGCGTCCAGGTGCTCGAAGCACTGCTCGGTGATGGTGGCCGCGATCTCGCCGCCGATGCCGCAGGTGAGGGTGTCCTCATGCAGCACCAATGCACGGCCGGTGCGCTTCACGCTTTCCAGCACGCGCTCCTGGTCCCAGGGCAGCAGCGTGCGCAGGTCGATGAGGTCCGCGCTGATGCCCTGCGCATCCAGCTCGGCCATGGCCCAGTGCACGCCCATGCCGTAGGTGATCACGGTGAGCTCGGCACCCGTGCGCAGCAGGGCCGCTTCGCCGATGGGCGTGGTATACCAGCCTTCCGGTACAGGTCCGTTCAGGGACCGATACAGGTTCTTGTGTTCGAAATAGATCACCGGATCGGGGTCCTCGAAGGCGGCGCACAGCAGCCCCTTCGCGTCGGCGGGGAAGGCGGGGTAGACCACCTTCAGGCCGGGGGTCTTCACGAACCAGGCCTCGTTGCTCTGGCTGTGGAAGGGGCCCGCCCCGGAGCCTGCACCGGTGGGCATGCGCACCACCACGTCGGCGTTCTGGCCCCAGCGCCAGTGCGCCTTCGCCAGGTTGTTGCAGATCTGGGTGATGCCCTCGCTCACGAAGTCGGCGAACTGCATCTCCACCATGGCCTTCATGCCGTTGATGCTGAGGCCCAGGCCGGTGCCGAGGATGGCGCTTTCGCACAGCGGCGTGTTGCGCACCCGCTCCTTGCCGAACAGGGGCACGAAGCCATCGGTGACCTTGAAGGCGCCCCCGTACTCGGCGATGTCCTGCCCCATGAGCACCAGCTCCGGGAAACGCTGCATGCTCTCGCGCATGCCTTCGGTGATCGCCTCGATGAAGCGTTTCTCCGGCCCCTGCGGCGCGGGTGCGGGTACATGCGGCCTGCCGGCGGCCACGGGCACCGGCCGCGCATACACATCATCCAGTTCCACCTGTACGCTCGGCGTGATGGCCGGCTCGCTGAAAGCGGTCTCCACCGCTTCCGCGATCTCCGCCTTGATGCTCTTGCGCTTCGCCTCCTTCGCCGCCTCGGTGAGGATGCCGGCATCCATGAGCCAGCGCTCGTAGTTCACCACTGGGTCCTTCCTCTCCCATTCGGAGAACAGTTCCTGGGGCACGTACTTGGTTCCGCTGGCCTCCTCGTGGCCGCGCATGCGGAAGGTCATGCATTCCACCAGCACGGGGCGCGGCCGTTGGCGGATGTCGGCGGCCACGTCGCGGAGGGTATGCACTACATCGAGGATGTTGTTGCCCGCGACCACGCGGCTTTCGATGCCATAGCCGATGGCCTTGTCGGAGAGCAGCCTGCAACGGAACTGTTCGCTGCTGGGCGTGCTGAGGCCGTAGCCGTTGTTCTCGATCACGATGATCACGGGCAGGTCCCACACGGCGGCCGTGTTCACGCTCTCGTGGAAGTCGCCCTCGCTGGTGGCGCCATCGCCGGTGAACACCAGGGTGCACTTGCGCTCGTGGCGAAGTTTGTGGGCAAGGGCGATGCCATCCGCCACGCCGAGCTGCGGTCCCAGGTGGCTGATCATGCCCACGATGCGGTATTCCTGCGTGCCGAAGTGGAAGCTGCGGTCGCGCCCCTTCGTAAAGCCGTTCGCCCGCCCCTGGAACTGGCTGAAGAGCCGGGCCATGGGCACGCCACGGCTGGTGAAGGTGCCCAGGTTGCGGTGCATGGGCAGGATGTACTCGTCCGATTCCATGGCCAGTGCAGCACCCACGGCCACCGCCTCCTGGCCGATGCCGCTGAACCATTTGCTGATGCGCCCCTGGCGCAGCATGCTCAGCATCTTCTCCTCGATGAGGCGCGGGCGGAGCAGGTGCTCGTGGATGGCGAGCAGCTCCGCATTGTCCAGGCTGCCCCGGTCGAACGTGAGCTGCTTCTTCTCGATGGCTTCGATGGTCATGCTGCAGGTTGGCGGTCGCAAAAGTATCGAGGGGGGCGCGTGGCCGGGCGCGCGCGGCGTTGGTTAGGTTCGCAGGCCCTTGTTCATGGTCCCCCGCTGGTCGCACACCTGGTCGCTGCCGCTCCGCCGCCTGTTGGCCGTGCTGCTGGCGGTGGCCGTGCTTTTCAGCGCACAGCGCCTGCTGTTCTTCCTGCTGAATACGGGCAGCTTCCCGGACGCCCCGTGGACCGCCTTCGCCGGGGGGCTGCGCTTCGACCTCAGCGCCATCGGCTGGCTCTATGCGCCGTGGGTGCTGCTGCTGCTCCTGGCCCCGGAGGAACGGCCGCGCTGGCTGCGCTTCCTCGCGCGCAGCCTGTTCCACCTGAGCAATGCCGTCTGCTTCTTCCTGAACTGCGTGGACCTGGAGTACTACAAGTTCACCCTGAAGCGCAGCACCGCGGACCTGTTCAACATCGCCACCTCGGGCGGCGACCTGGGGGCGTTGGTACCGGTGTTCGTGCGGGATTACTGGTACGTCGCGCTGGCGTTCATGGCCTCGCTCTGGCTGGCCGACCTGGCCTACCGCCGTGCGCACCGCAGTGGGCCCGCGGTCGAGGTGCGCCCCTGGTGGCCTTGGCGTGTGGTGGCCCTGGTGATCGTTGCGCTCGCGGGCAGGGGGGGGCTGCAATACATGCCGCTCGCCGTGCTTGATGCGAGCAGCTATGCCCCGCCGGCCTATGCTCCGCTGGTGCTCAACTCGCCCTTCACGGTGATGACGAGCATCGGGAAGCCCGTGCTGCGGCGGATGGACCTGATGCCGCCGGAGCAGGCCGACCGCATCTGGCCCGTGCACCACCGGTACGGCGACACCGCGTGGGTGCCACCGGCCACGAACGTGGTGGTGATCGTGCTGGAGAGCTTCGGTGCGGCGTACAGCGCACGGCTCAACCCCGGTGGCACCGGATACATGCCCTTCCTGGACTCGCTGATGGGGGAGGGGATGTGCTGCACACGGGCCTACGCGAACGGGCGCCGTAGCATCGACGGGATACCCGCGATCCTGGCCGCGATGCCCAAGATGATGGAGGAGGCCTTCACCACATCGCCATACAGTGATGCCCCGATCACCGCGCTGGCCGGGGTGCTCGCAGCGGAGGGCTATGTCACGAGCTTCTACCACGGGGGGCGCAATGGCACCATGGGCTTCGATGCGTTCGCCGCGCATGCGGGGTTCCAGCGCTACGTCGGTCGCAACGAGTATCCGGATGATGCGGATGATGACGGCGTCTGGGGCATCCGTGACAGGCCCTTCCTGCGCTTCCATGCGCGGCAGATGGCCGTGGAGAGGGAGCCGTTCATGAGCGCGGTGTTCACGCTCAGTTCGCACCATCCATACCACCTCCCCGGGGAGGAGGCCGCACGGTTCAAGGGTGGAACGCAGCCGATCCATGCAACGCTCCGGTACACCGACGATGCGCTGCGGGAGTATTTCGCCACGGTGCGCGGCATGCCGTGGTACGCGCGAACGCTCTTCGTGATCACCGCGGACCACACCGCCGATCTGGAGCGCAACGGCCAGCTGGCCGGGTCGGCCTACGACCACTGGATACCCCTGCTCTACTACATGCCGGGCAGGATACCACGCCGCATGCATGAACAGGTGACCCAGCAGATCGACATCCTCCCCACCGTGCTGGACATGCTCGGGCATGATGCACCGTTCTTTTCCTTCGGGTCCAGCGTGCTGCGCCCCGAGCGCCTGCCGGCCGCCATCAGCGAGGCCAGCGCGTTGTGGATGGTGGTGACGGACAGTGTGCAGTTGCGCTCCGATGGGTACCAGGCGCGCTGGTACGCACCACTGCAGGAAGGCGCGCAGGCGCCCACGCCCACGGCCGTTGAGGGTGGCCACGTGCTGCTACAGGCCGCCATCCAGCAGTACACCGCACATTTGCTCGCGCGCGACATGGTCGTGCCCACGCCATGAAGGTCACGATGATCCTGAACCCGCGCAGCGGGAAGCGCCGTGCGCTTTCGGTGACGGTGGCTGCGCGGAAGCTGGCCGAAGCGAGCGGCGTGGAGCTTGCCGAGGAGGTGATACAGGGGCCGGGGCATGGTACGGAGCTGGCTGCACAGGCGGCCGCTTCAGGTTCGGACCGTGTGATCTGCGTGGGCGGCGACGGTACGCTGAACGCCGTGGCGGCGGGCCTGGTGGGCACGCCTGTGCCGCTGGGCATCGTGGCCATGGGCAGTGGCAATGGCTACGCACGCTCATTGCAGCTGCCCCTGCGGCCGGAGGACGCCCTGAGACGCGCCTTCACCGGGGCGGTCTCGGCCGTGGACATCTGCTACCTGAACGACCGGATGTTCCTTGGCACGGCCGGTATCGGCTTCGATGCGCGCGTGGCCTGGGAGTTCGACCGCAGCGAGGCGCGGGGGATGTGGAACTACATGCGGATCATCCTGAAGGACATCCTGGGCGCGAAGCCGATGCGCGTGGTGGTGAAGGCCAACAACGAGACCCGCGAGCACGATGTGCTCATGATGGTGTTCTGCAACACGCGCGAGTTCGGGAATGGGGCCATCATCAGCCCGGGTTCGGCACCGGATGACGGGCTCGCGGAACTCCAGTTGGTAAGCAAGCCGTCCTTCCTGCCGCTGCTGAAGGCCTTTTACGATGTGTACACGAACCGCGCGGACAAGAGCCGCTACGTGAGGACCATCGTAACGCGCGAAGCCCATGTGCACCAGGCCGGTTCGCTGGCACACCTCGATGGGGAGCCGGTCGTGATCGGCAATGAGGTGCGCTTCCGGCTCGAGCCAAAGCGCCTCTGGGTGGTGCGGTGATCGAACGCATCCCTCCTTCGCGTGTACGGAGCCACGTCATGTGTCGCACCCTTCTGCTCATCCTTCCCTTCCTCATCGGCACCTCCGCCGTAAAAGCCCAATGCTGTTGCGCCAGCATCACCGTGCGGCTGGACCTGCCCTTCCCGGCCATGCGCGACACGGCCATGTCCTACACGGTCAGCCCCGGAGACGGGCCACGGACCAGCATCCAGTACAGCGGTGACAGCCTGATGTTCCTCGAATTCCGGACCGGTTGCGGTCGCTCCTCCACGACGTGGACGATCCGCCACAAGTGGACCGGGCAGGAGATGCGGGTGGACCTGGAAGGCATGTGGGGCGATATGCCGTATCCGACCATCCGCATCCCGTTCACCAGCGGATGGTACCGGTTCGATCTACCGGAGCTTACGCGCTGCATGGCCGACCAACCACCCGTACAGGATCGGTACCCGCGCGACGCACAGCGCCCCGGTCCGGCCTTGGAGCAGCCTTTCGGAACGACGGACACTATCGCATGCCATGGTGGGCTGATGGAGCTTCAACGCGGCGGCCGCGTGCCCGGTTGGATCCGACCGCTCGACATCAGGAACTTTGTGTGGAGCCTCTACATGCCCCTGCCCGAACCCACTCAAGCCGCAGATCCCCAGCATCCCGGCGGCGAGGCCTGGTTCCAAAAGCAGCTGCACACGCGTTTCAGCAAGCCCTTGATCGAGCGGATGAACGTGCGCACCACGATCACCGGTTTCGCGATGGTGGAGGAAAGCGGCTACATCCATGAGGTGCACCTGAACGGCGGCAAATATCCCGAACTGGACGCCGAACTGAAGCGGGTGATACGGCTCAGCCAACGGTGGACGCCCGCCTCGGTCGAGGACATCGCCGTCACCAGCGACCGCACCGTCTACCGGTACATCCGCCAGTCCGTGCCCATCTCCTTCACCGTGGACCCGGACAGCATTTGGACGGAGCTGTCCGACATGTCACTGACCATCGTACCGGCCTCTCCGACCAGCCGCGATGAGCTCACCGTGACCTTCCACTGGATCGGCGGTTCCTGCGGTCGGTACGAGGCCTACGCCAAGGTGCAACCGGTCCCGAAGGATGGTGGCCCCCGCGATGTGTTCCTCTACTTCGGACAGCTGCCCTGCGAGCTCTGCTTGGACATCAAGCCGCAGTCGTTCGGGTTCACCCTGAAGGCCTTGCCGCCGGGGCGCTATCGGTTCCGGCAGATGCCGCACCCGAAGTTGGAGCATGGCGTATGGGCGGCGGACCCGTACCGGGTACGGTACGTGGAGGTGCGGTGAAGGGCTCCTTCTGAAGAACAGTCGCGCCGTCGGAAACATCAGGCTATGCCTGGGATAATTACCGTTCGCACTGCAAAGGAGGTAAACTTATAAGTGGCCAAATGTGGCTCCATGAAGGCACATTTGGCCACTTATAAACTTATGCGAAGAGCGCATCCGCGGTCACTTCGCTCTCCATCAACTGGCGGCTGTAAGCGTTGTCCGCCACACCATGCGTGGTGACCAAGGTGAGGAACACGCTCTTGCGCGTGCGTGTGGCGGACGTGAACGCGGCGACCTTCGCGCCCAGCTCGGCAGCGTAGCCACGGTCGATGCGGAACGTAGCGTTACTGAACTTCATCTCGCACAAGTTGATCACGTTGTCATC
>Ga0315900_10006699_pt1 | contig 15324 bp, 13 predicted proteins | sample LakEriMetagenome_FD_203521 | JGI IMG/M metagenome (GOLD analysis project Ga0315900, IMG submission 203521) | Freshwater fungal communities from buoy surface, Lake Erie, Ohio, United States - Buoy 12 MA114 | ecosystem: Environmental > Aquatic > Freshwater > Lake > Lake biofilm | place: USA: Lake...
GGTTGCTCGAAACCCGCCTCGAGCACATGCATGCGCAGCCCGTTGACGCCGTCGACATGGCGGCTGCGGATGCCCGGCGGCAGCGGCAGCGTGGGCAGGTCGGTGGTATCGGGCGGGGAGGGGGCGGGGGCTCGAGTCATGCGTGCGGCGGGCCGGGGATTGCGGGCCCCGCAGTATCGCCGATGCTGATCGCCGCGCCGTCCCCTTCCTCTCGAAAGCGCGGCGCGATACCCGCGGCCGGGCGCGGATGAAAAAAGGCCCGCCGAAGCGGGCCTTGCGTCGCGGCTGGCGGCCGGCACCCCGAGGGATGCCCGCCGCCGTGCGGGATCACATGTCCATGCCGCCCATGCCACCCATGCCGCCCATGCCACCGGGCATGCCACCGGCGGCCGGCTTGTCTTCCGGCAGCTCGGCGACCATCGCATCGGTGGTCAGCATCAGGCCGGCGACCGACGCGGCGTTCTGCAGCGCGGTGCGGGTCACCTTGGTGGGATCGACCACGCCCATCTCGACCAGGTCGCCGTAGGAGGCGTTGGCCGCGTTGTAGCCGAAGTTGCCCTTGCCCTCGAGGACCTTGGCCACGACCACGCTCGGCTCGTCGCCGGCGTTGGACACGATGGCGCGCAGCGGCTCCTCGATCGCGCGCAGCACGATCTTGATGCCGGCTTCCTGGTCGGCGTTGTCGCCCGAGACCTTGGCCGCAGCACGGGCGCGCAGCAGCGCCACGCCGCCGCCGGCGACGATGCCTTCCTCGACCGCGGCGCGGGTAGCATGCAGCGCGTCTTCGACGCGGGCCTTCTTCTCCTTCATCTCGACTTCGGTGGCGGCACCGACGCGGATGACGGCCACGCCGCCGGCCAGCTTCGCGACGCGCTCCTGCAGCTTCTCGCGGTCGTAGTCGCTGGTGGCTTCCTCGATCTGGACGCGGATCTGCTTGACGCGCGCCTCGATGTCGACCGCCTTGCCGGCGCCGTCGATGATCGTGGTGTTCTCCTTGCCGATCTCGACGCGCTTGGCCTTGCCCAGGTCGGCCAGCGTGGCCTTCTCGAGCGTCATGCCGGTTTCCTCGGCGATCACCTGACCGCCGGTCAGGATGGCCATGTCCTCGAGCATCGCCTTGCGACGGTCACCGAAGCCCGGCGCCTTGACGGCCACGGTCTTCAGGATGCCGCGGATGTTGTTGACCACCAGGGTGGCCAGCGCCTCGCCCTCGACTTCCTCGGCGACGATCAGCAGCGGACGGCCGGCTTTCGCCACCTGCTCGAGCACCGGCAGCAGGTCGCGGATGTTGGAGATCTTCTTGTCGTGCAGCAGCACGAAGGGATCGTCCAGGACGGCGATCTGCTTGTCCGGGTTGTTGATGAAGTAGGGCGACAGGTAGCCGCGGTCGAACTGCATGCCCTCGACGACGTCGAGTTCGTTGTTCAGCGACTTGCCATCCTCGACGGTGATGACGCCTTCCTTGCCGACCTGCTCCATCGCCTTGGAGATGATCTCGCCGATCTCGTGATCGGAGTTGGCGGAGATCGAGCCGACCTGGGCGATTTCCTTCGTGGTCGTGCAGGGCTTGCTGATGCTCTTGAGCTCGGCGGTCAGGGCGCCGACGGCCTTGTCGATGCCGCGCTTCAGGTCCATCGGGTTCATGCCGGCGGCCACGTACTTCATGCCCTCGCGGACGATGGCCTGGGCCAGCACGGTGGCGGTGGTGGTGCCGTCACCGGCGTTGTCGCTGGTCTTGGAGGCGACCTCCTTGACCATCTGCGCGCCCATGTTCTGGAACTTGTCCTTGAGCTCGATCTCCTTGGCGACCGAGACGCCGTCCTTGGTGACGGTGGGGGCGCCGAAGCTGCGCTCGAGCACCACGTTGCGGCCCTTGGGACCGAGGGTGACCTTGACGGCGTTGGCGAGGATGTTCACGCCCTCGACCATCTTGTGGCGGGCGTCGTCGTGGAAGAGGACTTGCTTGGCGGGCATGGTGCTGACTCCTTGCGATTCGTGTGTTGCTTCAGATGGCGACGTTCAGGGGCTGGCCCTGGGTCACTCGACGACGGCCATGATGTCTTCTTCGCGCATCACGAGCAGCTCGTCGCCGTCGACCTTGACCGTCTGGCCGCTGTACTTGCCGAAGAGGACCTTGTCGCCGACCTTCACGCCCAGGGGACGGACCTTGCCGTCGTCGCCGACCTTGCCGTTGCCCACGGCGAGGATCTCGCCCTGGTCGGGTTTCTCGGCCGCGTTGTCGGGGATGACGATGCCCGACGCCGTCTTGCGCTCGCTGTCGAGGCGCTTGATGATCACGCGGTCGTGGAGGGGACGAAGTTTCATACCGTAGCTCCTAACGCTTTGAACGAACTGGATTTTTCGGATGTTCTGGGCACGCGGCACGGCGCATGCCGAACGCGGGCGCATCCCGGTAGTCGGGGAGTGCTGTTAGCACTCAAGCGCTGCGAGTGCTGATGATAAGGCCGCCCGTTCCGGTTTTCAAGTCCGGGCCGCCGGCGCGCGCCCGGACAATGATCCCGAGGGCCTGGTCAGGACGCCGATGGCAGGTATCGCACCGACAGCACGCCCTCGATCGCGGCGAGCGCGGCGAGTACCTCGGGGCCGACCGCGCTGTCGACATCGACCAGCGTGTAGGCCATCTCGCCGCGCGAGCGGTTGAGCATGTTGCGGATGTTCAGGCCGCCCTGGGCCATCGCGGTCGAGATCTGGCCGAGCATGTTCGGCACGTTCGCGTTGGCGATCGCCACCCGCCAGGCCGATTCCCGCGCGGCCACCGCGTCGGGAAAGTTGACCGCGTTGCGCACGTTGCCATGCTCGAGGTAGTCGCGCAGCTGATCGACCACCATCACCGCGCAGTTGTCCTCGGCCTCGCGGGTGCTCGCGCCGAGGTGGGGCAGCGCGATGACCCGGGGATTGCGGTGGATGGCCGGGCCGGGGAAGTCGCAGACATAGGCGCGCAGCCGCTCGGCCGCGAGCGCGGCGAGCAGCGCGTTGTCGTCGACCACGCCCTCGCGCGAGAAGTTGAGCAGCACCGCCCCCGAGCGCATGGTCTCGAGCGCCTGCGCGCCGATCAGGTGACGGGTGGCCGGAACCAGCGGCACATGCAGGCTCACGAAGTGCGAGGCCCGCAGCAGCTCGGCCACCGTGCCGGCCTTGCGCACCTGCGAGGGCAGGCTCCAGGCGGCGTCGACCGTGATCTCGGGGTCGTAGCCGATCACGTTCATGCCCAGCCGGATCGCGGCATCGGCCACCAGGCAGCCGATCTTGCCCAGCCCGATCACGCCCAGCGTGTGGCCCGCGAGCTCGAAGCCGGCGAAGGCCTTCTTGCCGTCCTCGACCCGCGCGTCCATCGCCGGGTCGGCGGGATCGAGGCCCGCGACGAACTGCAGCGCCGCGGGCAGGTTGCGCGCCGCCATCAGCATGCCGGCGAGCACCAGCTCCTTGACGGCGTTGGCGTTGGCGCCCGGCGCGTTGAACACCGGCACCCCGCGCGCGCTCATCGCGGTCACCGGGATGTTGTTGGTGCCCGCGCCCGCGCGCCCGATCGCGCGGATCGAGGCGGGCAGCGTCATCGCGTGCATGTCGGCCGAGCGCACCAGGATCGCATCGGGCTCGGCGAGGTCCTTGCCGACCTCGTAGCGCTCGGCGGGCAGGCGCTTGAGGCCGAGGGAGGCGATCTGGTTGAGGACCTGGACTCGGAAGGAGGCGGGCATGGCGGTCGTCCTCAGCGGCGCATCGACTGCAGGAAGGACTCGAGGGCGGCGGTGTGCTCCGCGGTGTGGTGCGCCGCACCCTGCAGCGCGGCCGACAGCTCGAGCAGCGAGTCGAGGCGGGTGTGCTGGCCTTCGCGCAGCAGCCGCTTGGCCATGCGCAGTGCCGGGCCCGGGTTGGCGGCGATGCGCTCGGCGAGCTCCCGGGCTGCGGTCATCAGCTGGTCGGCAGGCACCACCCGCGACACCAGGCGGCACTCGAGCGCGGCGGCCGCGTCGATCGTGTCGCCGGTGAAGGTGAGTTCGGCAGCCTTCGACATGCCGACCACGCGTGGCAGCAGCCAGGCACCGCCGTCGCCGGGGATGATGCCGAGCTTGACGAAGCTCTCGGCGAAGCGCGCGGTTTCGGAGGCGATCCGGATGTCGCACATGCAGGCGAGGTCGCAGCCGGCGCCGATCGCCGGGCCGTTGACCGCGGCGATCGTGGGCACGTCGAGGCGCTGGAAGGCCAGCGGAATGCGCTGGATGCCGGCGCGATAGCCCTCGCCGATCCGGTAGGCGTCGCCCGCGGCGATGCCGGCCTTCGCCTGCATGTCCTTGACGTTGCCGCCGGCGCAGAAGGCGCTGCCCGCCCCGGTGAGGATCACGCAGCGCACCGTGGTGTCGGCCTGGATGCGTTCGGCGGCGTCGACCAGCGCGGCCCACTGCGCGGGCGTCGACAGGGCGTTGCGCGCGGCGGGGTCGTTCATCGTGAGGGTCACGACCGCGCCGGTCTGTTCGTAGAGCAGGAAATCGGCCATCGGAATATCCGGGTAGTAGGATGGTTCGGGGCCGCAAGGATAGCCCGAAGGAGAACACCGCGATGCTCGCAGCAACCCATCACTGGCTCGCGCAGCAGCGCGTGCACCATGCCGTACCCGCGGTGCAGGCCCTGCGCGAGGAGGTCGAGCGCGCCGGCGCGCGGCGGGTCTTCGTGACCACCACGCGCTCGCTGACCGAAGGCGACTTCGTCGCGCGGCTGTGCCGGGCGCTGGGCGAGCGCTTCGCCGGCAAGTTCGATGCGATCGCCGCGCACAGTCCGCGCGAGGCGGTGATCGCCGGGGCGCGGGCCCTGCGCGAGGCGCGGGCCGACCTGGTCGTCGCCGTGGGCGGCGGTTCGGTGATCGACGCCACGAAGGTGATGCTGCAGTGCGTGTGGTACGGCATCGAGACACCCGAGGGGCTGGCCGCGATCGTGATGGGCCGCCACGCCGGGGGGGCCGAGCCCAGCGGCTGGGCGCGCGACCCGCAGTCGCTGCGCATGGTCGCGATCCCGACCACGTTGTCGGCCGCCGAGTTCAGCCACTCGGCCGGGGTCACCGACGTGCAGCGCGGCCTGAAGCAGTCGTATCGCCATCCGCTCGCGGTCCCGGTCGCGGTGGTGCTCGACCCCGAGGCGACCCGCGACACGCCGCTGGAACTGCTGCTGTCCACCGGCATGCGCGCGATGGATCACGCGGTCGAGCGCTGGTGCGCCGCGCGGCCGCAGCCGCTGGCCGACGCGCTCGCGCGCCACGCGATGAGCGAGCTGGCGCAGGCGCTGCCCGCGGTGCGTGCCGATCCTGCCGATCTCGCCGCGCGCGCCCGCTGCCAGAGCGCGATGTGGCTGTCGATCCTGCCGCAGGGAAGCGGCGTGCCGGTGGGCGCGAGCCACGGCATCGGCTACATCCTCGGTGCGGCCTGGGGCGTGCCGCACGGGATCACCTCCTGCGTGATGCTGCCGGCGGTGCTCGCCTGGAACGAGCCCGTCGACCACGGCCGCCAGGCTTTCGTGACCGGGGTGCTGCGCGGCGGCGGGAGCGCCGGCGCCGCGATGCGCGCCTTCGTGCGCGCGCTGGGCCTGCCCGCGCGGCTGCGCGAACTCGGCATCGCCCGCGAGGCGCTGCCGGCGATCGCGGCGCGCTACGATGGCAGCGGTCCGATCGCGACGAACCCGCGTCCGGTGGCCGGGCCTGCCCACGTGCTCGAGATGCTGGAACTCGCGTGGTGAATCGGCACGCGCGCCCGGATGCCATAGGCGAAATCGGTTCGCGCGCCCGGGCGCGATAGACGAAAGTCAATGCCCCGATCCGGCCCGCACCGGATGATGCTCCGGTCGTCGGGCGCCCGGGCACCCGGCGGCCGATCATCGCCCGGACCAGGAGTCCCTCATGTTCAAGAAGATTCTCATCCCGACCGACGGCTCGGACCTCTCCCATGGCGCCGCCACCGCGGCGATCGGCCTGGCCCGGGAAAGCGGCGCCTCGGTCTTCGTGCTGAACATCCAGCCGATCTATCAGCCGCCGATCGTGGCCGAGGTGCCGGTGGCGGGCTACTACTCGCAGGACGAGTACGAGAAGAGCGCGCTCGAGGTCGGCGGTCGGGTGGTCGCCGCGATCGCCGCCCAGGCGGGCGCCGCGTCGGTGGCCTGCAAGACGCTGGTGCGCCTCGACCCCAGCCCCTGGGAGGCGATCATCCGGGTTGCGCGCGAGGAAGGTTGCGACCTGATCTTCATGGCGTCGCACGGTCGCCGCGGCATGGCGGGCCTGCTTCTCGGCAGCGAGACCCAGAAAGTGCTCACGCACTGCAAGATCCCGGTGCTGGTCTACCGCTGAGGCGCGGGCTCGCGCAGGCCGCGAGCCTCGGCGCGGCCTGCCGGGACTCGGCGCGGGCCGCCTGTCTCGAGCGGCTGGCCAGGCTCGCGCGGCTGGCGAGCCTCAGGCGAGGCGCGAGTAGGTAGCGCCCGAGGGGGCGTGATGTTTCAGGTAGCGGTCGAAGGCCATCGCCACCGCCCGCACCAGCAGCCGGCCGCGCGGGAGCACGGCGATGCCGTGGTCGTCGATGCGGATCGCGCCGGCCTGCTCCATCGGGACGAGCTCGGCCAGCGCGGCGGCGAAGTAGCGGCGGGGGTCGATGCCATGGGTGGCCTCGATGCCGGCCCACCGGACCTCGAAGTCGCACATCAGCGCCTGGATGACATCGCGGCGAACGACATCGTCGTCGCCGAGCACGATGCCGCGGGTGACCGGCAGGTCGCCCGAATGGACCCGCGCGTAGTAGGCGTCGAGGGTCTTCTCGTTCTGCGCGTACACCGGGCCGATCGCGGAGATCGACGACACCCCCAGCGCGATCAGGTCGCCGCTGTCGTGGGAGCAGTAACCCTGGAAGTTGCGATGCAGCCGGCCCTCGCGCTGCGCCAGCGCGAGTTCGTCGTCGGTGCGCGCGAAGTGATCGAGGCCGAGGTGCACGTAGCCGGCTTCGCCGAGGCGTCGGGCGGCCAGTTCGAACAGTTCCGCGCGCAGCGCCGCCGACGGCAGTTCATGCTCGTGGATGCGTCGCTGCGGCTTGAACAGCGCGGGCAGGTGGGCGTACTGGTAGAGCGCGATCCGGTCGGGACCAGCTTCGATGATCCGGGCGAGCGTGTGCTCGAAGCCCGCCAGGCTCTGGCGGGGCAGGCCGTAGATCAGGTCGGCATTGATCGAACGGAAACCCGCCGCGCGGGCGGCCCGCATCAGGCCCGCGGTCGCCTCGTAGGGCTGGATGCGGTTGACCGCGGCCTGCACCGCCGGGTCGAAGTCCTGGATGCCGAGGCTCACGCGGTTCAGGCCCAGGGCACGCAGCAAGTCGAGCCGTTGCGGGTTCACGGTTCGCGGATCGATCTCGATCGAATACTCGCCGGCGTGGTCGAGCACGAACTGCGTGGTGATCGCGTCGAACAGGCGGGTGAAGGTCTCGTCGGCGAGGAAGGTGGGCGTGCCGCCGCCGAAGTGCAGGTGGCTCAGCGTCTGGCCGCGACCGGTCAGCGCGGTGACCAGGCGCATCTCGGCGATCAGGGCATCGACGTAGGGCTCGCCGTGCTCCGTGCGCTTCGTGCCGATCTTGTTGCAGCCGCAGTAGTAGCAGATCGTGCGGCAGAAGGGCACGTGGATGTAGAGCCCCAGCGGGGCGCGGCGCGCGGCGCGTTCCAGCAGCGCCTGCAGGTAGTGGGCCGGCGTGAAGTCGGCGCCGAAGCGGTCGGCGGTGGGATAGGAGGTGTAGCGTGGCCCGCGCCCGCCGAAGCGCTCGATCAGCGCATGGTCGATCTCGAGGGCCACGGGTGCCGGGGCGGGGCCGGCGAGAACGTTGGTCGGCATGGCAGCAGTCTCGGGGCGGCCGCCGCCGCGCGCATTGAAAATCCGCAATGCACGCGCGGCGTCGTTCCCATCCTAATCGAGCCGCGCCGCGCGCCAGTCGGCTCAGTCGGCCTCGGGCACCGGCACGGTGTAGTTGAGCGCGAGCCGCCCCCCATCGGGGTAGATGGTCTGGCCGGTCATGTAAGAGGCGTCCTCGCTCGCCAGGAAGACCGCGACCCGCGCCACCTCGTCGGGCTCGCCAAGGCGGCCCATCGGCGTGCGCGACAGCAGCTTCAGGCGCGCCTGCGGCGAGCCCATCACGGCCTTGCGGGCGAGTTCGGTGGCGATCGTGCCCGGACCGATCGCATTGACCCGGATGCCGTGCTCGGCCAGCCCCATCGCCATCACGCGGGTCAGCTGGTTGACCGCGCCCTTGGACACCACGTAGGGCACCTGGTCGGGCAGCGCGAGGATCGCGTTGACGCTCGACATGTGGATGATCGCGCCCCCGCCGCCCTGCGCGACCATCGCACGGGCCGCGGCCTGGCCGAACAGGAAATAGGAGCGAAGGTTGACCGCGAGCACCCGATCGAAGTCCGCCTCGTCGAGTTCGAGGAAGCCGCACGCATGGGTGATGCCGGCGTTGTTCAGCAGCACGTCGATGCGCCCGAAGCGTTCGCGCGCCCGCTCCACGCACTGCGCCGCGAAGCCGCGCGCGGTGACATCGCCGGCGAGGAAGAGGGCGCCGTCGCCGAGTTCGGCGGCCAGCGCATTGCCGGCGGCCTCGTCGCGATCGATGACGACGACCCGGGCGCCTTCGGCGACGAAGCGTCGCGCGCAGGCCGCGCCGATGCCGTTGGCGGCGCCGGTGACGAGGGCGACGCGATCCTGAAGTTTCATGCAAGCACTCCGCTGGGGGCGCGCATCGCCGGCGCGCCGCGGCAGCGCGCCGGCGGCGCGCAGGCGCAAGCATAGCGACTTGGCGACCGCCGTCCGGGTCGTGATGGCGGCCTACAATCCCTGGGATGAACGGGTCGATGAGCTGCGGATGAGTGCTCCGGGCACGCGTGTCGGCGACGGCGGGTGGCAATCCGCGCCAGGTGGGTTGCCCGGGATGGCGCGGCGTTCAAGCCCTCGGTGCGGGCCCGACCTCGAGCGGCGGCAGGTGCTGGGCGCGGCGCTTGGCCTGTTGCTGCCCGGGGCCGCGGCGCGCGCCGCCGGCGCGCACGGCGGGCCACCGCCCCCGCTGGATATCTGGCTGCGCGAGGCGGGGGTGCCGGCCGCGCAGGTGGGTGTGCTGGTCGAGCCGCTGGCCGGCGGGCCGCCGCTGCTCGCCTGGCAGTCCGGGCAGGCCTTCAATCCGGCCTCGGCGATGAAGCTGCTCACGAGCAGCGCGGCGCTCGCGATGCTCGGTCCGGACTACCGGTGGCGCACCGGCGCCTGGCTGCGCGGCGTGCGCTCGGGCGATGTCCTGGTCGGCGATCTGATTCTGCGAGGCGGTGGCGACCCGAAGCTGGTCATCGAGGATCTCAGCGCCTTCGTCCAGCGCATGCGGGCGCAGGGTCTGCGCGAACTACGCGGCGATCTCGTGATCGACGACAGCCTGTTCGACGCGGGCGCGAGCGCCGACGAGCCCTTCGATGGCGACGCCTCGCAGCCCTACAACGTCGGCCCGCATCCGCTGCTGATGAACTTCAAGGCCTCGCGACTGGTCCTGCGGCCGGTGGGCGGCGAGGTCCGCATCGCGCTCGACCCGCCGCTGGCCGACGTGCGCATCGACAACGCGGTGCGCGTGGTGGCCGGTGGGTGCCGCCACGCCGCCGGGGGGCTCAGCATCCGCGAAGGTCCGGGCTCGGCGGCGGGCGAGGTGGCGAGCCTGCGGGTCAGCGGCAGCTTTTCCGCCGGGTGCGGCGAGCAGGGGCTGTTTGCCGCGATGCTCGGCCACCGCGACTTCATCCACGCGCTCTTCAAGGCCGCCTGGGAGGCCAGCGGCGGGGTGTTCGCCGGTCGCACCCGCGTGCAGCGCGGCGTGGCGGTCGGCCCGCCCTGGCTCGAGTGGGTTTCGCCGCGCACGCTGGCCGACGTGGTCCGCGATATCAACAAGTTCAGCAACAACGTGATGAGCCGCAATCTGCTGCTGCAGATCGGCGCCGAGCGCGCCTTGCGTCCCGCCGGCGAGCCGCGCCGCCCCGGGCTGGCGGTGGCGCGCGAGGCGGTCGTGGGGTGGCTGGCGGGCGAGGGCCTGCGCTTTCCCGAGCTGGTCATCGATAACGGTGCCGGCCTGTCGCGCGCCGAGCGGATCGCACCGGCGAGCCTGGCCGCGCTGTTGCGCCATGTGGCGGCGCGCGACTGGGGTGGCCTGTTGCGCGAGTCGCTGCCACGGGTGGGGCAGGATGGGACCATGCGCCACCGGCTGGTCGGCGAGGCGGTGGCCGGGCGTGCCTGGATCAAGACCGGCAGCCTCGACGAGGTGCGCAGCATCGCTGGCTATGTCGACACGGCTTCGGGGCGCAGGGTCGTCGCGGTGCTCCTGGTGAATGGCCCCGCCGCGGCGGCCTCCGCCGTGGTGCAGGATCGGCTGCTTCGCTGGGTCCATGCGCAGGCTTGAGCCCGCGCAGGATTCCTGCAGATGCGTTGACGGCACCCGACGAATGGCGCTCAAACATGCACTATCGTGCAGTTTTGGGTCGAATGGATGATTGACCGCGGTCGGCAAGCCTCCCTACAATCCGCCCATCGTCTCCGGACCGGCTCATCCCCAGAGCCATCGGTGCCGGAACCTGCGAGCTACGCTCGCCAACCTGCGTGCCGCGTCGGCCGATTCCCGGCGCGGTGCCTGCCGGTCCTCCAAGGAGGGCCGGTCGGGTCGTCGCCCTGCGAACGGCCCGCGTCAGCAACCGGGGTCGGTCGTCTTCCCGTCATCGGGAGGCGTCTCCGTCTCCGGCTGTCAGGAGGCTGCATGGATCGACAGCACAGGGTTTCGAGGCTCTTCGGAGTCTTTGTCAGACTGATCGGCGCGGCGCGCATCGTCCGCGGCAGCGCGCCGCTGGTTGCCGGGCTTTGCGTGGCTGCCGCCGGCTTCGCGAGCATGATCCTGCCCGACGGGCGTGTGGGCGCCTTCGCCCCCGAGGGACATGCCGCCGATGCCGGTCAGGGCTACACGCTCGGCGGCCTGCCCTTCAACCTGCGCTTCGGCGAGGCGCCGAGCGCCCCGGCATCGGTCGGCCCCACCCTCAGCCGCGAGCAGCAGAACCTCGCCGAGTTCATCGCCCGCACCTACCGCGTAGCGGCCTGGCAGACGCAGTGGTTCGTCGAGCATGCCTACCGCGCCGCGCGCGAACTCAAGCTCGACCCGATGCTGATCCTCGCCGTGATCTCCGTCGAGTCGAGCTTCGATCCGCAGGCCCAGAGCCACCGCGGTGCGCAAGGCCTGATGCAGGTGCTCACGCAGGTGCATGCCGACAAGTTCTCGCCTTTCGGCGGTGTCGCGGCGGCCTTCGACCCGCTTGCCAACATCCGCGTGGGCGCGCAGATTCTTTCGGAGTACCTGCGCCGCGCCGGCAGCGTCGAGGGCGCTCTGAAGGCCTACGTGGGGGCTGCCCTGCTGCCGCACGATGGCGGCTACGGTGCTAAGGTGATCTTCGAGCGCGAGCGCATGGCCGCCGCGGCCGCCGGTCGTCCGGTCCCTGCGCCGCGAGCCCTGCCGGTGCCCGCCGATGCCCCGCGCCTCGGGCGGGCGCTCGCGGATGCGCCAGCGCCCGGATGGCAGGCTGCCGCCGCCCTAACCTCCAGCAGCGAGGCCGCCGACATCGCCGCGGCGCTGATCCGCTCGCCCGACTAGCGCTCGCGCGGCCGGTGCGCGCCCGTCGGGTTCGACGGCAGCCCGCCAGGTTCGGCGTCGGGCGGCCGGCTTTTCAGGTGCCCAGCCACCGTCGGATCCTCGAGCTTGCCTCCTGCAGGGATTCCATCCCGGTGGTGTAGGCCAGACGCAGGTGGCTGCGCGGCGCGTGGCTGCCGAAATCCATCCCGGGGACCACTGACACCCAGGCCTCCTCGAGCAGTCGATCGGCGAAGGCGCTGCTGTCGTCGCTGAAGCGACTGCAGTCGGCGTACACGTAGAAGGCGCCGTCGGGCACCACCGGCACGCTCAGGCCCGCCGCCTGCAGGGCCGGCACGAGGAAGTCGCGCCGACGCCGGAAGGCCTCGCGCCGCGCCTCGAAGATGGCGAGCGACTCCGGCTCGAAGCAGGCGAGCGCCGCATGCTGCGCCAGCGTCGAGGCGCAGATGTACAGGTTCTGCGATAGCTTCTCGAAGGCAGCCACCAGCGACGGTGGCACCACCAGCCAGCCGAGTCGCCAGCCGGTCATGTGGAAGTACTTCGAGAAGCTGTTGGTGACGATGATATCGTCGCCGAGTTCGAGTGCCGAGCGCATCGGGCCTTCGTAGCTCAGGCCGAGGTAGATCTCGTCGATCAGCGAGAAGCCGCCTCGCGCGCGGACGAAATCGACGATCGCCGCGAGCTCGGCAAAGGGGATCGAGGTGCCGGTCGGATTGGCCGGCGACGCGAGCAGGGTGCCGCGCGTGCGCTCGCCCCAGTGGGCGCGCAACCGCTCGAGGGTCATCTGGAAGCGGCTTTCGGCGTCCACCGGCACGCCCACCGGCACGCCGTCGAAAGCGGCCACGAAGTGCCGGTTGCAGGGATAGCCGGGGTCGGTGAGCAGGACCTCGGCACCCGGGTCGACCAGCGCGCAGCACGCCAGCGAAAGGGCCGCGCTCGCACCGGCAGTGACGACGATGCGCGCCGGATCGATGTCGAGGCCGTGGCGCCGCCCGTAGTCGGCCGCGATCGCGCGGCGCAGCGGCTCGATGCCGTTGGCGGACGTGTATTCGGTGTGGCCGGCCCGAACCGCCCGTTCGAGCGCCGCGACCACCGGCTCCGGCGCCTTGAAGTCGGGCTCACCGATGCTCATGTGGATGACCGGGCGGCCTGCCTGCTGCAGCGCGGCCGCCCGCTTCATCAGTTCCATCGTGTGGAAGGGGGCGATCTGCTCGGTTCGGCGGGACAGCGTGGGGGCGGGCATCGCGATGACTTCTCCGGGAGAAGGCCGGATTGTAGTCGGCGCGCGCGGCGCGTTGCCGCGCGCGGGCGCTCAGTTGCCGCGAAAGTCCGGTGGGCGTCGCTCGAGGAAGGCGCTGGTGCCGCGTCGGAAGTCCTCGGTGTCGAAGCAGTCGAAGGCTTCGAGATGCTCGGCCTGGCTGAGCGGGGAGGGATCGCGCAGACGGCGCGCGAAGCGCTTGTGCCAGCGTGCCACCAGCGGGGCGCCGTCGGCGATGCGCCGGGCGCTCTCGAGTGCCTCGGTGGCGACCCGCTCGTCGGGCACGACGCGTGTGACCAGGCCCTTGTCCCGGGCCTCGTGCGCGTCGAGAATGCGCCCTTCGAGGAGGATCTCGAGGGTCACCGCCTCGCCGACCAGCCGCAGCAGCGGCGCCATCTCGGCATGCGCCATCACCAGCCCGAGGTTGCGGATCGGCGCGCCGAAGCGGCTGCTTTCGCCGCAGATGCGCAGATCGCAGAGGGCCGCGATCTCGAGGCCGCCGCCCACGCAGATGCCATGGATCTGCGCGACCAGCGGATGGCGGCAGCGATCGAGCGCCGCGGCGGTTGCGTGCATGTCGTGGCCGTACGCGATCGCCTGCTCGCGGTTGGCGCGTTCGGTCGCGAACTCGCCGATGTCGTTGCCCGGGGAGAAGCTGCGCTCGCCCGCGCCGCGCACGACGATGCAGCGCACGGTGTCGTCGGCCGACAGCGAGTCGATCGCGGTGCCGAGGTCGCGCCACATCGCGCGGGTCAGCGCGTTCAGCTTGGCCGGACGGTTGAGCACCACCGTGGCGATCGCCCGGTCGCGCTCGATCAGGATCTCGTCGCTCATCGCCGGGCTCCGGGGCGAGACAGCAGGGAGGCTCGCACCGGGGCTCACTCGGCGCGCACGCCGAGCTCCTTCACCAGCGTGGCGTACTTCGCGAGTTCGGCTCGGATGAAGGCCGCGAACTCCTCCGGATTGCGCGGGCCGGTGTAGATCAGCCCCTGGGGCTCGAGTTTGCCGCGCACGCCGGGATCGTCGAGCGAGCGGCGCACGGCCTCGGCGATGCGCGCGACGAGTTCGCGCGGCATGCCCTTCGGACCCATCACCGAGTACCAGTTGGTGACATCGAATCCCTTGATGCCGACTTCGACGAAGGTCGGCACCTCAGGGAGCTGAGCCACCCGCGCGGGCGTGGAGACCGCGAGCGCGCGCAGCTTGCCCGACTGGATGTGCGGCAGCACCGGGGGCATGGTGTCGAAGTTCATGCTGACCTGGCCGGCGAGCAGATCGCCGATCGCCTGCCCGCTGCCCTTGTAGGGCACGTGGGCGACCTGCACGCCGGTGAGCTTCGCGAACAGCGCGCCGGCCAGGTGCTGCGAGCTGCCCACGCCCGAGGAGGCGTAGGTCAGCACGCCGGGCTTGCTGCGCGCGAGCGCCACGAGTTCGTCGACGCTGCGAGCCGCCAGGCCCGGGTGCACCGCGAGCACGTTGGGCACGTAGCCGATGTAATGGATCGGCGTGAAGTCGGTCGCCGGGTCGTAGGGAGCCTTGGCGACCACGTTGGGCGCGATCACGTTGGAGTTCGCATGGCCCATCAGCAGCGTGTAGCCATCGGGCGCGGCCTTGGCGACCGCATCGGCGCCGATCATGCCGGAGGCCCCGGCGCGATTCTCGACAACCACCTGCGCGCCGAGCAGCTCGGACAGGCGCGCGCCCATCGTGCGCGCGACGATGTCGGTGCCGCCGCCGGGGGCGAAGCCGACGATCAGCCGGATCGGCCGGGTGGGCCAGGTCTGCGCGGCCGCCAGGGCGGGCAGGGCGCTTGCGGTGCCGGCCGCGGCCAGGCGGCGCAGCGCGCCGCGGCGATCAGGATCGAATCGGGACATGGTTGAGGCTCCGTGTCGTGGGAAGGTGCATGACCGGCGGCGGACGCATGCGGCGCGGAAGGGTGGGTCGCTCAGGGCGCCGGCGCAAGCACGGCCATCGCCGCCTGCACGCCGCCCGCGCGGACCGGCGCGCCGGCAAGGCCCAGGGCCATCTCGACCCCGCCCAGCGTGCCGAGCAGCATCAGGTCGTTGAAGTCGCCGAGGTGACCGATGCGAAACACCCGGTCGGCGAGCCTGCCCAGCCCCTGGCCGAGCGAGAGATTGAAGCGCTCGAGGGCGACGCGCCGGACCGCGTCGGCGCTGTGGCCCTCGGGCATGTGCACCGCCGTGAGCGCGGGGCTGTATTCGTCGGGATCCGCGCACAGCACCTCGAGCCCCCAGGCCACGACGGCGGCACGCGTGGCGCGCGCGTGGCGCTCGTGGCGCGCGAACACCGCCGGCAGCCCTTCCTCGAGCAGCATCGCGATCGCCTCGTGCAGGCCATAGAGCAGCGTGGTCGCCGGCGTATAGG
>Ga0315900_10006700_pt1 | contig 15323 bp, 5 predicted proteins | sample LakEriMetagenome_FD_203521 | JGI IMG/M metagenome (GOLD analysis project Ga0315900, IMG submission 203521) | Freshwater fungal communities from buoy surface, Lake Erie, Ohio, United States - Buoy 12 MA114 | ecosystem: Environmental > Aquatic > Freshwater > Lake > Lake biofilm | place: USA: Lake...
ATAATAAACTGCTTTTGTTTTATGCGTTTGATGCATACCGGTTAAACGTTAAACAAATATCAGCTATAAGAAAGTTTTTATCAAACAAAACAGCTACTGTTATACAAATGCGTGCGTACACTGATGATGTAGGAACCGAAAAGTACAATGCTAAATTAGCAACTAACCGCTGTAATACAGCACTTAAGAATGTACCTAAACAAACAGCAAAAATAATGTCTATGCCTGAGGCCGGATGCGGTAGTGTAAACACACGAGATAAAGAAAAATGCCGCAGGGTTGAGATTATACTCGAGAACTAGGAAAGTTTTATTCTCCTATATTTGCAATCCCAACTTTATTAGAAGTAAGGTTGAAAGCAATATCCATCACGTTTTATTATGGTCTCGTAGTTCAATGGATAGAATAGAAGTTTCCTAAACTTTTGATACAGGTTCGATTCCTGTCGAGACTACCACATAAGCCTACTGATGCAAAAAGTTCAATACACCTGCATGACTAAACTCTCTGCCTTTACATGACCCAATCAAATACTGCAGGAACTTTTTCACTCATCTGGCGCATTTATTCCTTGGCTAAGTCATACTCAGGCTTACTGCTTTCATCCCTGTTGCTTACAGTAGCCATTGCATTTCTGGGTCCCTACAGGCCCTACCTGATGCAGCAATGCATTGATACATACATGGCGAATAAAGACGCTGCCGGATTAGTAACCATTTCTATATGGATTGGTGTATTACTTGTTGTACAGGTTGTTTTTCAGCTACTAAACACCATTATATCCGGTATCATCGGACAAAATGTATTGCGCGATTTACGTTTAAAGGTATACGATAAATTAATTCACTCACGCATTCGTTTCTATGATAAAACACCGGTAGGAACACTTGTTACCCGAAGTGTTTCCGATATTGAAACCATTGCTGATATCTATAGTGAGGGATTGATTAACATCGCTGGCGATTTGCTTCAAATCCTTTTCATTCTCATACTGATGTTTGCTACCGATTGGCGCTTATCGCTGGTTAGCCTGTCGGTTTTGCCGCTGCTTTTGTATGCCGGTTATGTGTTTAAAGAAAAGGTGCGAATTAGTTTTGAACGGGTAAGGAACGAAGTGGCCCGGCTGAACACCTTTGTACAGGAGCATATACAGGGTATGCACATCGTTCAGCTTTTTAACCGCGAACATGCAGAATTACTAAAATTTAAGACCATCAACGCCTCACACCGCGATGCAAATATCCGTTCTATTTTTTACTACTCGGTTTTTTTTCCGGTTGTTGAAATCATTGCTGCTGTATCGGTTGGATTAATTGTGTGGTACGGCTCATTGCAAATCATAGATTACCAAACTTCTGCCGGTATACTGGTTGCTTTTATCATGTACGTAAACATGTTCTTTAGACCTATCCGTCAAATTGCCGATAGGTTTAATACCCTGCAAATGGGAATGGTAGCAGCCGATCGCATATTTAAGTTAACCGATGATGCAGAAAGCACCGAACAGACCACACTTACTTCTTACACTGTTCAAAAAGGGAAAATCGATTTCCGTGATGTATCATTCAGCTACAGTAATGAACATGCGGTGCTGGATAACATCAGCTTTACCGTTCCTGCCGGAAAAACCTTGGCCATAGTGGGCGAAACCGGTTCGGGTAAATCAACCATTGTGCAATTGATAAATCGCTTTTATACCCATCAGTCAGGAAGCATTCATATTGATGATATACCCGTAGAAAACTACAACCTGGAAACACTTCGTAAACACATCGCTCTTGTTCCGCAAGATGTATTTTTATTCAGTGGAAGTGTGCTTGAAAATATTCGGCTATTCAATGAGCATATAACCGAAGAACAGGTAAAAGAAGCTGCTATAAAAACCGGTGCGGATGTGTTTATCAGCAAACTACCGGATGGATATAAACAACAGGTATTTGAACGGGGCCTTTCACTATCTACCGGTCAACGTCAACTTATTGCATTTACCCGGGCCTGGCTGTATAATCCTGAAGTACTCATACTGGATGAAGCTACAGCCAATATCGACTACGAAAGTGAGCAGCTCATTCAACAGGCAACACAGGTGCTCATGAACAACCGAACATGCATTATTATAGCTCACCGCTTATCTACAGTAGTTAATGCCGATACTATAGTTGTTCTGAAATCGGGACGCATAATAGAACAGGGCACACATCTCGATCTTATCGGCAGGCCTACTACATATAAAGATCTTTTTGAAAAACAGTTTTCATCAGCACCAAGTCCTATCGAAAACACACCCGTTTAGGGACTTAACACCCATATTGAGCTACTTAATTTGTCGATTCACTTTGTCCTTCTTGACCGTAGCGAGCGTATATTCATACCTGTTTGGCCAAGGCCACTGGCGAAGTTCAGCGCATGTTTTTTTTCAACTAAAAAAGCACATATTTGCGCCACTATAAAAAGTAAATAAGATGTCAGTACTTGTTAATAAAGACTCCAAAGTAATTGTGCAAGGCTTTACCGGAAGCGAAGGAAGCTTTCATGCACAGCAAATGATTGAATACGGAACCCAGTTAGTGGGCGGTGTTACCCCCGGTAAAGGCGGACAAATGCACCTGGATAAACCAGTTTTTAATACGGTTAAGGATGCTGTTGATAAAGCCGGAGCCAATGTTTCCATCATTTTCGTGCCCCCTGCTTTTGCAGCCGATGCTATTATGGAAGCAGCCGATGCCGGAATAAAAGTAATTGTATGTATAACCGAAGGAATACCGGTATCAGATATGATTCCTGTAAAAGAATACATCAAAAGCAGAGGTTGTGTATTGATTGGGCCAAACTGCCCTGGTGTGATAACACCCGGTGAGGCAAAAGTGGGCATCATGCCCGGTTTTGTATTTAAAAAAGGAAGAATAGGTATCGTATCCAAATCGGGGACATTAACCTATGAGGCAGCCGACCAAATTGTAAAAGCCGGTATGGGTGTTTCAACCGCCATTGGAATAGGAGGCGATCCAATCATTGGTACGCCTACCAAAGATGCTGTTGAAATGCTGATGAACGATCCCGAAACCGATGCTATTGTAATGATTGGAGAAATCGGTGGGAGCTATGAAGCTGATGCTGCACGTTGGGTAAAAGCGAACGGAAACAAAAAGCCCGTTGTCGGATTTATTGCCGGACAAACAGCTCCTCCTGGCCGAAGAATGGGACATGCCGGAGCTATTATTGGCGGCAAAGACGATACAGCTGCCGCTAAAATGAAAATAATGGCCGAGTGTGGATTACACGTTGTTGAAAGCCCCGCTGATATTGGCAATAAAATGGCAGAGGTGCTTTCTGCTAAATCAAAATAATTGCATTACAGTTAATTTAAAAAAGCCCCGTTAACGGGGCTTTTTTGTGCTTGCAGCAAAGTGTAGTACTGAAGAAGGTATCGCTCACTTAATAGTTTTATCGTGGTAATGTCCAATTAATACGTAGCTGCATAAGTATGAAAGCAGTAATAGCATTAAAAAAGAAAAGGCGGCCCCACGCGATTGCGTGGGGCCGCCTTTTTGTACATCAGCCGTTCTTGCTTTAGCGTATAAGGGTTACTGTTCCATTAACTGATTTTTCACCTTCTGCTTTTAGCTTGTAATTAATAATGTAGTAGTAAACTCCTGCAGGGCACTGGCTTCCATCGTTCATGTTCGAGCCATCCCATGGATTTTGAGGATTGGTGGATTCAAAAACTTTACCTCCCCAACGGTTGTAAATGAATATTTCAAACTTCTCATGTCCTTCTATCTCAACCCAGAAACGATCATTTTGTGTATCCTCCCCGCCCGGAGTGAATACGTTAAAGATTTTAATTTTTGTTGAGAACTGATTTATGATTGGCTTGCACACGGTGTCTTCACATGATCCCAAAGAATCTGCTGTGATGGCTTTCAGACACATCAGATAGGTTCCCTTATCCTGCCCAAGGTCAATGTCGCGGAAGTCGGGGTCGTTGATATTGCCTTGTTTAGATGTGCGCACTGTACCGTCTTCTTTGTACAATGTCCACTCGTATGCAACCGCGTTAGACGATTTATTAATGAAGCTAAACTTAGGAACATTGGTAGAATCAATATCAAAGTCGGCAATGGCTTCACTTACTTTTACAGTCACGGTGTCTCGCATCAAACAATTAGGATAAGCTGCCGGTGGTATCTGGCTGCTGAATCGAATTGGTGTTGAAATGACTTGATACAGCCCTGCAGTATTAAATGGATCCGAAGTGTAATCACGCTGCGCTGGATAATTTATAGAATCGAGCAGTGTAGATGTTTGTGTTGCCGGATTATACAAATCGTATCTGAAGCGGGTGAAGTTCGAGTCTGACCTGTTGAAGAGTTGAATAGGCTCACCCACGCATATAGCTGTATCGTGAAGCAATTCGGCACCGAACTTCAAAATACGAACCTTTATCGCCTCCATTAATCCGTCTACTGTGTCGGGATAATAAACCAGTGCACACGTAACGGGTGTTGGAAATAACGCATCGCGACCAACAGCGGTAATACTGTATACACCTTCATTCAGGTAAGTGTATTCTATCGTGTCACCACGCACAGTTATTGAGTCGGTAAAGTTACCATCGCCCCAATAAATTTGGGTTTCACGAGTTGGTGTGTCTCCTGGTGCCCTCATACCTAACGAGTCGGCCAGATTGATAAGCTTAATTTTGAACGGTGCACAACCTACGGTATCACTAATTATTCTGTATCGTGGTCTTGGGCCGTTTATAAATATATCCTTGTAAGCGGTATCCACACAACCCTGTTGGGTTTGTATAGCCAACTTCACTCTGAATTTACCATTGCTTCTGTACAGTTGTTGAGTACTGTCGCGGAATAGTGCCTGAGGAGTTATGGTGTCTTTTGTGTTTTCACCGAACCACCACCAGTTCATTTTCAAACCTCCAGCCATCAGGTCATCTGTTGTGTTTGGTCCTGTACCAAAATCAATATAACTGCTGTCATACAGACGTACAATTTCGCTACACGCATAAAATGGTTTGCTTGATCCTATGCGGGCAACAGGCTTAACAATATTTACCCATCTAACGCACGTGTCATACCAACCCAAACTATCCATCGTTACCATCGTAACTTTATATCGGCCGAAGTTTTGGTATTTATGCGATGGGCGTGTTCCCTGATACGTGAATCCGTCACCAAAATTCCAGTACATGCGTTCGGAGAAAATTGCTCCTCTGCGTTTCAGTGTATCGTACTGGCCGGTTACTTTATTGTAAAATACCTGTGTGGTGGTAAATGAATCACGAATTTGATTTGGATCAAACTCCGCCTGACGCCAAAAATCGTATGGGTCTATCTGTAAAAATGCTCTCGGATCTGTGTTGGGGTCAAACACCTGAACAGGCAACCCACGAGGGCGCGTACGTCCAGGATTATCCGGCAATACCGTCAGGTTACAATCGTACCTCCAGTATCTAACAGAATCGTAAAAATATACCGTTTCATTTTCGCAGAACACCGAGTCATTCGGTCCGGTAAGGCCATCGCGTTTCGTTTCAAATGTATCAATAACACCTACAGGCATGTATTTGAGAGCAATACTTTGACACTCGGCCGTAGTAGCTATTAGGTGTATGGTAGGCGTTACACTTCGTTTATCCGGTTCTACCGTTTGCGCCTCCCAACTGCTTCGAATAAACTTGTGCGATATAGGTAACATCATCAGTGCCGTATCTACAATGTAGGTTGGCGGATTTGCCACCCTTGTATTCGTACAAAAATCGAGGGTATCGTACTCTACAACTGCAAATTTCTCACGTGGTTTCAATCCATCGGTAGCACCGGGACCTGATGCACGAATTGGGAAAACAGTTGAGTCCATTAACACAGCTGTACCGCTTATCATATCAAAATTGTAGCGCACCCTGCGCACACCGTTATGGTAAAAGCCATTGGTAATAGGTGCGCCTGCATACCAGAACGAGTCAACCGTAACCGTATTATCGGCCCACTGCCATGAGGTATAACGAATGCTATCCTGTACACTATCGGTATAAAACACGGTCATGCTATCGCCCTTGCCTCTGTGGAAACAACTGGCCGGAAATTCGAGGAAACTTGCTCCCACATCAATGATGCGCATAAATCTATGGTACCATACCACATTGGATACGCACTTCGGAAGCGCATTGTCTATATAAATGATGTCAACAAGGGTGTCAATGGTTGGCAATGTAACAGGCCTGTAGTTATACAAGTGGCTGAATCTGTAATTGTAATTAGCACCGGTTGCTGCCGGTGGGAAATTGCCTCCGGTAACCCAAATACCTGATACAGGACTGTAAACAGGAGCTGCAACCCCAGGTGGGCGTGGAGGCTGGAAGTAGTTTTGATAACCGCCCGGATTTAGTTTGTATTGCGACAGAGGCACGTTGGTTAAAATGGTGTCTTTGCTTCCGTTTCCAATTGCTACGCCTATGGTTACCCAGCCCAGTTCGTCTGCAGGCAAAGGAATAGGAGCTCCGGGAGCCGGATCATAATGGTACACGTTAACTGTTCCATTTGGATTTTGCCATATAAATGGTGGGAATGGCGGGTAATCTGCACCCGTATTAAAGGTTGGACGCACTAGCCCTCCCGGTGTTATTCCACCTTGCCAGCTGGTGAATCCATCAATATCACAAGGTGTTAAATCTCTTCGGTCGGCAGTTGAATCAAGGTTTAGCATAATAAATGACTGTCCGCAATTTGGAACTACGCCCGGGTATTGTCCCATAGCACCCATATTCAATCGGATTTGAGCACCAAAATTGTTGCGTGACGAACCCGGACAAATTTTACCGCTTAAGCCCAAGCCAAACGCATCGCCTACACCAAAGGCCAATTGAACCTGATTTTCATGTTCACAATCTTTATCATCAAGCACAAGTGAGTCAATATGGTGCATACCCAAGTCGCTGCTTTCATTATTAGCTGTATCTTTTAATTTCATGCGCACAGTAATACAACGTTGAATGCTGCGCTTAAACACGTAGCGGTACATGCTATCGCCAGTATTTGTTTTTATAAATGGACTCACGGTCCATGAGTCGCCTGTAGACGGATCTACCTGTATAATATTTGTTTTGCCGTCAAACATGCCATTCAGATTCCAGTTGATGTATGGATATCTGCCACGTTCTACAGCCATTGGGCTGGGAACATTTTGCATCATGATTGGAGTAAATGATCCGGGCGGCAGTGGAGCAGGATTAGGGGTACCCGTTAAGTCTGCTCCTGCATTCTGACGCAGGGCTAAGTTATCTATTCTGGGCCATTTCACCCATTTTGGTGGATTAACAGGAAACACCCGGTCTTCCATACTAACTAATCCGCTTATCGGGTCGGTAACGGGCACCTGAATAATTTCATAATTCATCAATGTTGAATCCTGATGAAGCGACCAGTAACCTGTTGCAATATTCAGGTAAACCGTTTTACCCCACCAAGGCTCATCCCATGGCGCAACACGTATACCGGTTGCGGTGTTGTTTCCTATAACTCCGTTTCCAAACTGAGCAAGGTTCCACGGCATAAAATCTTTACCGTAGCGGTACCATAGATAAATGCTGTCCCAACTTGGGTACTTGTGTCGAGGCAACGTATCAAAAGACCATTTGCAATGCATGCGTCCCGGACGAATTATTTTATTCAAAATCCAGAAATGGTCGCTGTTTAAATACTGCTGTTGAGCGTTGGCCCATCCTGTAGCCGGTGGGAAACCGGGTTTAGGTCTGGAGAACGAAGTACACTCAGGCGCAAAGTTATCGTCAAAATCCCAGCGCCTCCATATTTTACGTGATTTGTAGTATACTGAAGTGTTTACAAAATCAACGGTATCGCGTGGGTCGCACTGACGCTTGTGATTAGGCGCAAGCGTAATCATGGCCGGTGGATTTTCAATACGAGCACGCGGGCCTATTACATAAACACCATATCCTCTTTTAGTCATGGCATTTAATAAATGCCACGACATCACCATCGTATCTTTTATGCTGCCTGCCGGTCCCTGAACAAAAGGTGCCGATTCAGTAAAGAAGAATACGGGTCGTTGAAACTTGGGCCTGTAAGCAACAAACCTGGTTCCGCTTGGCCGTGCAGTTCGCCTGTAATTAATAGACTTGAACCCGACCATAAACGACTGAGGTATTTTAACGCTCGGAAGCGGATTGCCCGATCCGTCTACTATTGGATATTGTTGTCGGAAAAAAACCGTATCGCCCGAGGGCAATAAATATGCATGCAGGTTTTCGTTGATTGGCGGGTTATTAAACAGCCTTTGAACACTTGTATACGTTAGTGTTACGCTGTCGAATAAATCGAGTGGATTGGAAATGGTGAACAGACCTGAATTTATTCCGGGAGGTGGTGTAGGATTTGGACCTAAATCGTTATCCAGAAACGGATTTAAGTCGAAAGGATCGGAAGTAGAAACTGCCGAATAAAAGAAAAAGGTTGTATCGGGGCATATGTTCTTGATGGTAATGCGTGGATTAAAGTGCCCCATACCCGAATAGGTGTGGCACACCTTCCATGCAGACGAGTCGCGGTTTCTGTTATTTGGGTCATTGGGATCTCCGAAGTTCCACACAAAATCACCTGTGCCTGGGGTAGCCAGTTCAACCGGAGTCATGCTGTAGCAAATTTCAGTAGCATTTCCACTTCCAAAGCACACACTGTCTTTCATGTTATTAGCCGAAGAACCTGAACCTCCTTTACGTGTAACCACATCGAACTCAAACACTACATTTTCGGGCAATGGCTGTTTGGCATTGATTGGCGACATGCGTGTACTGTCGGTACAAAATGTATTGTCGGTAATGATAAGTGCAGGATTAAATCTTCCGCCTCTCTGGTAACAATGTGTAATGGTATCATAATTCAATGGATTGCCTGAACCAGTTCCTGTAAGAGAATTGCCGTCTCCAAAATCCCATTTGTAGGTATTAACATCTGCTGGGCTGGGCAAGCTCTGGTTTTTAAACTGATAGCAGCTTATAAAACAAGGACCTGATTTAAATGTCCATTTGAAATCGGGAGCAATATTGGGTTTTACGATAATGGCTGAAGCCGCTAGAAAAAAGTCTTTAAAACATCCTTTCGAATCATACACCCGAACAAAAGGGGCATAAGAGCCGGCTGAATTATACGTGTGTGTAAATGTGGTGGTAGTAGCCGGAAACTGATTAATTATACCATCGCCATAGCCTATATCAAATTTGTCGAGGGGATTGCTGGGCGTATTGGTATTTTGAGTAGAGCTATTGGTAAAAATAAATGAGTTTCCGCGAAAACACTGCACAGCTGTGCTGGTTACCGTCAAATTGGCGTTGGGTAGATGAAAAACCTTAAACGTAGCCGTATTAGAGGTTATGCTACTCGAGTTGGATAAATTTGCCGTAACTGTTACGGTATGATCACCTGCGGGGTAGGCAAACGTGTAGGTGTTTTGTGTGGTGTTTCCATTAGGCTGGCTTGGCACATTCCATACATAGCCTGTAACGGTAACACCCGAAGGCAAACCGGTTACATTAGCCTGAAAAGACGTTTGCTGACCGCTACATACTTCATCGTTTACTACCGTCACGGTTACTGTTTGTGCATAGGCTGACGTAATAGCAAAAAGCATCATTACGGCAACTGCAAATGATTTGAAAGTATTCATATTTCTGTACAAATTGTTTTTAAGTTGATTCATGCGTGGTTCCATAGAAAAAAGTGCCTGGTGGCTTTTAGAAAGGTTTGCTAACATATTAGTTTTCATTCTAGTTTTCAAGTTTTTTTAATCTCTAAGTAGTTTTATCGTACCGCGAAGTGTCTTGCTTTCCCCGGTATTTGTTTGATAGTTAATAACATATACATATGTACCTTCCTTACAATTTTCTCCGTTTCGTATGTCGATACCATTCCAATACTCAGTAATGGCAGTGCTTTCATACACTACCTGATTATCGGAACTTACAATTTTTATACGGTAAACAGCAACATCGGGTATTTCAACAATAAACGCATCGTTCAACCCATCTGAATTTGGTGTAATTACATTGGGTATAAATGGATCAGAATCTTGAGCACTAAGTGTACCGGTTTTTTGCTGTGGCGATACAGGTTTTGCTTCCGGCTTCTGTATCAAGGTTTCCTGAGGGTTCACATATTGTTTTTTAGCCGGCTCAATAGCCGCTGCATCTGTTATTTTTTCATCTACACGCACGGTCGTAGAAATGGCAGGTTGCGGAGTGTGTATTGCCGCTGGCTGTTCGTTTTGTGGGGTGTTATTTTGACGGTGCTCTTCTTGTGAATTGGCGGGCTGATTGGCCGGTTTTTGAGCTCCTATTACGTTTGGCCTTTCATTAGGCGAAGCGCTACTTTCGGGTTGGGTTGCGGTGGCATCGAATGGTGTAGCATTTACGTTCACTTGCTCAGGCTGTTTTATCTCAGGCTGAGTATTTGGAGTTTGAGTTGGCTGTAAAACCAATACGGCTAAAGTAGCAGCTACAGTTACTATACCGGCTACAACAATCCATGTTTTTGCAGCTGTGGCTATCGTTTTTGAGACAACTGCTGCTGAAGGCTGTGGTATTGGCTGTTTTATACCTTTAGCCACGGCATTCCAAACATCCGGTGCATCGGGGGCAAAATTCTCAAACTGTTGCTTGAGTAGTTCATCTATATTTCCCTTATCCGTTTTCATTCAAATAGGTTTTCAATTTAATCCATTCCTGTTGCAGTATAACTCGGGCACGAGAAAGTTGGGACTTGGAGGTGTTTTCCGAAATACCCAGCATTTCCGCTATCTCAGCGTGCGAATAGCCTTCAATAATATAAAGGTTAAGCACGGTTCGATAGCCAGGTGCCAGCTTGTTCATTATCTGCAAAATTTCTTTGTGCGATAATTTTTCCAGCGTGTAATCGTGGTGTGGCTTTTCATCGGCTGCATCTACATCGCTTTCGAACATCAGTTTTTTAGTAGTGCGGTAATGTTCCAATGCCGTATTCACGAAAATGCGCTTCAGCCACCCTTCGAATGACCCGTTGTGAGAGAACTGTGACAATTTTGTAAACACCTTTATAAACCCATCCTGCAGCACATCTTTTGCCTCCTCATAATTGCTGCAGTAACGGAGACAAATGCCAAACATGGTGCGTACATACTTGTCGTACAATTGTTTATGAGCCCTTTGGTCCCCTTTCAAACAGGCTTCTATCAACGCTCGCTCGTAGGTGCTGCTCATAACAATATGCGGTTCAGATGAAAGGGGTTGGATAAACGTTGCATGCTGCGTCAAATTTTCTTAAAACTTTCTTTAAATCCATAGGCTTATTACTTTCGGATACATTTTGTTACACAAGAGATACATTTATTTAAGCTTTTTGGCACTGCTTGGGATGTTTCCTACAAAGCCGCTATTTGCCTCGTCATTTCCGGCTGTGTTCATTGAAAACAAGGGACAAACCGATGCACGGGCCCGCTACTATGTAGATAACAGAAACGTACAAATGTATGTCGAGCCGGACGGGGTGAGATACCTGGTATTTGACCGGCAAGATATGGATGACGCGCTAAAACATCCGCGAAAGTGGACCGATGACTTGATAAGCCGTACAATAAAATCGCATGCCGTAAAAATGCGCTTTGCCGGCTCGTCTCCCGCATCTGTTCTTTCGGCTGATAGGCCGGCACGGCACCACCTCAATTTTTTTACCGGAAACAATGCACAAAAGTGGGCTACCGAATGCCGGGTGTATGAACGTATTCACTATTCACGCATTTATCCGCAAATTGATGCCCTGTTTTATGCTACACCCTCCGGCAATGTAAAATATGACCTCATCTTAAGGCCTGGTTCAAACCCCGATGCCATTCAACTGGTATACGAGGGCGCTGAACACATTCAGCTAAAAAGCGGAGCGTTGCGTATTAAAACTTCTGTTACCACATGGGTCGAGGAAAAGCCTTACGCCTATCAACTGATTGAAAACAAAAAGGTGGAGGTGCCCTGCAGATTTCGGTTAAACAAGGACAAATCGGTGTCATTTACTTTGGGCGAGTACAATTCCAACTATGAACTCATCATTGATCCGGTTGTTGTATTCAGCACCTATTCGGGTTCAACAGTCGATAATTTTGGCGCAACAGCCACCTATGATTTGAACGGCAACTTTTACTCGGGTGGTATAACACGTGGTCCGCTAAGCGGATATCCGGCTACGCCCGGTGCTTTTGATGTGACCTTTAATGGCGGTCAGGGTTCGTGGCCACAGTTTGGTTTCTCATGCGATATTACCCTGAGCAAATACAGCAATGACGGTTCGGCTCTGTTATATGCCACTTATTTAGGTGGCGATAAAAACGAGTATGTACACAGCCTGGTAGTCAACAACCGAGGCGAACTTATCGTTTACGGCACTTCGCTATCGCGCAACTACCCGGTAACCCCTTTGGCCTTCGATACTTCGCATAACGACACGTTTGATATTGTAGTTACCCGATTCAGTGCCAATGGCTCTCTTCTGAGAGGGTCAACCTTCATAGGAGGCACAGGCATTGATGGCCTATCAACACCCGATACCTTATGCATGAATTATATGGACCACATGAGGGGCGAAGTACAGGTAACGCATGAGGGCGATATTGTTGTAGGCTCGGTTACACGAAGTGCTGATTTTCCTGTTTCCATGGGTGCATTTCAGACGGCATTGGCAGGTGCGCAAGATGGTTGTATTTTTAAACTAGACAGTTCGCTGCAATTTATGCGCTGGTCCTCGTTTCTGGGCAGGACGTTAAATGAAACCCTCAACGGAGTAGAGATTGCACTTGACGGCAGCATATACCTTACCGGAGGAACACACAGCACCACATTTGCTGCAAAAGGAAACGTCATCGACTCGACTTATAATGGAGGAATCAGCGATGCATGGCTGGCACGTATAAGTAAAAACGGTGATACATTGAGGCAATTTATGTACTGGGGATCGGGGGCATACGACCAGGGTTATTTTGTACGAACCGACAGAACCGGAAACGTGTATCTAATTGGACAAACCTTCGATTCCATTTCCATCACACCGGATACGTATGCCAACGACACCGGAACTTTGTTCATCAGTTCGTTTACGGCAACGTTCGACTCGCTACGTTTTTCGACCTGCCTGGGAAATGGGGTACAGCGCAATGTACTGGTGCCAAGCGCATTTATGGTAGATGTGTGCGGGTCTATTTACGCATCGGTGTGGGCTGGTGATATCAATACGAGTGCCACGTATAAAAATGGAGCGTGGATACTGGGAGCACCCAGCTCTACAATCAATTTGCCGGTTACTGCCAATGCCTTGCAAAATATAACCGATGGAGAGGATTTTTACTTGTTTGTACTTGGTTCGAGGGCCGACACCCTGCTGTATGCATCGTATCTGGGTGAGATTACGGGCGAAGATCATGTGGATGGCGGAACCAGCCGTTTTGATTCGAGAGGCATCATTTATCAATCGGTGTGCGCCAGCTGCGGACAGGGCCCGGGTGGAACCTTCCCGACTACTCTGGGCTCGTATGCTCCGGTTAACCGAAGTCCGCGGTGCAGCAATGTCAGTTTTAAAATGGATTTCAGGGTGAGTAATTTAGTAACAGCCGACTTCGCCATAACCCCTGCCAGGCGTTGTACCGATTCTATCATCGCATTTACCAACCAATCCTACAACTCGAATCGCTTTTTCTGGTATATAAACGGAGTTTTAACCGACACCACTACTAACCTGAACCGAATATTTTCCGATGCCGGAACCTACTCGGTAAAACTTATTGCTGTTGACAGCACGCGTTGCAATGTGGCCGACAGCATAACTAAAACCATTTCTGTAGGCACCACTGCTCGAGCTAATTTTGTTACGCTACGCGACACGTGTTCAGCTAATATTCGCTTTATTAACCTAAGCATTACCAGCACGGGCGACACATTGCCAGTGCTGTGGGATTTTGGCGATGGAACAACAGACACTACGTACAATCCGATAAAGGAATTTGCCATTTCCGATGCTTACCCGGTAAGCCTCTATTTACTTAACTCTGCGGGCTGTGCCGACACCTCATTTCAATACGTTAACTATGACCGCAACGGCCATATACTCAATGCCGCATTGTCGCCTATTGATTCAGTTGATTGTGAGCCCGGCCGGGTTATTATTTTTAGTTTCGGCAGAGGCGGACAACAATTTGAGTGGTATGCCAATGACAGTTTGGTAAGCAACGATCGAAATCTGGATCTTATTTTACCTAAAGGTATTTACCGCATTAAGCATTACGTTACCGATTCATCTCGTTGCAAAATACGCGACAGCGCATTCAGCTATATTCAGTTAATGCCCGATGTTTCACCAACATTTTCTATCGTTCGCGATTCGTGTTCGCTTACCTTGAATATGAAAAACGAAACAGCCCTGCAACCGGGCGACAGTGTTCAGTTCATCTGGTACTTTGGCGATGGCGATTCATCCGTATCTGAAAATGCCACGCACACATATAACACAGCAGGAACATACACCATACAACTTGTTGTAAACCGTGGGTTGAGATGCGAACTTTCCTCCTCACAGGATTTTACGCTGGACAATAATACGCTGGTGCTAAAAGCGCAGTTTAATGTCACGCCTAATCCGGCCTGCGAAGGCAGTACCGTGCTGTTTCAAAACACTTCCATCAACGGCATCGGGCAGGTTTGGTACCTGAATGATACATTGGCCGACAGCACATTTGATTATTCCTCTGTATTTATGCAGGCAGGCACTTACAGCATGAAGCTGGTCATAACAGATACGAGTACCTGTTTTCCTGCCGATTCGGCAAGCAAAACATTTACTGTTTTTCCTGCCGACACAGCCGGATTCGTTGTTTGGCGCGATACCTGTTCGGCCGCCATCAAATTGATGAACACCAGCGACACATCCGGAAACGCAAATGCTACGTTTTTATGGCGCATGGGCGATGGCACAGAATATACCACATTCAATCCGGGTTCACATGTGTATTCGGGAAATGGCACTTACCTTATTTTGTTAATTGTAAATCCTGGCTCACCCTGTGCCGATAGCGCCACAAGGCTGGTATCTTATGACACAGCCAGCCATATCCTCAAAGCACGTTTTGAAATGAAAGACACCTTGTTTTGCCTGCCTGCTTCACTGCGTGCAACAAATACCTCCTTCAATTCCGATTCGACTGTGTGGTTGCTAAACGGAACGGTGATAGGAAACGGGCAAACTGTAGATACCGTTATTACGCAACCGGGCAACTAC
>Ga0315900_10006703_pt1 | contig 15315 bp, 25 predicted proteins | sample LakEriMetagenome_FD_203521 | JGI IMG/M metagenome (GOLD analysis project Ga0315900, IMG submission 203521) | Freshwater fungal communities from buoy surface, Lake Erie, Ohio, United States - Buoy 12 MA114 | ecosystem: Environmental > Aquatic > Freshwater > Lake > Lake biofilm | place: USA: Lake...
GCACAATCCATTACACGCAATACATGATCTACATAACCTCCAGCAAATGCATTGTGAAAATGTGCTATAGAAGATGCTGGCATCATTGCAATGCGATCTTCAAAATCATCATACATTTTATTAAGTGTATCTTTACGGGTAGGAAAAAATTGGTTAATTAATCCACGATATCGTTCCCAATTGGATTTTATTTTTTCTGCTTCTAACATAGTTTATATAAATAATAGATGATTACTTGCGTAATTCCAAGACTTCGCCATTAACTAATTTTTGTGTGCATTTCCAACATGTAATTGCTGTTGCGTTTTCATCGACACGGTCGGAAACGTTTTCACAATATTTGCACTGTAACTTTTTAAACCCACGAGCGGTTTTACTTGTATTTTTTCGATCTTTCATTTCTAATTTTATTCCAATAAGATAATATTTCTGGATTCAATGTTTGCTTTGGTGGTTCTTCTAAAACTGGTTCTGGTTCAGGTATAACTTCTGGTTCTGGTTCTACAATTGGATCCGGTTCGATAATTTCTGTCTCCGGTATTTCAGATTTGATTATTGGGGTTGGTATTATCGGATCCGGTTCAGTAGGCACCGTTGGTGAATTAGTAAATCCTAATGCCTTATTTGCTGAAATTAACAATACTATTGCTAATGGATCAAACACAATTATTAATAGTATAATCAGCCAATTAACTACACGGTCCATTGTAGAACCAGTTATTTCAGCAATGTATTTTAACGGACCTATTTCAGCAGCTACATCTGAATTGGTTTGCATATCCAGGATTTGCATATCTATCCTAGTTACTGAATCGGATAGAGCTGTCTGTTTTTTTCCTAATTCATCTACACGAAGATTTGCAGAAGCCAATTGTGTTTCATATGCTTTTCGGTTTTCCGAACTAGTTTTAATAACTTGATTGCCTTTACGGTCTGTGTACTGAATAACATTGTTTGATAATGCCGCAGTTAACTTGTTAACATTGTCAGTTACTGCGTCTTTTTCGGTAGTTACTTGTTGAAGTTGTGTGTCAAATCTAGACTTTTTCGATTCTAAATTTTTAATGATTGTTTCTTGATTTTCAAAACGATATGCAGTATCTTGATAAGCTGAAACTAAGAATCCATAAATACCTAGGGATGTTATACACATCAAAATAAACACTGCAATCATTAAATAGGTTCGAATGCTCCAAGTTATCTGGGCCCAATAACGATGCAAATAAGATGCCGTTATAAGTTTCGATGCTTCTAAAGATCCTGCTAATATAATGATTGCAAGTGCTTGTGATGAAAATAATTTGCTTAATCCAAATACACTGTAATAAGCGGCACTGCCAGCAAGAACAAAAGCAGCGCCTAAGACAACATAAGGAAAAATACGATTCATTTCAAATGTTTTATTCTCGATCGATATAGTAACGAGCAGAATCCAATTTTTTCAAGGCAGCAGCTAGATTGTGCATTACTGATTGATAATCAGTTTTACCTTCATTGATAGTTCGACCGACATTACGGATGATTTCTCGAGCATCTTCGATATCGTCGGTAATTTTTGCTTTGTACTTGTAATACGCCATAACAATTTACTCTTTATATTAATATTAATATTATTATTTATAATAAATATACTATTCTAAAATTAATTGCTTTTTATTATTTGACCAACAATCTATGCCAACATTCTGAATAGCTTGTTCTTTGGCCTTAGCTTCGACCATTACATCTAACGCATCAACACCATATGTGTCAGGAAGCTGTAAAATGTAATCGGCATGAGCTTGCTCTTTGATCTTGCTGAATTCTTTGTACATCTTAGCAAAGGTAGGCCACTTAGGCAGATCTTCGAATGCAATGTTATGTTTGCTGCAAATACCTTCGATAAGCCGTTGGGATTCGCGCCGGCGAGATTCTGAGTAGTGAGTGCATTGAGTAACACCATGACGCTGCCAAGTCTCGCGTGCCATGAAGAATGCTTCTTGCTCGGATAAGTCACCAGTATTGAAAGTGTGATGCCAATAGTCAAATGTAATTGGAATTGCAATCTCAGAATGCACCATCTCATACAAGTCACGTACCGAATACATAGAAGCCTTGTCGTCATTTTCTATAACCAGACGAGCCTTAAGTCGATCTGATAAACGATCATAGTTACGGAGCCAACGCTGAATAGTAGCCGGCTTATCACCATATGTGGCACCGATATGAATATTGATCTTGTTTTCGAAGCTAGGATCAAAGCCCATTATATCAAACATCTCGCTATGACGTTCGAGACCTACAATAGAATTTTCTACAACTACCGGATCGGGGCTACCTAGGATATGAAAAGGACCAGGATGTGTAGTAACACGATGACCATGGGCTCGAGCAAAGTCACCGGCAGCTCGTAAATGCTTAGCAATAGCATCGATGCCTGGTAAATCTTCTAAACGGTAATGATTCCAGCGTGGAAACAATTCGCTACCAATACGGAATAGACGAATGCCATGTTGCTCGTTCCACTGCAAGATAGTTAGTAAGTCACGGGCATTAGCTAAAGATATATCAGAAGCTAACTGCAAACCGCCGACTTTGAATTTGCGCTCAATCATGGTACGACCTGTACGGATACCTTGAGAACTAAGTTGCATGTTGATGCATGCATAGCCAAATCTAATCATAGGATTTTTTTATTATTATAAGAAAAATATTGTATAAATCAAAATAACGTTATTTTTTTGGCATATATTTATATGTAAAGAAATTATAAAAAGGAAAATATGAAATTGACAAATCTTTTATCAGAAAACATGTTTCATGGTTCTAAAAACCTTTCTGAGTCACAAAAAAGAAAATTAGCATTCAATGACATTATGGAAACTATCAAGCAGTATGGATTGCATAATGAGATTCATTCTAAGTTAGAAGAACAGAAAACCACGACAGCTACGGCTATGGACGTATCGAAAAAACCTATAAAACAACAAATACAAGATGCTTATATAGTTGCAACAAAAAGTATATATGGCAAACCATATAATTTACCTGGGTTAGAGATAGTAGAACCTGGTGGAGCTTTTGGTAAATTTGGCGGAGCAAATTTAACAATAAATAAAGATACTAATCTTAAAATAAAAATAGTTTGTTCTGGTCCAGCTGAAGTAACAGAACCTCCTAGAATAACTAGTACTAACGGGGATGCTCGTCAGATAAATGCATTTTTTCCTGATTGGCAAAATGGCGCTACAGAAAAACGAAATCCAAAAGGACAGTCACTGGGCGCATCGGTATGTAGGATAATTTATGAATATTATAATCCAAAGCAAAATTCATAGTATTATTGCTGATTAAAAAACATTGTTTTTCTACGTATCATATATTTATAGTAAAGAAACAAAAAGGAAAGAATATGAGTCTTAAAAATTTATTGTCCGAAAACATGCTTAGATTCGGAACAAAAAACTTGTCAGAAAGTCAAGAACGAGAGTTGGTAGTTAAGTCTATCATGGAAACTATCAATCAATATGGATTGCATGGTGAAGTAAAACGTAAATTATCTGAACAAGCTGCACCCGGAACTCAAGCTAAGTTAGCAGCAAAAACATTTGTAGATGCAACCCGTGGTACTACAGATGAAGAAGCTATGAAAAAATCTATTTATAAAGTAAGAAATGAAGAAGAGTTTTATATTTTTGCAAAAGAAGTTAAAAGATTATCTGGTATGTCAGTCTGGGAATTGTTTAATAGTGAAATGTCTGTTATAGATTCTGCAATATATCATGAAATTACTAGACACGTATCAGGTATTACAAAAGGTAAAGTAGATTTAAACGATAGTGGCACTTTTAATCATTTTATGCACGTAATGTATGATACGTTCTTATCATCCCATGGCGGCTCTAGAAGATAAATAGTAAAGTTTAAAGTTAAAAAAGGGGATACTATCCCCTTTTTTTTATTTCATAATAAATTCCGTATAATCTGTATACTATAAAATATAACATTCCCATAATCAATCCTCCTAAATGACCATATGTTACGCCTGATGTTTCGGTATTATATGTTTTTAGAGCTAATAATGAAATTGTTATAAAGAATAAACCAATTAATAATTGAAAAATATATTTAAAATTAAATAAGTATATTAAAACAAACATAACCATGATACCAGCGACTGACCCTGATGCTCCTAAAAAAATTGCGTTAATTTGCCTATATTGATTTAATATATTTAGTTGTTTAGAATTTAAAGAAATATAATAATCGTTATAATCATATTTTCCAGCTTTATTTTGAGATAATTTAGATAACTCAATATTATGCTCACTACAGATTTGACGAAATTCAGTTTTTTCAATTTCTTTAATTATGTTAAAAAACATAAAAGAACATATTCCGGATATAACATAAAGTATAATTATATGTTTACAGCCTATCCGATGTTCTAATGATATACCAAATATCATAAGCAATATTAAATTACTTATGATGTGTAAAAAATCTGAATTTGAATGTACAAACATATATGTAATAATCTGTATAGGATTAAAATACCCAGATGATATTATATTTGCACTAAAATAGGTTGTTAAATTTAGATTAAAACAGGTTTCTAAAATCATAAATCCAAAAAATACTATTAAATTAATTGATAACAGTATCTTAATTCCCATAGGAATATTTTTAACAAATTTCATAGCTTTAAATTTTAAATGATTAACTCTCTTTTATACTTATATTATAAGAAAAAAATGTTAATTATCCAACCGCCAATCAATCTTTTTTTACTGGAGTTGTAAAATCTAAAAAGCTTTTTTGTTTTGCAATTGCAGCATCTAACTCTGTGTTTCTAGAAGCTTTTCGTTGTTTTGAATTGTCCGTACCATTTCTTCCAGGGCTAGATGAAACAGCATTCGATTTGGAAGATCTTTTGGTTCTAGTTTTTGTATTTTTGATACTATCGTTTCTATCATCTGGGTTGCCAGTTGAATTGTCATCTCCGCTTTCATGCGTTGGCCTTGTGGGGTTAACAAAAACTGTTGCAGTTCTAGGGGTGTTTTTGGCGGTTTGGATGCGTTTCTCCAACTCTTCTGTTCCAATGGTTCTTGTGTCTTCGAGGAAGATGAAACCTGTGTTATAGTGCGTCTTTTGCCCCTGAATTTGGATGCCACACGGGTACTTAGTCCCCGAAGCCGATTCCACATTGTATTGAATACCCCACGTAGTTTTTTTAATGCGTATAACATATCCATATTGTTTTTGTCCTAACCAAGAAAAGAAAACCGCATCTCCTATTCGGAACTGCGGCTTATCAAACTTGGCTTGTAATTTATCTGAAATTTTTTGTTTCTTTGCCATTAATTAATGCAAATAGTTGATATTTGATCTACGATGCGAAATATACGTAGATATCTAGTTACTTTGTCTTTCCGAAACAATTTTTCGGTTTGTGGATCTCGAATGATAATATACCCAGATTCAAAGAATTTATACACAATATGTCGTACTGCTACTAGACTGTTAGATTCAATCATGATACTATCATCATCAATCATTACATCTACTTTTTCAACATCTGCCGGTAATTCTGCGGCTTCTGGAGTATTATTAACTTCGGTAATATCTTCTGCAAAAGATTCTTTTATCATGTTAAATACTTTTGCAAAACTCATTCCATCTTCTAAACGTATTTCAGCAGCCTCAACAATTTCAAATAAAAAAGAAACGCGGTCTGCTTTTGAAAGCTGTTTAAAATAATTGAATTCGGCCCAATTAACTTTGATCTCGTCGAATATTGTTTTCATTGCTTGACACCTTTTTGATTTTAAATAATTCATCAATTACTTGTTCCGGTAACTGTTTAATTAAACTAATCATTTTACGTGCCTCGTGCAAATCCATTGCCATTACACGTCCTACGGGCTCACATGTAGAATCATTTTTATAAAAAAATACATATGGTTCCATAGGCTTATTTATTATAAATATAAGCCTAATTCATATGCCCGCATCGCAGAATTAGTAGCGTCAATCAATGTATCTGCTAATCTACCAATTTCCGTGCAATTTAACATGAAACGACGTCCTTTTACGTTAACTTCAAAAGTTTCAGATTTATTAACACGTTCTGCATATAAATTCACAGAAAGCATTTCAATTGATTTTGAATTAGAGAGCAAGTCTCGATATGTCATATCAATTTGCTGGCCAGCACACTGAAGTTGTCCTATCAAAGTGCTCATTGGTTCTGTTCGGAAATTTTCTTTAGAAATCTTTGCTTGAAACACAAAATCGATTTCACTCCATACGGTACCATACCGCTTCCTAAATTTGTCACTAATAGCCCATGGCTGATTAATACTTGTTGTCATAGTTATGAATTAATTTTATAAATAGTTACTGTGTATACATCGTTAGAATAGTTATGACGTATTGATACATATCGATATTTTTCAATAAGCATATCCATAATTAAACCTGGATGTGTGTAAAAGAATCCTTCGTGCAATTTATTATTGATAGGAGAAAGTAAATTAAATGCAACTGCAGATGATGCTACATTATACATGACGTCAATATCATCAAACAATTTTCTTAAATCTTCATCTTCTGTATTGCATCTACGTTGTGTGAAGACCCCGCATGCGACTACCCAATCATAGGTATTTAGTTTAGCTGTTTCAAATGCTCCGGTAATAATGTCATATCCATATTTCTGCTTAGCAATATCTGCCATTAATGGATTATGATCGATTCCGGTATATGGTGCCGGTTCACCATAAAAATCTGTAATGAAATTGCATAAATCGGCACGACCGCAGCCTACATCTAAAATAGTTAAATTTGGATTGTAACCTACCAATAAATTCTGAAACATATAATGTTGTTCCGATGTAGTATAATATCCAACCGGCATAGGACTGTTTAACATATAATCTGGATCTGTTGCGGTTAACGTGTCCCACCGTTCAAAATCCGGATTGCCGGCTAATGAATTAGCAATCTTAGATTTTACTTCATCAATTTGCATATCTTTTGTATTAAGAATAACAAATAGGCAACATATCTTCAGCTAACAATGTTTTATATGGAACTGTAGTTTCAATTATTCCAGTATCACAAAGTTTAGCTGTTAATGTTTTATTAATATATGTTTTTTTAGATGAAGCCGTGCTAATCATGATTATAGCAGATCGTGTTTCTAATAACACATCATATAGATTCTGTTTATTAAAAACATGATGACCAATAATTACACCTACTTGATTTTTATCTTCAGTTGTAACAATAACAGTTTGTCCTGGTTTATACAATGCCATTAGTCTAAGATTTTAATGATTTTACTTGCAGTTACTGCTTTTACTTCAAAGTCAAATTGATAACCTTGGAAATCTTTCACAACCTTAGCTTCTGCTTCAGTTACTGACATTGCTTCTACTAGATATATCTCCGTAGCTTTCTTTTCTTTAGTACCTTTTGGAGTATCAATCTCCGTAGTTAATTGTACTTTTGCTGTGTAATAACTCATTTGTTTGAATTTAGATAAAACTTTTTAATAAATATATGAAATAAAAAGATATATTCAAAATGATTTAAACAATTACATCCAGATGTAATTAATCAATTTGTATATCCCTCTGGGATATATATATCCCAATGTTGGTCAGGACTAGACCATTTTATTTTCCACTTACCTTGGAAAAATATTTTTCCAGTGTCCGAGTCAACATAATGCCCGTTTCCATCTGGGTATATCCTTAGAGTTGTCCCTGAGCCTGAGCGATCGAGTTTAAAATGCACATAACCATATCCATTTTTATCTACCCATTCCCCGGTATATCTTGGAAAATCACGTTTATTAATCGTTTTAGGTAAATCTACATTTTTAGGTTTATCTTTTACTTTATTTTTAATTTGTTTATCAATTTGCTGACGAGCATACTTAGCTCGAGCGTAACGCTGTTCTTTTGTTAACGTGTCATAAACCGATGAAGATTTTTTTACATTTACTTTAGTATGGCCGGCAGAATCTTTCGTCTTTGGAGATTTATATGGATCTAACCATTTTGATACTTGTGCCATAACTTCTGTAGTACCGTATGTAGGAAAAAAGTATCGATTGGATTTTCTTTCTGGGTTCCACTCTATAGTAAGATTACCAATTCCAGAGTTGTTTAAATTATCTCGGAATTTTTTTAATTCATCTTTTGGCAATTCTTCAATAATAAAATTAATCACAGAGCTATAATTAAGTATTCCTTGTTTTTCTGATAATGATGGTACAGTAGGTCCAGGTAATTCGCTGATGTTTAAATATGTTTCATAGTCTATATCTACAAAATCAGTTAGAAACTGTACAGCATATACATCTTCCTCATTTGCCATTGTTAATATTTTACCTAAACTATCTATTATAATTGCATTAGAACGACCATCCCCTGTAAATAAACGTTTGAATGAAGACATAAATTTTTCTTCATCCCAATTAAATCCTTCTAAATTGCTATTAAATATAGAATTCCAAAATCCTTGAGCGAAAAATACTTGTGCTTGGGTTTTTGGATATTTTTCCTCTATATATTGTTTTGCTGGTGAATTACTAGTGTCTTCTAATAAAAATTCTAATTGTTCTTTAATTAATTTAGATTCATTTATCACATTACCATTTTTTACGACCCATGCAACTTCTGGAGCAGGTGATGGTGCTCCTCCTCCGGCAGATGCGCCACTTGCAGATGAACCAGCCTCAGCTTTTTCTTTATCATCTTTACCTAAACCTTTAACATCATCTAAAGAAAGTTGTAATTCTAAGGTATAATCAGTGTTACGACCATATCCAGTATATGGAACAATTTTAATAATTTTATTTCGTATTAAATTCAAAAGCGTACCTGGAGTTAAATTCAAATCATTTCCAGCTCTACTCATAAATTCTCGAATACCAATATCAGTTGGAGAATAAATAATTCCTAAATGGGTAGTACCATATGCATCAAACTTACCTAAAAATTTTTCTTCCGCTGGAGTAAAGGGTGATATATCAGCATCCATTGGAGCGTTATCAGTTTCTTTCTTCTTTGCTCCGCCGGCAGCTGCTGGTTCTTGTTCTAACAGACGGTTTAAGCTTTGTTCGATGATATAGTCTAATTTTTTCATTGTTCGGATTTTGATTCTGCCAATTGGGTTGAACGATATTTAGATGCCAATTTTTTTAATTCATTGATAGCTTTTCTAGCACGTACACCAGCTGCTTTAACTTGCTTTTCAGTAAATCTTTCATGATTTTCTTTAAAAGCAGTCCAATGAATTTCCATTTCTTCGTAAATCTGTTGTGATGTCATTATTAACCTTTTCTATTTTATAATAAATATCAATTTACATAAAACGTTCTAAAAACGACGGTATATTGAATTCTTCAATTTTTAATTCTTCGTAATTAGTCAATTCTACTATTATTTCTTTTTGTTCGTTTTCAAAAATTTTAACAATATGAAGTACATTAACATACTGCCGATGTATAGACCCATCTGTCATTTTTACATTTAACGGTATGAAACTATACTTAATCACTAATCACCAGTCCATGTTGCGCCTAGATGACCTCGAGCCGGCTTATCTTTAAACATATCATATGGATTATAATTAGAAGCCGCAGTTTGAGTTGGTAATTTTAACGTAGTTCCTTTTTCTAATTCTGAAAAATCCATCATGATGCCACGCTTCAATATTGTAGCAATAACTTCAGCACAATAATATTGCGATGCATTTCCTCGACGCAAAAAATCAATAACTTGATCCACAGTATGAGTTGCAGTACCACGATATAATACTCCAGATCCTAATTTTGATTTATTTGTTTCAATCCATTGTGCTAACGCGTTAGGATCTACTTGTTTAGGTAAAACGAATTTTGATAAATCTATACGGTTAGTTATAGTGTCTGGAATGTTTAACCATTCTTCATCTTTATATTCATAAGCAAAATCTTCACCCATTTCTTTATCTGCAGACATCAATGCTACTTTACGCATCATAGGACTAAGACGTTTCCATTCTTCTGCTTCATTATATTCTAATAGCCGTTGAACACGATGCAATTCTTCTTTAAGAATTTGAATGTGTCTAGGATTTTTAAAATCAAATATATTCATATTACTCCAGTTTTCTAATTTATATTTATTATGCAATTCTATTTAAAACATCTTCTGTTGCATCATCATAAATTTCTTGTGCAAATTTTAGACGAGATTTAGATATTTCTGATGGTCGTTCAAAGTATCTAGCAAATACATATGCAGCTTTTGCCGGATCATTCTGTTTTTTAAGTTCACTTAATGCTCTTTGCTCTGAATGATTTAATTCATGCCATAAATATTCCAATTGCCCATCTACCGAATATGGATCATATCCCTTTTTAGAACACCATGATTTTAAATTACTCCAACGTTCGTTATGCCATTGTGCTAATCCAAAAGATGTTCCTTTATCTCCAACAGCTTTCACATCAAATCCAGATTCTACTTTTAAATTACCAGCAATGCCAGAAGATTGTGTGGTTGTTAAACCCTTTTTCTTGAAGAAATCTACGATATATGTACCCATTGTGCTTTTTGGTACTGATGTAGATGATGTTCTAGGTTTTTCTGTCGTTTTAGACACATCTGCCTGAGCTGCGCCAGCAAATAACCCACCTAAACCAATTGTTCCCAATGCACCCTGAACCCATGGGGACGATAAAATACTTCCTACGAATGCATATGCTCTATCTGACCATGATTGATCGGCACTTGCTTTTTGTTGTTTATTAGATAAGTCTTCTAATGCTTTCTTTGTTTTAGGTCCATTTATACCTAATTCAGTTTCTTGACCTAAATCGTAACCTAAACGTTGTAATTTTGCCTGCGTTTTACGAATTTCTGGTGTTTTTCCAGTATTTCTAGATTGCAGCTGCATTAAAATTTGTTTAACTTCTGCGTAAATTATGTTTTGTCCTCGTTGATTTAAGTGTATACGATCTGGAGAAAAATTTGAACGTTCTTTTGTTAGCTGATGTACATCGATTACAAAGTCAGAAATGCGTTGTGAACGAACCCATTGTGCAATTACGTCAGCTCCTGGGTATTTATCTCGCAATGGAGTATGTATTTTTATTGGATTTGTTAGAGCAATTACTAAAGCTCCCTTGCTATGTGCTAAATTATACATAGCAGTTAAATTTCTTGCAGAAAACTCAGCAGTTTTACGCCAGGCATCATTGCTTCCTGCTAGAATACAAACAACATCATAACTATCATCTATAGATTTTCGCATCATGCTTAATATTTGTGCGGTATTTGCTCCGCCTTTAGCTACAACGTTACCATCGACGACCTTATTTCGTAGCAACTTATATGCATAACTTATAGAAGACATCGCAGTTTGCGAATCTCCTAAAAACAACACACGCAATTTTTGCGGTTCGTCTTCTTGTTCTATTAATATTCTACGTTTCATCTGCCTTGTGCTACATATGGTTTAGTATAATTAGTGGCATTCTTGCTAGAACTTGTTTTAGTTTTTGCATGAACGCCTGGCCTTCTTACTTTAGGGCGCTGTATATGCACCTTTGCGTTGTTGGTTTTGGTTTTTTTCACAGCTGCTGACATTCGTCTCCTTTTGTGGTATTATTAACTCATACATACAAACCCAGGGAATAACACATAATGCTACACAACCTACAAAAAAACCTATAACTGCTTTCATTATTTCCTTTTATATAAATATGTTTTAACCGGCAAAGTAAGTTTGCTCATAGTATAAAACTTGATAATTATCATTTACATCAATTAATTCAGCTGCATTAAGAAGATCTGAATATTCAATTACTGATTTGTTTTGACTAATTCTATATGCGGTCATGAAATCAAATGTATTGATATCTTCATTAAACAACTGTTTCGAATCATTGCAATATGATTCCCATAATGCATATTCCATTGCATACGCTTTATTAACGATATCAATTAAATTAGCAAATGCGATATTTGGTTTAATACTAGGTAATTGTGGATACCGATTCCAATCAGTAACATAACGCTGTATACCTTCTGCATGCTTTAATTCTGTCTCAGCTTCTTCCGCAAAATAAGCAGCTGCTTTAATATAACCAACACCTTGACACCAGTTAGTTGCATTGCGATAAAAATAGTGAGCAGCATATTCATCTGCTAAACGCGCTGTTAGTATCTTAAAAGATGAATCGCTTAATTTGTTTGGTGATTTTACTTGCATATTTTCTTTTAATATAAATATGTAAAGTATAGTTTTACAGTAAAAAAGTGCAACATTTCTGCTGCACTCTAACTAAAACGACTAAGGTAGCAGTCGAATGTTATTTATTATCCTTGTGCTGGAGGTGTGGTTGGTGCCGTTGGAGCAGCAGCTTGCGTACCTGGTGCTACATATGGCTTATCGCCATCTTTAAACACAACTTTAGAATTAGATGGTTTAGCTTCTACTTCAATTATCGTATATGATGGAATAATACTTAAAAACTCCGCACCTAATGTTATTACTGGTTTAAAAACATTAATGATATCTGAACTTTTTGACAATACATTAACAAACATGTTTTTATCATTAGTATATGCTTTAAGAAACGTTGCTAGTTTAACTACTAAGTGTCTACTTATCAAGTCCGTTAATTGTTTTTCCCAAAGTTCTTTAGGTCTTGTTGCTTGCCATGAAATATTAACTGCAACCTCTGCTTTTTTTCCGTCCTCTGAATAATATGTATAATTGGTCGCGCCTGCATCTGAAATTCTAAACTGCCATATGCCCGTACTAATATAAAGTCCTCCAACTGCATTTGGCCAATTAGTGTCATATAATTTATCTTCTGGTCGGCCTTTTAATTTTGCTGGATATGGTTTGGTACTAAACAATGCAGTTAAATTTTTTGAAACTTCAGAATTTGCATTTACAATTTGATCTAATATCTGTGACAACCTTTGGTTAACGGTTATAGTACCCTGTGCTGCTGCTTGCTCAGCTAATCTACGCAAATATTTTGATTTATTCTTTGCAGGTGATTCTAATAGAATGTTTCTTAGTTTAATCATTTTAGTTTCCTTTTAAAATTTATTATCCTTGTGCCGGAGGTGTGGTTGGAGCTGTAGCTGCTGGAGCTGCGGCAGCTGGTGCTGTTCCTGGTGCTACATATGGTTTATCACCACCTGCAACTTCTATAGCATGAAGAATCGGTGTGACTGTTTTAGCACCAGCTGGATATGTATTTAAAAATTCTACAGCTAATGGAACCACTGGTTCGAATGCTGAAATAACTGCAGATACTTGGCTTTTCATTGCAGCAACAGTGCCTTTATCACTTGCACTATGATAACCTGCAAATGGTACTAATCGATTAGCTAATTTAGAAATTGCATCCCGTACAATTTTTTCTTGATCGGCACGAAATCCGTAGCAAGGTATAGAAATTTCTAGTGTCGGACGTGCATTACCTTCTAAATACCAAAATCCTAATTTATTATAACCAGATTGATCGTTTCTTCCAGGATAAATTAACAAACGGCAATTTGAGTATCCAGCCCCGCTAGGCGCGAAACTAACTTGCACATCTGCTGGATTATTTTCACTCTGCGATGGCCAGCCTAAACCGCTAAATTTAATTTTTTTAAGATCTGGTAGTTTAATTATTGTATTGATAGCAGCTTGTGCTTTACCATTTGCCTGTTCTAGTTGCTTGCCAATTTCAGTTAGTTTTTGATTAATTGTCATTCCAGGTGCTGCCTCAGCAGCCTGTTCATACAATCTACGCAAATATTTTGATTTATTCTTTGCTGATGATTCTAACAGAATGTTTCTTAGTTTAATCATTATTTCCTCAAATTTAAAATATTACTTATTACCAATAAAGTTTTTACGAATACGTTCCATCAGCGGAATTTTACGAAGAGCTTCTTCACCACCTTTTGTTATTAAATATGATTCATTAACATCTTCTCCTGGCTCATACCATTTTCCATCACCATCTGAATCTTGCCAACGTTCTTTAGATTTAATACCATCTATTAACTGATCGATTTCAATTTTAGTAATGCTACTATTTTGATTTTGTTTAAAATTGTTAAGGCTTTTTATTACCTCTGCCGGAGAAGCATTTTTTAATGCATCATTTTTAGTAAGTTTAGCAGCACTATTTTTCATCCACTCTAAACTATATGATTCTGGCCATTTATCCTTCGAAGGTTTACTATATCCCGCCGATCCTGTTTTTAATTCTCGTTTATCACGCTTTATCTGCGTTACAAGATCTCCCATTTGTTTTCTAAGTTTATCCATTTCAGCTTTTTGACTCGCCGACGGATTCATACTGTTTAACTTGTACCATTTATCTTTAACCTGGGCTAAATCTTTTTCCGATTTAGCAATTTTATCTTCCAACGCATTTTCACGTAAATATCTAGACATATTATTCCTTTTAATATAAATATAGTACGTTGTAATTAGAACGCCCGTTTATGAAATATATAAATGCGCCCTTACAGGCGCAGCTACGCTAACCCATCAGCCGGCGCCGCATCGTCACACTAATCTGCTATACCCGTGCTATCCGCCGTGCTTTTACGCACTAACCAAAGCTTTCCACCACGCATTAATACATTGTATCCAGCAGTAGCCAACGCAGCAGCATTCGCATCCAAAAGACGCTTATATATGCGAGTCTTTTGCAAGTCCTTGTTGGTGTCAGTGTTATCACTTCCAGTAATATCAATCGACATAGGGGCATAGATTCGGGCAAAGTCCAGAATAGCTTCAGCCGCCGTACTAATTAGTCGCAAATAGTTGATGCGACCCGCAGCCGCACTACGTGCATGCGTTACAGTGAATCCTTCACGACTACGATCTTGCGACATCATGGCAAATGAATATTCACCACCCTGTCGGGCATCCGTTAAAACAAAAGCAAATACCATGGGTTCTCCGTCAGCATCGATGCGAGCTTCCCAATGCCCACGTCCTTGTTGATCCCACGTGAATTGTGTGGCATATGGTTGCACTCCACCTAAGGTAATTTCCGTTATTAAGTCTTGTAGTCGTATCATATACACATAAATATCAGTTTCCGCGAAAACGCTGGAAACAGAGTGACAGCCTAAACATGGTGCTATAATTATAGGCCTAATAGACAGTGCGCATTAGGAAGAATATAGGGAGCTACTAGTAGTAATACTATAGTATTAATATAGGGAGAATATATGCACCGCATATATGAATAAAGAGCACCTATATAGCAAAAATTTTACCCGTGCTAGAAAAACAGATATAACCATC
>Ga0315900_10006705_pt1 | contig 15311 bp, 11 predicted proteins | sample LakEriMetagenome_FD_203521 | JGI IMG/M metagenome (GOLD analysis project Ga0315900, IMG submission 203521) | Freshwater fungal communities from buoy surface, Lake Erie, Ohio, United States - Buoy 12 MA114 | ecosystem: Environmental > Aquatic > Freshwater > Lake > Lake biofilm | place: USA: Lake...
CTGACGGAGTCTCTGGAACAGTCCGAACTGGGTGACCGGCCCAGTTGGGATCGAGCCCGCCGGGTGTTGATGTTCGCCGCACGGGTAGTCAAGCGATTCAACTGGCCGGCCCGCAATCAGGAATTGATTCTGACCGCCTTCGAGGAAATGGGTTGGCCCGATCGCATCGACGATCCCTTGCCGGTGACCGAAGGAATTTCGCAGAAGGATCGGCTGCACGATACGATCAAATGCCTGAATCGAAAGCGGCTGATCAAGTCGATTCGTTTTACTGGTGATGGAACCGGGCAAGGAGTCTGCTGGCGACGCTCAGATGAGGCGGGGCGGTAGGTCCTGCCCGCGAACGCTCCAAATCGGTCCTGTAAATAACGACTGTTGTCCCGATCGGCTGGCACTCGATCCCTGACCGGAAGCTGATGCTTCCGGTTTTTTTGTTTCCCTTTGAAGCTGGGCTTGCTTGATTGGCGGACGCGGGTCTGCGACTGGTTCGCCGGCGCACCCCTTGCCGTGAGACTGCGATTACACATAATCGTGTAATTGTGAATTGCCGGTGGGTGCTAAGGGAGCGCGGACATGGAATTGCTGGCTAAGGCCTCCAGGTTGTTGTTCTTTACCGGCAAGGGCGGTGTCGGCAAAACCTCGCTGGCCTGCGCGACGGCTGTCCGACTCGCCGATGATGGCAAAAGGGTGCTCCTCGTAAGCACTGACCCGGCATCCAATCTCGACCAGGTTTTCGGCTTAACCATCGGGGATCATGAGCCGACCGCCATTCCAGAAGTACCCCGACTGCACGCGTTGAATGTCGATCCGGGTGCCGCGGCGGCCGCCTATCGCGATCGCCTCATCGGGCCGGTTCGCAACTTGCTTCCTCCCGAAGCGATCCGCAGCATGGAAGAGCAGCTCTCCGGAGCCTGCACGACAGAGATCGCTGCATTCGATGAGTTCACCGGACTCTTGACTGACCCCGAAGTCGCTCTGAACTACGACCACCTGATTTTCGATACAGCTCCAACTGGTCACACCTTGCGATTGTTGCAATTGCCTTCTGCCTGGAGTGGATTTCTGGAATCGAGCCCCAATGGGACGTCGTGCCTTGGTCCACTGGCTGGACTGGAAAAACAGCGTCACCGCTATACCGAGGCCGTCGCGCTTCTGGGAAACCCGGCCAGCACTCAAATGGTCCTCGTTTCCCGGGCACAGAAGGCGGCCCTGCGGGAGGCGGCGAGGACAAGTCATGAACTGCAGGCGATGGGCGTTTGCAATCAGATTCTGATACTCAACGGGCTGCTTCCCCAACCGACTTCCGGAGACCCCCTGGCCGAGTCCATTTGGCAGCGCGAGCAACACGCGATCGCCGAATTGCCAGCCGAATTGGCTGGCTTGCCGCGGGAAGCGGTTTGGCTGCAGCCCTTCAACCTCGTTGGCGTAGCGGCTCTGCGGGCGTTGTTACCCCGAATGTCAGATGCTCAAGCGGATACGGCGCCTTCCGCAAAGCGACCAGAAGCGGCTGCGGGGAACTCGCAGCTCACCGACGGACATCGACTATCCGAATTGATTGATGAGCTGGAGCGGGATCAGCATGGGCTTGTGATGGTGCTCGGCAAAGGCGGCGTGGGGAAAACGACGGTGGCTTCCGCGATTGCGGTCGAGCTTGCCAATCGGGGCCATGCTGTGCACCTGACGACGACCGACCCGGCCGCGCACCTGGTCTTTACGGTTGACTCCAATTTCCGCAACCTGCAGGTGGACCGCATCGACCCGGTCGCGGAGAGCGAGCGGTATCGGAGGGAAGTGCTTGAGACAAACGGCCGGCAACTGGATGAGGCCGGGCGGGCCCTTTTGGCGGAAGATCTCAGGTCGCCCTGCACCGATGAGATTGCCGTATTTCAGGCGTTCTCCCGCATCCTTCAGGAAGCGCAGCAGAAATTCGTCGTCGTCGACACCGCTCCCACGGGACACACGTTGTTGCTTCTGGATGCCACAGGAGCCTATCACCGGGACATGACCCGGCATCTCGCAGGCGGAAAGAGCCCCATTACACCGCTAATGAGACTCCAAGACCCGGAACAGACAAAGATGGTCATCGTCACTCTGGCTGAGCCAACACCTGTTTCGGAAGCTGAACTGCTTCAAGCCGATTTGCGCCGAGCGGGGATTGAGCCGTGGGCTTGGGTGATCAATTCGGCGCTCTCTGCGGCGCGACCTGATGATCCTTTGCTGCTCAAGCGGGCCGAAGCGGAGCGGGCTCAAATCCAAAGAGTACGCGCCAATACCGGGCGTTTGGCTATCATTCCGTTTCTGCCGTTTGACCCCGTGGGGAATCGAAAACTACTCAACCTGAGTCATTCCCAGTCGCCCCCCCAAACCAGCAAGGAGAATGGCTGAATGGCTGGACCTCGTTCGAAGACTCCCGGCTGCAGCGGTCCAGAGTCCTTGATCTCGCGCCCGCTTCTTTCACCGATTCAGGCAGGGGGGCTGGCGGCTGTCTTCAAGGTTTTGGCCAACGATACCCGATTGCGCCTCCTGCATGCCTTGATTCGGGATGAGGAACTTTGCCTCACTGATTTGGCTCGAAAAATCGGCATGAAGCCACAAGCGGTTTCCAATCAGATTCAGCGGTTGGCCGATCTGGGAGTTGTCCGTTCCCGCCGTATTGGCAACAACGTCCTGTATCAGGTGGTCGATGTGTGCGTGCGATCCCTGCTGGAAGAGGCTTTCTGCTTGATGGAAGAGGTCAACGGACGCTCGGCGAGACCCCGGCGACGAACCGGGTTATCCGTCAGGTCGTGAGCGTTTGGGCGCCCTGGGCCTTCAACGCAACAGACCTCGCGGGCGGGGCGAATACGAATGCTTGTTGAACAGGGTTGAATTTTTTTGTTTCACTTATTTCGGAGAAATGCGATGGCGTTGGTTCAGGTATTCGATCCGCCAATGTGTTGCTCGACCGGGGTTTGCGGCCCCGAGGTCGATTCGGCTCTGCCGCAGTTTGCCGCCGACCTCGAGCGGCTTCGAGCCGTCGGCCACAAAGTCCAGCGGTTTAATCTGGCTCAGCAGCCGCTGGAGTTTGTCCAGAACCAGACGATTCACAAGCTGATCAGCACCGCGGGAACGAATTGCCTGCCCGTGGTGCTCATCGAGGGAAAGCTGGTCGCTCAAGGAACCTATCCCTCGCTTCAAGAACTGACTGCGTGGATTGGGGAACCAATAACGGCCGCGTTGCCGCTCTCGTCTGGAGGCGGTTGTTGTGGCAATCAGGGATGCTGTTAGGAGCGGTCGCCGCGCTGTGTTTTCCCAATTTCGCTAGAACCTCGGGTGCGGGGAGTACTTCCGCTCCCCGGGCCGATTTTTCGCTTAACTCGAGCCCCGATCATTCCCCTTTTCCTTTGCAGACATGTCTCATCGCGCCAGCCAACCAGATTTGTTTTTTCCTCCACTCGCGGACTACCTGGAAAATGTGATGCGGGAGTTCGAGCTGATTGCTTCAGCGCGGCGAGAAGAATTGGAGCATTTGACTGATTACGTCAAGGCGAAGCGACGGGCGGGCCTGCCCGCTTTGATCAATTACATCTGTACCCACAATTCCCGCCGCAGTCACCTCGGGCAAATTTGGGGCCAGGTGGCGGCATGGTGCTACGGCCTTTCGCATGTCTCCACATTCTCTGGCGGGACAGAGGCAACCGCGTTTAATCCACGGGCAGTGGCTGCCTTGAGATCCGTTGGTTTTCAAATCAGTACTGACGACTCCCAAGCCTCAAACCCTCGATATCAAGTCCTGGCGGGAACGGCTTTGCCCAGCATGTGCTGTTACTCCAAGAGATACGACGATTCTCCCAACCCTCCGAGCGGTTTCTGCGCAGTGCTGACCTGTACACAAGCCGATGAAGCTTGTCCGCTGGTTCCTGGATGCGAACTGCGGTTGCCGATTCGCTACGAAGATCCGAAGGTCGCAGACGATACGCCGCAAGAGGCAAATCGCTATCAGGAGCGGACACGGCAGATTTGCCGTGAAATGCTTTACGCCATGTCGCTGGTCAGCTGATTGCCGGACAGTGCCTGACTGGTCTGCGCATCAAATTAAGCCACACCCACCATTGGCGCGGGCGAAATTCTGGTCCGTCTGGATGCCGCGACTATTCATAAGCCTTGCGATTCACGCCTTGCTCGAGGAATGCCCCGGGGTAAAGCTCCCAGGGGTTCACTTCACAGCGATTATCCGTGTATCCGGTCAGGGTCGTGTCGGGCTTGGGCTGGATCGCAAATCCCGGGTTGATGTAACCATCGTGATTGGTGTCATAGACTTTTCTCACGCTGCCGTCGGCGAAAAGCAGGTTCAATGAACCGCCATGCCAGGCCCGCCAGTCGCGCGTATCCTGTAACACGAGCGGGATCGATTCACTCCCGGTGAACTTCGCCTCCTCCTTCACAATATCGCCTTCGACCGGGAAGCTTGCCGGACTCAACCAGGTCATCGGCGTCCCATTTGGCACCGGTGCGAACTTGGGTGGCAGGGATGGTTTGGATGAAGTGATATTCATTGCTGGACCATCGTTGAAATTCTCGGAGAGCAAAACGCCATCACCGAGCCGCAGCGAGGCGGGAGGCCGGATCGCTGTTGACAATCGATTCCAGCCGTCATCCGATTTGTCAGCACAGCCTAAAATGGCGACCGTCGAGTCGGGGACCCGCGCTCCGTCGAGGGCGTGAAGCGTCAGCGGACCGGTGCACCCCGCCAGATTCCGCAGGCTGCCCTGTGTTTTGCCATTAACATTTTTCGGGCCTCCTCGGACCAAGTGCCAGCTGGCCGCGTAGTTGGTATTAAAGCCTTTGAGCACCAGATTGGTTCGCACCCACTCGGTGCGGTCGGGATCGCTCTCCGCTCCCCAGGTTTGGGAGAGATAAAGCGAACTCCCTGTCCGTCGATCGGGCGGCGTCACCTTGTTGTCGATTGGGTTCTTCGCCAGCAGGTTATTGAGTTGCTCGTCTCCCAGGCATGAACTGGAAGGGCAGAGGAGTGTCGAGGGAAGCGTGTTCTGGCGGACACAGTCGGCAACCCAGGAAAAGATTTCGACGGGACCATCCCGCGTTGGATCAAACGCGCCGGAGCAAAGTTGTCCCCGGGGGTGGTTTCCGGCGTGGGTGTGCAGCGCCAGCCCAAACTGCCGCAGGTTGTTCAGGCACTGGGTCGAGCGGGCCGCATTCCGCACGGCCAAAAAAGCGGGAAAGAGCAACGACATCAGGATGCCGATGATCGCAATCACGACCAACAGCTCCGTGAGCGTAAAACCGGGGCGACGCATGGCGTAGCCTCCTTTGTGAGTCCAAGGCAGGAGGTTCGCTCGGTCTTCCGATCCGCGTCGCCCGCGAGGCGTCACGCATCTGAATTGACCAGAAACGAGAAAAAGGGAGGTGCACCGCGCACGGCACCTCCCTCGGGGGTTAGCCACCTGGAAAGGGATGGTGGCTAGGGGACGCAAGCGCCTTAAAAGCTGGCAGGAGCCGGCAGCCGGCCCTGCCCAACAACTGCGTGAGTTGTTGGGCTCGGTGCCGCAAGACTACCGCCTGTTCGCCTCTCAGGCTGGGGGAGCAAGACTATTCGTAAGCCTTGCGGTTGATGGCCTTGTCGATAAAGGTACCGGTGTACATGTCCCAAGGATTGACTTCGCAGCGATTGTCCTTGTAACCATAGATTTCAACATTGCTGCCAGCCGGAATCGAGAAGCCCGGGTTGATGTAACCGTCGCCGTTGGCGTCGTACAGCTTGCGGACGCTACCGTCAGCAAAGGAAACGTTGACGTATCCACCGTGCCAAGCCCGCCAGTCGCGAGTGTCTTGGAGAACCAGCGGAATGCTGGCGCTGCCAGTGTAAACCTGATCGCTGGAGTTGATTTCGCCTTCGATCGGCAGGCGACCGGGCACGAGCCAAGCGAGCGGGGTTCCGGTCGGGACGATCGCCAACTTGCTGGCGGTCACATAGCTCGGTCCGTCATTGAAGACTTCAGCCAGGCTGGCGCCAATGCTCAAGCGAAGCGAGGAAGGAGGCGTTACGGTCACAATCAACTTGGCTTCGGCATCGTCGCCCTTGTCGGCACAACCGAGCATGGCGATCGCGGTGCTGGGTACAGCGGCGGCGTCGAGGGCCGAGGTCTTGAGCGGACCGGCTGTCGGGAGGAAGTTCTTCAGGTTGCCGGCGGTCAAGCCGTTGACCAGTCCTGGAGCCGAGCGAACCATGTGCCAACTGGAAGCATAGTTGGTGTTGTAACCCTTGAGGATCAGGTTCGTCCGAACCCATTCGGTCCGGGCAGGATCAACAGCAGCACCCCAGGTTTGCGAGAGGTACAAGGTACTGCCAATGTTGCGGTCTGGCGGAGTAACGGAGGCGTTGCTGGTATCCTTGCCCAGAAGATTATTCAACTTTTCGTTGCCCGGCAAATTACTGCTGGGGCAAAGCAAATTTCCTGGAATAGTGCCTTGCGAGACGCAGTCGGCAACCCAAGAAAAGATTTCCACGGCTCCGTCACGAGTCGGGTCGTAAGCACCCGAGCAGACGTTGCCATTGGGGTTGTTGTTGGCGAACGATGCCGACGCCAACGCAAATTGACGGAGATTGTTCGAGCACTGGGTCGAACGGGCGGCATTTCGCACCGCCAAAAATGCCGGGAACAGCAGGGAGACGAGAATGCCGATGATGGCAATCACGACCAGCAGTTCGATCAGGGTAAAACCTTGACGCTTCATCGATTTGAGTCCTTAACAATAACTACTCTGACTGCGGGGAATGGCGAATTTACAAAAAATACGCCACCAAGTTCCCTCGCGGAACAGACATGTTAGGAGTCAATTGTGAAGAGTCATCGAACGCTTCGTGAACTTTAAAAGAAGCTTTCGAGATAAAACTGTTAAGCGTTAGCGCTTTCTTCACGCGTCTTCATTTTTCTTTTCAGTTGATCACTTGGGTGCTTCTGGCTGGGGAGCTGCGAGCTGGGAAATAATCCATTCAGCCACCAGCGCGCTTTGCTCGGGGTCGAAGACGGCCGACGATTGACGTGACCAGACCTGCAGTTTTCCCTCCCGTTCGGCTGAAATCTGGGCTCCGAGGTCGTATTGCCTGATCGCGGGAAAGTCGGCGAGTACCTCGCGCGCGATCTCGTTGAGCCGGGCGATTTTTTGCTGAGCCTGCGCGCGCGTCATTTTTCCCGCAGCCAGCCCGGCTGGTGGCTCCCAAGCGCTCGGAAGGGGTGTGGTGGTGAGCCAAATCAAGTTCGCATCGGTCTGTCTTAACAGATTGACGGCCAGCTTCAGGCGTTCGGCGTATTCTGCTTCCTCTGTCGACAGATCGCCCAGGCCGACATTAAAAACGATCGTGTCCCAGCGGTAACCTTCCTGGCGGTAGGGGCCAAGCCAGAGCGGCAGGCGATTCCACTGGGCAGTCCCGCGGCAGTTTTCCGGGGGATGGTAAACCGAATAGCGACCTGCCAATTGTTTGCGAAGACTGTGGAGAACACTGAGCGAGACTTCATCGCCCAGCAGCAGCAAACGGGGTTGCTGGCCAGCCGACTCGGACCGGGCAATCTGACGGAACAAGATTTCTTGAGCTACCCAGCGATTATCAATCCAGTCCGCCAGAACCTCGACCTCCGCCTCGAACGGCTTAAGGTCGGCAATCGAACGCGCCCCGAGCCGGGCGTCGCGGTTGCCCAGTTCGGCGGTCCACTCCTCATTGCCGACAGCAAGCGTCACCAAACCATCGGCATCCACGCCCTTCACTTCTGCCGTCAACGTCAACTCTTTACCGCTATCTGCGGGGAGGTTCTCCAGCGGCAGGAGGCGATAACGAATCAATCGCTTGGGGTTGTCGCCCAGCAGGCGACGCCGTTCGTTGGGATGAGAGAATTCGGCCAGCAGCCCGAGCGGTTGGGGGAGCGGAAGCTGAAACTCGATCGCCTGACCAAACTCGGCACCGGTCGCCTGACTGCCGGGCAATTCCTGGGTCAGCAAACGGTTGGCAAGGTCAAGCTTCGGCCGGTCCAGCCGCTGGTCAATCGCCACGCCATCAGGGATTGCCACTTCGAGGTCCTCTTCGCCGCTGGCGACCCGAATCGAGTATTTGCGTTGTTCGGTAACCGTGCCGAGGATGAGCCGCAACGGCTCGCGATTGCTTTGAGCAGAAGCGGGTTGGTTTGAAGCCGATCCCGCGGTTGGGGTCGAATCGGTGGTTTGAGCCCGCCCTGACCCGCCTACCGAGAGGATCAAGCCGAGCAGCGCGATCCCCACAAGTAACCTCCGCCACGAGCGACCAACCCTCGAGCTGTCGCGAGGAACCACTTCTGATTGCTGCATTCGGTGGACTCCGAAAACTGAGGCGGTCTGGCGTCAAGCGGAAACAGTTTTGTTCTCAAACGTCGAGGTTGCGAACTTCCAAGGCGTGTTTTTCGATGAATTCGCGGCGGGGCTCTACCTTGTCGCCCATCAACACGCGGAACAGTTCGTCCGCGTCAGCTGCGTTCGTCATCGTCACTTTGACAAGCGTCCGGTTAGCCGGGTCGAGGGTTGTCTCGCGCAACTCTTCGGCGTTCATTTCACCCAATCCTTTAAAGCGGGTGACTGACATCCCCTTTTCGCCTGCGGCGCGGATGCCATTGAGCAGCCCGCGGAGGTCATCGATGCCAGAGAGGTTCTCCCCGCGGCGAATCGTATACCTTGAGTCATCCATCCCCGTTCGCTGCTGCGGCCAAAGGCTGTCGATCGAGAAGCCCATGTCCTCCAGTTCCTTGAGTCCGGAGTTGATGGTGCGGACTTCGTTGAGTTCGTTGATTTGTAATCGATTTTCGTTTCCATCCACTGCTTTTGGAGCACCTGTTGCGGAGACGTTCTCGGGATTGGCTTGCTCCACCGACATCTCTTTGCCGCTGCGGGCTTCTTCTGCCTTGACGAAGTCGTCCAGTTCTTTGCGGGTGACGAACCAGCGCTCCTGTCGCCCATGAAACACATGGAACACGGGCAGCCGGCCGGTTTCCACCTGGATCCGCTGGGCGTGAGTACGGAGATTGATCCCTCGGCGCTCGAGAGCCATGATCGCATCTTCCATGCTGGCGAGCGTGTTGCAGAGCCGGCGAATCGTTTCGCCGTCGAGGGTCCGCCCGTCCTCGGTAATCAGGGCCACATCCTCCATGCCGCGGTCCATCAACTGGCGCTTCATTTCCTCTTCGGTCTGGACGTAGTAGGTGTCCTTTTTGACCTTTACGCGGAACAACGGCGGTTGGGCGACGTACACGTGCCCCTTCTCGATGAGCTGGCTCATCTGTCGATAGAAGAAGCAAAGAAGCAGCGTCCGGATGTGCGAACCATCGACGTCGGCGTCGGTCATGATGATGATCTTGCCATACCGCCGCTTGCTTAAATCCTGGTCGCCGCCCACGCCGATCCGAATAGCGCCAATGATGCTCTGGACTTCTTCGTTGGCCAGTACCTTGTCTTCCCGGGCCTTATACGCGTTGATAATCTTGCCGCGGAGCGGGAGGATCGCCTGAAATTCCTTGAGTCGACCGCCTTCCGCACTGCCACCGGCAGAGTCACCTTCGACCAGGTACAGTTCGCATTTGTCGACATCGTTACTGAGGCAATCGCGAAGCTTGCCGGGCAAGCCAGCTCCACCCAGCACCGACTTTCGCCGCACCTGCTCACGCGCTTTGCGAGCTGCTTCCCGGGCCTCTGCCGCCTGGATACCCTTGCGCACGACCACTTTCGCCGGGCCAGGATTCTCTTCGAGGTAGGTCTTCAGGTACTCGCCAAAAGCCGAGTTGACGATCCCCTCGACTTCATTGTTACCCAGCTTGGTCTTCGTCTGGCCCTCGAATTGCGGCTCTGGCACGCGCATCGAGATCACGGCGGTCAGGCCTTCGCGAAAATCTTCCCCGGTGACGTTGAGTTCCTTGGGAAACAGATTGTTCTTTTTGGCGTAGTTGTTCAACGACCTGGTCAAGGCCGTGCGAAAACCGGAGACGTGGGTTCCACCCTCCTGTGTGTTGATGTTATTGACATAGGAATGGACCGTTTCGGTCAGCTCGGCCGTGTATTGAACAGCCACTTCATAACCGATTCCTTCCTGTTCGCCGCGCAGGAAGATGACTTCCGAGTGCAGCGGATCACTGGAACGGTTCAGGTACTCAACAAACTCAATGATCCCGCGTTCATGGTAGAACTCTGCCGCTTCGCCCGAACGCTCGTCCCGAACCTTAATCCGGACCCCGCTGTTGAGAAACGCCAGGTCCTGCAGGCGTTTGTGAATGGTGTTGTAGTCAAATTTGGTCACCGGAAAGATCTGGGCGTCCGGCTTGAACGTGGTCTTCGTTCCCTGCTTGTCGGTTTTTCCCACGCGGTTCACCGGGCCCGTCGGTACGCCTCGTTCATATTCCTGCTGGAAGACGTGGCCATCGCGGGATACCTCCACAGCGCACCACTCTGAGAGGAAGTTGACCACCGTTACCCCGACGCCGTGCAGACCGCCGGAGATTTTGTAAGCTCCCTTGTCAAATTTTCCGCCGAATTTAAGGACGGTCATCACCCCTTCCAGGGTGGAAACCTCCCGGTCCATTTGCTCGGTCAATTGCTTGTGGATGTCCACGGGAATTCCGCGACCATCATCCTGCACGGTCACTGACCCATCGTTGTTGATGGTGACGCTGACAAACTTGGCGTGACCAGCGAGACACTCATCAATTGAATTGTCGACGACTTCCCAGACGAGATGGTGCAAGCCTCGGACGGTCGTATCGGCAATGTACATGCCGGGGCGTTCGCGAACGTGCTCCAAGTCCGAGAGGTGTTGCAGGTCGGCTGAGGTGTATCCCGACTTGGCAGGTTCTGGCGTATCGTTGCTCATCGTTGCTTTCTGGCGCTAAATTCTGTCAGGTTCAGCCTGGCCTTTGGGGCTTCAACTTTCCTGTATTTTCCAATTTGTCTTGGGGTCAATTCTTTGTTTCGGCTGCCGACAGGTGAGGCCCCTCAGTTGGCTGATGGGTCGACCGGTCCCGTCTTGAATACCAGCCCTTGAAGGTTTGCCTGGGGAAGCTTTTGCTGCAGAGCCAACAGCAAACGATCCTTTTCAAAGTTCAGTTGCTGGTTAATCAGGCTGTGTCCTACTCTCACTTCCAGTTTCCTGTGCCGGAGGGCCAGCACTTGGGTGTGATTGACGAATTGCGGGTCGCAAACCGATCGCCAGGCGGCGATTAGTTCGTCCCGAGCCTGAACCTGGGTCACGCCCCTGCGGGCGATGACCCGATTGATCAGACGCTGAATCGACTGAGGAACAGGTGTAAACACCTGGCGGTGTTTCACCAGCTCTGCGGTAAATTCGAATTCTTCTTCCTCTTCGCTTTTCATCGGACTGTCGGGTCATCCCTATTTCCGGTCGCGGGCCAGCGGCATGATTACATAACCGTAATGGTCCGCCGTTTGGCAGAAAGCCGCCTGGTCGGAGCTCGCCACATCCATGGTGAAATTCTGATCCGGTGGCAGTACTTTGAGAAAATCAGCCATGTAACGATGGTCGAGCATGATTGCGAGCTCTGGTCCGCTGTATGCCACGGGCATCTCAATCCGCGATTGACCTACTTCACTGGTCGAGTTGCTGAGAATGAGATTGCCTTCACTGAATACGAAATCCACCCCGCGACTTTCTTCACTGCTGACAATCGCCGCTTGTCGCAAGGCTGAATACATCGGCCCAATCGGCAACTCTATGCGATTGGTTTCCGTTCGTTTCGGAATCACATCACGCCATTTGGGGAAACGGCCTTCTACGAGCCTGGTCACAAACAAACCATTGGGGACTTTAACCACCAGGTCATTCGCTCGGGGCAGAAGCTGAACCAGAGCCTCATCATCCGGAAGAATCCGTTCGATCAACTGCATCGCTCGAGCTGGCACAATAGTCGCCGTTCCTGTTCCATCCGGCTTGCCGACCACGTTCACCGGGCCTTCCATCTTGGCCAGCCGCCGGCCGTCGGTGCCGACTGAAATCAAAGACTTTTGATCATGCTCCAGCAGCACACCTCCCAAGGCGTAACGGCTGCTTTCCGTATCCGTTGCAAACAGCGTACGGCGAATCAACTCCCTCAAAACACCGGCTTTTACTTCCAAACAGTCATTGCCAGAGACGTCCGGTACCTCTGGAAACTCACTCGGGTTCTGACCTTGCAGCTCAAACTTACTGCTCCGACCACTGACTTTGGTCCGCGATTCATCACCTTCAATTGTCAACGTTTCTTCGTTGCTTTCCCGCATGATCATGTTCAACCGACCAACGGGGATCACCACTGCCCCTGGTTGCTTGACATCGACGTCTGACATTCTCAAGCGAACACCGACCTCCGTGTCCGTCGCTGTCAGAATCAGGCTGTTATCAAACGCTTCCAGTTTGACGTTCTGGAGAATTGGCTTAGGGCTTCGCTGGGGCGCAACGATTGCGGCAATCTGAAACAACTTTTGAAAGTTTTCACGATTTACGACAAGCTTCATGAAACAGGTGTCCTTTTGGGGCGGGGAGCATCCCGGGTTAATCTTTAATTAATTAATTTGTTCAGTAGTCGAAGTAAGGAGTTGCCTTAGGTGTTGATAACTGGTGCCAGTAGTCGGTAAGCAGCCCTCGAAACAGAGGGCTTGGCTGTTGTGGAAAACCGGTTGATGGCATGTTGATGAAGTGTCTTGAAAGCGAACAGAAGTGACGGACAACGTTGACGGTTTGGTTTGACCAGGGATTCGAAAACAGACTTGGAGACAGTAACTGTCAATTTGCTGACAGGTTATCCGCAAGCACTGGTTGAAAATGGTTTTGAATTTTCTCCTCGATTAGTCTCGCATCCGGTCGTGGGAACATTGGAGCCACTCGGGAAGCGAATGCCGGGAAAACGGCAGTCGCTGCAAACTGGCAATTTGTTCCAGCTTTTCCAGTAATCGGTTAGCGGTGACCTCGAAGTGTTGATCGGTGTGAAATCGTTTCCGAGTTGCATCCACGGCATTCAGCACAGTCGAATGATCACGATTTCCGAACAGCTGACCTAGTTCCGTGAGCGAGCAGTTACAAAGTGCCCGAATCAGCGTCATCGCCAAACCACGAGCTTGAACGGTAGTTTGTCGTCGACTGGAACCATAAAGCAGTTCTACAGGAAGATCGAAATGTTGGGCGACCGTTTCAATAATCAGCTGAGGCCAAGCCAAATTGGCTTCGGTTGTTGGCAAACAGAGAACGGCTTGAAGGTCAGCTGGTTCCCAGTATTCCCGTGACTGACCTCGAAAATGGACTTGGAGTTTTCGCAAAGTACCCATCAAGCCGGGATAGCTTTTCGTCTGGGGGAGATTTAACAACCACTCCCAAGCAGCTGATGAGAGGTTCAGACGGGCTTCCTGTGCCCAATCCAAAGCCAGTTTTTCGCGAGCAGTTTGACCTGGCAACGAAACAGGCAGGAGGAGACCGCCCAGGAGTCGACTGACCAAATCGGCCCTGAGCCCCGCCACGGCTTGCGGCGGTTGATTCAGGGTGAAGACTAACGGAATATCAGCCACTTCAAGCCGATCGATCAAGAGCAGCAACTGGCCCTGTGCGAAGGGGGATTTGTGAAGCTGTTGCAGGTCGTCAATCATCACGGCTCCGGCCTGGAGGAAACGCTGGTGAAAAGCCGGCAGCGAGTTCGTATCGAGCGCTTCCTGAAGTTGCTGCGACCAGTCAAAAGCGGAAAGGCAAACTGCCTTGCTGGGAACAAGTCTGCCCGCCTCTGGGTGCTGATTATCCGGGGGGTTATCGGCCGGTACGGAGTGGGAAGTGACACGCAAGCGGAAGAAACGGTTTCGGGCCCAGCGCTTGGCCAGTGCGTCGGCAAGGACACTCTTGCCAGTTTGTGGAGGACCATAAAGGACTACTGGTCCATCAACGAAATCGAGTTGGGTCAAGTCGCTCAGGACCCGAAGCAAAGAGTTCGCTTCATCGCCGACAAACCAAAGAGGAGGTTTGCCACTCAAACTCCCGCCGGTCGCCGGTCGAACGGCCCGCTGGGAACCGGCTTCTTGAAGCAAAGAGCGGATCGAAGATTCTGTCGAGAGCGAGTCGCCCAAACGGGTATCTGCTGTGCCACTTTCAAGAGGCAGCAGAAAGAGCTCGGATGGGGGTGCGGAAGACATGGAACAGGCGACTGGAGAGAACTCGGAGAACGGGGTCCGGCAAGGGTACCGACGGACCCAAAATTCTAACAGTTCACCCACTTTTTCGCGAGCCGACAGCGGCCTGCGAAGCAGCCAAATCAGCCCCCTTTTATCGCTATTTTCGCAAACCATTGACAATGCGACAGAGTTCCTCCCCAGCCCAGTCGAGGTCGCTCTGCTCTGTCCTTGTTCCAAAACTGATGCGGACAGAGGATTCGATCACCTCCGGGGCCAATCCCATTGCTTGCAGGACAGGCGAGGGCTCACTGGATCCGCTGGCACAAGCCGAGCCAGTAGAGATTGCCAAACCGGCAAAGTCGGCAGCCAGCAGCAGGGCCTGTCGGTCCACCCCGGGAAAGGCGAGGTTCAAGGTGTTGGGCAGCAGCTGGGCAGCGGATCCATTGACCAGAAACCCGTCTCCCAGCCCCGCTTGGAGCCGAGTCAGGAAGCGGTCGCGCAAGACCTTGAGGCGAGCTTGTTGTTCTGACAGATTTTCCAGACAGAGTTCCAAAGCGCGATGGCACCCCACGGCCAAGGCGACATCTTCGGTTCCAGGTCTTAACCCAGCCTGTTGAAAGCCACCAAACAAGATAGGTTCCAAGCCTACTTCGGCCTTCAGAAGCAGCCCCCCAATCCCCCGCGGCCCATAGAACTTGTGCGGCGTGAAAGTGAGGGCGTCGACCCGCAGCTTGGCAAAGTCGACAGGAACCTTGCCGACCGCTTGGACGGCATCGGTGTGAACCAGAACGCCGCGGCTGTGAGCCAATTCGATAACTTCGGTCAGTGGCTGAAGCACACCCGTTTCGTTGTTGGCGAACATCACGCTGATCAGGCTGGTCGGCCGCTCGAGAAGGTGCTCCAACGCATCCAGCCGGACTTGGCCGGTTTGGTCTACCGGAATCAGCTTGACATCCCGGCCAAGCCTGCGGAGATGCTCTGCGGCGGCCAGAACGCTGGGGTGTTCAATCGCCGAAACGAGTATCTGCTGGTCAGCTTTCTGGGCCGCGAGTCCGAGCAAAAGGAGGTTATTCGCCTCGGTGCCACCGCTGGTAAAGACCAAACGGTCGGAACGCATCCCAAAAGATTTCCCACCCAAAAGGGCAATGACGCCCGTACGG
>Ga0315900_10006706_pt1 | contig 15311 bp, 21 predicted proteins | sample LakEriMetagenome_FD_203521 | JGI IMG/M metagenome (GOLD analysis project Ga0315900, IMG submission 203521) | Freshwater fungal communities from buoy surface, Lake Erie, Ohio, United States - Buoy 12 MA114 | ecosystem: Environmental > Aquatic > Freshwater > Lake > Lake biofilm | place: USA: Lake...
TAACTTATGTTGAAAAACTATCTAAATTTAGTGGAATTTACGGAGGTTGGCTAAAGTCAAGACCCGCGTTTGATTACAGAGGAAAGACCTATAAAGTAGGTGAAATATACACGTCAGGCGGTGCGGGGGTAGTAAGTATCATTAATCAACAAACGCCGATAGACAAGGTGGACAAACTTGTTTTAAAATACAATCCTGCGTTAACTCAAATCAGCAATCAAGATCAAAAATTGGAGTTTTTAGACGTGGAACTTGGCGAATATATGCCAATGGATAAGATTGACTACTACGATTTTCAGAAAGATGCAGCCCAAAGGTTTGATAAATTAATTAATTTATATGCTGATTACAGCCCCGAAGGAAAACTGCTCTCTAAGTCTAAAAACACGGAGGCTCAATATGACGCTGCCAACAAAGAGGCAATGCTCGAATTTATAGAAAAGGGCAACCCAAATCCTAATGAAGATGAATTAAGACAAAGGACACTTGAAATAGTTCGAGAGAATAAAAATGAGGCTCAAATTTCACGCAAAATATCTGAATTAAATAGGCTTTCTCAAATGGCAGCTTTAGAAGATTATTATTTGAAAAAAGGAATAAAAATGCCGCTTACCGTTGAAGGTTCAAAATTGGCTTATGACGCAGAGATGGAAGAATTAAAACTTTTAATTGAAGGTGCATCAAAATAGTTTAACATTCTTTTACATTTGTACACGGCAAATAACACTTATGCAGGTTAAAAGAAAATGGCACTAATAGACGCTCAAAAGTATAAGATTAGTAAGAGTAAGATATTGGAGTGTGGGTCGGTTCGTGAGGTAAGGCATTATCTTATTTCAAGGGGGATAAGTAGGGATGAACTTGATGATATTTTGCGTCAAAGAAGGAAGACGAAGACCAATGGTAGGTTTTGGTCGGCAACGGTAGAAAAGATGGTTGATTTGTGTTTTGACCCTGATGAAGTGGAAATAGAAGAACCTGAATCAACTGTATTAGAAGAAGTATTAGAACAACCTGCCATAATTGAAAGAAAGCAACTTAGGAAAGGAATAGCGTGGATGGAGTTTAAGAGTAAGGCAAAGGACTATTTTCAGCCTAATTTGATTTATAAAAGCGTGGATGAATTTGCAAGTTACGCAACAGAAAAGGAATTAGAAGAACTCATTAATAAATTAGAATAGATGGCCGCAGTAAAAACAATCACTACCATTCAATTAACCACAAGAGACACGGTAAATTTTTACGCGGGAACGGAAGTGGTAAGGAACGTATCAAAAGTAGTTCCTAATACGCAGACCTATATTTTAAGGGATAAAGAGAATATCATTATCCTGCAACCTGCGGGCGGTACTGATTATCCATTGTCGGGCGGAGGGAATGTAAACGACCCTTTTATCTTTTCTACCCTTGCTATTACAAAGGTTGGGGGGAAGGATTATACCTTAATCAATCCTAACGATGAAGATTCGGGCGAACAAGCACTTGCAAAAGCTATTGACGTTTATAACTACCTTGTAAATAACATATTTGCGGGATGTTGTGAATGTGACGGATGTGGGAAAGGTTGTCAAGTTCAGTATCAATGGGGCGATCTTGGAACAGGAAGATTCAGTTTTGCAAGCGGAATGCTTTTCATGGATTTTACTTCGTATTCAAGTCAGGACTTAGAAGATTTATTACAAGCGTTGCCTAACGGTTCTTGGGTAAGTTTCTTATCTACGGATGACCCTACTTTGTTTAGTGTTTTTGAGATAAGTGATTTATCTGTTGTAAGTGGATATGCTTCATGGAGTGCTACGTTAATAGCAGGTGAATCAAGTTATTTAGACAACCCCACTTTTTGTTTTACTTGGCAACCCGCATTAGGTGGCGGAGGCGGAAGTCAGGATTGGCAGGAAACATTGATAGTCGGTTCTGATTTAACGCAGAATAACACGGTAGACGCGCAAGAACTATGGAGTTTTACTTGGGATAAATTCGTTAATTGGCTTGTTCAAGCAAAAGGGTATATCTACCACTATGTATTTGACGGGGTAAGTTCAAGTTATAGCGAAACGACCGTAACAACGAGCATGAATGAAATTAAGACGGCTCAATCAATTGCGAAACTTGCGCGGATAAGAACGGGTGTTAATACGGCTACGATGGAAGTTTCTAATTCAGAAACACAGTCAGGGCCTTCGGTTAGAATTCAGATAACTGATTCAGATGGTAAGGTAAGAGGGCCTTTTAACTTCAATGGGCTTCAATACGATAGCGACTATGAATCAAATTTCTTAGACAGAACGTTAGTTACCAAACAATGGGTACTTGGAACGATAGGCGGTGTTAACCCTGATTCATGGAAACAGCCTGTTTTAGTGGCAACTACGGGAAATATTACGTTAAGTGGTGAACAAACGATTGACGGGGTATTGACAAGTGCTTCCCGTGTTTTGGTTTGGCAGCAGACAGATGAAACAGAAAATGGAATTTACGTATCTGATTCAGGGGCTTGGTCACGGAGTACGGATTGCGATACGGGCGCAGAACTCGAAGGGGCGGTAGTTTACGTTCAAGACGGGGGTACTTACGCAACAGAGTTTTTCAGACAAACAACGGTGGGCGTAACCATTGGAGTAAGTGACATTGTTTGGGCTTTGTTCAACATTCCGACAACGGGAAGTTACATCATTAATATTCTTAGAACTAATTTACAAGATGCTATTACAGCCTCATTAGTGATTCCAAATGTGATTTATTGCATAACAGACGCTACACCCGCACCTATCTACGTAAAAGGGGTTGATGTAGACAAAATAAGCACAGAAGCAGAACTGCAAGGAACATTCGACGGTTCTACTACTACATACGGAGGGTTTGGAAGTTATGATATAGCGTCAAATGATTTTAAGGGAACTATTTATAACAACTTAAATTCATTTGTTTATAACGGTGTTTACCCTAGCGTAAATACAATCGGTTCTGCGTGCGGTGGAATAATCTATGATGTAGATTGTGTGGGAAACTCCATAGGTGACAATTGTGCGGCAATTAAATATTCACGCGGGTGTACGAGTAATATAAATGGCGATAATTCTGCTAATATTTATTATGGGTTATCATGTTCTAATAATCAAAACGGAAATAATGCAAACCTAATAGTTTATCTGAACTACGCTTTTGCAAACGTAAACGGAAACGGAGCAAATAGTTTAACTTATGGCAACTACGTACAAAATTTTGTACTTGGCGACAACTTTCAGTATTGCACAATCGCACAAGGTCTTAACGGAAACAAAGCAGACGAAAGCGGCCCGATAGATTTCATCACCAACGCCACTTTAATTTACAATAGAAATTCTCCTTGGGAGATCATAGACATCGACAGAACGGCAGAGTTGATTTATGTAAGATTCACCTACGGAGACGGAAGCGACCCCGAAGAAGGATGGTACAATCCCGCGACAGACGTTTTCACTCCCACAACGGTACAAGTATCAAACAGAGTAGTTAATTCTCAATCAATGGGGGTTATCGAAGGCGGGGAACTCTCAATCAATTTAGGCGACAACACTAAATTTGATATTTCAGACGGTAACGGATTAATCATAGACAATTGGACTGATCCCGACAACCCCGTTTTATACCCCGTTTCATGGTCAGGACTTACAGCACTTACGGTAACTAATTTAGGTACAGCAACCACAACCTTTGTCCTCATTGACAACACAGGTTCGGTAGTTCAACAAACCACACAGCCAACAGACGAGGAAAGGCGTGACATGATTTACTTAGGTCAGCTATCCCATACCAATTTGACAACGGTAAACAACGTAATTAATACCCCTGACTTTTTAGTTAGCCCAATATCACAGATAAGGGATTTAGAACAAGCCGTTGGGCCTATAAATCAAGGAAACGTCATTTCAGCAAATGGAGCAAACCTTAGCCTTAATAAATCAAGCGGCTCGGTCTATTTCAGCGGAGCAAACTTCTTTACCAACGCTAAAATACCAAGTGTTGTCACTACAAATAGTCTGACAGCACCGACACTTCGTTTTAGAACTCAAACGGGAAATGGAAATGCTAATAGCACAAGTTTGGACGTTGGTTATTACGATGTTGCGGGAACGGTTACGGCATTAAGCGGTACGAAATACACCAACCAAAGAGTTTATTTAGTGCCTACTACCAATAACTTAGTTGTTCAGTACGGACAGGCGCAATACACAAGCATAGATAACGCGGTAAATTCATTGCCTTTTGAATCATTTGTGGTATTTCCTAACCTTGCGGCCAACGCTATTTTGATAGGGATAATTTGCGTAAGATCAACGGCAACTGATTTAACGGATACTACGCAAGCAAGATTTATCCCTGTATCTAAATTCGGTGAAGCCATTGCATCGGTAGGTGGTGGTAGTTCGGGAAGCGGTACAGTTAATTCAGGTACGGCCAACAGGCTAACTTACTACGCAGCCACAGGAACGGCAGTTAGTGAACTTGCGGCAATTACGGCATCTCGCGCACTCAAATCTGATTCAAATGGTCTTCCCGTAGCTTTTGATACAACGACCGAACCTTCACTTACTGAATTAAGTTACGTAAAAGGGGTAACAAGTTCGATTCAGACGCAATTAAATTCAATCCCAACGTCAGTAGTTGTCCCCGATACATTTGTTCGTAACGGACAGAATCAAACGTTTGGAGCATCAACCACTCGATATGTCGCTGTGATTGGAGTAAGCGGGAACACGTTAACTGCAATCAGCCAAGCGGCACAGAAAATTACACGGGGCGGCGTCATTCCTTCCGTTGGTTTTACTCTCGGCAGTACACAACCCGCCACAGGATCACTTGTTATCACATTAATGAGGGGGGCAACGATTGCTTCAGTTGCAGACACGGCAGCGGTCATTACAATCCCTGCAAATAGTGTAGCGGGTGAATATACGTACACGGGTAACGTCACAGTAAACGATGGGGACTATCTTGTGTGGAAAATAGTCAACAACGCAACAGGCGCAAGCGGGCAAGACTTTGGTAGTTGGTTTATTTTAAACAGAACATTAACACTTGTATAATTTATGAAATTTCTAATAATCACCATGTTTCAACACATAGAAAATTGGATTCACGATAATCACAATGAAACGGTATTGTGGATATTTTCAGCCGTACTATGGGTATTTTCGGGAAACGTAATGATGGATAGTATTGAACTTTTGCTCAAAGTCCTTTCTTTATGTTCCATTACAGCAGCGTTTATCCTTCAACTAAAGAAGATTAAGAACGAGAATAAAAAGTCGAAAGAATACGATAGACAAAAGTTCTCTAAACAAGATGACAGTAAACTACCCACCCACGCAAAGCGATGGGATGGGCTTTAAACAATAAGCATCGTGCGTAGTACAACACAAAATACTCTGTTTTTCGGGCTGATTTACAACGCAGCCCCATGCAGAAATATTCTTTGCAGCATTATGGTCTGCATCAGAAGTATTACCGCAATTTTCACAACTAAAGCGTTTCCCTTTCCTATCACCGATATGCAAACATTCGCTGCACATTTTAGACGTGTAGGCGGGCGGTATAGCAAACAACTTAACGCCTTTGAGTTGAGCCTTGTATGTCAGAAATTGACGAAGTTGGTAAAAACTCCAACGGTTCAATTCTGTTTTCATTGCCTTACTTTTTGGCTTTGCTGTCTTTCGGATATTGCTCAAATCTTCAATAGCAATTCCTTTGTTTTCTCGTACTGCTTTTTCTACTATCTGCTTTGCTATGTAATGGTTGTTTATGGAAACGAACCTACGCTCTCTACCACTAAGCCGTTTCAGCAGTTTTCTACTGCTTCTTGTGCCTTTAGCTTGAACGGAGGCTCTTACTTTAGAATATTTTTTACGAACTTTTTTAAGTTGTTCAGAATTGTAGTTAGTACCATCAGAAAGTGTACATACGTCTGCTTGCCCAAAATCGCAACCTATAAATTCTTCCACGTCTTTTACAGCATCTTCAATTATATCAACGGTTTGGAAAAGGTAAAACTTTCCTTTTCTAAAAAGCAAATCTGCTTCGCCTTTGATGTACGGAAGATAGTTGGAATTATGGCAGACAAAGGGCATTTTCAATCTGCCATCAATAGACCATATGGAAACGATGTTATTGGGCTTATATGTGAGTATCCTGCTATCGTAAGAAATACTGCCAAGTGGTTTAAAGCTGCGTTTGGTTTTCTTATCCAGTTTGTAAGCATCCGCCACTTTAGATATACATCTCACAATCACTTGGCTACTCAAATTAGTAGAGCCTTTAATAGCATGGTACGAAGCATTGTGCAACTTAAACTGCTGAAAGGCTTTTTGCGCCCAAGCTATATCCGAAATAAGATTGCAGGCTTTGTTCGCTTCTTTGATAGTTTGAAGCAAATTTTTAGCCTGTTCATCAGTAGGCAACAGCTTTATTTTCAACGTAAGTTTCACAGCCCAAATATACACTTATTTCAAGTACAAGAACAATTATTTATTACCTTTAAAGCGAATAGCGTAGTCGCTTACCTCCCATCCACGCCAAAAGGCGATGAATGGGTTTCACGCTCCATTATATGAATAATTTGATTAAGAAAATATTGAAGCAAGTCCAACTATGGGATTGGGTATGGTCTATTCCACTTGGAATAACTGCATTTGTGCTATACGGATATTTTCAAGAATGGTTCTTTGGAGACCCGATGTACGCTACTCAATGGATTCATAAATCAGTTTTGGCGGGGATAATCTTACTTATAGCCAACGGATTCATTATGGGATTCATGTGGTTCAATCACAGAGTACACTTCAAACACTACTACAACGCTAATTTAGACTACAAAAACTTACCCGCGTGGTTAAAAATCTACTCATATCCCTTTATCTACTTTTTGGAACTTATTGCGTACATAGCAATTTTCAAGGCGATATAGCGTCTAACAAACCTTTTGTACAGCAAATATCCCCAATTCAAAAAGAAGTCACCATTGAGCCTGTAATAGAGCCGTATGAGAAAATAATTCCTATTGCTAAATCATTTGTAGGAATTGTAGAGGTCGGTGGTAATAATCAGGGATTTTCGGATTTATCCTATCAAAGACGACTTGAAAAACTTGGATGGAAAAAAGGTCAATCTTGGTGTGGTTATGCGGTTATGGCCGTACTTGATTCAGCGGGAATTAAACACAGAGTTACAGCATGGAGTCCTACTTCGTTTAATAGAAGAAATGTGATTTATACCGACGGAGAATGGCAAAAGGAATTTAGAGAAGGCGACGTATTCTCACTTAGCTACCAAAAATTCAGAAACGACAAGTCAAGGTTTAAAGCAATCGGACACACGGGAATAGTAGAAAAAATCGTTGATGAAGGAAGGAATGTGGTCACTTACGAAGGTAACGCGGACGGCAGTTCAGGTCGTGACGGAAATGGCTATCACAGAAAAATTCGTCCGATTAACAAAAGTTTGCATATTACACGGTGGGAGTAAATTAATTTAGCGTGTAAAGTCTTTTTATGAAAAACCCCATTCAAGACGCGGACATCGTCGAATTTGAAACAAGTGACGGATTCTGTAAAAATAGATGTTCAAAGGATAAATCAGACATCGGAAACTGCTTCTGTTCACACGTTAAATGGATGAGGATAGAAAGCGGGATTGATTCATACTTGGACTTTAAGACAACCGAACACATAAATGAATTGAAGCAAGAGTACGATGAAATTGATTCACGGGGTAAATTCGGGAATAAGAATAGAAACAAAAGACCCGACCATTACAGCAAAGAAAGCGAGGCATTCAAGTCATTAGGCCAAACCAAAAAGATCGTTGAAATATTACGAGATAAGGCATAAAAAAAGCCCTTCGATATGAGGGGCTTTCTTTTTGAAACGATTTGGGGGTTAATGCTCAATGTACTTGAATCCCAAAAATTTTGTGGGATTTCCGTATTTGTCCTTTTCCCACACGGGGATAGATTGCGTTCTTTCAATCATGCGGATTCTACCTAAAGTCCTTTTGCGGTTATTCGTTCCGTGATAAGGGTTTTTATGCAATGTTTCTTTCATTCTATTACTTGGTTTTAATTGATTTATACTGCGCGATAAACGTGGTTAATACTTGTTTTCTTTTTAGCTTTCTTCCCTTCCTTCGCCCATCCTTTCTTAGTGAATACCTGAGAGGTGGTGAAGTCGAGAATGTTTTCGGATGGAAACGTTTCGCCTATCCAACATATCTGCATTGCGGAAATATTTTTTTCTACCGCTTTCTCCGACTCCAACACTTCACTCGTTTGAAGTATTTCACCGTTCTTCGCTACTGATCTAACTCGGTAGCCTTTGCCGCCCTTTCTCCGGGCATCGTGGATTTGAATTGTACTTTGTTTCATATTGTATCTGAATTAAATTGATTACTGATTAATTGATTCACGTATTTGTTTCCTGAATAACCGACATAAAGTAGCGGCAAGCGATGAGTTAGCCGCAATTTGACAACTCTCTATGCAGCGACCTAAGTTCATCATCCATCGGTAACAAGGCTTTGGCAGTTGTATTTATACCAAACTCTTTTTTGCATCTTGGGCATTGTAACTCTGCTATACTTTTTGTTATACGCCTTGTTACCTTATACCTATGACCGAACAGCCAACAAACTGCGGCTAACAAACGGTTTTGTGCAATTTGGGCTGAATTGCTAACCTGAACATTTGTATCCATATTAAACTTTTAATTAAGTGCTGAACGATATATTTTCAAATTCCCAAACTGACACAAAGCCGCTGAACGTTATGCGTAAATGGCTACTCAGCTATCAAGGTATAAAGGTCATACAATTCTTCAATCGTGTACCGCTTCATATCTGGTCTGAATAGCAACTTAGGCGCACCATCAGCAACCGTGTTATCTCGTAACCATTTAGCAAATGAAACCGCCATCATACGCATAACAGCAGTTTGGCAAGATGCGGGGTTGTGTGCTTCGTTTGACATATTCGTGTTTGTTTAAAATTTGTACTTCGTTTGTGGCTTTGTTGGTAAAAGTCCCGCACCTCGCCAAGCTGCGGAACGTTATAAGCCATTTTAGAACGACTACTCATCATCATCTTGAAAGTCCGACAAATCAGATTTCCAGTTTGCAATTTTGCCTTCACGGTCAATATCCATAATCACATAATCGCCATATCCATTTTCTTTTGGACACATTATTTTAGGAACGTACCCTTCAATAGATTTTATTTCGTTTTGGTTTTCATCAAGTAATTTGTATAAACCATCATCACAACATTTATAATGAATACTTGCCGTATGTCCTTTATCCCAGTTTGTAATGACACCAGTTTCAATATCAATTAATGGCTTCCAATACTCACCATCACGGCAAGGGATTAAACTACCTTCTATATCTTCTTCACCATTAACGGTTGCATCTTCCCAATATCTTGCACCTACTTCGGCTAAAAGATATTTTACTTCAAATTCTTTTTCGATTTTTAATTTTACTTTCATTGTTTTTGAATTAAATTGTTTAGCCAAGCCACCAACCGTTATGGGCAACCGTAGGACAGCCCCGAAAGACAATCCTACGAACCCACAAGATTACTTTGGAAAGGAAAATTTCTCTCCAAGTAATTCAATTCGTTGACCAAGCACCTGTAAATACTCGTTCATCAATCTTGACTGTTTGTAAAGCAAATCTTTGTTCTGCCTGTCAAGGTCAACAAATTTTTGCGTTCTCATAAAGTCATTCAAGGCGTTTGTTTTAGTCGCCAACTCTTGTGCTTCGATTAGAAGCCTGTCGAAAAATGAATTTTCCATTTTGTTTAATTGTGGGTTTTACAAAGCCCTCCCAGAGCATTATCTTGAAACGGCAGCCCATAACACGTGTTTTGTGCAATAGGGGCTATCGTGGTTAATTGAATATTTGTACTACTAATCGGCTTCTGTGGTAGGTTGAAAGTTCCGTTTGCAAAATCCCCTACTGCACAAAGCACCTTAACGTTAGTGGCAAGCCCCTTCACCATTCCCCGTCGCTAATTTACAACAAATGTAACCTAAGAAAACCTATTTTTTACTCGCTTAACGTATTTTGGGAATCCCATTCAAAGTGCGATCTTTCAAGATAATTAACAAAATCCTCCACTTTATTCAAGTCAAATCTCTCGCCTTCATCGTAGTAAATGATCTTATCCACTTTATCGTAAAGCCACCAATGAACCATTTCTAAAATATGCTCAAAGTGTTCTTCGTCTTTAGAAAACATGATTGAAACAGCTTCTTCAAGTTTGTCAATTCCTAAATCAAAGTCAGAAAGATCAACCCCAAGTTTTTTTAGTTGCAAATTGGTTTGGTGCATTTCCTTAATGCCTATCAATGCTCTAATTGCGAAATCTTTTTTCATGATTGATTTATATTTGGTCAAACCTACTCGTGTATATCCCTATTTCGTCGTTAATGTCGTCACGGAGGGTAATTCTTTCTTCTGCTGAATAGGTCTTGTCTAACTTTTCAAGTCTTTTAATCACTTTTTTTGCTATTTCAATACAAGCCTTTAATTCATCTATCGTTAGCTTAATGACGGGATATGTCCTTTTCATTCCGAACTTGACGTATTCAGCGTATTTAGTGCCATAAATCTGTTCAAGTCCTGAATCATATCCGTCTATGTTTGCCCCAAGCATATTATTGCATTTAAAGCAGCCGATGAAAATATTGTGTAAATTAAATCTGACGTTGTTGTTATTCCCCACGTTCCATCTATGCGAACCGTACTTAGCCTGTCCGTTTTGTAATTTGTTATTGCAGCTAATACATCCGCATCCATTATCAATTAGCCGAGCAATTTTATTTACCAAAGGTTGAAGTTTACCTTGCCAAGCATCATGACTCATTCCCCTTTCCTTCATTTGATTTAGTTCCTTCTTCACCATCACATCATGCACCTTTTTTGCTTTGTCGGGGTGTAAGGTTAAAAAGGCTATCGCACAGTCTCCATCTCCACAAGTAGGCCTCGTTTTTCTCTCAAAAGAAGACCTGATGAATATCTCCTTCTTGCAGATTATGCAGTAGTGTGGTTTGGGTTTAAGCATCTGCTTTCATGATTGGTTCTGAATTAATTTAGGTGCTTTTGGCAGGGGCATCCAAAAAATTGCTGCTCCGCTATCAGTTTGGTGAGAATAAATAAAATCTTCATTTTTAAATCTTTGTTCAACTGACATTTGTTCCTCTTCGGAAATAATCAATACCCGTTGGCCTATTTCAGGCAGCCTGTCTTCTACACTTATCCAACCTCCTAAATCAGATTCACTTGATTCAAGGAACTCATGAACCATCCTTAAAATATCAACTCCAAATTCGTCCTGACAGAAGGTTTCAAATGCTTTGAGTAGTTGTGCATTATCGGTCGTGCGTAAATCATCTTTCTTTTCCTCAATTGGTTCGACAACAAGCCAAGATGGGTGAATAATGTTGGCCCTTCCTACTTCATCAAACGAATAATAAAACGGATACTGTTTATCACACGGCATCGCAGTTTCGTAAATATTACAAGGCATTTTTGATTCAAGTTTATGGAAATGTTCTACACCAAAATGCTTCGTTGCAGAATCCGAAAGCCTTACAACGCGTCCAATTAATTTGTTTTTCATTGCTTCTCTGTATTACGTTGTGATTTTAATTCTTGATAAATGTCGTTAATCATGTGCCTGTCGTTTTTCATATACCCAATGTATTCGCCTCCATAACGGGCAAAGTTGATTAACTGAATAACCGTAAGAATCGAATACCTAACCAAGACAATTCCCGTTACAAAAGGGAAAGCAAGTATCCGTCCGACTATTATTACTGCTGTTTTCATTATGTATTCACTTTTTAAGTTCCTCGTCAAATATTACCCCTACTCCATTGGGTTGATAAATCAGGTAAATCCCTTCTATCGGGTCAACCTTTTGAAAGTCCGTTTTATCTGAAATCTTCTCGTGAATTAATTTACAAAGTTCAAAGTATTCCATTTGCTTTGCTACTTCTAACACGGCTTTGTAATGGAGTACAAGAACCATGTTTTCTTCTTTGATCTTTTGGGTGACTTCTAAATCAAGTTCTTTAGACTGCTCGTATAGTTCTTTCGCTTCATCTAAAATCCTTCTGTTTCTAAAAATCAGCCATACATTGGCTATAAACGCTCCAAGCAAAAAGAAAAACATGACTTTTTCGGCTTCCATAAGGTCAAAAGTATTCATTGGTTATCGGTAAAAAAAGGTAAATTACGTTAAAAAGTTGATTTATAACTTGTATATCTCATCCCCCGTGAGTTCATAGAGTTGATTTAGAATTTCCTGCATCCTTTCGTTCCACGCTACATTAGGTTTTATGCTTCTTTTTGCAGCAAGTATCATTAGTTCTTTGAGTAGGTCTTTTCCCATAAATCAGGGTTTAGGATTAGTGTAAATTGCTTCTGCCATTTCCCTTGCTTTATAGAGGCTTACTTCATCACCTTGATTTACAAGTTTGTTATTAATCCAAACCCTGTATTTAAAAAACCCGTATGTTTCTTTTGTAACGGTCAGCATTGAATTGGTTTCAACAATAATACACCTGTGATAAGTTGGGCTTTCGTACCATCTAAATGTACCTTCGCCTTTTTCTTGGCAGTAATCTTTATATTCGGTTTTGTTTTTATTAATCCGCTTTATTCCTTCATTAATATCCTGTTGAACAACTTTTGAAAATCTACCTTCCCATTTAGTCAATCCGTAAATCATATAAATAATTAAGGCGGAAAACAAAATAATCATAGAAATTAGAAAAATTTTTGTTACAATGTCGTTTTGCATATTGTTTTTGATTTAATTGGTTAAAATGGGCAATCTTCGTTTCCTTCGCTATATTCGGGGTTTTCTCCGTCAAAGATTAATTCATCTTTTGCGGGTTGTTGAATAAATGATTGATTCGGCTTCATTGCAGGTGGTGCGTCAAATTCAATCTGAACCTGTTTGCGCTCTAAATAGTTGGTCTTGTCTAATTTATGTTGGGTGTACCTACCGTTGGAGTAATCGTACAAAAGGGTTGAAAATCCGCGTCCTGATCCCCAATGTTTAAACTTTAGCTTTTGGCAATATACTTCGGGTTGACTTGTACCGTCTGAAAAGTACCTGCGATAAACACAAACTACGTTGGCAGGTTTAGAAAAGAATGCAGCACTTCCCGAAATACTATATCCGTCAGGCACGGTGTAATTTATGCCGTCATCCTCTTTCTTCATTTTGGTCGGGTGCGCTATCAAAAATACGTGTACCCCCGTTCTTTTGGCGAACATATCAAGTTTATCAAGTTCTTTGCTGATGTACTGACTTTCGTTGCCCGTATATAAATGATCTAATTTATTCCAAGCGTCAATGACAAGTGCTTTTATCCCGTGTTTTTTGACAAGTCTTGTGGCCGTCTCGAGAATTGATTGAAGGCTAAAGTCAAGTTCGGGGCAAATCATGTAAAAGTTATCGGAGCAATACCGAATAGCGTCTGCGGTGATGTTATCTGATTCAGAATTAAAGTCGCCTCCCGTTAGTTTAGTGGCTAACTTGCTATGGTGAAGTTTTATCGGCCAATTTTCGGGGCTGTAATAGGCTGCCTTCCATCCGTGAAGTAAATTAAGTCCAACAATAATTTGATCGGTAAATTCAGACTTTCCGTGTCCGACAATTCCCGTAACAAGGGTAACATAACCACCCTCAAAAGTTATCATCTTGTCAAATGATTCAATCCCGATTCCACAAGCGGGTTTTAGCCCATTGCGTTTTAAGTCCCAAATTTCGCTTTCAATATCCCTTGCGGTATAAACACCCTCAATAGGGTATTCCGTTGCGTCCTTGATCGTCTGTGAAAGTTTTAAGGGGTCTTTTTGAAGCAATTCGTTTGCGTCCTTGCATCCGTAGAACGAAACTCGGTAACATTTTTCCTTTCCAAGTCGTCTTGCAAGTTCTTCTTGAAGCACCCTTCCCGCTTCGTCGTCATCGGTGGCAAGGTAAATTTTTTCAATTGATTCAAACAGTTCCCAACAATTGTCAAGGTATTCAAGTTTTAAACTTCCCTTTGCCGCCCCGTTTGGGACGCTAATTACATTCTTAATTCCCGCTTCTATGTAGGAAAGACAATCGGCTTCGCCTTCGCAAACAATGATCTCCTTTTGCCCCTTCATAGCGTCAAGGTTGTAGAAAATTAATTCAGCGTCCTTGACCATTTTAAAATGCTTGTCTGCCGTGCGATACTTGATGTTTACAAGTTCCCCGTCACGGAAGTAGTTGAAACAGATAACCCGTGCTTTTCCGTTGACTTGTGGCATCCATTCCTCTGCAAAGGTAACTTTCGCCTCAATCAAAGTTTGCTGACTAATTCCCCTGCTTTTGAAGTATTGAACCACCTTGTCGGGCAGATCAGTTACGTTCGTCCACGTTGGCTTTGCGTATTGCTTTTTTTGATTCACGGGGATAAATTCTTTCTTTTTAGCAAATTTAGAATTGCAGTTCTGACAATACCCGACCTCTGTTGTTGCGTTATAGCTGAATGATTTAGCCGTCTTATTCTTTCTATCCTGACTACACTTCGGGCATGGTTGAGCGTTTTCACCACTACGTTTTACGTCAATGATATACTCCTTTCGGGTTACTATGTCGATAATTAATTCGCTCATACCATTCTAACGTAAATCCATTGTTGATTTTCAAATTTATTGTAGAACCTATTGTCTTCGTGGTAATACTTGTTGTACCCAAGATACTGTTCGGGATTAGGGATTAGGTCTGTTGGGTTTGTTTTGGTGGTGTTATTTGGTTTTAAAATCAATGGCGTGTCTTCCCATCTTTTGTCTTTCAGATACCTTTCGGGGTCTTTCCAAAATTGAGGCTCTTTCCCAAATTTGTGATTGCTCATTTTTTCGACAGCAAGTATTTTTTCTGCTGCGGTTAATTTGTTCCAATTTGCTTGTGCCGCTTTTTTCCCGTTCTTTTTTCCGTACAGATTCCAAAAATCGTCAAAAGAATATTTATCTGTTTCTTGGTTTTCTTGTTTCTTGGTTTCATTGTTTACTTGTTTATCTATGGGTACACTGCCTGTACCAATGCTGAACTCAATGCTGTTACCTGTGCCGTTACCGTGCTGTGTGCTATGCTGTTTCAGTGCCGTATCTAATGCTGTTGCACCTGCTGTTACACTTTCGCTACGGCATAACTTCACAACCGTAGCTTGGTATTGGTTTTTTGATTCCTTCACTATTTCAACAAATTTCCAATCCGCAAGGTCTTTTAGTGTGCTT
>Ga0315900_10006708_pt1 | contig 15309 bp, 2 predicted proteins | sample LakEriMetagenome_FD_203521 | JGI IMG/M metagenome (GOLD analysis project Ga0315900, IMG submission 203521) | Freshwater fungal communities from buoy surface, Lake Erie, Ohio, United States - Buoy 12 MA114 | ecosystem: Environmental > Aquatic > Freshwater > Lake > Lake biofilm | place: USA: Lake...
AAACATATGATACTCCTCTTCAAAGGTCGCCTTATTCACTTTCACTTGAATCTCGTCCTCTAGGAACTCTGTGGCGCCCACTATAGAGAAAGAGCAATTCACAGGGTCATGCTTTATAGAAGCAGAGACCACTGTCTCCACATTCTTCGCTACTACGTTCTTTCCTGTCAAAGGGTTCCTGGTTGTCACATGCTTCAACATCTTGTATTCGCATGTCTCGTTCCCAAAACGGAAGCTGTTGATGACCGTGTGGAAATTTGATATTTTGCCTGTCGCCGTGTATTTAGTATCCAGGGCAGCCTTCAAAGCGCGCAGCACATCTGGGTTCATGCATTTGAAGTCGCAAGAGCCTTTCGTAAAAGGAGTCGTCAGTACTGATTTACTGGACGCGAATGCAAGAGCATTCTCCGAGCTAATTTCTGTCATAGTGGCCGGCTCAATCATAGAGCACCCTTTAGAGAAGTCCAGCTTGAACCGGTAGTTCTTTGTCTCTATGGAGCTCTCGTCTGGGCTATAGAGAACATCCTCGTTGTACTCATATATATTTTCAAACTGCACATCGCAGCTGTCAGGACCACTCGCCGCAGCCCTGTTGATTTTCCGCATAATGTTCCGCTCGGCGCCAAAGGGCTCCTTGAATCCATTTTGGCTATTATACGCGTGCATCATTCTCGCTAAAAGGTCGGGGTCACTGCACTTCTTTTCACCGCAAACACGGAATCCGATGTTATCACCGACGACACGCAAAGTCTCATTTGCTGCCTTTCTCGCGTCGTCAACTGGCTTTCCAATACTCGCATTCAGGTCCCTTTGTGCCTGAATCACTGGCAACAAATTTGTTTTCATTGTGCCCTCTTCAGACCGCAAGAGGAATTGCGATGTGTAGATGTCGCCTGACACATCCTCTCCAGAGGCATCCATGCCCACCGTGGGCGTACTCGCCATGATGAATGTACCAGAATTCAGGGACGAACTCCCATCGCCGATGCGTGTAAAAAGGCAAGGGGTGGTAGCAACTTCTTGCACATCTATGCGCAAAGTCTCTTTACTAAGGACAGTCTTGTCCACGGCGTTGTCCGTGAATGTGCGCAACATCTCCACTTCATAGTCACACCTGTTTGGTTTCGGGGTCCAGGCCTTGGAGACTTTAAGAATCTTCTTATCCGTGTAGGCGGCATTGAAATCCGTCACGAGCTTCTCTATTTGGTCCGTATCCTGGCATGTACGCTTCGGGCATTTTGCGCCACCGAGTGTGGTCTTCACAGGAAGCGAAAAGGGAATCTCAAAGGGCCTGATTGGGAGAGCCGTTGTCACCTGCGGATAGAGTGCATAGGTGTCCTCATCAAAATTCTGTATCGCGGGCGATGTACCGATTACCGGTTTTACGCCATAGCAGTTCGCAGCAGCTCTCGCAGACTCATACATCTTTACACCACTGGTACCGCCTCCGCATTCTGCTGTACGCGTCGTTATAGGGAAATAGGGGAAGTTCCTATCGTAGAGCCACCCAGCACAGCACCAGTCTGCACCGGCCAACTGGGCATCTACAAGTTCGCGATAGGTCGCAAGACGAGCCCCGTAGCTCTCGCACTTCTGTTGTGCCTCCTGTTTTGTGTACTGGTATCCGTCCTCGGCGCATGGGCCGATAGCAAACACCTCTGGTCGCACGGACTCTGGAAAGGGCTCTAGGCCTGTGTCCATATCGGCCTTCTTCATCTCGCGTCTCGTGAAATAGTTTGTCTGAGGGGACACAATCTCCTGTCCTTCGCCGCCAGTTGTCATATTGATATCCATGAATTCCACCCCTCTTGAGCCACCGAGAAAGAGATAGAGGGAATCCGATGAGCCAAGAGTAACAGGCACACTGGCCTTCTCTTTTTCGTCTCGGAAGACTTTCATATTCACACCGTCGTAATAGAGGGCGAATGTGTTCTCTTTGGTGAAGGTGGCATCACTGTCCCCATCGCGGAGGGGGGTTGTTGAGAATTTACTGGCTACCGCCGTGTCTGAATAGATGAAGGGGCGAAGCCTGAAACCAGTAGTGTTTGTTACGATAACATTGTTATTCATGACTGTTTTTATCATAGAGCTTGTATCCATCGTGGAGAATGTGGTGTTGCGTGCTGCGGTGCCCAAGAGGAGAATTTTCGTGTTTGGAACTGCTGTCAAGGGTGTGGTTGGGACCGTGAAATTCGCGGTGTAGAGGGCTGTTCCCTTTATCCAACGGAAGTTCGTGATGCCGCCTTTGAAGGTGGTACTTCCATTTGTTGCGACCGAAGATTCTCCGCCGATTCTCAGAACATCCGATGTATTGTTTATATCACCCGCACTGTCAATAGTTGAGCCCATTTGCACACCATTTTTAAAGAAGCGTAGATTTCTACCTTGACGAGAAATGGCAAAATGAATCCATTGGTTTGTGTAATCCTTTGTGCTTTCTATTGTTGTGATAGTACCATTTAGCCATAAATTGAAGCTTTTTGATGTATCTGAACTGCCCTCTAAAGAAACAGCAATTGAGGCTGAGGACCATGTTCCAACTGAAAAGACTCTCGCAGCTGCATTCTGACCAGTCTGCATATACTGGAACCACTCTATTGTGAAATCGCCAGTGCGCAGGCGTAGGTCGTCGTCGTTTGGAATACTCAGAGTGGACGTAGTCGTTCCCGCAAAGAGATATGCATCGCGTCCCTGGAATTGTCCAATCGTTACGCCAGTATTTGTCACTGTCTTCGGAACTGGGCTTGCGTCAAGAGAAGAGACTGTCTTCAGCTGCGTGTTGCCTGTTAAGAGGATATCTGTAGTTGCGAGCGAAGTCAGGGGTATGGTTGGCGTGGTGAAATTCGCCGTGTAGAGCGCTGTACCCTTTGTCCAACGGAAGCTCGTGATATAGCCTTTGAATGCAGCTCCATCACTAGTTACAGGTTGATTTCCAATTCTGAGCATATTTGTTGTATCATTTATATTACCGGCACTATTAATATTTGAGCCCATTTGTACTCCATTTTTAAAGAAGCGTAGATTTGTACCTTGGCGAGAAATGGCAAAATGAATCCATTGATTTACATAATTCGCATTGCTTTCTATTGTTGTTATTGTGCCATTTAGCCAGAAATAAAACATTTTTGATGTATCTGAATTGCCTTCAATAGAAACTGCAATGCTAGCTGATGGATGTGTTCCAACTGAAAAGACCCTTGCATTCGCAGCGTTTCCTGGCTGCATATACTGGAACCACTCTATTGTGAAATCACCGGTGCCGATGCGCAAGTCCTCGTCGTTTGCAATAGAGAGGTTAGACTCGGCATTTCCTGCAAAGAGAAGTGCCTGTTGGCTCATGCCCGTAACAGCCTCTAAATAGTACATCTTGTCCGTGTTGTTCTTGTTGGTGAGAGCTGTTGACCTTGATACTGTAGGATTCGTCTTGAATCCAATATACGCGTTTTCAAATGTGTATGGCTCATTAATGCGGAATGTGACCATTGTTCCAGCCGTGATAGGGTATTGAGACACCACATCAAAATCCATCGCGGCCACGTCAAGGCGCACCGATGTATGAGATGAAAATATGGATACAGGGTGAATCCAGTTCACATACTCTTTATTGAATTGACTCAAGCCACCAGCTATTTCCAGTTTTCGCACAGCATATGCGTCCATTTTATCATCAAACTCGCCAGGAGTAAATACACATGTATTGGGGTCGTTTTGATTGAAGGCGAGAATGATTTCCTTATCCACGAGCTCCGTACCTTCCGTATTTTCATCTGGATTATAGGTTGTCTCTTTCCAGCCATAATAGCAGCCATTCTTGCCACGGGGTTCAATCTTCATGAGTTTCTTGATTCTCTTTGTGGGGTTCTCCGCGTGATATTTATTCACCATATCACGCACCATGTATTTATACGAACAAGTCTCATATCCTATTTTCACGGGCTGGCATACATCTAAAGTGGGCGCGTAGCCTGCCGCCTGCTCCACTATGACACCTCGCGCAATGGAAACATACTTGTTATCGGTTGCCAGGTAGAAATTATCGTCGCCTTCTGCACCAGGGATAACGAACGCATCCTGGCCTTCATATGTAGCTCCAGGAAGTGGCGGATTCGCTAGCGCGCTTTGATAGAATTCTGCGAATTTGGCGGCCATTCGTAATTGTCCGAGGGTGTAGCTACTTAGTCCAGGCGGTACAACAGTTGAACCAGGATTCAATACCTGATTCATTTCTGACATTGCTATTCCAGTACCAGCTCCTGCTAGAGTAGGTACAAGCTGTTTTATGAGCCCTCTAATTCCCTTGCCTCCTCCTATAGCTTTTCCTACTCCCATTCCAACAGCAAATGAAGTCGCAGCTATACCAATACTTGAAAATATTTCACGAATATCTATCGGGGGCTGTTGTGACTTATTTATGACATCAAACACTTTCGGCATAGAGGGGACATACTCTTCGCCATCTGTCAAGGCCTCGCTGGAATCCTTCATGGCATCAGGGGCAGTATAGTCCGTGTTCGTGCATCCAGTTACGGTAAAGACCCCTCTTGGGTCATCTGGTCCTTTTATGAAATAGAAGCGCCGATATGCGCGTTTGTTTCCCCATTTATCGGGCTCCCTGTCATCTATCTCTTTATAGCCGGCCCCTGTTATAGGGTGAAATTGCACTTTCTTCATTCCACAGACAACGTCGCATGAAAGCTCCGATGAGGCCACAACTCCATAGATTTTTACAATATACTCCACTTCAACGTTTCCACTTGCGTCCACAACAGACTGAGTTCTCCATGCAGCATCGTTATAGAACTTTATCATCTTGTCAAGCATAACTTTGCTGCCAAAGTCGCAATAGGGGAATGAAATCTGTTCAAAGCTGGGGGCCTGCAGACCAGGGTCCTCTACCTCTATAGGTTTATATTCCATGATTGGACGTGCCACCGTATCGCCTTTAGAGCTGCACTTGTATCCACCTGTGCCTGCTATCTGTTGTGTAGTGTAATTCACAGGACACCTTGGATAACAGAGTCCATTTAGAACTTGTTCTCCCTCTTTGCACTGCACGGTTCCATGAAAGGTCTTTGTCTCTACTCGGCCCACGATGGGATACTCGTGCTTGAAACATGTGATTTCTACCTTTCCTTCCGCATAAGTGCCTTCAGGGCATTGACCGTAGCACTTATCATTTACACACTGGTATCCAGACGGCACTGGCGGCATCTTGCGCTCTTTAGAGCTACCGCGTGGTAATTCTGCATCTGGCCAGTAGCGATAATACATCGACAAAGTACTGTCCTCAAAATACCCTGGCATAAAGAGGCGCTCTTTCATGCGAGGCTCTCCACTGTTAAAGACGCACAGATAGGGCCCTAATAAGTCTATGATATCACCCATAGGAAGAATACTCGTGATAATGAAATAGACAACATCTGGGATTACCTGATCGATAGGGCGACTGCCGGCAGGACAAATGCCATTGGAGTCAAAGAGTTTGGATAAAATGGGTGTCATAATGGAAACTACAGCCAATATTACAATATCAAACACCATTAAAAATGTATTAATTGCAACAGACTGCCCTGTTACAAAGGCCAATAGTGGAGCGCATGCACCAAAAGTTGCTGCCACACATGCAGTTGCCGCCGCCACTGCAGCCGCAGATATGACTTTTATTAAAACAGATTTGATAAAGTATTTAGAGACCAATTTTCCCAAACTTTTAGCAAATATTTTTCCTATTGCCTTTCCAATCTTCTTCAAGAGTCCCTTTGCCTTGTTTATTCCTAGAATTCGCTTCGCAGTCTCTCCAAGCGTCTTCAACACTTTTCCTATAGGGGCGACTGTTCTCTTAGCCGATTGCACCAGCTTTGAGCCTTCTAGTTTCGCTGAAGCCTTTCGCACTAGGTCGTCTAAATTCCTTTGTTTCTTATAAGTTTCCATAATAGTATTTCCTGCAGCGTCTTTCATAATATTTCCTGCAGTGTCTTTCGCAGCCCGCATTCCCTCTTTCGCAAAAAATGTGACCGTTGCTTCAAGAACTTCTCCAACGATCATTCCACCCCCTGCTGCCACGAGAGATTCGCCAATTTGCGCCCCTTTCATTGAGCCAGGGTCTTCAACATATACATTCATCATAGGAGAATAGTACTCTGAGCGACCAGACTCGCGCACTAGCATGTTGTTCGGATTTCCAAAGAGTTCGCGATGATACGTTTTCAAGAAAAGCGCCTTTGACGCTTCGTTACTGATGATGCCCCATGTAATGTCTTTCTGCAGCAGGTCCTTGTTGTCAGAGTCCCATGGGATGTCAACGACTTCGGAATCAAACCGCCCAAGTGCCGCCCCAAAATTAGGAAGCTCCTCTTCTTGTACGGCAATTTCCTCTGGTTTTTCAGGCTTATCTAGAACTTCTAATTGCTCCTCTTCAAAGACGTCATAGAAATAGTCAAGAGGGGTCTGCACGAATATGTTTTTGCCAACAGTGCCGGCTGCCTGAAAGCCTTCCGTGTAGGACTTGTGTTTCTGCACTCCTTTAAACAGCGCCCGTACAGGACTGAAGCCTTCGGTGTAGAGCCCCTTTTTCGCCGCCCTCTTTTTATCCAAGGCTTCTCTCACTTGTAGGGCATGCGGATACACCGCCAGTGTTGCTGACCCAGAGCCGTCTTCAAAGCTCTCTAGCTCTCCTTTTCGTCTGTATTTCCATAGTGTATAAACTAGGATTGCAATAACAACCCCAACAAAAACTGGAAATAGCGTCTTCCACACCTCTTTCATCTAGTATCAGCGCAGACCCTATTTTCAGTTTTTCTATTCTTCGCCCCATTTCCCACGCGGGGCCCTTGGCCCCAAGGGCCCTCATATACGCTCACATCCAAAATCCTTCATCTGTGCCGTGTAGGATTCAATCACTTTCTCGCCGAAACTAATATCTCGGGATGTACTCTCATCCTGAGGCTTCGCTCTTGACATCTCCACAATCTTTTTCGCCGTATTCAGAGTGCTCTCAAGATGGGGGCAGACCTCCTTTGCATCCTCCACGGACCACTCGTACTGCCATATCTTCCCCTTTGCCGTCTTGCTGTCCTCAAACCCCTCCTTCCTCTTGTCATACATCGTAAGTAAATACAGACCAATGATAATTCCTGCTGCCACTAAAAGTCCAGACCATTTTTCCATCATCGTGCACACACGCTCTTTAAAATACACGGAGAATCTTTAAGGCCACATATATACACACTAGGCGTTGCAATTGAACTGTTTCATAAACCGGTTTATATTGGCCCGGGCTGTTACAGCCTGGTCTATTGGTGACGCGATTCCATCTTTGACGCCCTTAATCTTTGCCACTTGAGCTGCAATTTCCGTCTTTCCTTTCTGTATCGCGTCGCACATGTTCTTTTGTTGTATTGATGTGCTACTTGTTATCGCGGCACACCCCATACTCGCATAAAGGGCGTCCAGCTCGCCCATTGACTTTGTAAGACGAGATTCCACTGTACCAATATCCCCCCTTGTCTTCGTAAGACTCAACATTCCACCGCTCAAATCATAGAAGTTCTTCGTCACAGTATCACATAACACATCGTAATTGTCAAGGGCGTCGGTTCCCGTTGTATCATCTTCATAATAGCTGGGGTCTGTGTCTTTGGAATAGGGCTCGTAGCAGGAATATGTCATGCTCCCTTCCTCTTTCGCCACGCAGACCTGGTCTCCATCAGCCAAATATCTCTTCGTCTTGTCATCCGGACCTCTAAAGAGCTTCATGGCTTCACCCTTGTTTTTGCATAGGAACTGCTTCTTTCCATTTGCATAGGAGCGGGTACTGCATTCAATACTGGCCGGCATAGTAACCACTGTCTGTGGAATACAGACGTATATTGCCTGTTTCACTGCGGTTGTAGATGTCCGCCCTTCAAAGAGCACTGTCCCCGCAGTATTTCTGAGTTTCACTGTAACTCCTTCGTTGTTCGCAATACGCGCAGTATCAGTCTCCTCTACCAGTTCACCCACATACACAATCTGGCTGACTTCTACCTCTGTAGGGAATGTTATCGTGACATAATCGTCGCGTTTGTCGCCGCGCCATACGAATCCAGTGCCAAATCTTCTCGGGCCCATATTCCCATCCACCAAGTATCCTGCAGAAGAGGTTGTCTGTAGAGTGGCACCCTTGTATCCCGTCGCCGTTGCTCCTGTCATAACGGGCTGTCCTTTTTCATTCATTAGCGCGATTTGTGAGATGGCGAGGGTCTTCGTAGAGCCGCTCACAGTAGAGCCACCCCCCTCTATAGTAATGCTTTTTACGAGGGGAGCCTTTGTTACACCGTTGCATAGAGGGCGAGGACGCAAGGATAAGGGCACAGGAACTGGCCTAGGAGGTGGCGGTGGAACTGCTGGACGCGTTCCGCATATCTCAAAGACCTGCATATTCTCCGTAGAGGTGCTGCTCCTTTCACTGAGAATATTCCCTGCATCATCCAAAAACTGGATTCGGATTTTATTACGAGGTCGGCGATTCACGCCGTCATTCGCCACCGTATCAATATTCCGCATCCCCATGTATACTACACGAGTAATAGGCGTCATCGCTTCCAAATCAATGTCTACGAATTGATTGTCGCTGCTTGTAGAGGATGTGGTGCCATTATGGAAAACGCCTGAATATATATTTGAAGCCAAATAGTCTCTTGGAGTAGTCGTAGCCCCATCAACTATGGTCTGCACGAGGTCACTTTCTGGCAATGTAGATGACGCTGTGCAAGGCTTTCCTACTGCGATATTGGTACCATCTCTCCCGTAAATCTGGATTTGAGAGATATTCAAGTAGGATGTCAATGCGTTTTCACCTGCAGCGGGCAAATATGGCTTAATGCGCACCTTTCGTGCAATGACACCAGGAAAGCATACTGCGGCCTTTGCTTCTTCCACAACAGGTATTGCACCACTGAGAGAACAGAGGTCCAGTCTTTGATATGAATCCGTCGTGGTAGTCTTGTATTCTCTGATGATATTGTGGAACGCGTCAAGGAGTTGTATGCGGACATTCTTGTTTCTTTCTATGAAGTTCGCATTCCTTTCTGCTCTTCCGATGTATATAATGTTCCTAATAGGTGTCATTTGGCCCAGGTTGATTTCTGCATACTGCCAATAGCGATTTGAATTCGTCCACCAAGAAGTGTTACCAGCCCAATTACGCGGCTCTTGTGACCCGTTCACGATGTTGTTTTTGTTCCCCCCTCCCCAATCACTAGAGGCCGTCACAGGCTTCTTATATGCCACATTCACACCTTTTGTGTCTATTACACGAATCTGTGTAAGTGTTAAATATGTGTCTTCGGACGTGGGTATCACATCCGTGCGTGGCATAATGCGCACATACCATGCTGAAGGAGGCGTGCAAATAGTGGGCATCGGCCTATAGTCATAGTTTTCCGTGCTAGAGCAAATATCAATTGTGCGTGTAATGTCTTTTGTAAGTGTATTGTATTGCACTATAACATTGCCATCAATGTCCAATAACTGCACTGGCATACCCATATTACGACTTCCGTTCCATTGGTCGTTTGCAGCATCATCCGAGCGACCCATTAAGACAATTCGCTTTATAGATTGTATAGTTCCAAGGTCTAGCTCAAGATATTTGTCATCCCCGCCATCTTTTGATATCCATGTACCATCAGCGTATGAGCGTGCCGCAGTTGCACCATCGGTTATAAAAGAAAGTGGACGACTCCCTGAGAATGTACCTGCATTTGTAGTAGGAAGTATTCCACTCGCAATATTCACACCGCTCGTATTGAATACCTGCAATTGACTCAAAAGTATATTATTATTAGTATCTGCATAATCAACTCCTCGTGTCAATGAACCATAGACGCGCACGAATCTCGCTGGCACACCACCGCTGGTAGGATTGCAAATAAGGGCTTCGTTAGTCTCAAGGGTTTCACACACTGCTATAGTTTGAATAATATTAGTATTTGGTAGCTGATACTGTTTCAGCTGAGACCTGTCATTGTCTAGAATTTGGATGCGAACGCCCCGATTTCTGTTTTTCTTTGGTGTGTCACCACCTCTACCGATATACACTATACTCGTGATATTCTTCGGTTCTCCCAGGTCTACTTGCCAGAATTCTCCATCATTTGTTGCTGTAGAGGGGGTAGACACTTGCCACAGACCGCCCTCTGTAAAGCTGCGCGTGGCGGTTGTTCCGTCCACCACGATTCCTGCTGGTCGTGACCTCTCGTCTGCGGTTCCACTAAAGGAGCTAGCAGCCACTGCTTTACCAAATGCCACATTCACCCCGTTTTCATCAAACACCATGATTTGTGATAAACAGAGATAGCTCGCATCTGCGTCTGTCAAACTGGGCTTCACGCGTACATATCTACCCTTTATGGCGCTGTTTTTACAGGAGGCGTCTATTTGTGGCGCCATCATGTAATTCACTACCTGCACTGTATCCTTTGTCTCTAGAACATTCACTCCTAGGAGCCGATTTGCGCTGTCAAGCAATTGTATGCGGACACCCATATTGCGTCCTGTGTTGTCAACTGCGGGTACTTGCGGACATGGTGACCGCCCTTCATTAATTCCATTACCTCTATAATGCCCTAAAGGGTCATTCCGCGCCCAGTCTGTATTTCTAACATCAGCATACCTATTCAAATATTGTTGAGAGTTCCATCTACATTTTGGATACCTGTTTCCACAAGCTGGCCTGCCTTCATAAATTCCATGATCCTTATAATGTCCTGAAGGGTTATTACGAGCCCACTCTGCATCTCTAACATCCGCCTCCCTTTTCAAGTATTCAACAGCATCAAAAATACAGAATTCAGTTGGATATAATATTGGCGAAGAAGAGTTGACTGCTCTTATTAAGGCTGCATCAATGCTATCACTTTCATTTTGAGTGTTGTATTCTAGTAGGTCACTGCGTCCAATATAGAAGATTCTACTGATTTTCCTCATGTCTCCCAAATCAATTGTCACGTACTGGTCTCCCGTGGTACTACCGACCACCCAACTCGCATACTTGTCTCTTGGGAAATACACTCCATCTGTGATTCTATACGCCTCTCCTGTGCCTGTAGCAGTTGTTGTAACTGTTACTGGTCTATTTAATGCAATATTGTTTCCATTTGTGTCTAACACCACAATTTGCGATATGCCGAGCAATTTATCAGCACTTGATGGAGGCCGTATGCGCACATATCTAGCGGTCATGAATGTGTTTTTAGGAGAAACATTGCCTATTCTATCTGTTATCTTTATTAAAGAATTATCTGTATCTACAACCTGTATGAGTGAGTTGTCCTGCAATGTATAATTTGCCAAAGTATTATTGTTTGCTGCATCTCTGAATTCAATCTGTACCCCCCTGTTCCTATTCGCACTACCCTCTATAATTGTATCTGTAAATAAAGAGTAAGCGCCGCTTGGATTAGAGGTGACGCCTGTTTGCCAAGTGACTGTACCTACGCGGTCCTGTATCACCAAATTACAGTCGTCTCTTAGCGTTAGAGTGTATGGGGCATTCGTACCTGCTGTACCAATCTCCCAGTCAAGTACCCTCTCATTTGTTTGAGCAGCACTTGAACTAGCAGTTCGGTAGAGTAAGAGTTTACCTCCTTTATCACCTGTCTGTTGCATAACTAAATTATACGGGGGGCTATTAGTCCATGATCCAGGTCTGCTCCAAAGCACTCCGTTACCGTCAGCGCTATATACCACTAGATTTCCATCTTTCTGTGTATCAAACACACACTTTCTATTTGTATTTATCAAGCGTGTACTACATTCGCCCACACATGTGTTTGTAGTTGTAGGCTCTATTCCCTGTATAAGTATATTTGCCCTATCGTTTTCAGAATTCATTTGATATCCTCCAATATAGATTACTTTTGATATCTTCTTCATTGAACCGAGGTCAATTTCCAGATATTCAGTATTTTTTGTGTCTGTTTTACCGACCACCCATATATTTGGCCCAATTTTCGGAAGAAGTGTTCCATCTACTATTGCAGACGATGATGTCCTAGCTAATGTAGACGAAGCTTTTGTGCTTGCCCCTTTTGCGATATTGTTACCATCTACATCCAATACAATGATTTGCGATATTGCCAAATTTCTATCGCTAACCTCATCTGTAGAGGGCGGCTTAATGCGAATGAAGCGAGCAGTTATTCCTGGAGCCTCTATAGCGGTTCCACCTCCTTGAGTAGTTACTTTTGACACTCTGGCCCCTAGAGAGAGGTTCGCTCCAGGAAAATTAATTGCCTGAATAACTTCTGTTCCAGTTGTGCTTTTTTGTATGATAGCCGCTCTTGCTTCATCTAGAATTGTAAAACGGATACCTTTATTACGAGCAGAAAAGTCAGCATCAGCTTCATTTACACGACCAAAATATACGATAGAGTTGATATCAAAAGTAGAGCCCAAATCAATTTGTATGAAATAGTTTTGGGTTTTATCTGATGTTCTCTGGGAAATATGCCACACTTTTCCATCCCGAAATCTTCTCGGCTGTAGTATGCCGTCGGTGATTACAGAAGGGTCTGACCTAGTAACTCTCCACGTGGGCCATGTCTCGGAATAATTATAGTCGCTCCTCGCGAGAGCTCCTTTTGCCACGTTTTTACCAGTGTTGTCATATACTGCTATTTGCGATATTGCCAACCAAGAGCTCCCATCACCTGCTGGATTTGCCTGTATCCGAACATAACGCCCTCTCACTCCACCAGGTCCTTTGTAGCGGTTCAGAACCGCATCTGGTAACTTGAAATAGACCGTCTGCTGTATTGCCTGGCTCTGTGTGGTAGTTTCTCTCAAGAGATTTTTATTCCTGTCCAACAACTGAATACGGACGCCAGAGTTACATCCAGTAGTGCAGTCGCTGCGACCCCAGTACTCCACTCTGTAAATATCCTTTTCTTCTTTCATGTCTATCTCAATATAGGCCGTCGCAGAATCTGCTCTCCAGCCATTGAAGCCCTGTCCTGTACCTGTCATGGGCAAAGGCGCTGTCTTCTGGTCCAGAACATGCATGCCTCGGCCCCAACGAACGATGTTTGTATTCATTCTTTGATTATTTCCAGCATTGAAACTTTCGCTTCCACCTACGATAGCGTTCTGGTTCTCATATTGTTCGGTATCCGCATCGGTGGATAGTGCATAGGGTGTAACAGAGACAGTTTGTATGGTATTATTTGAGCTCGTGTAATATACGGCTTGAACCTGTCTATCTGTACCAATTAATTCTATGGGCATTTCATTGTAACGAACCCATCCGTCGGCCCAATCAGTACGCCCAAAAATTACAATTCGGCTTACGTTGAATACTGCTCCTAAGTCAATCTCTACAAAAATATTGCCAGTTGTAGTTGAACCTGCATTCAGAGAATGCCACACTTTATTTGTGGTTGCATCGCCTGTCCAAGTAGAAGGACCAATTGCACCGCTTGTTAAAGTAGAAACTGGAGCGCTTCCAGCCCAACTTCCAGCATTAGATGATGCAGTGACAAGTTTATTCAGAGCCACGTTCTTTCCAGTCGTATCTATAACTTGTATCTGACTCAACATCAAATTGTTTTGATTTAATATATTGCTTCCATATACTCTCACATAGCGTGTTGGAACTGCATTTGCCAGACTCTGCGCAACTTGTATGGTATGCTTTGGATTTCTTGAACCTGTAATATATGTAGTCACTTCCTCTCTAGTTGTCCCAGAACCATTCATAAGCATAATTCTCACACCATAATTACGATGAATCCATCCATCTAAATCTGAACGCCCTATGTATTCAATCCTGTAAATATCCTCTGAAGAACCAAGGTCAACTTCTACATAATTATCATTGCTTGTAGTAGCAGAACACCAGAATGTAGAGCCCCAACCTTTTGTATCGGTTGCACCATCTACTATAACACTAGGTGAAGTTGCTGTTCCATCATAGCCTCCATGGTTTGCTGTCACTGTTTTTCCTTGGGCGATATTCACACCATCCCTGTTTACTACACGTATCTGAGAAATTTGCAAAAAATTATCACTAATATACGATGATGCCGCAGGATATAGACGCACATATCTCGCCCTCAAAGGTGTGGCTTCAGTCAAGTTCACACCACTGGCATCAAAAACACGAATCGCCGTGACAGCCGCCTCTGCAACCCCTGGAAGCACACGTATATATCGTGCTCTGTATGACGTCAACGTGTCATCGGCGTTAACGCTTTGAAACCCTTCTTTAGCTCTTACATAAGCCCTATAATGTATATACCCTATTAAAAGTACTATTACTGCTAATAACGTATACCACATCCATCTAGGAGGAGTCATCCTCAGTAGCCTCTATTCTATGCCGCCGGTTTATTCATCGTCCTCTTTTACCTCACGTAGTCTCTTAATAAGAGTCTCAAACGACTTCTGCCACGTGTACTGGAGCACCTTCTCCTTTGCCGCCTTCCCATGCTTCTCTCTTAACTCAGAATTCAACACATACTCCTCCATACCCAGGCAAATATCATGTGGGTCACAGGCATTCGCCTCGCCTCCTACAGGAGAATATGCGTTGGGAACATAATATCGCACCTTCGGATGCACCATGATAGAATTGCTGGGTGAGCAGAACTCTTTGAAGCCGCCAATATCCGGGACCACCTGTGGGACACCTACACCCATCTGCTCAAATTGACAGAGCCCCCAACCCTCTCCATCTGCAGTACTGATACCTGCATCGGCGGCGTTGTAGAACATATTGATTTCCTCATCTTTAAAGGACATATTTTGGGAACTAACGATGAGGCGGGAGCCGAACTGCTCAATTGGAACTCCTCGCATCTTCAGCTCCCGTGAAAAGAGCTCAAAGAGCCACCAGCCACCCATCTCACCCTTGTCGCAAATACAGAGGAGGAAAATCGGCTTCGTAGGATACTTTACAATGAGCTCTGCGAAGGCCATAATTAGAAGGTCATAGCGCTTTCGTGGCTGGTTCCTGTTGAGATTCAGGAACAGAAACATGTCCTTGGGAAGACCGAGCTGAGCCCGTGCCAAATCCCTTGGAATGGAAAAGAACTGCTTCGGGCTGAAGCCGTGCGTAATGGTGTCAATAGGGCGGGTAATGGACTGCTCCTTCAGACACTTCTTCCAGAAAGGAGAGAAGGCGAATACACGGTCCGCATCGCGATTCAGCATATCCAGGAACATCTGGTTTTGCGTATTGTACACCTGGTCCGCGTAGACCCAGATTTGAAACGTGCGGGGAACTCCAGACTTGCGAATGGTCTCAATGAATTGTGCGACAACTGCGAG
>Ga0315900_10006713_pt1 | contig 15305 bp, 18 predicted proteins | sample LakEriMetagenome_FD_203521 | JGI IMG/M metagenome (GOLD analysis project Ga0315900, IMG submission 203521) | Freshwater fungal communities from buoy surface, Lake Erie, Ohio, United States - Buoy 12 MA114 | ecosystem: Environmental > Aquatic > Freshwater > Lake > Lake biofilm | place: USA: Lake...
AAGGCGCGCATCCTGCTGATGCTCGCCCTGACCCGCACGCAGGAGCGCGCGGCGATCGCGGAGATCTTCGCGCGCTTCTGAACTGCCCGTTCGCGCCGCGTTAACGCCCGCCAGCGAGACTGGCGGGGCCATGACCACCCAGGCCGATGCCCTCGCGCGCTTCGACGTGCTGCTGCTCGACGCGCATCGCGGCGCGCGGATGGCGCTGCGCGACCAACTGCGCGAACTGGGCCTGGCCCGGCTGCGCGACCTGGCGGATGGCGTGGCCGCGCTGACCGAGATCCGCCGCCGACCGCCCAATCTGATCGTTCTCGACTGGTCGCTCGGCGCGATGGAGGCGCCGCATTTCCTGCGCGCGCTGCGCGCCCTGGCCCATCCGCGGTTGCGCATGATCCCGGTGCTGGCCGTCACCGGCCATGCCGAGGCCTGGCGCATCGCCACGCTGCGCGATGCCGGCGTGACCGAGGTGCTGGCCCGGCCCGTCAGCCCCATCGACCTCGCCGCGCGGCTACTCGCGATCCTGGAGCGCCCGCGCCCCTTCATCCGCGCGCGGCATTATCTCGGCCCATGCCGGCGCCGGCGCATCGACCCCTTCTTCGAGGGGCCGGAGCGGCGCGGCCGGCTCGACCCCGCGCGCAGCCTCACCGGTTGACGGCAGGCGGCGGCCTGCCCAAGGTCGCAGCCTGGGATCATCGGGGGAAACGAAACACATGGCCGGACGGCTCGCGGGAAAACGCGCCTTCATCACCGCCGCGGCGCAGGGCATCGGCCGCGCCACCGCGCTCGCCTTCGCCGCCGAGGGGGCGGAGGTCTTCGCCACCGACAAGGACGGCGCCAAGCTCGCCGACCTCGCCCGCCCGGGCATCCGCGTCGCCGCGCTCGATGTGCTCGACGGGGCGGCGATCGAGGCGACCGTCGCCCAGGCCGGGCCGCTCGACCTGCTGTTCAACTGTGCGGGCTTCGTGCACCAGAACACGGTGCTGAGCGCGACCGAGGCCGAGTGGGATTTCGCCTTCGACCTGAATGTGCGCGCCATGTGGCGCGTGCTGCGCGCCGTGCTGCCGGGGATGCTCGAGCGCAAGCGCGGCACCATCGTGAACATGTCCTCCGCCTGTTCCTCGCTGAAGGGCGCGCCCAACCGTTTCATCTACGGCACTACCAAGGCCGCGGTGATCGGGCTGACCAAGTCGGTCGCGACCGACTATGTCGCCCAGGGCATTCGCTGCAACGCGATCTGCCCCGGAACGGTCGATACACCCTCACTCGGCGATCGCATCGCGGCCAATGCGGCGGCCGCGGGCAGCGTGGAGGCGGCGCGCGCCGCCTTCGTGGCGCGCCAGGCACTCGGGCGGCTCGCCACGGCGGAGGAGATGGCCGCGCTGGCCGTCTATCTCGCCTCGGATGAGAGCGCCTTCGTCACCGGTCAGGCCATCGTCATCGATGGCGGATGGACACTCTAGGTTGCACGGATTAGGGAGAGCCCCATGAAACTCCTTCGCTATGGCCCTTCGGGCCAGGAAAAACCCGGCTTGCTGGATGCCTCCGGCGCCATCCGCGACCTCTCCGGCGTGATCGCCGATCTGAGCGGCGCTGCCCTCTCGCCCTCCGGCCTCGCGAAGCTGGCCGCGCTCGACCCGGCGAGCCTGCCGGTGGTCGGCGGCAATCCGCGGCTCGGCCCGCCCGTTGCGGGGATGAAGAACTTCGTCTGCATCGGGCTCAACTACGCCGATCATGCGGCGGAGACGGGGGCTGCGATCCCGAAGGAGCCGATCGTGTTCCTGAAGTCGCTCGGCGCGCTGTGCGGACCGAATGACGACGTGATGATCCCCAAGAACTCGGTGAAGACCGATTGGGAAGTCGAGCTCGCCATCATCATCGGATCGACCGCGAAATGCGTCTCCGAGGAAGCGGCGATGGATCATGTCGCGGGCTACGCCGTGTGCAACGACGTCTCCGAGCGCGAGTGGCAGATCGAGCGCGGCGGCTCCTGGGACAAGGGCAAGGGCTGCGACACCTTCGGCCCCCTCGGCCCCTGGCTGGTGACGAAGGACGAGGCCGGCGACCCGCAGGACCTGGCGATGACGCTCGACATCGACGGCGTGCGCATGCAGGACGGCTCGACGCGCACGATGATCTTCGGCGTGCGCCACCTGGTGCACTATGTCAGCCACTTCATCACGCTCCATCCTGGCGACGTGATCTCCACCGGGACCCCGCCTGGCGTGGGCCTCGGCAAGAAGCCGCCGATGTTCCTCAAGGCGGGCCAGTCCATCCGGCTTTCCATCCAGGGCCTGGGCGAGCAGGTGCAGCGCACCGTCGCCTACGCCTGAGCGCTTCAACCAGAAACAGGGGTTAGATTCATGTCCGACATGACCGACAAGGGCCGTTACCAGGTTGTTGCCTGCCCGGTGGGCACGGGGATGTTCGTGGTGCTGATCGACAGCACCAATGGCCGTTCCTGGAAGCTGAGCTTCGAGGCGAACAACGTCTCCGGCTGGCGTCCGCTGAAGTTCCTCGACCTGAACGCCCCGGCTGCCCCGCCGGCGGGCTGACCCCCCGGTGAGTGACCTTACGGTCCTCATCTTCGACTTCCCCAACAGCGCCTTCGGTCCCGACCGGACCGAGGCGCTGCGCCCCATGGCGGAAAGCATCGCCGGCGAGGCGGGGCTGTTGTGGAAGATCTGGACCGAGGAGCAAGCCGCCCAGCGCGCCGGCGGCGTCTACCTTTTCGCCACGCGCGAAGCGGCCGCGGCCTATCACGCCATGCATGCGAAGCGGCTTGCCGCCCGCGGTGTGACGGGCATCGAGGCGACCTATCGCGGCGTGAATGCGGCGCTCAGCCTGATCGACCGGGCGCCGATCCCCGCCGCCTAACCCCGCCCGTAATCCGCGAATTGCGCGGCGGCTTCCGCCAATTCCTGCGCATCCAGAAGCACGGGCGTGAGCCCCGCCGCCAGCAGGTCCAGATATTGGCCGGCGAGGTTCTCCACCTCCCGCGCCAGGGTCTCGGCCGCGGCGAGGGTGGCGCCCACCGCCACCCCGCCATGATTGGCGAGCAGCACCGCGCGCCGGCCTTCCAGCGCCGCGACACAGTTTGTCGCCAGCGTCGCCGTGCCGAAGGTGGCATGCGCCGCGCAGCGAACCTCGCCGCCCGCGAGCAAAACCATGTAGTGGAAGGGCGGCAGGCCGCGCCGGGCGCAGGAGAGCGCGGTGGCGCGCGGGCTGTGCGTGTGCACCACCGCGCCGATCTCGGGCCGCGCTGCATAGATCGCCGCATGCAGCCGCCATTCGGAACTCGGCCGGTGGCGGGAATCGGCGCGCCGCTCACCCTCCGCCACCGCAACGATGTCTGCCGGCGTCAACTGCGCATAGGGCAGGGCGGCCGGCGTGATCAGCATCCCGGCACCCCAGCGCAGCGAAAGATTGCCAGATTTCGAGGGCATCATGCCCGCCGCATCCAGCCCCTGCGCGGCCCGCACAAGCTCCGCGCGGGCCTCTGCCTCGGTCACGGCAGCAGGCGGCCCAGGCGCGGGAACTGCGTCTCGCCCGGGCTGCCCTGCACGCCGTCATTGTCGGTGACGGCAAAGGCGTTCCCCGCCGCGTCGATGGCGAAGCCCTCCAGCTTCTCCTGCACCACCCCGCCCGGCGCGGCGAGGTCCGGCACCACGTCGCGCAGCAGGCGCTTGGTCACCACGGGCACGCTTGCAGCCCCCGGCGCGGCCGGTGTCAGCCCAGCGATGGAGACAGCGTAGAGCCGCTTGATCGCGCCCTCGCCCCATTGGTTGTTGCGCTCGATCACCACGAAGCTGTCGGGGCCCGTGGCGGTGATCTCGGAAAGGCCCATCCACCCGGCGGGCGTGGCGCCCAGCGGGTAGTGCAGCACGCCCCATTCGCCAGTGGCGACGCTGTAGCGCAGCAGCTTGGCATGGCCGCGCGGGTCGTCGCGCCACTCGCGCTGCACGGCGATCCAGACCGTCTCGCTCGCCCCTTCGCCGGTGACCGTCACGCCCTCGAAACCGAAGCGGCTGGCCTGGGCGGCCAGCGCCTCGGGCAGGGCGATCTCCTCCTCGATCTCGCCGGTGGCGGCGACGCGCAGCAGGAGGTTCGCGGTCTTGTTCTGCTCGCGCTCGGGATTGCCCTCGGAGACGAGCCAGAAACCGCCGCCCGCGCGCGTCGCGATGCCCTCGATGTCCAGATTGGCCGCCGGCGCGCCGGGGCGGGCGACCGTCAGCGCCGTGGTGATGCGCGCCGGCGTGACGGTGGCGTCGATGGTGAGGATGCGGGCCTCGCTGTAGAAGCTGTCGGTCACGGCGTAGAGCCGGCCCGGCACGGTGCGATCCGCGGCGAGGCCCGACAGCGCGCCCCAGGAAATCGGCAGGCCCGTGGGACCGTTGCCGGATTCGATCGTCGGATAGGCGACGGGCCCGGCGCCGAGGCGGTAGATCGAGAGCGCGGAGCGCAGCCCGGTCTCGGCATTGTCCACCTCGGCCGCCGCGACGAAGAGGCCACGCGCCGGGATGGCGAGCAGCCCCTCGGGCCCCACGCCGGTCGGCAGCGCCTGCAGATAGGTCGGCGCCTGGTCCGGGCCATTATCCTGCCAGACGCTGACGAGGTTCGCGCGCTCACTGCCCACGAAGATCAGGCGGCGATCGCCGAAGGTCGCGACCTCCACGCCCTCGGGCTCATTGCCGCGATTGCCGGCGCGCAGCTCGGGGAAATGACCGAGCCGGATGGCGAGGTGTTCGAGCAGATTGCCCGAATCCCACGCCACCGTGCCGTCGCGGCGGAAGATGGTGAAGCCGCGTGAGCCGGTGACCATGTCGCCCTCATTCGCGGTGACGAAACGATCATCGTCCAGCCAGCGTACGGCGTCGGGCTCGCGCACCAAATTCTCCAGGCGCTGGGTCGGGCGGATCATGCCGTCGCGCCGGCCATCGACCTGCTCGAGCGTCACCGTGCCGGCGCTGAAATGCGCGGTCACGCGCCCGGTGGCGAGGTCGATGATCGCGAGGTGGTTGTTCTCCTGCAACGTCACCACGGCTTCGTTGCGGCTGTTGATGTCGACGAATTCCGGCTCGGGATCGGTGGGGGCGACGCCAGCCAGGCCGGTGAGGTCCACTGCGCGCATCGCCGCGCAATCGGCGCCGGCCGGGGTCAGCGGGATGATGGTGAGGTTGCCGCCGGGCAGCTGCGGCATGGCGCCACGGTTGAGCTGCTCATTGCGTTCGTTCTCAATCACCACGGCAAGAAAGCGGCCATCGCGGGAGGCCGTGGTGCTGTCCGGCTGGCCGCCGAGCTGGCAGGTGGCCTCGATCCGGCGCGTCGCCATGTCCACCACGACGAGGATGCCCGAGGGGTTCACCTTGTCGGGCGAGGTATCCGCCACCGCATAGGCGCGCCCGCCCGAGACGGTGACCGAGGTCGGGTCGCCCGCCAGCGGCACGAAGCCCGCGGGGCGCGGCCGGGCGGGGTCGGTGATGTCCACGAAGCCCAGGCCACGCTGGTCGCCATCGACATAGACCAGCGTGTTGCCATCGGCCGAGGCGGCGACGATCTCGGCGATCGACTTGCCGCTGCGGTCGCGCCCCTCGGGCAGCATGCGCACCGCCTCGATGGTCGCGACGCGGTTGAAGACCGGTGCCTGCGGTGCCTGCGCCTGCGCGCCGAGCGGCAGGAAGAAGACGGTGGCGAGGGCGAGGGCGCGCAGGCTCATCGAGGCACTCATGGGCTGGATCTCCGGGCGGATTTGTCGGGTTGCTACAGGCAGCGGCGACCCAGCCTCAATGGTCAGATTTGTGACACTTCACATGGTCGCGCCGAGGATCCAGGGCGCGAATTCCGAGCCGCCGAAATCATAGGCCTCGCTCTTGGATTTCTCGCCGCTCGCCACGGCGAGCATCATCTCGAAGATGCGCTGGCCGCAGGCCTCGATGCTTTCCTCGCCGGTGACGATGGTGCCGCAATTGATGTCCATGTCGTCGCTCATGCGCTCATACATGGGCGTATTCGTGGCGAGCTTGATGGACGGCGCGGGCTTCATGCCGAAGACGCTGCCGCGCCCGGTGGTGAAGCACATCAGGTTCGCCCCGCCTGCCACCTGGCCCGTCGCGCCCACCGGGTCGTAGCCCGGCGTGTCCATGAAGACGAAGCCCTTCGCCGTGACGGGCTCGGCATAATTGTAGACGGCGGTGAGGTTCGTCGTGCCCGCCTTGGCCATGGCGCCGAGCGACTTCTCGAGGATGGTGGTCAGCCCGCCCGCCTTGTTGCCGGGGGAGGGGTTGGCGTTCATCTCCGCCCCCTCGCGCTCGGTGTATTCCTCCCACCAGCGCATCAGGCCCACCAGCTTCTCGCCCACCTCGCGGGAGGTCGCGCGGCGGGTGAGCAGATGCTCGGCGCCATATGTCTCGGGCGTCTCGGAGAGGATCACCGTGCCGCCATGCCGCACCACGAGGTCACTTGCCGCACCGAGTGCCGGGTTGGCCGTGATGCCCGAATAGCCGTCCGAGCCACCGCATTGCAGGGCGACGACCAGCTCGCTCGCGGGGATGGGCTCGCGCTTGGCCTGGTTCGCCTCGGCCAGCACCTCGCGCACGAAGGCGATGCCGGCTTCCACGGTCTTCCGCGTGCCGCCCATCTCCTGGATGTCCATGTTGCGCAGCCGCCCGGCGAGCTTCTGCTCCTCCAGCATCGGGCCGAGCTGGTTGACCTCGCAGCCCAGGCCGATGGCGATGACGTGCGAGAAATTGGCGTGGCGCGCGAAGCCGGCGAGCGTGCGGCGCAGCAGGCGCAGGGGTTCGCCCATCGTCATACCGCAGCCGGTCTTGTGGGTCAGCGCGATCACGCCATCCACATTCGGGAAATCCGCCAGCGGATCGGCACCCGTGAAGGGGTTGCGCTTGAAGGCATCGGCGATCAGGTCCGCGACATGCGCCGAGCAGTTCACCGAGGTGATGATGCCGATGTAGTTGCGCGTCGCCGCCCGCCCATCGGCGCGGCGATAGCCCATGAAATGCGCGGGGGCTGCGACCGGCTGCAAGGGCTTCACCTCGGCCCCCCAGGCGTAGTCCTTGGCGAATTCGCCCATGGCGCAGTTATGCGTGTGCACCCAATCGCCCGGCGCGATGCTCTCGGTGGCGAAGCCGATGATTTGGCCGTAGCGGCGGATCGCCTCGCCCGGCGCATGGGCGCGGGTGGCGACCTTGTGGCCGGGCGGCACGCGCCGGGCGCCCACGTGCACGCCATCGGCCACCGGCGTGCCGGGCGGCAGCGCGATGCGGGCGATCACCACGCCATCCTCGGGCGCGAGGCGAATGGTGGGGGGCAGGGTCTGGGCGTCCATGGTCAATTCCTCCGTTCGCGGCAGCTTAGCGCCCCCCGGCGTGGCGCGCGATTCCCCTTGGGCCTATGCTGCGCGCCCTTTCGCGGCAGGAGCGATGATGGCGGCAGGTGAGGCACGGGCCTGGATCAGATTGCCCTCGGGGCGCCGGCTCGATCTCCTGGCGCCGACGCCACTCGACTGGACCGATGAGGATCTGGCCATCGGCCTGTCGCGCACCTTTCGCTGGGGCGGGCATTCGATCTGGCCGAGCCCGCTATCCGTCGCACAGCACAGCCTTTCCGTTCTCGCGCTGCGCCAGCGCAGCCCCGCGACGCGCGACGAACTGCGCCGCGAATTGCTGCATGATGCGGAGGAGGGGCTGACGAATTTCGACTGCATCTCGCCGCTCAAGCCCTTCCTGGGCGAGGGGTTTCTCGAGTTGCAGCATCGTCTTTCGGTGGTCATCGCGGCGCGCTACGCGCTGCCCGCCTGGCGCGCGCCCGAGCGCGTGCAGCACAAGCGGCTCGATATCGTGATGGCGGCGGCGGAGGCGGTGCATGTGGCGGGCTGGGCGCCGGTGGAGGTGCGCGCCACGCTGGGCATCCGCGCCCCCGTGCTGCGCGAGGACCCGCTGCAGGACGAATTCGGCGGCACGCCCTGGGAGCCCTGGGCGCCGGAAGTGGCGGCGGCGCGCTTTCTCGCGGCCCTCAGGCGGCTCTCCTGACGCAGGCGGCCGCGGGCTGCGGTTGGCAGAGCGCCTGGCGCAGCGCGCGCAGGCGTTGGTCGTCGAAGGGGTGGGTGGGCAGCAGCCAGCCGCCCTCGTCATTCTCGTTCCAGGCATAGATCAGCGCGGCGCGTGCGGGTTGCCGCGCGGCGAAGGCAACGGCACGCCCGATATGCGCCGCGAGCTCCGATGGAGTGGGCGCGGCGTAGCGGAGGTCCATCCCCTCGCCAGGGCGCTGCCAGCTCTCCCAGGGCACGGGGTTCTGCACGCGGGGCCGGCGGTCCCAGCCCGACATTGCCGTCGGGATCACCGGCAGTCCGAGCGTTTCCTGTGCCGCCCAGGCGCGTTCGGCATGGCTCGCCAGCGCCGCATAGGGCGCGGCGCGCGCGCCCGCCTGCAGCGCATAGGCCGAGACGCCATCGGCACCGAGCAGGGGCACCCAGCGCCGCGCCTGGTCCGGCACAGGCGTCATGATGACGATGTAGGGGTCGCGGGCGCCGGCGGCGCGCACGCGGCGGCGGAAATCGGCGAGCGCGCGGCGTAGCCCGTCGATGCCGCCCCAATTCTCGACCAGCATCTCATCCGAGAGGAAGGCGAGGAAATAGAGCGGCCGCCCGCCCGCCACGGTCTGGTAATCCGGGTCGGCCAGCAGGGCAGGGTGGCTCGCGAGGATGTCGGAGGGCGCCTCCGCCCGCCCCCAGCGCACCAACTCGGTGATGAAGCAGAATTTCACGCGCGCACGCGCCGCACTGGCGCGATACAGGCGGAACCCCTCGCTCATCGAACTGCCGCGCGGATAGGCGAGGAAGGCCCAGTAATCGAGCCCGGCCGCCTCCGCCATAGCGATCTGGCGATCCATCACCGCCTGGGAAGGCGGTGGGAAGCGGATCGGCGCGTCCCCTGGCGGCACCTCGGCGAAGAAGGGCGCGCGGGCGCGCCAGGGGCCAGGGGAGAGGCTGCGCACCACCGCCTCGGTCGGCACGGAGGCGGGCGCGTACCAGGCATCCCAGCGGATCGCCCCCACCGCCACAGGCGCGGCCTGGGCGCGCGCGGCGAGCGGCGCGGCGAGCAGGCTGGCGAGCAAGGCGCGGCGGGTGAGGGCCATGCGGCTTCCTCACGCCTGCACCGCGCGCGGTCAAGCTTGCGCCCCCCGCCCCAGGCGCTAGGTTGCCCGCGATGACCGATGCCGCCCCCTTCTGGCGCACGAAAACCCTCGGCGAGATGTCGCGCGCGGAGTGGGAAAGCCTGTGCGATGGCTGCGGCCGCTGCTGCCTGCACAAGCTGCGCAACGAAGAGACGCAGGAGCTGATCTGGACCGACGTCGCCTGCCGGCTGCTCGACACCAGCACCTGCCAGTGCAGCGACTACGCCAATCGCAAGGCGCGCGTGCCGGATTGCGTGAAGCTGACGCCCAAGAAGCTCGCCACCATCGACTGGCTGCCGCCGAGTTGCGCCTATCGCCTGCTGGCGGAGGGGCGCGACCTGGCCTGGTGGCATCCGCTGGTCTCCGGCGATCCCGCAACCGTCGCCAAGGCCGGCATCGCCGTCGCCGGGCGTGTGGTGGCGGAGCGCGATGCCGGGCCGCTTGAGAGCCATGCCGTGGACTGGCCTGGCAAGATTCCGCGCAGCGCGCGGCCCATCCCGCGAGTCCGTCGCGACGAAACCGAGACAAGGAAAGGCACACCATGAAGGACGCCCTGTTCGGCGGCATCAACGCCGCGGCGCTGACGGCGATGAAGGCGGATCTCTCGCCCGACCTCGAGCGTTTCGCGGGCCATTGCAAATGGCTGCTCGCCAATGGCTGCAACGGCCTGGGCATCCTGGGCACGACCGGCGAGGCCGCGAGCTTCGGCTATGAGGAGCGGCGCGAGATCCTGGAAGGCATCCTCGCCCGCGGTGTGCCGGCCAGCGCGCTGATGCCCGGCACGGGCTGCGCCAGCCTCGGCGACACGGTGGCGCTGACGAAGCATGCGCGCGATGCCGGCTGCCGCGGCGTGCTCGTGCTGCCGCCCTTCTACTACAAGAACCCCTCCGATGACGGGATCTTCGCCTATTTCAGCGAAGTCGTGGATCGCGTGGGTGGGGGCATCGCGATCTACCTCTACCACTTCCCGCAGCAATCGGCGGTGCCCTTCAGCCTGGATCTCATCGGTCGGCTGCTGAAGGCCTTCCCGGGCACGATCAAGGGCGTGAAGGATTCCTCGGGCGACTATTCCAACATGAAGGCGATGATCGACGCCTTCGCCAAGGACGGGTTCGAGGTCTATTCGGGCAGCGACGAGTTCGTGCAGAAGATCCTGGCCGAGGGTGGCGCGGGCTGCATCACCGCCGCCTCCAACGTGAATGCGCGCTTCGGCGCCGTGGTCTACAAGCACCGCACGGGCGCCGAGGCCGATGCCGCGCAGGCCGTGCTGAACGCGACCCGCAAGGCCGCCACGGCCGTGCCGCTGATCCCGGGGCTCCGCGAGATCTTCGCGCGCGCGACCGGCGATGCCGGCTGGCGCAATGTGCGGCCGCCCAACATGCCGCTGACCGCCGAGCAGGCCGACAAGGCCTGGGCCGCGATGAGCGCCGCGGGTGCGCTGCCGCTGCCGGGGCTCAGCATGGCGAAGGCCGCCGAATGACCACGCCGCTCACCTGCCGCGCGCCGGCGATCGGCACCGTGCAGGTCGATGATGCGAAGATGCGCGTCACGCGTTGGGATTTCGATCCCGGCGCGGAGACGGGCTGGCACCGCCATGGCTGGGGCTATGTCGTGGTGCCGATCACGGACGGCACGCTGCTGCTGGAATTGCCCGGCGGCGCCACGGCCAGCGCCGAGCTTAAGGCCGGCGTCGCCTATACGCGCGATGCGGGCGTGGAGCACAACGTGGTCAATGGCGGCACGCAGAAACTCTCCTTCGTCGAGGTCGAGCTCAAGAACCTGCCGGGCTGATTTTCCGGCGCGGCGGCATCGTCACCAGCAGCAGCCCGCCGAAGATCAGCGCCACCGCCGGGATAGTCAGCCATCCCGGCACCTCGCCGAAGACCAGGAAGCCGTAGACCAGCCCGCAGAGGGTGAGCGTCATGCTGGTCTGGCTGGTGACGATGCCGCCCACGCCGACGAGCAGGCGAAAATACAGCAGGTATCCCAGCGCGTTGAGCAGGCCATGCGCCAGCAGCAGCCATGCCACCGTGCCGTCGCTCGGTAGCGAGAGATGCCCCATCGGCCAGGCGAGCAGCACCGAGGTGAGCGCGGCCCCCATCACCGTGCCTGCCGCCTGCGCCACCGGCGCGCTGCCCGGCACGGCGAGCTTCACCGAGAGCAGATTTGCCACCGCGTAGCAGAGCGGCGTGAGCAGCATCACGGCCGCCCAAGGCAGCATGGCGGGGTCGGGCAGGGCAGCGCCCGGTGCCATGGCCAGGAGCACGCCTGCGAGCCCCACCAGCGTGCCGAGGATGCGCCGCGGTGTCGCGCGGTCGAGCCCGGCAAGCGCGAAGAGCACCACGCTGAACAGACCCGCCAGTGGCACAAGCAGCGCGAACAATCCGGCCGGCGCGCGTTGCAGACCGGTGAAGGCGAAAAGATTCGCCAGCGCCATACCGATGAAGCCGCCGAGCAGGTAGTGCCGCAGATGCGCGGGCGTGAATCGCGGCAGGTTTCGCTGCCAGGCGGCCACCAGCAACAACGCAACCATGCTGATGCCCGCGGCGATCGCGACGATCCCCAGGGGGCGCATGCCGTGCCCCATCATCAGCTTCGCGAGCGAGGGCATCAGCCCCCAGACCGCACCCAGCAGGAGCAACGCGCCGAAAATTCGCAGGGTACGGACCATCACATTCAACAACGGATCACACGGCCCCGCTGTCAAGCGGTTGATGCGACGCGCAAGCGCGCGCAAATCTGCGCGCATGGCCTTGCCCGAATCCGAACGCATCATCCTGCCCGCGCCGCGCGGTGCCCTCGCACCCGCGATGGAGTTCACCGTCTGTTGGCGCCCCTCTACCCGTGCGCAGCGCGTGTCCCTGCGCGTCTGCCCGCGCGATGGCGCCGTGCTGGTGACGCTGCCGCCCGGCGAAGGGCGGCGCGCGGGTCTCGCGCTGCTGAAGGAGCATGGTGGCTGGGTGATGGATCGCCTCGCCGCGCTCGCGCCGGCCATGCCCTTCGCGCCGGGCGCGCGTGTGCCGATCGGCGGCGTGAAGCATCGCCTGCGGCATGACCCGGATGCGAAGGGCAGCCCCTTCCTCCATCGCCGCACGCTGGTCGTGCCCGGTGCGGAGGAGAACTTCCGCCGCCGCGCGCTCGATTTCATGCGGGCCGAGGCGCGCCGCCGCATCACCGCGCACATCGCCCCGCATGCCGCAGCGTTGGGTGTGGCGCATGGGCCGATCCGCGTGAAGGATACGCGCAGCCGCTGGGGATCCTGCGCGCCGGATGGCACGCTGGCGTTCTCCTGGCGGCTCGTCATGGCGCCGGAATGGGTGATGGACTATGTCGTTGCGCATGAGGTCGCGCATCTGAAGGAACTGAACCATTCGCCGCGTTTCTGGGCGCATCTGGCCAAGCTCACCCCGCATCGCGAGGAGGCCGTGGCGTGGTTGACGAAGGAAGGTCCGGCCCTGCTGCGGATCGGCTGATGTCGTGCCGATAACCGAGGAAGGCTCGCGCGCGCTGCGGCGCGTGGTGCGCGGCTTCGCCTTGGCCAGCCTGCTCACCATGGCGGCGGGTGCGGCGCTCAGCTTTGCGAGCAACGACTGGACCTGGTTCGCGCGCTCGGGTGCCGTACTCACCGCGCTAGGGCTCGTGCTGACCAGCCGCAAGGTTCTGATCGCGCGCGCCGACCTGCTGGCGCTGCTGGCCGACATGGAGCGCGTGGACGGTGCCGAGCGCACGGTGCGGCTCGAGAGCTTCAAGCGCCTGCAGCGCGACCTGGATCGTCAGGTCATGGAGCGGGCGGGCTTCGCGCTGCTTGTGCTGGGCACGCTGGTCTGGGGCTTCGGCGACCTCATCGGCCGCCTGCTGTAGCGGCGCCTTCCGTTACGGCAGGAAGCGCCAGGCAAGCACTACGCCCAGCACGCCCTGGGTCGCGCTGCCGCGTTGGTCGACCAGCGGGCTGTCGGCGCTGCTGCCGATGATCTGCCCGACCTCGCCGAACATGGTCGCCGCGAGGTTGCGGTTGATGATCCATGTCGCACTCGCCGCCGCGCCGGCGAACCAGTAATCCTCGGCCTTGAAGGTCGTGTAGCCGCTGCGCGCGGCCTGGCTCGGCGTGATGCCGAAATAGGTGTCCGCGAAATTCTCGCTGCCCCAGTTCAGGCGCGGGCCGGCGGTCATGATCACGTCGGGCCGCACGCGGAAGACGCGGTCGACGCTGAGATCCCCTAGCACGCCGGAATGTCCGCCGAAGCCCTGGCGCAACTCGGCGCGTGCGACCCAGGGGCCGTCCTGGTAGCGCAGGAAGGCGCCGGCCTCGCCGGCCGGATCGACATTGCCGAGCCCGTTCAGCGCCGTGTTGTCATCCTGGTCGCGGCCCATGCGCAGGCGCACCAGCGGCCCCGCGCTGAAGCCGCCCTGGCGCAGCAGCGTGAGGCCCACGCCGTCGCGGATGGAGAGGAAGAAGGTGTCGTCGCCGTAGCGGATGTCGGGTGCCACGACGAAGACCGGCCGGAACTGGTCCGAGCCCTGATAAGCCGGTCCGAAGATCGTGCCGGCGCCGAGCGACATGCGCCAGCCGGTCTGGCCCTGCGGCGTGACCTGCGGCAGCGCCTGGGGCGCGAGGCCGGTCTGGGCGAGGCTCGCGCCGGTGGTGGCGAGTAGGGCCGCCAGGGCGAGCAGCGGACGAAGAACAAGGCGCATCACCAGGGAATCCTTCCGGCAGCGGGCGGTTCGGCGCGGTCATCCGGCCGATCTTGCCTCGCTTCTTCCATGCCGGTTGCGCCAAGGCAACACGGACCTTGCACCCTGACACATCTGGAAAAGCCGTGGAACGCGATTGTCGGCAGGCTTACCGCCTGATTAACTTTCCGTCCGCATTCGCCGCAGAGAGGGCCACCGCATGACCGCGCCGAAGATTCCTTCCATCGGGCGCCGCCCGCTCCTCGCTGGCGCGGCTTCGCTGCTCGCGGCCCCGGCGCTGGCCCAATCCACCGGCACCTGGCCGAACCGGCCGATCCGACTGATCGTGCCCTTCGCCCCCGGCGGGTCCACCGATGTGCTCGCCCGGCTGCTGACCGAGCAGATGTCACCCCGCCTCGGCCAGCCCTTCATCATCGACAACCGCCCCGGCGCGGGGGCCACGCTCGGCACCGGGCTGGGGGCGGAGGCGCCGGCCGATGGCTATACGGTGCTGCTGACCGTCATCAGCGCCTTCAGCGTCGGCAGCACGCTCTATCGCGGGCGGATCAACTGGGATCCGGTGCGCAGCTTCGCGCATCTGGGCATGATCCAGTCCGGCTATTACGCGCTCATGGCCTTCCGCAACGCGCCTTTCGGCAATCCAGGCGAGCTGGCCGCGGCGGCGCGGCGCACGCCGGGCATTCCCTATGCGACCTCCGGCGTGGGCTCCCTGCCGCATCTGTTCATGCTGCGCTTCGCCCAGGCGGCGCGGATCGAGCTGACCCATGTGCCCTATCGCGGCGGCGGCCAGGCGGTGACGGACACGATGGCGGGCGTGGTGCCGGTGACGCTCGATGGCATCGCGAGCAGCGTGAACCAGATCCGCACCGGGCAGATCAAGGGCATCGGCATCACCGCGCCCGCGCGCCAGCCCTCCTTCCCCGAGATGAACACCTTCGTCGAGCATGGCTTCGAGGGGCTGGTGGCAGAGGGCTGGGCTGGCATGGCCATGCCCGCCGCCACGCCGCTGCCGATCCAGCAGCGCTTCACCGCCGTGCTGAAGGAGGTGCTGGAACTGCCCTCCATCATCGCGCGCTACGAGCAATTGGCGATCGATACCGGCACGCGCTTCGGCCCCGAGGCCCAGGCCTTCGTGGCGCAGGAGGTCGAGACCTGGCGGCCGCTGGTCATCGCCTCGGGCGCGACGGTGGATTGAGCGTGACCAATAATCGCCTGCTCGCCTTCCAGGGGCTCCTGGAAGGCCGGGCCGACCTCGCCTTCGTGCCGCTCTCGACCGACCTGCACTACCTGGCCGGCATCGCGCGCGACATCCCGAAATACGGCGTGACGCTGCATCCGGGCGACTGGCTGGAAGGGGCCTGGGTCGCGCCCGGCCATGCGCCCGTGCTCGCCTTGCCGCGCATGACGGCCGAATTCGGCGGCCGCGG
>Ga0315900_10006714_pt1 | contig 15304 bp, 11 predicted proteins | sample LakEriMetagenome_FD_203521 | JGI IMG/M metagenome (GOLD analysis project Ga0315900, IMG submission 203521) | Freshwater fungal communities from buoy surface, Lake Erie, Ohio, United States - Buoy 12 MA114 | ecosystem: Environmental > Aquatic > Freshwater > Lake > Lake biofilm | place: USA: Lake...
CCATCGGAGGCCACGTCGACCCCGGCTTCCTTCATCGTGGGAACGTCAGGCAGCAGTCGCGAACGCTTCTCGCCAGTGACGGCCAGGATGCGCAATCGACCTGCGCGGTGGTGCTCCAACGTCTCGGCGGCGGTGTCGATGACGAGCGGGATCTGGCCTGCAAGCAAGTCCTGCACGGCCGGCGCCGCGCCCTTGTACGGGACGTGAGTCATCGACACGCCAGTGGCCTGCGAAATGAGGAAGCCCGTGAAGTGCGGCAGCGTACCGGCACCTGAATGGCCGTAGCTGGCCTTACCGGGGTTGGCCCTCATCCAGGCCAGCAATGCCCTCAGATCACCCGGCGGGGCGCCGGGCCCCGCGGTCAGGGCGAAATCGAAAGTGGTCACCCCCGCCACCGGCGTGAAGTCCTTGAACGGGTCGTAGCCGACGTTCTTGAAGACCCACGGCAGTGCCACCAGCGCGGCCCCGCCCACCAGGCACAGGGTCAGACCGTCAGGCGCCGCGCGCTTGAGGTCGCCCAATGCCAGCCGCCCGGCGGCACCTGGCTTGTTCTCGACGATGACGTTCTGCCCAAGCACCGGGCGCAGTTTCTCGGCCAGAAGTCGCGCCAAAACGTCAGCGGAACCTCCCGGCGCAAAGCCGACCAGAATGCGTACCGCAGGCTTTTCCTGGGCTTGCGCGAAGCCGCCCGCCGCTAGCAGGCCGATGGAAAGTGCAGCCTCGCGGCGGCTCAGGGTGTGTTTCATTGGGATCCTCCTTCAAAAGGGGTGAAGTTGTGCTCGGTGACCACCAGGCGGGCGAATCGACTGGTGTGCGCCAGGGTGTCGCCCCGTGTGGGGCTCGGACCGCCGTGGTAGACGGCGTTGTAGGCGGCCTCGTCGGCGAACCACTGCTCGGCCACCCCGTCCCACTCGTGGTCGTCGGCGGGTTTGCCGCCGAGGCCGCTGTCGTCCTGCCGCACGTTGACCACGTAGCGCAGCAGGTGGGGCGCCTGATGCCGGGCGACGTCGTGTGCATGGCGGTTCAGCCACCAGTCGCGGAAGGCTTCAAGGCTCATGCCTTCGGCCCGCTTGAGGAACCACATCACCTTGATCATCGGAGACTTTCCATGATGCGCCGCAGCGCCGCCTCGATCCCGGGTTCGGTGCTGAAGTGGCCGGCCAGCGGCACCAGTTCCAGGTGCGCCTCGGGCCAGGCCCGCTGCAATTCGAAGGCCGTCACCGGCGGGCACACAACATCCAGCCTGCCGTTGACGATGTAGCCCGGAATGTGGCGGATCGCCGGGATGCCATCGAGTAACTGGTTGGGCGTCAGGAAGAAGCGGTGGCGCATGTAGTGGGTGCCGACCCGCTGGTAGGGAATGCAGTACGCCGGCGTCAGCTCGGCGTCGATGGCCGCGAGGTCTTCGGTGCTCGGGTCGGCGGAGCAGCTCAGCCATTCGTAGCGCGATTTCAGTACCGCGGCCGGCCCGGCGACGGCAGGGTCGGGGTCGAGGATGCGGTCGCGCAGGCGCTCGAACCAGGCGGTCGCCTGGTCGGCGGGCACAGGGCCGACGGTCTGCTCCCACACGTCGGGGTAGAAGTTGCGCAGGCCGCCCTGGAACCACTGCATCTCACGCGCCGAACCCAGCCAGACGCCGCGCAGCACCAGGGCTTCGCAGCGATGTGGATGGGCCTGCGCGTAGGCCAGCGCCAGCGTGCTGCCCCAGGAGCCGCCTGACACGATCCAGCGCTCGATCCCAAGGTGTTCGCGCAGGCGTTCGATGTCGGCCACCAAGTGCTGCGTGGTGTTGTCGCGCAGCTCGCCCGCCGGCGTCGAGCGACCACAGCCGCGCTGGTCGAACATCACCAGGCGATAGGCCTGCGAGTCGTGCACCCCGCGCATGCTCGGCTCCATGCCGGCGCCCGGCCCGCCATGCAGGTAGACGACCGGCCGCCCCTGCGCGTGGCCCGACTCCTCGAAGTACATGGTGTGCAGGTCGTCGAGCGGCAGGAAGCCAGCTCGGACGGAGGCATCGGCGGAGTGCGTCTCTATTTGCATACACGCAGTGTACGTGGTGTCGCCTGAGAATGCCATCGGTGCGGACCCTGAGTGGTCGCAGCTAGCCTGGTGCCAAGCGCCGTCGTTCAGGGATGGGCACGTCAAGCCAGCACAACTTGGAGGTTGCGATTTATGTCGACATGATGTCCGCAGTAGATATACTTTTTACAGATCGACAAAACAAGGGCGGTAATGCGTTGACATCTGCTGGCATCCCGTCATTTGGACATCACTTGCTGCCTGGTCTGAGTGCGCTGCTCGACCCCGCTGGGCTGCTAACCGATCCGGTCCTTCTGGACCGCCACAGCGCTGATTGGACCGGCAAGTCCCGTTGTCCACCGGTGGCCGTGGCGCGGCCCCGTACAACCCAAGAGGTTTCGGCCGTGCTGGCTTACTGCCACCGCCATGGCTGGCCCGTCAGCGTCCAGGGGGGTCTGACAGGGCTTGCCGGAGGGGCCACCCCGCGGGCCGGTGAATTGGCGCTGTCGCTCGAGCGCCTGTACGGCGTGGAGCATCTGGATACGACCTCTGCATACATGGTGGCAGGTGCTGGCACGCCTTTGGCTGCGGTGCAGGATGCCGCTGCACAGCAGGGCCTGAGCTTCCCTCTGGACCTGCCGTCACGCGGCACATGCACGATCGGGGGCAACATCGCCACCAATGCCGGCGGCAACCGGGTGCTGCGCTACGGCATGACCCGCAACCTGGTTCTGGGACTAGAGGCGGTGCTGGCTGATGGCACCGTCCTGTCCTCCCTAGGCGGCGTTCTCAAGGACAACGCAGGCTACGACCTCAAGCAACTCTTCATCGGCACCGAAGGGACGCTGGGCGTGGTCACTCGCGCATCCTTGCGGCTGTTTCCGGAGCCTGCCGAGCGGCTGACTCTGATGGTGGCGCTTGACAGCTACGAAGCGCTCATGGGCTTGCTCAGACGGTTTCGAGCCTCTCTGGGCGCGCGGTTATCGGCCTTTGAGGCGATGTGGGACAGCTACCTCGAGTGCGCACTTCGCGTCAAGCAACTCGCCCGACCCTTTCCGCAACGCCACGCGTTCTATGCCCTGGCTGAAGTGGAGGCGCTCAACCCTCCCGACGACAGGGCGCAGGTTGAAGCCCTGCTCGCCGATGCGGTGGCCAAAGCCGAGGTGGTCGATGCGATCCTGGCATCCTCGATCAGCGAAGCTCGTCGCCTGTGGCGCATACGTGAGTGTGCCGGCGAACTGCTGGGCGCCCTCAAGCCGGCAGCAGCGCATGACATCTCCATGCCCATCCACCTGATGGATGAGTACGCCAGCCGGGTGGAGGCCCGCCACCGGGCCGAATTGGGGGGCGATGGGCTGTGTGTGTTTGGTCACCTCGGCGACGGCAACCTCCACCTGATGACACCCTTGCGCTCGGCAGACGATGAGCAGGCGCTGGACGCCATCGTTTACGGGATGTTGCCCGCGGGTGGATCCGTTTCGGCAGAGCACGGCGTCGGTGTGAGCAAGAAGGAGTGGTTGAGCGTTTCCCGATCTGCATCAGAGATCGCCTTGATGCGCAGCCTGAAGCAGCATCTGGACCCAAGGGGCATCCTCAACTCAGGGCGTGTCATCTGACTAGCAGCCAAGATTCACACCGACCCACTGGTGCGTCAGCTTCTAGCCACTGAGGAATCTGGTCGAGTGGCTGCTTGATGCCGTCGTGCACGGGCGCTATGCAGCCGGGCCTGGGGGTAGTTTGTCTCTATCAGAGCGACCAGTTCGGCCTAGGCAAGGTCTGCAAAAGCCCCGGGCAAACGTGCTGGCAGGGGGAGAAGTTGAAGCGCCGATCTGACCCATGCAACAGACTGACCTTGGCGTGAACCTGAGCACCAAGCGCACGCGCAGACGTGAGCTCCCGGCTCAGATGCACCGCGTGATACCTTGGAGGCGAAAGCCGCGTCACCGCCTGACAACGAATTCTCGCGCATGGGCCTGCGTGTACTCGGGAATCGGCCCGAAGTGGCATGCCGATCTCGCAAATCCCGCTTCACTCCCAAAATACACCCACGCGTACAACGCTTGGGAGCCTCCGTCGAGGTGTGCGCCGGGACGAATCCATAACTGATGACGCCCATACCAGCCCGGTGTTCCCACTCCCTCCAGGCGATCCATCTCATCGAGGGTCGCGGCATCGCAGTCATAGAGTTCGCCGTGCACGCGAAAGCCCTGGCCCGGCCGGTTCAGGAGCCAGGGCAGGAAGCGCTCGCCCACGATATACAGCGGCAGTGCCTCAACTGTTGTGAAGCCTCCCGGGCGTCGCACGCCCCGGTTGATGGCGTGGTTGCGAAACCCCTGCTTCAGGGTGCCGTAGACAAAGACCGGGTACACGGGGGTTCGGGCCATCAACCCCAGCCACCGGACTCGATGCGCATACCCAGCGCCTTGGCGATGAAGGTGTAGAGGTCGGCCTTCTCGTGCACGTCGGCCTGCACGGGCTTGCCTGGCCCGTGGCCGCTGCGCGGCTCGACGCGGATCAACACGGGCCTCGACGGGCCGACTCCGCGCGGCTGGGCCTGCTGCATCGCGGCGGCGAACTTAAAGGCGTGAGCCGGGTGCACCCGGTCGTCGCGCTCGGCGGTCAGCAGCAAGGTGGGCGGGTAGCGCCGCCCAGGCTGCACCGTGTGGACGGGTGAGTACCGCGCCAGCGTGGCGAACTGCTCGGCCGCGTCGGCGCGGCCATAGTCGGCGGCCCACGCAGCGGCGATGCCGAAGCGGTGGTAACGCAGCATGTCGAGGACGGGCACCGCCGCCACCAGGGCCGCAAATAGGTCGGGCCGGGCGAGCACGCTGGCGACCGCCGTCAGGCCGCCGTTGCTCGCGCCGTGCGCCACCAGCAGACGCGGCTGCGTGTAGCCGCTTTCGATCAGGTGCTCCGCCACCGCGATGAAGTCCTCGAAGGTGCGGGGCTTGTGCTGAAGCCGTGCCGCATCGTGCCAGGCGTGGCCGTACTCGCCTCCGCCGCGCAGCATCGCCTGCACCAGCACACCCCCCATCTCCAGCCAGGCCAGGCGCGAGGCCACGAAGGTCGGCCGCTGCGACAGCCCGAATCCCCCGTAGCCGATCAGCAGACACGGCGAGCGCCCGTCCAGCACCAGGCCGCGGCGGCGGGTGACGTGCATCGGAATGGGCGTGCCATCGGCGCTTCGGGCCCACTCCAGCACCGTCTCGTACGGACTGCGGTCGAAGGGCTGCGGCGGGTCGAACCAGACCAAGGGCTGCGCGCCGGCGTCGCCGGACAGGCGCATCACCACGGGTGCGACGGTGAAGGACATGAAGCTGAAGTGCAGCATCGCACGCGTCTCGCTCCCAGGCGACGCGCTGTCCTCCACCACGAAGCCACTGGCCGTGCCCAGGCCCGGCAGCGGCACCTCCTCGACCGGGCCACCGTCCACGCGCATGCGGTGAAGGCGGCTCGCGCCGTCGTGCAGCGTGCACCACACCAGGTGGCAGCCGGCACACACCGCGCTCTCCAGACGCTCGGCGCCGGGCGGCACCACGATTCGCCACTGCGAGCGACCCGGGCGTTCGGGGTGGATCGCGACCACCGCGCCGTTGCCGCCCAGCGCATCCGTGAGAAACAGCAGTTCGCCTTGATCGGTGCCGCCCGCCCAGGTCCAAGCCGCATCGCCCTCGTCGATCGGCGGCGCGGTGGACCTTTCAGGGTCGTCCAGATCGACGCGGAACACGCGATTGCGGGCGTTTCCGTCCCATGTGGTCACCACCAGCCAGCGGCCGCACGGGCTCAGGTGCGGGGAGAAGACTTCCTGCGGCCGATCGGGGCGTCGAAACATCACTTCGTCGTCCAGCTGCGACGTGCCCAGGCGATGCAGCCGCAGCTCGTGGCCAGCCAGTGCGGCGTGCCTGCCCGACGACTGAACCGGGTAGCACCCGTAGACGAAGCCGCTGCCGTCCAGCAGCCAGACGGCGCTGCCGAAGCGGGCATGGTCCAGCCGGTCGGGCCCGTCGCGCATCGTCTGCAGGCTGCGCACCCGCCACTGCAGGCCATCGGAGCCGCCATCGGACACGGCATAGGCCAACCAGCGGGCATCCGGGCTGACGGACACGTCGGCCACCGCGACGGACCCGTCGCAGGACAACTCCGTGACGTCGAGCACCGGGCGGGCGGCACCGCCTGCCACGGGCTCGGCGTAGAGCGTCGGCTGCGCCTGCTCTCCGGTCTGGCGCCAGTAGTAGAGGATGCCGTTCGAGCAGGCCGCCGGCACACGCCGTTCGAAGCGCTGCAGCGTGGCCAGGCGCGCCCGCAGGGCCGGCCGCCAGGCGCTGGCCCCCAAGGCCTGCTCGGTGCAGGCGTTCTGTGCCTGGATCCATCGGGCCACCTCGGGCGAGCCCAGGTCCTCCAGCCAGCGGTACGGGTCGGCCACGGGCTGGCCGTGGAAGTGGTCGACGGTCTGGCCGCGAGGGCTCGACGGGTAGTCGGCAAGCTCGGCGAAGGCGAACATGCGGCCCCAGGCCTCAATCCAGCAAGGCGGCGGCCAGCAGCTCGCGCGTGTAGGCCTGGGCGGGAGCCGCGAACAGCGCCTCCACCTCGCCTTCCTCGACCACCCGACCCCGCTGCATGACGAGCACGCGGTGGGCCATCGCGCGGACCACCGCGAGGTCGTGGCTGATGAACACGTAGCTCAGGCCATGGCGTTGCTGCAGCCCGGCGAGCAGCTCCAGGATCTGCTGTTGCACCGAGACGTCCAGCGACGAGGTGGGCTCGTCCAGCACGAGCAGCTGTGGCCTGATCACGAGGGCGCGCGCAATCGCGATGCGCTGGCGCTGGCCGCCCGAGAACTCGTGCGGGTAGCGGTGCAGCAGGCCGGCCACGCCATGCCGGTCGGACAGCCCCACTTCGTCCAGGGCCTGCAGCACGGCCTCCTGGCACTGGGCGGGGCTCAGCTCCGGGCGGTGCCAGGCCAGTCCCTCGCCGACGATCTGGCCCACCGTGCGGCGCGGGCTCAGCGAGGCGAAGGGGTCCTGGAACACAACCTGCATGCGCCGGCGCATGCTGCGCAGGGCGGCCCCGGCCGCGTTGTCGATGCGGTCGGTATCCAGCCGCACCTCGCCCCGCGCCAGCGGCTGAAGGGCCAGCAAGGCCATGCCCAGCGTGGTCTTGCCCGAGCCCGACTCGCCCACGATACCCAGCGTCTCGCCGCGCCGCACCTGCAGGCTCACGCCGTCGACGGCGGCATGGGCTTCCCGCCGCCACAGCCCGCGCTGTCGCACGTATTCCACGCCCACACCGCTGGCGGTCAGCAGCGGCTGCACCGGTTCAGGCGGCGCAGACAACCGGCGCTGCGGCCGGCTGGCCAGGAGCCGCTGGGTGTAGGGGTGCTGCGGCCGGGCGAACACGGACTCGGTCGCACCCGACTCCACGAGGCGCCCGCGCTCCATCACGCCCACCCGGTGCGTGAAGCGTCGCACCAGGCCCAGGTCATGGGTGATGAACAGCAAGGCCATGCCCATCTCGGCCTGCAGCTCGTCGAGCAGGGCCAGGATTTGCGCCTGAACCGTCACGTCCAGCGCCGTCGTCGGCTCGTCGCACACCAGCAGCCTGGGCTTGCAGGCCAGCGCCATGGCGATGACCACACGCTGGCGCTGGCCGCCGGAGAGCTGGTGCGGGTAGGCGTCGATGCGGCTCGACGCATCGACGATGCCGGTGCGCGCCAGCAATTCGATGGCGCGGCGGCGCGCTGCCTCGGGATTCAGGCCCTCGTGCAGCTCCAGCACCTCGGCGATCTGCCTGCCCACCTGGCGCACCGGATTGAGCGCTGTCATCGGCTCCTGGAACACCAAGGCCACCCTCGAGCCCCGCACCGCCCGCATGCCCTTCTCCGGCAGCGCCATCAGGTCCTGCCCGTCGAAGAGGATGCGTCCGCTCACGGTCGCGCCGCGTAACAGGCGCATCAGCGCCAGTGCGGTCACCGACTTGCCTGAACCCGACTCGCCGACGAGTGCGAACTTCTCGCCGGCGTCGATGTGCAAGCTCAGGTCGCGCACGGCATGCGTCGCACCGAACCGAACGTCCAGCGACTCCAGCCTGAGCAGCGCCCCCGCTTGTGCGTTCATGCCTTGCGCGTGTCGAAGGCGTCGCGCAGCGCGTCGCCGATGAAGGTGAGCAGCAGCATGGTGCCCACGAGCAGCAGGAAGGTCGGCCCGATGATCCACCAGGCGTCCAGGTTGTCCTTGCCCTGGCGCAGCAGCTCGCCCAGTGAAGGGCTCGAGGGGGGCACCCCCAGGCCCAGGAAGTCCAGCGAGGTCAGCGCCAGGATCGCCCCGCTCATGCGAAAGGGCAGGAACGTGATGACGGGTGCCAGCGAGTTCGGCAGCACGTGGCGCGCCATGATCACGCGGTGCGGCAGCCCCATGGCGCGCGCCGCCTTCACGTACTCGAGGCTGCGGTTGCGCAGGAACTCCGCGCGCACGTAGTCCGACAGCCCGATCCAGCCCCACAGCGACAGGAGCACCAGCAACAGCAGCAGCGAGGGCTCGAAGATCGAGGCGAAGATGATCAGCAGGTACAACTCGGGCACCGCTCCCCAGACCTCGATCAGGCGCTGCATCGTGAGGTCGAGCCGACCACCGAAGTAGCCCTGCACCGCGCCGGCGGCAATGCCCAGCACCGTGCCGACTGCCGTCAGCACGATGGCGAACCAGATGCTGACCCGAAACCCGTAGATCAGGCGCGCGACCATGTCGCGGCCCTGGCTGTCGGTGCCCAGCCAGTGTTCGGAACTGGGTGCGCCTGGAACGGCTGCGTCCGAGAACGGGTTGGTCGACTGCGCCGAGTGGCGGTTCACCGTGTAGAGCGCCCAGTTGCCGTGCTTGGCGAACTCATCGGCAATGAGGGGGTCCGTCCAGCGTGTGGGGGTGCGGAAATCTCCGCCCACGCTCACCTCGGGAGGGTTGTTCAGGACCGGCACGAACCAGGTGCCTTCGTGCCGCGCCAGCAGCGGCCGGTCGTTGCTCACCAGTTCGGCCAGCGAACTCACCACCAGCAGCACGGCAAACACCCACAGCGAAACCCAGCCGAGACGATTGCCTCGGAACCGGGCCCAGGCACGCCCGCCTGGCGAAGCCGCACCGGCGGCCGCCGCCGCCCGCGGCGGCAGCGCTGTCTCTTCGGGTATGGGCAGGGTCATCGCGGTTCCAGGCTGCTCAGCGCTGCACCGCCCCGAACTGCACGCGCGGGTCGACCACGACATACAGCACGTCGGCCACCAGCTTGACGGCCAGTCCCATCAGTGTGAAGAGGTACAGCGAGCCCATCACCACCGGGTAGTCGCGCCGCACCACCGACTCGTATGCCAGCAGGCCCAGCCCGTCGAGCGAGAAGAGTGTCTCGATCAGCACCGAGCCGGCAAAGAAAGCGCCGATGAAGGCTGCCGGAAAGCCCGTCACCAGGGGAATCATCGCGTTGCGCAGCACGTGCCGCCACAGCACGGCGCGCTCGCTGAGCCCCTTGGCCAGCGCCACCAGCACGTACTGCTTGCGGATCTCCTCGATGAAGGCGTTCTTCGTGAGCATCGTCGTCACCGCGAACGCGCCCACCGTCATGCACACCAGGGGCAACGTGAGGTGCCACAGGTAGTCGACGATGCGCTGCGGCCAGCTCATCTCGCCCCAGCCGTCGGACGTGAGCCCGCGCAAGGGAAACAGCTCCCAGAAGCTGCCGCCTGCGAACAACACGATGAGCAGCACGCCAAGCACGAATCCGGGTATCGCGTAGCCGATGAGCACCAGCACCGAGGTGACCACATCGAAGCGCTGCCCCTCGCGCACGGCCTTGGCGATGCCCAGCGGCACCGAGATGGCATACGACAGCAGCATCGACCACAGGCCCAGGCTGATGGACACCGGCAGCTTCTCCACGATCAGCGCCCACACGGTCTTGTTGTGCTGGAAGCTGCGCCCGAGATCGAGCCTCGCGAACTGCCACAGCATGTCGACATAGCGTTCAAGCGGCGGCTTGTCGAAGCCGTAGAGCTTCCTCAGCGCCTGCACCTGCTGCGGGTCGCTGTCCCGGCTGGCGCTGTAGTAGCCCTCGCTGCCGCCTCCGGTGCTCTCGCCGGCCTCGGCCAGCAGCAGTTCCACCGGACCGCCCGGGACGAACTGGATGACGACGAAGGTCAGCGTCAGCGCACCCAGCAGGGTGGGCAGCATCAGCAACACGCGCTTGAGGAGGTAGGCGAGCATGCGGACCCTCAGCGCGGGTTGTCGGGAAGAGCCCACCAGGCCAGCAAGGGCCAGGCCGGCAAGCTCGCCGATACGCTTTCGACGGTGTAGAACCTCGGCCGGCGTTCCGGCAGGCCGAAGCGGTTCCAGTACGACACGCGCGAGTCGGCCGAGTAGCGGAAGGGCACGCCCCAGTGGTGCCACATCACCACGCGGTCGAGCGCACGGGTGGCGTGGCGCAGTTCCTCCAGCGTCGTGGCCCGCGCCATCGCGCCCAGCAGCGCGTCGACAGCCGGGTGCTGGATGCCGCGGTAGCGGCTGCCGCCCTTGCCGTCCGGGCTGCTGCCGTAGGCACCGGCGAGTTGCGGGGCAAGGGGCAGCGTGAAGGAGCCTTCGGTGGACAGATACAAGTCGAAGTCCAGCCGCTCCATGCGCCGGCCCATCAGCGCGCTGTCCACCACCCGTTCGACCAGACGGATGCCCAGGCGCTGCAGGCTGTCCTGCCACGGCCCCAGTTGGCCCGCCGGGCCGGTGGTCAGAAACTCCAGCACCAGCGGTTGGCCCTGGGTATTGCGCAGCACGCCATCGCTGTCGAGGGTCCAGCCCGCCTGCTCGAGCAGCGCGCGGGCCTGCAGCAGGTTACGGCGCAGTTGGCGAGGGTCGCCCTGGGTCCTGGGCGCGGTGTAGGGCGGGCCGAAGACGGCGTCAGGCAAGGTGGAACGGTAAGGCTCGAGCAGCGCCAGCTCACCGGCCGACGGCAGGCCCTGGGCTGCGAACTCGGAGTTGTTGAACAGGCTCTCCGCGCGGCGGAAGATGCGGTGTCGGTTGTGGGTGTCGAAGTCGAAGCTCAGGTCCAGGGCCTGGCGCACACGCCTGTCCTGGAAGATGGGGCGGCGCATGTTGAAGGCAAACGACACCATGTGCACGCCGATCTCGGTGCTGAAGGTCTCCTTGCGGATTCGCCCGTCTTCCCACTTGCGGCCCGTGTGGAGGCGGGTCCAGGCGCCGGGGTCGCCTTCCAGGAAGAGATCGACCTGGCCGGCCTTGAAGGCCTCGCGGGCTACCGCGTTGTCCTTGTAGTAGCGGTACACGACGCGGTCGAAGTTGAACATCCCGCGCCGCACGCCTAGGTCACGGGCCCAGTAGTCCGGGTTGCGCCGCAGCTCGAGCTGTCTGCCCATGTCCACCTTGCCGATCACATAAGGCCCGCTGGTGATCGGAGGGTCGTCCACCACCTCGTCAAAAGGCTTGCCGGCACCCCAGCGGCGGGAGAACACGCGCACGCCGCCTGCAGCCAGCACCGTGTCGGTGGTGCGTTGGCGCAGGTCGAAGCGGATCGTGTATTCGTCCTCGACTACCGCGCGCTCGATGCCACGCCAAGCCATGCGCATGGCCGGTGCAGCCGCCGGCCCGGCTTGCATCTCGAAGCTGTGCCGGACGTCCGCCGCGGTCACGGGAGAGCCGTCGTGGAAGCGCGCCTGCCGGTTCAGGCGGAAGCTCACCGACGACTTGTCGAGCGCCACCCGGATCGACTCGGCCAGCAGGCCGTACATGGTCTGCGGCTCGTCGCCCGACATCACGGCCAGCGTCTCGAACATGAAGAGCATCACGCCAGTGGGCGCAGCGCCGCGCGGGGTGAAGGGGTTGAACTTGTCGAAGCTGGTCCGACGGTCGGGGTTGCGCAGCACCAGCGTGCCGCCTTTGGGCGCGTGCGGGTTCACCCAATCCAGATGGGCAAAGCCGCGGGGGTACTTCGGTTCGCCGTAGCCGGCCCAGGCATGGGCCCAGCCGGGCCCGTCGTTGGCCTGGCCCGTGCCTGGTGCGAGCAGCACGACGAGGCCGGCGAGCAGTCCGCGCAAGAAAGGGCCCAGCATCGCTCAGTCGTCGGGTAACGCCGCGAGCAGCGCAGTGTCAAGCTTGCGCGCCACGAGGCACTCGTCGTCGAACACCATCAACGCGCGCTCTTCCAGGTCGTAGGCGGGCCACTCAGGCAGTTCGCCGTGGGCAGGCCGCCCGCTGCGTGCGAACTCGGCCCACGCATGGCTCATGCGGGAGGCCAGCCGCCTGGCTCGTATGCCCCCACCGGTGGCGTGCGCACACAGGTCGGTGTTGTCGAACACGAAGGGTAGGCAGGCCGTGTGAAAGGCACCGGGACGGCCCTCGAACTGGCGGGTGCGCCACCGGAACAGGTAGTTGAAAACCGGGGCTGCCTGCGCCTGTCGGGCGCGTGCGTTGCACAAGGCCACGGCGGACTGCCGGAAGCGCCGGCCGCCGAGGATCGACCACAGGTCCACGGGCCGGGCCTGCGGCTCGAGGGCCCGGGCCGCGGCGATCGCGGCTCCGGTGCGATCGCCCAGTTCAGGAGCCAGCCGGCCCGGCAACTCGTCCCAGGTCAAGTCCTCGGCTTCGGGGGCGTTGACGCTCGGGGAAAACTCGTTGAGCGTTGTGCCGACGATGAGCGGGACGTCGCGGCTCAGCTCGGGCGCGGCCGGGTCGAAGGGCTGCTGCGGCAGCGACGGCACGCCGCACACCGGCATCCAGTAGAACGGGGGCGGCGACCGATAGCCCCGGTCTTGCGGGCTCACGCGGGCCATCTCGAGCGTTGCCTCCTGTGCCGCCTGCAGCAACTGCGGCACGGACAGTTGCTGCAAGGCCTCCAGGCTCGGGCGAGCCTGGCCGAGGCGGTGCAGGGTGCGCTCGGCCAGCTCGGTGGCCGAGGCACGCGTGTGCACGCGCAGCCTGGCGCCGCTCTGGATGATGGCCTTGTGGAACAGGCCCTTCGCCTCGGGCATCGCCAGCAGCACGGAGATCTTGAAACCCCCGCCGGACTGGCCGAACAACGTGACGTTGCCCGGATCGCCCCCGAACCGCTCGGCATGGAGCCGTACCCAGTGCAGCGCGTCCACGATGTCGAGCATGCACAGGTTGCCCGAGTCCGCATGCTCGCTGCCGAGCAGTTCACCCAGGTGCAACAGACCCAAGGGGCCCACACGGTGGTTCAGAGACATCACCACCACGTCCTGGTTGCGCGCGAGGCTCTCGCCGTCGGTGGCCAGGAAGTCCTGGCTCGAACCGGACATGAACCCCTGCCCGTGCAGCCAGACCATCACCGGACGCAGACGATCGGGCCGGGTGCTGCGCGTCCAGACGTTGATGCGCAGGCAGTCCTCGAGCGCAGCCGACTCCGCACCACGCTGAAGCAGGAACACCCACTCGTTGGCTGCCAGGTCGTCCAGCGCAGTCCAGCGCGGGCACACTGGACCGTAGCTGTAGGCGTTGCGCACGCCCGTCCACGGCACCAGCGGCGGTGCACGCCGGAAGCGGTGCTCGCCTGTGGGGGCGCCGGCATAGGCCATGCCCTTGAAGACCTCGACCCCCGCGCGGCGGTATCCCTGGACCGCACCGGCTGCCGTGTGTACCGTGGTACCAGGCGCCACGACGCGGTCACCCTCTTCCACCTCCCTGAGCATCGGCACGCGAGATCGGCGAAGGCGAGTGATCAGCGTGACACGCGCCGCAGCGTGATGCGCTGGATGCCGCGGGCCGCCAGCGCAAGCGGGCCTTCGACGGCCGGCTTGTCGTCGACGGTGACGATCTCCTCTTCCAGCACCTCGCCGCGCAGCCGCGTGCTGCTCAGCAGGATCAGCTGACCGTACTTGAAGGGCGTGACCAGCGTGTCTCCCACCAGCCGGGAAGCGAGCCGCACGCCGTTGCCCTCGTCGACATGGAGATCCCCAGCGGCCGGCCCGTGGCACAGCCGGTAGTCCTTGGTCACCGGAGGATGGTCCCGGGACTCGAAGCTGCGGCGCCAGGTGCTGCAGCCGCCGACGGCGGGCCAGGGCCCGATTTCCGCGTGCACGGTCACGGGGGCCGCTCCAGGGCGAAGCGGCAGGTTCACCAGCTCACCCCGCCAGCGACCTGCCCAGTCCGGCTCCGAGGCAGGCGCCTGCGCGCACACCGCGGGCGCGGCCAGGCTTGCCACGACGCATGCGATCGCTGCCGCACGCCCTGCGCTAGAAGTCATGGCGCAGGCCGGCGTAGTACGAGCGGCCCACGGCGTCGTAGTTCGCGCCGCCGAAGCCGGCTGCATAGATGCCAGGCGGCGGCTTCATGTTGCTCACGTTGTCGACACCCACGTAGAACTCACGCCCCTTGCCGTAAACGTAGGCCACGCGAAGGTCGTGGAAGCTCGCACTGGGCGTGCGCTTGAGCGACTCGGGCAGCAGCGTGGGGTTGATCGGCGGCAGGCCGTTCACGCTCACGAAGTTGGCGGGGTCGGCGCGCCAGACGCCGGAGAACCAGCGCAGCTTGTGCGACATCTGCCAGCCGCCGAAGGTCACATTGGTCGCAAAAGTCAGCGCGTCGCGCGGATCCGAGGGGCGCTCGACCTGCTGCGTCGCGAAGTTGGGCTCGGTCGGGCGCAGGTAGTCGTTGCGCGTGATCACGTGCGTGTATTGCGCACGCAGGTCGGCTCGCACGTCAGGGGCGATGCGCAGCGCCAGTCGAGCATCCAGGTCCACACCCTCGGCCAGCTGGCGCGTCAGGTTCATCGTCTGCTGCGTGATGCGGGTGACGTTGAAGTCGGCTCCGCGCGTGATGAACCGACAAAACGGGTTGTCGATCGAGAGGCTGTCGACGCAGGTGGTGAGGATGACGTTGCTGTTGGGCTTGGTGATGGCGTCCTTCAGGTCGACCCGGTAGTAGTCGATCGACAGCGCGAAGCCCGGCGCGAAGGCAGGCGAGAGCAGGACCCCGAACGTGCGGGTCTCGCCGCGCTCGACCGTCAGGTTCGGATTGCCCCCGGAAGTCGCAGCCGTGGGACGCCCCAGCGTGTTCGCACGGAAACCCGCCGCCATGCCCAAGGCGGTGCAGTTGGCCGCGCGGGTGGCGCTGCCCAGCGTCAGGTTTTGGACGCTGCAGGGGTCGTTGATGCCAACCTGCGTGGGCGCTGTGGGCTCGAAGAGTTCGGCCACGTTGGGAGCCCGTACGGCGTTCTGGGTCGAGCCCCGCAGCGTGACCTGCGGGTTCACCTGGTACAGCAGGCCAGCACCCCAGGAGTTGGTGCG
>Ga0315900_10006715_pt1 | contig 15304 bp, 13 predicted proteins | sample LakEriMetagenome_FD_203521 | JGI IMG/M metagenome (GOLD analysis project Ga0315900, IMG submission 203521) | Freshwater fungal communities from buoy surface, Lake Erie, Ohio, United States - Buoy 12 MA114 | ecosystem: Environmental > Aquatic > Freshwater > Lake > Lake biofilm | place: USA: Lake...
TGATAGGTCACACCCTTGCGGAATTCCTCATACTGCGCGGCATTGGGCAGATCGCCATTCAGCAGCAGGTAGGAGATTTCAAGGAAGCTCGATTTTTCAGCCAGTTGCTCAATCGGATAACCGCGATAAAGCAGGACGCCGGCATCGCCATCAATGTAAGTGATGGTGCTTTCGCAGGAAGCGGTCGCGCCATAGCCGGGGTCGAAGGTGAAAATGCCAAGATCGCCATAAAGCTTGCGGATATCAGCAACCTGCGGGCCAAGCGTGCCGCCCAAAAGCGGCAGCGTCGTGCTTTTGTTCGTGCCATCCAACGTGATGGTAATGGACCCCTGGGGCTTCGTGGTCATGCGCGTCTTCCTCAAAAACAATGCGCCACCGTCAGATGCGGGGGCGCTTAATCATGGTGCGGTGCAGGATAAGGGCGGAGTGGTCAGCTTGGCAAACCCGGGCACCAAGGATGCGCGGCAGCCTAACCGGGAAGCGTAAATCGGGCCTGAAGAAAGGGGCCAAAGCGCCGGAAATCGCGCCATCGGGTCGCCAATGGCAGCAGATCAGCGCCGGCGCCAATCGGCCGGCATCAGGCTCGCATCGGCCCAAAGCCCCTGGCGGCCATCACGCGCCGCCACTTCCAGGGGGCGCAATACGGATACGGAAGCAAGCGCAAAGCCCTGCTCCACCATGGCGGCATTCACATCTCGCCCACCGGCGATGCAGCGCGCCAATCCGCGGCGAAAGCCGTCATGCCCTTCAATCCGGCAGGTCACATCCTGCCCTTGCAGCAAAGCCGCAAGCCTGGCCGCCGCAGCCGCCCCGCAATCGCCCCGGGTGGCATCGCTTCCACAGGCCTCACCACGGGCGGGTGCTGCTATGCCGGCAAGCCGGATGATCCGATCACCAAGACCCAGGGTTTCACCATCGAAAACCCGGATTTGCGCGGCCTCGGCCGTGATGGGCCGATCCGTAGGGGCAGAACCGAAAAGATTGGACGGCAAGCCAAACCCAAGGACAAGCGCCGCCAAAACCGCGCAGGAAATTCCAAGCCCGGAACCGCCAAAGCGGGGGCCGAATTGCTTTCCCTTGAAGATCCGTCTTGGTTCACGCACGCGTGAGGGATAGCCGGATTTTTCGCCATGTTACAACCGCCAAAAATGCGAAAAATTCGCGTCACACTCACACAAAACGCGAAGAGCGAGACCTAATCCGCTGACCAGAATGATTCTTTGGCCGATAATTTTTTCCAAGCCTTCAGTACACCATCACGGTCCATGACAGACCGCGCCAGGCACCAGCCTTCCACAACGCCAATCGCCCAAGCGCGGCCCTCATCCTGCTCCCGCGCCAGGGCCTGCATCAGGGCTTTCGCGACCGCGGCGTCATTGCTGCGGCCCAATTCTTCCTGCAGCGCCGCAAGCCGGCGCTGGAAACGCCTTGCTGCCTTGCGGGGGAAAACAGGTGCGAAGACCTCAGCCGCATAGCGAAGCCGCTTGGCATCCAAGCGCAACTCATGCAGCGCCTCAGCGGGCAGGGTCTCGATCTCAGCCCCCGCCTCAAGCAGGCCGCGCCAGCGCTTATCCAATACAAGCGCGGCGAAATCCTGCGGCGGGCCATCTAGCAGGCCAAGGCGTCCATCAACCGCCCCCGCACGCCAGGATTTTTCCAACAGAAAAGCAATGCCAGAGGCCATGGTCACCCGCCAGCCCGGCCCATCCAGCGCCTCGGCCAGCGCGCCATAGGCCGCCTGCCGCCTGGCTTCAGCCGCCTGCAGCAGGGATTTCAGGCGCTTATCTTCGGGCAGCAGCGCCGCCATATCGGCGCCAATCCCGGCCAGAAACACATCCCAATCCCGCGCTGGCCCCAGAAGCCCGAGCATTTCCTTCAAAGCCCGATCAAGGGCGCGGGCTTGCTTGCAGCCAGTGATGGGTCGGAAAACCTTCAGCACGGACCGCAAACGCCTGATCGCCACGCGCAGTTGATGCACGCCTTCAATATCAAGCCCCGCCCGCGCAATCGGCGCGTAATGCAACGCCACTTCCAGCAAATGCCCGATCGCCATGGTAAAACATGCCTCGGCGCTGGCTGCTTCTGATGTGTCGGGCGCGCCACGGCGGCGCGGGGTAGGCGCAAGCCCGGTGGCAAGGCTGAGCGCTTCTGCGCCCAGGCTCTGCTGCGGCGGCAATAGGGGGAGCGCGGCGGCAAGGCGCCGGGCCAAATCCAACACCGCAGGCGCTGGGCCGGAAAGGATCACCCGCGCCACTTCGCGTTCTGCTGCGACCGCGCGCAAATGTCCCTGGATCAGGTGTAGCGCCACCACCGCATCCCCGATCAGCAGGCGCTGGCTGCGCCTTTTCCCACCGAAGGCGGCAAGGGGTGCCAGCACCGCGCCCTCAGCTGCTTCGGGGGTTTCGTGGGGGGCGAGCACCGCCACAGGCGGCAAAACCTGGCCCGGATGCCAGGGCGCGTCACCTTCGGGCGCAAGGGCGATCAGCCGGCGTAGCCCGCGCTTGCCGGCTTCCAGCAGTCGCCCCTTGGCGGCCAAAGCCCCGCCTGATGTATCCAGCCAGCGCAATTCCTCCGTGCTGGTGCTGATGCGCCCTTGGCGCAGCGCGGCCAGGATGGGGAAGCGCGCCAGCCGCGCCGCTTCCGTGACCGGCAGAACGAATTCCAGACTAAGCGGCGGTTCCGGGGCGGGTTCAGCGACCTCGCCCCCGCCCTCTCGGCCTTCGGGGCTCATTCCGCCATCTCAGGCAAATCGGCCGGGACCATGAAGCGTACCAGCCGCCCGCCGCCTTCCGCGAGGCTCGCCCAAGGGCTTGAGATGCTGAATTCCGCCAAGGCCGCGGTTGGGAAGGCGGCGGCCATGCGCCGCGCATCCGGGTTGCGCGCCATGGAATCCGCCCCCGTCAGGGCCAGCGCCAGATCATGCAGGCCGGGATTATGGCCGATCAGCAGGACACTGCGCGCCGTTTCCGGCACGCGATGCAAAAGCCCGAGCAGATTCTGCCAGGATGCCAGATAAAGCTCATCCATCGGTTCAATGATCGGGCTGTCGGGCAGGGGCGAAAGGGCTTCCAGCGTTTGCAGCGTGCGCCTGGCGGAAGAAACCAGAACCACATCGGGCGCAAGGCCCAGCCCGCGCATCGCATTCGCCATCGCCGCCGCCGCGCGCCTGCCCCGGCCGTTCAAGGGCCGCGCATGATCGGCCAGCGCCGGGTCATCCCAGGCGGATTTGGCATGGCGCAGCAGAAGGAGTTGACGCATTACGAGGTTATATTGGCACGGCGCGGCCGGTTTGTCCCGCCCCTCGCGCTTTTGTCGCGCATGACCATTTGGTGACAGGTAGTTGGAGGGCAGCATGGCTGAAACATCAATCCTGATCCTGGGCGCGACCGGTGCGGTGGGGGCGGCGCTGGCACGGCGAGTGGCGGCGCGCGGGCAGCGCCCAGTACTGGTGGCGCGGGATGCCGCGCGGCTGGCCGCGCTTGCCGCTGAAATCCCTGGAAGCCTCGCGATCCCGGCCGATGTGGAAGACGCGGCCGCCTTGCGCAGTGCGGTGGCTGCGGCCGGCACGCCCCTTGCCGGGCTTGCCTATTGCGTCGGTTCCATTGCGCTGAAGCCGCTGAAGCGCGTGACCGAAGCGGATATGATTGGCGCCTTTCGCCTGAATGCGCTGGGCGCCGTACTCGCCATTCAGGCAGCGCAGGATGCGCTGGCGGCCGGCCGTGGTTCGGTGGTGCTGTTTTCGTCCATCGCCGCCAGGGCAGGCTTTACCAACCACGCGGCGATTGCCGCGGCCAAGGGCGCGGTAGAGGGCCTGACGGTCGCACTCGCCGCCGAATTGGCGCCTGCCATTCGCATCAATTGCATTGCGCCATCACTAACCCGCAGCAACATGGCGGCACCTTTGTTGGCCAATGCGCAAATGGCCGATGCCATCGCCAAGCAACACCCGATCCCAAGACTGGGAGAGGGTGAAGATGCCGCCGCGCTTGCCGATTTTCTGCTATCAGATCAGGCGGGCTGGATCACCGGCCAGATCATGGCCGTGGATGGCGGCCGTTCCACTGTGCGGAGCCGTGGTTGATGCTGCGTCGTGCCTTTCTCGCGCTGCCCGCGCTGCTCCTGCCCGTTGCCGCCTTCGCCGCCCCCGGCGCGGCGCGGTTTCGTGTGCTGCGCGAAGGCCGAGAGATTGGCACACATCAGGTGCGGCTTTCAGGCAATGCCGCTAAGCTTTCCGTGCAAAGCGAAATCGCCTTGCAGGTGACGCTGGCCGGCTTCACCGTATTCCGCCTGCGCCACGATATCGCCGAAGAATGGGCAGGTGATCGGCTACAACGCCTGACATCGCGCCATGACCGCAACGGTACCGTAACCGAAGCGCGCGTGGTGACTGAAGGCAATGCGCTGGTGGCGCAGGGGCCAGAGGGCACGCAGCGCCTGCCGGCAAATGCCGCGCCGCTGACTTGGTGGAATGGCGCACATTTCGCACGTCCGCTGATTCGCCCGTTGACCTGCACGCTTATCCCCGGTGCTGCCGCGCGTAGCGCGGTGCCAAATGGCGGCGTGCAATTCACCCTGAATGGCGCGGTTGAAGCTGTGGCGCGCTACGATGCCGAAGGCCGTTGGGTGGCGCTTGCCACCAAAGGCGAGGATGGCAGCGCCATTACCTATGAGTTGATGGGATGAGCAAAACCGCCGCACTGCGCGTGGTGCTGGGCGATCAATTGACGCCCGGTGTTTCGGCGCTTGAAGGCCTCGACCCCAAGCGGGATCGCGTATTGATGATGGAGGTGATGGCCGAATGCACATATGTGCCCCATCACCCGCAAAAAATCATCCTGATTCTATCCGCCATGCGCCATTTCGCCCGCGCCTTGGAAGCACGCGGCGTGGTCGTGGATTACATCCGCCTGGATGATCCGGCGAATACGCAAAGCTTTGCCGGCGAAGTGGCGCGCGCCGTGGCGCGGCATCGGCCTGAGCACATCATCGCGACCCATCCCGGTGAATGGCGCGTCTTGCAGGATATGGAGGCTTGGGAAAAAACCCTTGGCCTGCCGGTCGAAATCCGCCCCGATCATCGCTTCGTTTGCGGCCTGCCGCGGTTTCGCGCCTGGGCCAAGGGGCGCAAGCAATACCGCATGGAATTCTTCTATCGGGAGATGCGCCGCGAAACCGGCCTGTTGATGGAAGGCGATGAACCGGCCGGCGGCGCCTGGAATTACGATGCCGAAAACCGCGCGGCGCTGCCTGCCGGCGTGACACCGCCCGCCGCGCCACGCTTTGCGCCCGATGAGATCACGCGCGACGTGATGGCATTGGTGCGCGCGCGTTTCGGCATGCATTTTGGCACGGCAGAGAACTTCGCCTGGCCCGTCACCGCCCGCGATGCCGAAGCCGCGCTGGCGGCCTTCATCCGTGATCGCCTGCCGCGTTTTGGCGATTACCAGGATGCCATGGCGGCAGATCAGCCTTTTCTGTTCCATTCGCTGATTTCCACCAGCCTCAATATAGGCCTGCTCGATCCGCGCGCGATTTGCATCGCAGCCGAGCAAGCCTGGCGCGATGGCAAGGCCCCACTCAATGCCGTTGAGGGTTTCATTCGCCAGATCATTGGCTGGCGCGAATATGTGCGCGGGCTCTATTGGTTGCTGATGCCAGGCTATGCGGAAGGCAATGCGCTTTCAGCCAAGCGCCCCTTGCCGGCATTTTACTGGGGCGCTGAAACCTCCATGCGTTGCATGTCGCAGGCGGTCGGCCAGACGCGTGATCACGCCTATGCGCATCACATCCAGCGCCTGATGATCACGGGGAATTTCGCGCTGATCGCGGGACTTGATCCAGCCGAGGTCAATCGCTGGTATCTTTCCGTCTATGCTGATGCCTTTGACTGGGTGGAATTGCCCAATACCCAGGGCATGGCGCTTTATGCCGATGGCGGGGTCATGGCGTCCAAGCCCTATGCGGCCTCGGCGGCCTATATCAACCGCATGGGCGATTACTGCCGCGGCTGCGCGCATGATGCGAAGGATGCGGTGGGGCCGCGCGCCTGCCCCTTCAACTTCCTCTATTGGGATTTCATTGCCCGCCATGCGGAGGAATTTGCGCGTAACCCGCGCATGGCCATGCCGGTGATGGGCCTTAAGAAGCTGAAGCCCGAAAAGCTCGCCGCCATGCGCGCCAAGGCGCGGGAATTTCTGGACGGGCCGGCGATGCGGGGCTGAGGCGCCTGTTTTCTTCCTAACCCTTTCCGGCTTAGCCTTCCCTGTCCCAAGCCGGAGGTCCCCCCATGAATTTTTCCCGTCGCACCGCGCTGATTGGTGCCAGCACCATCTTCGCCGCCAGCGCCGCAAAAGCGCAGAATTTCCCAACACGCCCGGTGCGGCTGATTGTGCCCATCGCGCCAGGTGGCGCCAATGACATCATCGCGCGCATGATTGCCGAACGCCTCGCCCCCGTACTGGGCCAGCCCGTGGTGGTGGATAATCGCCCTGGCGCCGGCGGCAATCTTGGTGCGCTGGCAGTCGCACAGGCCGAGAAGGATGGCCATACGCTGCTGTTCACCTCGGCCAATGTGCTGGTGGCGAACAAGTATTTGTATCGCACGCAAATGCCGCTTGATCCGATGCGCGATTTGGCGCCGGTCACGCGGGTTGCTGTGGGCAGCATTCTTTTGGTGGTGAATAGCCAGCGCCCCTATCGCACGCTTGGCGAATTGATTGAATTCGCCCGCGCCAATCCGGGCCGTGTCACCATGGGGTCTTCCGGTACGGGCACGATCAGCCATTTGTTCCTGGAAAAGCTCAATCGCGCCGCCGGCATTCAAATCACCCATGTGCCGTATCGTGGAGGCTCTCTCGCCATTCAGGATCTTGCCTCGGGCACGATTGACATGATGTTCGATGCCATCCCGGCACTTTTGCCGCATGTTCGTGAAGGCCGCTTCCGGCCGCTGGTGGTGGGCAGCGCGCAGCGCATCACCTATGTGCCGGAAATTGCCAATGTCCCCGGCATGGATGAGGCTTTGCCCGGCAAGGGCTTTGATGCCTTGAATTGGTGGTCTGTCGTTGCCCCCGCCGGCACGCCGGCCCCGGTGATCAATACGCTGCATGCGGCACTAACGCGCGTGATGGCCGATGAGGCCCTGGCGGCAAGGCTCCGGCCCATGAGCTTCCAGCCCACCACCGATGCAACCCCCGCCGCCTTTGGGGAATTCTGGCGTGCGCAAGAACCCATCTGGCGCGATCTGGTGCAACAATCCGGTGCAACCGCGGAGTAATGAACATGACGACCGAAATCGAATGGATGAAAATGACATCCGAAGAACTCAATGCCCGCGCTGCGGCGGGGGCATTGGTGATCATTCCGGTGGCATCCCTGGAACAGCATGGGCCGGCACTGGCGACCGGCGTTGATATCATCTGCGCCACGGGTGTTGCGCATCGCGTCGCGCAGCGCATGGTGGCGGCTGGCGAACAAGTGGTGGTCACACCCTGCGTCTGGACCGGTTTGGCCGAACATCACGTGCCCTTTGGCGGGACCGTAACGCTCGATTACGCAGCCTTTAGTGGTGTGTTGCGCGGCATTGTGCGTTCAGCCGCACGTGCCGGCTTCAAGCGCGCCATGCTGCTGAATGGCCATGGCGGCAATGCGGAAGCGGTGGCCGTCGCTGCCGTTGATGCGCAGGCTGAAAGCGGCATTCCCGTTGCCGCCGCAACCTATTGGCACATGGCGGGCGATGCCTTCGCGCCCATTCTGGAACGCCAATCCAATGTGCTGCATGCCTGCGAAGCCGAGGCTTCCATGGTCATGACCCTGATGCCCGAAGCGGTGCGCCCCGCACGCCTTTCCGAACAGCACGGCCCGCATAGCACGCGGGTTGAAGGCCAGCCGCCCGCTTTGGCACGGCGGCGTTCCTTTAAGGAACTCAGCGCCAATGGCGTAATCGGCGATGCGCGCAGCGCGACGGCCGCGAAAGGTGAGGCGCTACTGGATGCTGCCGCCGAACGCATTGCGCGGGATTTGGCGAACCCGAAGCTTTGGGCGTGAAAAGGTATAGCCATCGGCAGGGCTGGCGCAGGTGAAACTGTTGCACCGATGGCTGGGCGCTGCGCTTGCGCTGCTGTTCTCAGTCGCCTCGGCCTCGGCTTCAGCCGATCCCGAATATCGTGCCGCACAAACGATTATTGATCGGCCCGCGGCAGCGAATACGCCGCTGCCGACGATCATCGTGCTGCATGGCGCGGGGCTGAGCGGCGCGCTCACGCGCAATATGATGCCCCTGCCGAAGCTGGCCAGGGAAGCTGGTTTTGTTGTCGCTTTTCCCGATGCGGCCGGCCTGGTGTGGAATGAAGCCTCCCTCGCGCGGGAACTCCCATCTGCCTTTTTTGGCCCTGATGATGTCGCCTTGCTCGATGCGCTCATTGATCATTTGGTGAAGGGTGGCATTGCCGATCCGGCAGCGATCCATCTGGTCGGGATTTCCAATGGCGGGATGATGGCGGCGCATTATGCGTGCCTGCGCGCCGGGCGGCTTGCCTCCCTCATGCTGTTCAAGGCGACCATGCCGCCCGCTTCTGACCCCCCCTGCACACCAGCGCGCCCCCTGCCGGTCATGCTGGTGGCTGGTACGGAAGATCCGGTGGTGCGTTGGGATGGCAGCGTGGTGCTGGCGGGTGCCGTAATGCTGCAGCGCCGCCGGTCCATTCCGGAAAGCTTTGCCTTCTGGCAGGCGGCCAATGGCTGCACCCGTGTCGCGCCGGCCGAAGCCCTGCCACGGCGCGGCGCCTTGGATTCGCCTGATGTGCTGTTGCACCGCGCAGAGGCCTGTCGGCATGGTGTGGCGACATGGCTCTATGAAGTAAGGGGTGGCGGGCATCGCCTGCCAGGTGGGGAGGAGCTGAGCTTGCTCAGAATTCTTGGCCGCGCAACGCCCGATCTGGAGACGAGCGCCATGATCCTTGCGTTTGCGCGTCTGGCAAAACCGGCCCCTTGAGGGTTGTTGCCAGAAACCACTAGCCTTACTGAAGAAGGAAAGGTCGCCTGTTCAAGGAAGGAATTTGCGTGGTGAGCACAACGGCCTGTCAGCGTTTCGCAGTTGGTCTTTTTCTGGCGCTTGTCATGATGGGGATGGCGCAGGCGCAACGCGCCGGCGATCCGCGTAGCGCCGCGGCGGCGGCGCATATCGCGCGTTGCGATGCGGCGGCTTCGCATTTGGCCAAGGAACATGTCCGCGATATGCATGTGGCGTTTCGCCAAGCACTGCCCTTTGCGCAGGACATTCTTGCATCCCACCAGGTCAAGGCGAGCTTCACCGATGGCGGACGCCAGGCACGCATTGAACTGCATCTGCGCCATGTGCGGGATTTGGAAATCCCCGAGGGCAGCCCCTCAACCCATGAAATTCCGGGCGTGGATAGCGCGGCCATTTTGCAGGATCACCGTTCCCGCCACCCGGCGCTCTGGCAGGTTGATGAGGCTACGGTCGCTGCCGCGGATCGCGCCTATGATATTCGCTACCGGGATCCGGCCGATCCGAATTCCCGCCCCTGGCTTGAAGATTCGCCAACCGCCGAAGCGCTCACGCAGTATGATGTGCTGCGCGTCTATACGGATCGCTACAGCGGCTTTGCGGGCCTGGTGCTGGAAGCCAAGGATCGCAGGCACCCTCATCGGATTTATGCCATCGCGGGGACGCATACTTTCGATCACCCAGATCTCAGGACCTGGGCCTCGGGGCTCACCATGGGGCGGGCGCAGGCCATCTCAACCGCTGCCCACAGCATGATCCGCGATGCCGCTGCGTATGCCACGGCCGGCCCAGCGGGTGGCGAGGTTTTTGTGACGGGTCAGAGCCAAGGGGGGCTTAGCGCGCAAGGGGTTGGCTACTTCTTGCAAGCCTATTTGGATGCCGTCCAGAAGCCGTATCATCTGGTGCATATCGTCTCCTGGGGGGCGATCGGCGCCAAGGACAGCTTGGTCCGCATGATCGCGCATTGGCGCGAAGGCAAGGCGCGTGGCTTCGCCGCGGAGCTTGAGCGCCATTGGGCAGCGAGCGATCCGAATTACCCCGCAGCGGCCGAGGTGTGGAACGCAGTTGCAACAAGGTGGGCGCGCGTGGCGCCGGGGCAGGAAGCCGCGCATCTGGAAGACACGGTGGCGCGGATGCGTTCGATTGGTTATTTTTTTGAGGTTGACCTATTTGCCCGCGCCGGGACCTTCCTTGGCACCACCTTCGCCTTGCCAACCGCGCTGATCCTGCCCGATGAATGCGAAACGACGGTCGCCGAAAGCATGGTTGGCTTTGGCAGCGGCGGGTTTGGCGTGCGGCTTGAATCGCATTTCCTCAAGGGCTACCGGCGCGCCGTTGCGCGCGGTGCTATCGCCGTTGCGCGGCCGGCCCAGGCGGCAAAGTGGGAATGGATGACCAATCTACTGCCAACCTTTGAATCCGTCGGCGAAGTGTGGCTCGAAATGATCTATTTGAGCCGCGATGCCACTTTGGACCCGAATTGGGCTGTCTGTACCGCAAATGCCGAATGGTTCACGGATGAGAACCGGTCCTGCCGGTCCACTGGCTGGGATGGATGCGGGCCATCCAGTGACCCACCCAGATGGTGCCTGGTGCGGGAACCACCGCCGGGTATCAGTCTCCCAGCCATTCGGTAGCTTATCCGTCTGATCCAGCAAGGATGTGTCGGCCGAATGTCTCCACTTGGCGGAAGCGTGATCTAACCTGCCCCAGGCTCCAGCGCCTCAAACGGGAGATCTATCCAGGCCAGCGCGCCACCCTTGCCCGCGCCGGTATCAAGAAAAATCGCCCGCCCACCCAGCGCGCCGCGCATCTCATGCGGGCGCCCATTGGTTGAGCGATTATCATGCCCGACATAGGCCGTGATGCCCTGGGGTATCCGCCCGACCCAGCGGGTGGCGCGCATCGGGTAGCCATCAGGCGCGCGCTGGCCCGTCACCTCCCCATAAAGGGCGCGGGATAGCGCGCCATCGGGGCGGCGCACCCCGGCATCCTCGGGCGGCGGGCGATGCAGCATGGCATCATGATAGGCGGCATGGATGAACATAGCCTGCCCCAAGCGTAGCCAGGCCGGCGCACGGGCAATCTCGGCCACCGCGCGCGCTGCCAAAGCCTCGCGATCCGGGGCGGCGTTCAATTGCTCAAGCGTTTTGCCCAACCCCTCGGGCGCCACGAATAGCTTGGCGCTGGCATGGCCAATCAGCGCGCGCCTGAGCTTATGTTCGTGGTTGCCCAACAGAAAAATGCCGCGCCTGGCATCCAGCATCCCAAAAGCGCGGCGCAGTACACCTGGGCTATCCGGTCCGTAATCCACCAGATCGCCAAGTTGGATAATGAAAAGGCCGAGCGATTCCGCCCCCGCGATGGCGGCTTCAAAAGCCTCCGCTTCCCCATGCACATCACCCACCACGCGAAGCCCGGAAAAGCCGGCGTCACGCAGCCTTCGCGCTGTGATCATGCGCTGCGCAGTCCCGCAAAGGCTGCCAGCGCCCGTGCCCGGCCTTCCGCCAAGCCGATGATCGGCTGGGGATAATGGCGCCCAAGCGCAACGCCGGCACCGCGGAGGATCATCTCCGGCGCCTCGAACGGTTTATGGATGAAGCGCGCTGGCAGCTTGGCCAATTCCGGGCACCAAGCGCGGATATAGGCCCCATCGGGGTCAAATTTCTCGCCCTGCAGGACCGGGTTGAAGATGCGGAAATAGGGCGCGGCATCCGCCCCGCAGCCGGCCACCCATTGCCAGGACGCGCTATTGGCGGCGAGGTCCGCATCCACCAGCGTATCCCAGAACCAAGCCTCGCCGTCCTGCCAGGGTTGCAGCAAATGTTTCACGAGAAACGAAGCCGTGATCATGCGCACGCGGTTATGCATCCAGCCGGTCTGCCAAAGCTGGCGCATGCCGGCATCCACGATTGGGTAGCCCGTCTGCCCACGCTGCCAGGCGCGGAGCAGCGCCGCATCCGGCGCCCAAGGGAAGGCTGCGAATTCGGCGCGCAAGGGTTTGTCCGGCATTTCCGGGCGGTGCCAGAGCAGATGATGCGAAAACTCCCGCCACAGAACTTCCTTGAGGAAAGTCTCGAGCCCCGAACCCCCATGGGGTGCGGCCGCCCGCGCTGCGACCCAGACCTGGCGGGGGGAGATTTCACCGAAATGCAAATGGGGTGACAGGCCAGAGGTTCCCCCCTTGGCCGCCGGTTCATTGCGCCGATCGGCATAGGCATTGACGCCTGAGGCCAGAAAATCAGCCAGCCGCCGCGCGGCCCCAGCTTCCCCCGGCTGCCAAACCGCGCCAAAGCCCGCCGCCCAATCCGGTTCCGGCGGGCGCGGCAGCAGGCCAAGGGCTGGAATGTCCAGCCCCGCCGGGGCGCCATCCGCCAAATGCAAGCGCGTTGGCGCTTCAATCGGCGCTGGTGGGTCGCCAAACCCGAAAAGCGTGCGGGAGAAGGGGGTGTAGACTGCATAGTGCTTGCCTGCCCCGGTGCGCACCAGATGCGGTTCATGCAGCAGGGCCGAACGATGCAGCACTAGCTTCCGCCCCGCCCCTTGCAGGGCTTCTGCCAGCTTGGCGTCGCGGGCGCGCGCCCAGGGCTCGGTCAGGCGGCCGGCATGGATTTCATCGGCGCCGATTTCAGCCGCAAGCTTTGGCAAAAGGTCCAGTGCCGCGCCGCGCAGCACCAAAAGCAGCGCGCCAAGCGCCTTCAGATCACGCGATAGGGCGGCAAGGCTGTGATGCAACCACCAGCGGGAAGCACCGCCCTCCGCCCAGCCACACGCCGCTTCCGGGTCCAGGATGAAAACCGGCAGGATGGGCCGATCCGCCACGGCATGCAGCGCCGGGTTATCGGCAAGGCGCAGATCCTGGCGGAACCAGACAAGGGCGGGTTTGGACATCACGCGCATGTAATGCCTGCACCGCCCGGCTGAAAGCGCCCTTTTCAGCTATTTGGGAAGGCCTGGCGATCCGCCGCACGAAACACCTTGCGGCCGGAAGCCTTGATCGCCTCATGATTCTGGTAAATCCACCAGACCGCATCCACCACATCGCGCTTGAGCGTGGTGGCGCCATCACCGAATAGCACGCGGTCAATATCCAGCGCCAATGCCTGGCGGCTCAGCGCGACGCGGGCCGCATCATCGTCAATCACCCGCAATGCCGCGGCGATATAATCATCCTCATTCTGCGTGATCAGCCATTCTGGCATGCCAAGCCGGCGCAGCAGCATGGAATCCGTGCGCGTATGCAGATCTAGCCCTTCCAAAGCCACTACCGGAATGCCCTGACGCAGCGAATCCACAACGCTATGCAGCCCACCAAAGGGGAAGGGGCTCAGGTTCAAGTCACAGGCATTCAGTTCAGCAAGGTAGGCGTTATACGCCATGACCGGATGCACAATGCTGCCGGGCAGCTGCTGGTCGAAGACGCGCCTTGTCGTTATCAGCTCCAGGCCAGAGACATTGGGAAAGATACGGAATTCAAGCGGCCGCCCCGCTCTTTCGCGAATGCGCCGCAAGACCCCGATGAAATGCGGATTGAGCTTCAACAGATTGGACGGGAGCGCAATGCGCAAGGGCAGCGCCGTTTCCCGAATGGTCGGGCTGATTGGCCGGTGATGCGGTGACCGTTCGAAGACTAGGCTTTCATCCGGCAGCAGCACCAATTGCTCGGACAAAAGCGCGGGGTCGCCTACATAGCCTTCTTCGGTGAAGTAATAATCCATCGTAGCGCAGAAGGTGGAAGCTGAATGGCCAAGCCCGGCGAATTGAATGGGGGCGAGGCGGAAATTGGCGAGCACCGGGCCCCAATGGCGCATGCCGACACTCAGCCAGAAAATCACATCCGGCGCGATGGCTTTGATCGTCTCCACCAGTTTGTTGAAATACCCCGTGCCGCTTTCGCGCTTGAAGACATGAACCTCATCATAAAGGGCGCGCACATGGCTATCTGCCTGGGATTCTTCCGTGACCAGCACCAAGCGAAAACGCTGGCGCAATTGACGCAGATATTGGCCGAAATAGCGATATTGCACGTGGTTGGAATGCATGATCTCGGCCGCCACCAGCAAGGTCGGGCGGGTCTTCAAGGCGCGGGTTGCGGGCAGGGCAGCATCGCTGAGGCCAATCCCCAAAGCCCAATGGCGCAGCACGCGGTTCAGCACCGGCTTGATGCCATGCTTGTCGCGCGCCCCGGCGTAAGAACAAAGCATCCAGGCTGCCGAGAGCAAGACCAGATGATCCAACGAAAGCGGCAGGGGCACCGGCGTCAGCCGGCCAGCCAAGCTTACCAGCGCCTCGCGCCGCGCATGGCCGGCTTCAGTCAGGATCGGTTTTTGCGAAATCAGGCCCATGGCGGTCAGCAACGCCAGCGGTGCGGGCGCTTCCAGCAGGGCATTAACGTCCATTGGCAGGCTTGAATCTATCGAAAACGCCAGCCAGGCCTTGGCGAAACCGCGCCGGTCTTCCTGGAACAGGCGCCTCAGGCCATCGGTGTCACCGGCACCCAGCACGCGCAGAATATGGTCCGAACTGCCAAAGCCGCTGATGGCATGGATATGATCCGCAACGCGCCCAATGGCTGCAAAGCGCAGCAAGGCGCTGTCATCAAAGCGGATGGCGGGATTTGTGAGGATGCGCCCCATGGCAGCGGCCAGCCGGGTCGCCAGAACCCCAAGCGGCTGCGGCGCCTCAGGCAGCGCAAGCTCCTCAAGGCTGGTGCCGGCGGCCATGCGCCGCATGGTCGCGAGCAGGAGTTCCATCGCCCCTTCAGGTTGGCGGGCGGCGGCAATTTCCAGTCTGGTTAGGGCGCTTTCGGGCATGGCTTGCTTCGCGTGCTGCGGAGGTTGGCCAAGCCCCATGGGCAGCGGGGCTCAGCGCGGCAAGGCAGAGGAACGACAAAGGCCGGAAGCGTGACCCGCAAATCCGGATCACGCGAAGAAAGGCGCCGTCTATTTCGGCGCAATCACCATGACCATCTGGCGGTTTTCCAGCTTGGGCATTTGTTCGACCTTCACCAGTTCCGTCAGGTCACTGCGGATCCGTTCCAGCACCTTCACGCCCAATTCCTGGTGCGCCATTTCGCGGCCACGGAAGCGGAGTGTGACCTTCACCTTGTCGCCTTCGCCGATGAAGTTCTTCATCTGCTTCATCTTCACATCATAATCATGGTCATCAATATTCGGGCGAACCTTGATTTCCTTGATTTCGACGACCTTCTGCTTCTTGCGCGCCTCATTCGCCTTTTTCTGCTGTTCGTATTTGTACTTCCCGTAATCCAGGATC
>Ga0315900_10006716_pt1 | contig 15304 bp, 7 predicted proteins | sample LakEriMetagenome_FD_203521 | JGI IMG/M metagenome (GOLD analysis project Ga0315900, IMG submission 203521) | Freshwater fungal communities from buoy surface, Lake Erie, Ohio, United States - Buoy 12 MA114 | ecosystem: Environmental > Aquatic > Freshwater > Lake > Lake biofilm | place: USA: Lake...
GTCCATTCAGCTGCTGAAAGCGCGCCATGACATCTGCCAGCACCTTCTCATACGCGTGACCGATGTGCGGCGCGGCATTGGTGTAATCGATGGCGGTGGTGATGTAGTAGGGTTTCACAGGGGATAAAAGGAGCGCGGATGATGGCCCGGATTGTTGAGGGGGCAAGGTGAAGGAGGATAACAAAAAATGGGGGCCGTCTGGCCCCCATTCTGGATCGGAATGAATTGAAGGAGCGCGCGGGGCTATTTCGGCAGCATTGTGAAATACTGATCCGTCATCTGCTTCACCTTCGTGCGCATGGGCTCGAGCTGGGGCTGAAGCTTGGCGAGTTCGGCGGTGGCCTCGGCGATGATCTTGTCCTTCTCGGGGATTTCTTTCGTGGCAGCGGCGATGGCGGCCTCGGCGTCGGATTTCTTCTTCTTCGCTCCTTCAAAGTCGGTGTTCGCCTTCGCGACCTCAGCTTTCTTCGCGTCGAGCACCTTCTGTTCGGCGTCGAGCTTGCCATGAGCGGCGGCGTAGGCCTGCTCAAGTGGTGGCAGCGCTGCCTTGGCCGCTGCAATGGCGGCGTTGAGCGGGGCGATCTTGGCGGCGGTGTCCTTTTCGATGTTCGCGGGCGCTGCCTGTTTTTCGGCAAGAGCCTTGGACTGGGCCTCGATCTCCTTATGGATGGCGTCGCGTTGGCCGATGAGAGGCGCGGCCTGCTTTGCGGCGGCTGCGAATTCGTTCTTCGCATTGACGGCCTGCTGAGCGGTCTGCTTGGCGGCGCTACCAGCCTTGCTGGCGGCGGTCATGGCCTCATTGTTGGCTTTCTGCGCGGCGGCGAAATTTTGCGTGGCACTGGTCTTGGCGGCTTTTTTCGCTTCCAGGTCCTTCAGAGCGTTCGCCACGGCGGCGTCGAGGTCAGCGGCGGCTTTTTCCGCAGCGGCGAGTTTTGCCTTCGTGTCGTTCACGGCCTGCTCAAGCTGCGGGGTGGCCTGATTTTTGGCCTTGGCGTCGGCGAGGGCTTTTTCAGCGGCTGCAACGGCCTGCTTGGCGGGATTCACCGCCTGCTTGCTGGCGTTGGCCTTGCCACGCGTTTCGTTGACGAGCTTGTCGGCGGTTTGAAGAGCGGTGTTGGCGGCGGTGGCAGCGGTTTCGGCCTCTTTTTGTGCTTTCGCTTTGGCGGCGGCTTCCGTCGCAGTCGCATCGGCGGCTTTTTTGGCTTCAGCGGCGGCCACGTCGGCCTTCGCGAGTTTTTCCTTCTTTGCCTGCAAATTCTTTTCAGGCGCGGCGGCCTTGGCACTGGCGTCGGCGAGTGCCTTCTTCTTTGTCTCGATCACTTTGGCGATTTCTTCGGCGGATTTCTTCGCGGCGGCGATGGCTTCGTCCTTGGCCTTGTTCGCGGCGGCGATTTCGGCCTCCTTGGTGGTGATGATCTGCTTCTGCTCGTTCACTTTGGCGGCGGCGGCGGCATCGGCCTCACGCGTGGGCTTGATGGCGGCATCGAGCGCGGCTTGTTCCCCCTGGAATTTCTTCAAAGCAGCTTCAAGACCCGGCTGTGCGGCGGTGGATTCGGCGATGGCCTTCTTGCTGTCTTCGATGCGCTTCGTTGCGGCGACCTTGGCGGCCTCGGCGTCTTTTTTGGCCTCGGTGAAGTCGTTGAAGTCTTCTTCAAGTTTCGCGAGTTTTTCCTTTTCGGCGAGCACGCCGGTATTGAATTGGGCTGCCTTGAGAGCGGTGGGCATTTTTTGCAGGATGCCGATCTCGTCACTGGCGGCCTTGGCGGCGGTTTGAGCGGCGGCGAGGGCGGTTTTGCCTGCTGTGACGTTGCCTTCGGCTCCCTTGATGCGGTCCGGGCCTGCTTTGACCAGCGCGGGAAGCTTGGGCAGCTCGGCTTTCTTCGCCGCGATGCCGTCGGCGGTGGCTTTGATCTTGGCGTCTGTGTCAGCGATCAATTTGTCGAGATCGGCGACCGGCGCGGGCGCGGCACCGAGTTCGGCCTTCGCTTTGGCGATGGCGGCGGCGAGTTGGTCGGCCTTGGCCTTGTTTGGCGCGATTTTCTGCTGCTCAGCCTTCGCGGCTGCGAGTTTGCCTTCAAGTTCCTTCACTTTGGCTGTGAGGGCGGCGTCTCCGGCTTTGGCAGCGAGTTCTTTTTTCGCTCCTTCGAGAGCTGCGGTTGTGTCGGCCACGGCTTTGTCCGCGGCGGGCAGCTTGGCGGCCTCGGCGGCGATGGGAGCGAGTTCTTTTTCCTGGGCGGCGATCTTCGCGGATTTTTCGCCGAAGGCTTTGATGGCGGCATTGCGCGCTTCTTTGTCCTTCGCGGCTTTTTCGCGGGCGGCTTTGAGCGCGGCGACAGCTTTCTCGTCGTTGGCGATCTCACCGGGCAAATTTTTGCTGCGAGCTTCAGTGGCGGCGACTTCGGCGCGGGTCTTGTTGAGCGCCTCTTCGCGTGCCTTGGCGTCGGCCTCGGCTTTTTTCACCGCTTCCTGCAAGGAGGGCAGTTTCGCGTTGAGCTCGGCCATGCGCTGCTCGGCTTGGACGATGCGCTGGGCGATTTGCGATGGGTTGCTAGAGAGGCGGCCATTTTCGGTCATGGCGGCGGCGGTGATGTTCCAATCGATGATTTCTCCGCGCCAGTTGGCCGAGACGGCTGCCTTGGAATCGTGAAGCGCGACGACTTTGGTGACGATGTCGCCCTGGCTTGGTGCCTCGCCTAGCTTGTTGCCGTTGATGTCCCATACACGCACAAGGCCGTCGTTGCCTGCGGAGACGATTTTGCCGTCGGGTGTGAAGGAGATGGACTGCACGCCGCCGCCATGCGCGGCCCATTCCTTCACCTTTTTGCCCTCGTTCATCTCCCAGACCATGATGGTGCCGTCCGCGGAGCAGGAGGCGAGGAGGTTCGAGTCGGCGCGCCAGGAGAGATCGACACAGGAGGCCTTGTGCTGGCCGAGGATGTAGAATTCGCCGCCGTTTTCGGCTTCCCAGACCATCACGTTGCCGTTGCGGTCGCTGGTGGCGAGCAGGACACCGTCTGGGCTGAAGGCGGTGCCCATGACCCACTCGGTGTGCTTGCTGATGACGTATTCTTCTTCTCCGGTGGCGGTGTTGTAGCACTTCACCTTTTTCGAGGGGCTGCCGATGACGATGCGTTTGTGGTCGGGGCTGATGTCCGCGGCCATGACCTGGTCGAACTCCTTGCCGACTTCGGTGATGCGTTTGCCGGTCTTCACGTCCCAGACGATGGCGCTGCCGTTTTTGCCGGCGCGACCGCCGCCCATAATGAGCAGGGAGCCGTTGCGGCTGAAGCGCAGGCTGCGGGCGTAGCCCTCGGTGTAAGGGAAGATGCCGGCGAGCTGCCTGGTGTCGGTGTCGTAAAGCAGGACCTGCTTGGGCGCGGCGAGGGCGACGAGCGAGGTCCACGGGCTGGCGGCCATGGCCGTGATGGCGGTGGTGCGCGGCGTGACGACGACGGGCTCGAGCAAAACGTGCTCAGGCTTCGCGATGGGGCCCTCCGGCTTGCCGCTGGTGACTGCGACGGCCATGTCCACCTTCGGTTTCGCGGACTTTTTGGCGATGGAGGACTTTGTTTCGAGAACGCCTCCCTTGACCCAGGCGGCGAGGAGATCGAGTTCCTTCGTGCCGAGAGGAGCGCCTTCCGGCGGCATGAAAGGCTCTTCTTTTTTCGCACAGGTCGTCCACAGGCGGCTGCCATCGACATTGCCGGGATCGACGACCGCGCCGCCGCCGCCGCCGGTCATGAGGGCGGCGAAGCTGGTAAGATCGAGGTCGCCCTTCTTTTTGTCGGGATTGTGGCAGGAGAAGCATTTGTTCTCCAGCAGGGGGCGGATGTGGTCCTGATAGGTGATTTTTTCGCCGCCTTCCTGGGCATGAAGGGACACTGCGGCGAGGGCCGCGCAAGTCAGCGAGAGGGTGGTTTTGGGCATCATAGGGGGATGGTGAGGGAACTACGCCGGATGAGGGTGCGGACTTTCGCGCCAGAAGGGGCTGGAATTTCGAAACCCGCCCTCACTGTCGTGCATACGCTTTACAAAGGCGCGTGGAAAATTCTTCTGGAGGTTTCGCACGACCGCACGCCATAATGCCCGCCGTTACCACTCCATGAGCACCAGCATCTCCTCCCGCCGCCAGTTTTTCCAATTCGCCGCCACCGCCGCTATCGCCACCGCCGGCTCACGTTTCGCGCTGGCCGCGGGGAAGGAGCCTCCGTTCAAGGTTTCGCTCGCTGAATGGTCGCTGAACAAAGGGATTTTTGGCAAAGGCAACGCGGAGCGTCATGAGCACCTCGATTTCTGCAAGATCGCCCGCAGCCTCGGCATCGACGGCGTGGAGTACGTGAACCAGATGTTTTTCGACAAGGCGACGGATGCGGCCTACCTCGGCGAGATGAAAAAACGCCAGGATGGCGAAGGCGTGAAGGGTCTGCTCATCATGTGCGACCGCGAGGGCAATCTTGGCGATCCTGATGAGGCCAAGCGCGCGAAGACCGTCGAAAACCACCTCAAGTGGCTCGACGCCGCCGCCACGCTCGGCTGCCACAGCATCCGCGTGAACGCCGCCAGCGATCCCAAATTGACCTGGGACGAGCAAATGAAGCTCGCCGCCGACGGTTTGCATCGCCTCTGCGTCGAGGGCGACAAGCGCGGCCTTTATGTCGTGGTCGAAAATCATGGCGGCCTTTCCAGCAACGGCCTCTGGCTCACCGGCGTGATGAAAGCCGCGGACCACACCCGCGTCGGCATCCTGCCGGACTTTGGCAATTTCTACACCGACCGCAACAAGGGCGAGCTTTACAATCCCTACAAAGGCATGCGCGAGTTCATGCCGTGGGTGAAGCAGGCCGTCAGCGCGAAGGCTTACGATTGGGACACTGGCGCCGGCAAATTCTACACCGAGGACCGCCGCGAAGGCCGCGAGGTCACGCTCGATTTCCAGCGTCTCATCGAGATCGTCGTCAAGGCCGGCTACAAAGGCTGCATCGGCATTGAATACGAAGGCGACAAGCACACCGAGATCGAGGGCATCAAACGCACCAAGCAGGCTCTTGATGAGATCGCGGCGCTGCTGACCTGATTTTTTCCATCCCTCCAACACTCCACCGCATCCCCATCATGCCCACCGAAGACGCTCTCATCACTCCCGCTGGCGCGGAAACCACGCTCTGGTCCGGCCACACCTCCCAGTGGGTCCATTTCTGGTATTACTTCCTCTGCGTGCTGCTTGCCGGGGCCATCGCTGTGGGGGCCACGGTTCTCGCGCTTCCGACCGGGGCGCTGAGTTACGCCGCCCTCATCATTCCCGTGATCATGTGGCTGATCCGCTGGTGGGTCACGAAATGCACCACCTACGAGATCACCACACAGCGCCTGCGCATCCGCACCGGCGTGCTCAACAAGCGTGTCGATGAGCTGGAGCTCTTCCGGGTGCGTGACTACAGCATGGAGCAACCCTTGCTGCTGCGTCTCGTCGGCCTTGGAAACCTCACCATGGTCACCTCCGACGCCACCACGCCGACAGTGGCGATGAAAGCCATTCCCGAGGTCGAGGCCGTCCGCGAAAAACTCCGCACCGCCGTCCAGGCCGAACGCGACCGCAAACGCGTCCGCCAGCTCGACGTGGACAATGTGGAGGATGGTGCCGGGCTGAAGTAAGCCACGGATCAACGGTCAAGGATCCTCAAGAAGGTCCAGAGCCGAGCTTCAAACCGGTGGGACGCCTGACTTCTTGACCGGCCTCAGTTGTCCGCTGCCTCACTTTTCTTCCACCACGCTGGTTTTGCCATCCTTCGACTCAATACGAAGTTTCAGGCGGCCGAATTCCTTCTTGTAGCTCCAGCCGACCTCGGCCCGCCATGTGGTGGCGCTGGATTGCTGGAGCGTGCGAAGTTGCAGCACAAAAGCGGCCAGTCGTGTTTCGGGATCGGCGATGATGTGGTCCGGTGGTACGTCCTTCAGGAGGAAGGCGTTGACGAATTTGAGCTTCAGATCGGCAAATCGCGCGGTGAAGGCATCGGACGCGGGCGTCATGCCGTCGCGGTTGATCTCGCCCAGCACGATGGAGTAGCTCTTGGCCACGCCGGGATTTGGATCTGGCAGTTGGGCGATGAGATGACGCAACGCGGCCTCCCCGGCTTCGCATTCATATAGATTGAGCGGCAGCCTGGCCGTGTCGGACGAGTCGCACGCGGCAAGTCCGAGGCATAGGGCGGCGAAAAGGGCGGTTCGGCGTGTCATGATGGCGTTCATGGCATGGAATACACGGCTTGGCAACGTGCCGCCGCTCGCCATGCTCCGGCGCACATGTTCGATATCCGTGAAAAGCCCAACATGGTCGAGCGCGCCTTCCTTATCGGCGCGTACTTTGACCGTCGTGAAAAACAGGTGGCATCCGACCTCCTGGACGAGCTGCGCGAGCTCGTGGGCACGCTCGGCATCGAAGTCATCGGCTGCGAACTCGTCTATGCGCGCGAACACACCGCCCGTTATCTTATTGGTAGCGGCAAGTCGGCAGAGCTGATGAAGCAGGCGAAGGAGTTGGGGGCCGACTGCATCGTGTGGGACAACGAGCTCAGCCCCGCGCAGCAACGTGCGTGGGAAAGCGAGGGTGACATCTGCGTGATCGACCGCCACGAGGTCATTCTCGACATTTTCAACATGCGCGCCAAGACACGTGAAGCGCGGCTGCAGGTCGAACTGGCCCGGCTGGAGTATTCGATTCCACGGCTGACGCGAATGTGGGCGCATCTTGACCGCCAGGGCGGTGGCGCAGGCGGCGGGCAAGGCGGAGCGGGCGCGGCGCGTGGTGAGGGTGAGACGCAGCTCGAAGTGGACCGCCGCCTTGCCAGCAAGCGTCTCGACAAGCTGCGCGCCGATCTCGAAGAGGTGAAAAAACAACGCGACACGATGCGCAAGGAGCGCAGCCGCGTTCCCGTGCCGCACGCGGCCATTGTCGGCTACACCAATGCTGGAAAATCCTCGCTGCTGAACAAACTGACCGCGGCGGACGCTTATGTGGAGAACAAGCTCTTCGCCACGCTGGACACCACGACGCGGCGCATGGAGCTGCCGGACGGTCAGCCGTTGCTGATCACCGACACCGTCGGCTTCATCCGCAACCTGCCGCACGACCTGGTGCAGTCCTTCCGCGCCACGCTGGAAGAGGCAAACCAGGCGGACTTTCTCATCCACGTCATCGATGCCAGCTCACCGCAGGCGTCGGAATTTTATCAGACCACCACCAAGGTGCTGGGCGAGCTCGGCGCTGGGGATAAAAAGGTGCTGCTGGTGCTCAACAAGGTCGATTTGATCGACGATACGCGGCTACTGGAGCTGAAACGCGAATTTCCGGACGCGGTGACCATTTCTGTCAAAACCGGCCAGGGCATGGACGACCTGCTGCACCGTCTGCACGACTTCATGATCGACCGCGTGGTGCGTTTGTCGCTCAGCCTGCCTTTGGATCGCATGGACCTCGTCGCTTTGGCCCATCAGGAGGGCAAAGTGCTCAGCGAGGACTACGAAACCGGCCGCGCCGAGATTCAGTGCGTGATTCCCAAGCGGTTGGAGAGCCGGTTCGCTGCCTTTTTGCCCCAGACGCCAGAATTGGATGGTCGAAAAAGGGGAAAGAAGTAAAAAAGCTCGTTCATCCGCAGTTTTTTGTCACTCATGTTCTCACTCGCCAGCAAAACCGTCATCATCACCGGCGCCGGATCGGGCATCGGCCAGGCCATCGCCATTCTTTTCGCCAAACAAGGGGCGCACGTGGAAGTCTTCGACCTCAAGCAGGAGTCCGCGCAGGAAACGGTGGATCAAATCAAGGCCGCGGGAGGCAGCGCGAACGCTACGGGCTGCGATGTGGGCAATTATGCTAGCGTGAAGGCGCTGTTCGATGCCGTGGCCGCGAAACACGGCAAGATCGACATTTTGGTGAACAACGCCGGTATCGCCCACATCGGCACCGCCTTGACCACCACCGAGGAGGACATGGACCGCCTGCATCGGGTGAACATCAAAGGCGTGCATGCCTGTGCTCAGGCCGCCCTGGCACACATGACCGTCCGCAAAAACGGTGTCATCCTCAACATGTGCTCCATCGCCGCCCAAATCGGCCTCGCCGACCGGTTTGCCTACTCGATGACCAAGGGGGCGGTTCTGATGATGACTTACTCAATTGCAAAGGATTACATCAAGGACGGTATCCGCTGCAACTGCATCGCCCCCGCCCGCGTCCACACCCCGTTTGTGGATGGTTATCTCGCCAAAACCTATCCCGGCCGCGAAGAAGAGATGTTCCAGAAGCTCAGCGAGGCGCAGCCCATCGGCCGGATGGCCAAACCCGACGAAATCGCCGCCCTGGCGCTCTATTTGTGCAGTGACGAGGCCTCCTTCGCTACCGGCACGAACTACACGCTCGACGGCGGCGCCGTGAATTTGAGGTGAGAATCCGCCATTGCTAAATCTCGAGGTTGAAACCAACTCCTTCCGGTGGAAATGCCCCCCCGGCCCAAAGTCCCCGTAGTTCAATGGATAGAACGAGGGTTTCCTAAACTCTAAATGCAGGTTCGATTCCTGCCGGGGATATGGCTGGCAGGGCACGAACTGAGTGCTAGGGTGGCACGATACGCCAATCCAACGCCTTAGGCCGTGTTTAAAAACCCTCGACAGTCCTGGCGAAGCCGGTCGATGACGGAAGCAAACTGAATGAGAGCCAGGAAGTGGGAGGCAAGTTTGTCGCGGCGCGTGCTTGCTGAGGCCCAGCGCTTCAGGCGGCAGAAGTAGTTCTCCACCTTGTAGCGCTGACGATAGAGCTTCTTGTTGAGCCCGCGCTTCTTGCGGCGGTTGGACTTGCTGGGAATGCAATGAGAGGCTCCAAGCTGCTCAAGTTGTTGACGGAGAGGGTCGCTGTCGAAGCCGTTGCCTCGGCTTCGCCTCGCCCTGCGGGCAGCCTACGGCTGGCTGTCTCGCTGCGCTCGGCTGTCTCCCACCACCATCAGCCCCTCAGGGGCTTCGAGCAACGGGATGACGTATTTGCCCTCGTAAGCCTGGCCTTCGATGAGCAACAGCCTCACTGGCAGACCACGACCGTCGGTCAGCGCCATGATCTTGGTGTTGCGTCCGCCACGCGTGCGGCCCATCGCCTGCTTCCGAGCTCCTCCGGCGGGATTGGCTGCGCATTGGTCCACCAGCACATGGGTGCCATCGACCAGTCGGATCCTGCTTTTGGCACCAGCCGCCAATCGGCGCAGCAGCCGCTCCCAGATGCCTTGCCGAGCCAGCCGCTGATACCAGCCATAGATCGTGCGCCAAGGGACGAAGCCATCAGGCAGGTCACGCCAAGGTCCTGCATTTCTCAGCCGGTAGAACAGCGCATCGAGCACCATGTCCAATCCTGCTGGGGGGGCTGCCACCCAGCTTCAGACCACCATTTTTTTGAGCCGCTCTTTGAGCGCCCCCCCCTAGGCAAAGCGTTGTGTTTTCATCGACTCTGCCCTTCCCGCCATCACTACCGATTTGCCTATCAGCAGGCTTTCAAACACGGCATAATGTTTTGAGAACTTTTCGGTGTTAAAAATTAGGTTTAATGCCGATGAAGGTTGCTGGGGATACAAGTAACTCAAAGCACTGATTTTGAACGCTCAAAGTTTTTTTTTTGCTTAATGCAAAAAGTATTGTCGGATTGGCTTCGTTTGTGATTTAATTCGAAAGCAGCTTTCATGTTTACCAACCATTGTTCGGATATTTGCAGCCCTGTCTGTGAATCATCCGCCACGCTTGTCAGTGGCGGAGCCGTGTCCCCATGCATGCTGGTGAATGCCACAAAATGGTCCGCCCTGAAGATTCTGGATCCAAGGATTTCAACATCCGCTGCAAACTGATCGATGCCTTTTTTCTCCCGTCTTTCCGCCCCTGAAAATCTTATGAAAACACTCCGCAAACACCGCCAACTGCTCGGCTGGTTCATGGCATGCCTCATGGTTTGCTACCTGCCAGGGCCCGTGCTTGGGGCGACACTCACTTGGGACAGCACGGGCAATGCCACGGTTGGAACCGACGGCGACGGCACTTGGGATCTCACCAATACCAATTGGGCGGATGATGGCGTGGCCAACTTCATTTGGAACAACCTCACTCCCGACGACGCCATCTTCGGCTCCGGCGGCACTGGTGGAGTCATCACGCTGGGGGCGAACATCACGGTGGGAACCCTCACGTTCAATTCAGTGGCTGCGACCACGTACACCATCTCGCCGACGGCTGCTGAAACGCTAACGATCAATGGCGGAATCACAGCAAACGAATCGGCGCTGATCACAGCAAACACGATCTTGGGCGGCGCTCAGAGCTGGACGGTGGCGATGGGCAAGACACTGACGGTCGGCGGCGGCGTGACGAATGGCGCGAATCTGCTGACGATCAACGGCGCGGGGAACACCGTCATCTCGGGCATCATTGGCGCGGGTGCGGGAGGCATCACGCAATCCGGCGCCGGCACGTTGACCGTTTCTGGAGTCAACACCTACAGCGGTACCACGACGGTCAGCAGCGGTATTCTGCGTGCCACCACCAGCGCGTCGGCGCTTGGCACGGGAGCGCTTTCGCTCGGCGGAGGCGACCTGCAATTGGCAGATGACACGGGTTTGAACTTCGCGCGCAACACAACGCTTACTGGCACGGCGACGGTCACAAGTGACCGTCTCACCACCGGTGCTGGTGTCACTCAAGCGCTCGGAACCCTTGCCACTGGGGCGAACACCCTGAATCTGCTGGCCGGTGCCAATGTAACAAGCGGGACTGCGGGCATCACCTTCGGCAACACCACGATTGCATCAGGCGCTGTTTTCGACACCGGAGCGAACACCCTTCTCACACTGGGTGCGCTGCAGACTGCGGGCAATTTCACGAAGCAAGGCAGCGGGATACTCTCCCTAAATACGGCGGCCAATGCCGCGCGGGCCAGTGGCACTGTGACGCTGAGCGCCGGAACGCTGAACGTGGGGGCTGCTTCCGCGCTGGGCACCACGGGCGTCTCTCTGGCGCTCAATGGCGGCTCGCTAAGCCTCAATACCGATGCCACAGTGAATGCTCATGCCGTCACCGTTGGCGGCAACACCACCATCACCTCCAACCGCGCCACCGCCGGGGCCGGCATCACCCATACCTTGGGAACGTTGAGTATCGGTGCCAATACCCTGAGCGTCACCCGCGGCGCGAATGCCACGAGCGGCACCGGCGGAGTCACCGTGGGCGCGGTCACCATGACCGCCACGCCGACCTTTGACGTGCAGACCAATGCCTTGCTGACGACCGGGGTCATCGGTGGCGTGGGCTTCGGTATTAACAAGACAGGAGCTGGACAGTTGACGACGAATCAGGCCAACACTTTCGATGGCGCGGTCACCATCAGCGGCGGCATCTATTCCACCAACAATCTCGCCAGCGGCGGCGGCAATAGCGGTGTTGGTTCCTCGGCCAGCGCGGTGGGTAATCTAATCCTCGACGGCGGCACACTCCAATACACCGGTGCCGTTGTTACCAGCAACCGCATCTTCACCCTCACCCAGAACGGTGGTGGTATTGACGCATCGGGCAGCGCGGCGCTCACCCTGTCTGATGCCACGGCGATGGGGTTCGCCGGCACTGGTGCGCGCACCCTCACGCTCACTGGCGCCAACACCGGCAACAACGCCCTGCTTGCCATCATCGGCGATGGCACGGGTGGAGCCACCTCCATTGCCAAATCCGGCGCGGGACTCTGGGTTCTCGGTGGCGCGAACACCTTCACCGGTGGCGTTTCCGTATCCGGCGGCAACTTGCGGGTCTCCAAAGAGGCGCTCAATGCCGGCGTCACCAATGCCATCACCCTCAGCGGTGGTTCCCTCGACCTTCGCGATGACGGCTCCGGCTTCGGCAATCGCCAGGACATCGTCTTTGGCGACAATGTGACGGTCACCGGCAACACGACCATTTCCGTGGATCGCACCGGCTTGGCCGGTTTTCCGGGTTCCACGGCTCTGAATAAGACGCTTCAGCTTGGCGCTCTAAACATTGGCACCAACACTCTAACCGCGAACAATTTGAACGGCTACGGACTTGAGTTCACCGGCACCACCACCCTCAGCGGTGCACCCTCGACCTTCATCGTCCTTAACCCGACCACCGCCAACACCTCCAACATCGTCGCGGGTCTCGAGTTTGGCGGGCAAGTCACAGGAACGGGAGCGATCAATGTGGGCACTGGCGGCGGCACCGCGGCGGACGGCGGCATCGGCGGCACCGTCTTGTTGTCGAATGGGACCAACGACTTCATCGGGAACATGACGGTGGTTCGCGGTGTCCTCGCCGCCACCAGCGACGGGGCTTTGGGCAATACAGCCAATGACATCAACCTCAGTGCCGCCGGTGCCGGTGCCGTGGCGACCTTCCGCGCGGCGGGCAACATCAACCTCGACGCCGGGCGCGTCATCAGCTTCAACAACACCACTGCCACGAACAACGTCATCGAAGTCGTCCAGGGCAGCACGCTGACGTTGAACTCGGCTTTCGGCGGGACGGCCAATGGTTTTGTGAAGGCTGACAACGGCCTCATGGACATCGCTGTCAGCAACCCTGGCTTCGTTGGCGCGGTCACCGTCAATGCGGGCACGTTGCAATTGAGCAACGCCACGGCGCTTGGCACTACGGCAGCCATCAGCGTTCCGGGCGTTTTCGGGGCCGCAGTGAACTTGAATGGCGTTTCTGTCTCCAACCCCATCACGCTCAATTCCAGCACCACGGTCAACGTCGCCTTGGGCGGTGTGAACTTTGGTGGCCAGCTACGCGGTGCAGCTGGAACTAGCACCACAACAGGTGTTCTTCGAATGGATGCGGACGCCGCTGTCGGAGTCGCAACTGGCGCTACTCTGAACATCAATGGCGGCATCAACAATACCACCATCACGGGCCGAGCTCTCCTTTTCAATACCGAGGGCACAGGCATCATCAATCTCAACAGCAACATGACCGCCGCCACGACGACGGCCAACGAATATTTTAGCTTTCTCAAATACGGCACCGGCACGCTGAACATCACGACGGCGAACACATTCAAGCCGACCAACAACATCACGCTTTTCCAGGGCACCACGAGTTTGAACGGTGCCGGCACGCTGGCGGTTGGCAACACCATCGCCATGACGGTCAATCCTAGTGCCACGCTGACCCTCGACAACAGCGTTACCCAAGTCAACAACCGCCTCGGCAGCAGGCCCATCACGCTCTCGGGTGGTAACCTCAATCTAATCGGTGGTGCCACGAACGTTACGGAAACGATTGGTGCTCCTACCTTTGCTCGCGGCCAGAGCACGATCACGGTGACGGCCGGTGCGGGGCAGGCCAATCTCGTGTTCGGAGCACTCGCCAACAATCCTTCCACCAATATCAACGCCAACCCCGCGCCCTCCGGTGCCACCGCTCTCTTCCGCGGGACCAGCCTCGGAACAGCCGCTGGAGCCGGAATTGCGACCATCGCCTCCACCGGTACCGGCTTCGCGTTTGCCGGTCAGGCCGGTGCCGTTGGAACCACAAACAAGGGTATCATTCCCTGGGCCTTGGTTGACTCCACGGTTAGTGGACTTGGAACTTCCTTTGCCACCGCAGATAGCGCCACCGGCATCCTCCGCCCACTCGTGGTGGGCACGGAAATGGTGACCGGCTCGGTCACGGTGGACACCAACGTCCGTCTTCTCACCGCTCCGGCCGCCATTGACGCCCGCCGTATCAACTCCCTCACGCTGGAAAGCGGTGGTGGCGTCACCATGAAGCCGCTCGACGTTCTTACCATCCAGAGCGGTGGTATTCTGACCAGACCGGGCAACACCGGCATCAGCGGCGGTGTACTCGCCTACCCAGCGGGGGGGGCTCCGCTCATCATCCACACCGTCGGCCTCGCCTCGGACAACACCACCATGACCAGCCTCCTTCAGGGTGGCAACGGCCAGGGAAGCGGCAATATCGCCTTCATCAAGGCAGGCGACGGCATCCTCACCCTCCAGCCCTCCGCCAGTGTGATCCCCGGCGTCAATGGCAACATCGCGGGCGGCCAGACGGTGATCAATCAGGGCACCTTGCGTTTGAACGGCGGCAACAACACCCTCTACTTCAACAATTACCTCAGCCTCGTCGGCGGCACCCTGGACCTGAACGGCACTGCCCAAACCTCCCGGCTCTTCGACGCGGGCTCGACCTTCAATGGTGGCGGCACCATCACGGGTGGTGCAGGTTCGACCTTTGTACACAACCTTGATGCCGCCGACCGCAACTTCTCAGGCATCATCACCGGCTCCGCTGCCTTCCAACGCACGGGCCCGAACACCTATACACTCTTCTCCAACAGCAATACCACGGGCGACATCCTCATCGCGGGTGGTGCCACCGTGATGCGTGATTCCTCTCGTTTCTCCGGCACCACGAACCTTGGCATCAACTACAGCACACTCACGCTGAACAACAACGTCGGCACGATCAACGAAAACGATCGCATCAACGATGCCGCTGCTGTCAACCTGCGTGGCGGCGTGCTCAACTACATTGGGCGCGCTCAGATGGCCACCTCTGAAACCTTCGGTGCCCTCAATGTTGTGCAGGCGGGTTCGACCATCAATGCGCAACACGGCAATGTCGGAGTCAGTTCCTCCCTTCTCACCTTCGGCTCTCTCAACCGGACTGCTGGTTCGGGGGCCACGATCAACTTCGGCAAATTCATTGGCTCGGACATCGGCACCCTCGGTGCCATTGGCAGCAATCCCAATGTCCTATTCACCGCGGCACCGACTCTGACCAACGGCATCATCGGGACTTGGGCGATTGCCAACTACGGCGACTACGCAAGCTACATCCCCGATCTCGGAATCGGTGCCATGGGCCAGGCAGGATACACGCCCTATTCAGCAGGCCTCGCCAGCGGAAACAACCTGCCCAACAACATCTCCAATACCACGGCGGATGTCGCCATCGCTGCGAACACCACCATCGGTGCCCTGCGTCTGGGAACGAACGCTACCCGCAACATCACCTTCACCAACGGCACGGCCTCCGGCGGAACGGATGTGCTCAATCTGGCCATGGGCGGCCTGCTTCGCTCCAATGACAACAACAGCACCAATATCGGCACCGCCACCAACCGCGGCAGGCTTACCACCGGCGGCACGGCCTCATCTGGCAACACCGAGTTGCTGGTCTGGGGCAATCAGAACACGATGGTCATCAACTCCGTCATCGTGGACACAATGACCGCCATTGGCAGCGGCACGGCCACGACCTCGCTGAC